>Ga0208566_1000017_pt1 | contig 156357 bp, 144 predicted proteins | sample PL_2010_150m_FD_184159 | JGI IMG/M metagenome (GOLD analysis project Ga0208566, IMG submission 184159) | Freshwater microbial communities from Powell Lake, British Columbia, Canada to study Microbial Dark Matter (Phase II) - PL_2010_150m... | ecosystem: Environmental > Aquatic > Freshwater >...
TACGTATATAGCTCAATCTTGCTTACGGAACAGGGTTGTCGATATCAATGCTGTGACCGTGATGAACTGTCTTTACTGGAGCAACGCTGGTCACAGCGCTGGGTCAGATCATCAGGGAGAATCTGAAATCTATTCGTTGAGACCAGATGGAGACAGCCGTGCCCTTTTCCGCTGATGCCCCTGATGCCGCCCTGCCCGCCCTGGTCCTGCTGTGCAAGCGACCGGCCCTCGGTCACGCCAAGCAGCGATTGGCAGCGACGTTGGGTCAGCAGCGTGCGCTGACCCTGGCGAACGCTTTGCTTGATTGCGCTTTGGAAGACCTGTGCAAATGGCCCGGCGTAAGCGTTATCGCGCCGGACAGCTCCCGGCACCTGGAATGGGCGCGTTCACTGGCCCCAAATGCACACTGTTTAGCGCAATCAGAAGGCAACCTGGGCCAGCGCCTTAACGCACTGGACGCCAAATTGCGCGATCAGGGCATGAGCCAGTTGATGTTCATCGGCAGCGATTGCCCTGCTCTGATGCCAGACGACTACCGTAACGTTCAGAGCCTCCTGCAGGACTTCGACACCGTTCTGCTCAATGCCCGCGATGGCGGCGTCGTACTGATGGCATCAAATCAACCCTGGCCCGATCTCACACCACTTCCGTGGAGCACCGCCGTCCTGGGCTCCGAACTGGCACAGCTGTGCAGGCTGGCGGGGCAACGAGTTATCGTTGCCGGCGAATCCTTTGATATCGACGTTGCAGCGGATCTGGGACTGCTGCAAGAGTCGTTAGTCGATGATCGCCGCCCCGCGCGCCGCCGCCTGATGGACCAGCTGCGAATTCAGAGCAATGCCTGAGCGCCGCGCTATCAGCGTCGTGATCCCCTGTTGGCGGGATGAACGCGCGCTGGCGCGGCTATTGGATCGGCTGATCTGTGTTTTCATCGACGCCGCTATTCCTGGCGAGATAATCGTCGTGGACGGGGCGAATAGCGAAACCTGCAAGCAGTTATGCGAGCGCTTCGCCGCCCAGTGGCTGCCTTCGGAGCCCTGTCGCGGTAAGCAGTTACGGCTGGGCGCCAGCCACGCCCGCTATTCGCTGTTGTGGTTTCTTCACGCTGATGCCGTTCTCAACGGCGAGCCCTTGGATGCGCTGCTGCACGCCATGAGCAACGGGGCCGTAGGCGGCTATTTCCGTTTTCGCTTCGCTGGTACGGGCGGCTGGCAGGGCTCAGTGCTCGAGCGGCTGATCAACTGGCGGTGCCGCTTCGGCGTGCCCTATGGCGATCAAGGGCTGTTCGTCGACGCCGCGCATTACCAAAGCTGCGGGCAGCACAGCCCTTGGCCATTGTTCGAAGAAGTGGAACTGGTAAAGAAGCTCCGTCGACACGGCAGATTCGTGCGTGTGGATGACGGCGTGCGGGTTGACCCGCGTCGCTGGCAGCGCGACGGTTGGTGGCAGAGATCTCTACGCAACCGCATCCTGGCGCTGAAGTTCGCCTGCGGCGTACCGGCCGAACGCCTCGCTCGGCAATACAACGCTCGCAAGAACGGCTGATCTGCGAATCGACCGATTGCTGAACTCTGATCGCCCGACTGTCTCTACTGATTCTATCCCCCGCAACGAAGCGGGCATTCCGGGGAGAAGCCGTTTGTTTGATCTAAACGCAATGGACCTGCCGACAAGCGTGGGCCTCCTGATCGCCTGTGCGGTCGTGATTGGCGTCGTGGGAACCCGTTTGACCAAGGTCGTCGATGAACTTGCCGATCGAACAGGTATGGGCGAAGCGATGGCAGGTGCGATTCTGCTGGGTATGGCGACCTCACTGTCTGGCATCGTCCTGTCAGTAACCGCAGCGTGGCAAGGACGCCCGGAGCTGGCGATGAGCAACGCCCTGGGCGGCATCGCGGTGCAGACCCTGTTTCTCACGGTTGCCGACCTTGCGTTGCGACGGGTCAATCTCGAGCACGCGGCCGCGTCGATGGGTAATCTCATGCAGGGCACTCTGGTCTTGTGTCTGCTATCGCTGATTCTTGTTGGTGCCTTCTCGCCAGATGTCGCTGTATGGAGCATCCACCCGGTTACTCCGCTGCTGCTGATCGGATATCTGTATGGATTACGCGTGATAGCCAAAGGGCAACAAGCTGCGATGTGGCTACCGGCCCGCACGCGGGAGACCCGTGAAGACACGCCGGATGAGCAATCATCGAAACACTCACTGGCCTCTCTTTGGATTCGATTCGTCATCATGGCGGCAGTGCTCGGCGTCAGCGGCTGGCTGCTGGAAGCCTCGGCAAGCGAAATCGCGGCCCGCACATGGCTCAGCGAAGCGGCTGTAGGCGTCCTGATGACCGCAGTCGTGACCTCCTTGCCCGAGCTGGTCACCTCGGTTGCCGCCGTCAAGAGAGGCGCCTTGACCCTTGCCGTAGGCGGCATCATCGGAGGTAATGCATTCGATACCCTGTTCGTTGCGGCCTCGGATGTAGCCTATCGAGACGGCTCTATCTACCACCACATATCGAGCAGCGTTCTGCTTTGGGTGGCGCTGTCGATCCTCATGACGGGTGTGCTGCTGATGGGCCTGTTACGCCGGGAAAAGCACGGCCTTGGCAAGATCGGCTTCGAGAGCGTGACGCTGATCGGGCTCTATTTTTCCGGGGTCGCCATGGTGCTTGCGAAAAGTCAGCTCGGCTGACCAAAACCCTCAAAACAGCCCCAGCTGTTCATCGATCAAGGCGGAAAAGCTGTCATTCACGAACGGCAGGATGGCGTCGGCGATCGGTTGCAGCTGGCGAGTCACGTAGTGGTCGTAGTCGATAGCAGCACGGCGGACCTCCAAAGGCTCCGGTCCGGCGACAGTGATCAGGTAGCTGATCCAGCCACCGTTCTGGTACTGCCGCTGGCGGCCTTGCTGCAGGTTGTATTCATCGGCGATCCGCGCCGCACGCACATGCGGTGGCACGTTGCGTTCGTAATCGTCCAGACGACGACGCAGGCGCTTGCGGAAGATCAACAACTCATCGAGCTCGCCGGCCAGCGTACGCTGTACATAGCCGCGCACGTAGTCCTGATAGGGTTCGCGGTTGAAGATGCGCCGGTACAGCTCCTGCTGGAATTGCTGCGCAAGCGGCGACCAGTCGGTGCGCACCGTCTCCAGCCCTTTGAAGACCAGCCCATCACTGCCGTCTGGCCGGGTGACCAGCCCGGCGTAGCGCTTCTTGCTGCCCTCTTCTGCGCCACGGATGGTTGGCATCAGGAAGCGCTTGAAATGGCTTTCGAACTGCAGCTCCAGCGCGCTTTGCAGCCCGTATTCCTGCAGCAGATGCTCGCGCCACCACCCGTTGATCTGCTGAACCAGGCGTTTGCCGATACGCGCCGCGTCCTCATCGTTGTGAGCGCGCTTGAGCCAGACAAAGGTCGAATCAGTGTCGCCGTAGATCACGCTGTAGCCCTCCGCTTCGATCAGCTCGCGGGTGCGCCGCATGATTTCATGGCCGCGCAAGGTGATGGACGATGCCAGGCGCGGATCGAAAAACCGGCAGCCACTGGAGCCGAGCACGCCATAGAAGGCATTCATGATGATCTTCAGTGCCTGGGACAACGGCTTGTTGCCCTCCCGCTTGGCCGCCTCGCGCCCTTCCCAGACACGCTCCACAATCGCGGGTAGACAATGCCGCGTACGGGAGAAACGTGCACCGCGAAAGCCGGCTACCGACGCCTGGTCATCTGGCTGGCGCATGCCCTCGACCAGCCCCACCGGGTCGATGAGAAAGGTACGTATGATCGACGGGTAGAGGCTCTTGTAGTCCAGCACCAACACCGACTCGTACAGACCCGGCTGCGAATTCATCACGAAGCCGCCAGGGCTGGCTTCCGGTGGACGCTCGCCGAGGTTCGGTGCAACGAACCCCTGGCGATGCATCAATGGTATGTAAAGGTGCTCGAACGCAGCCACCGAGCCTCCCATACGGTCTACCGGCAGGCCAGTGACCGTGGCGCGCTCGAGCAGGAACGTCAGCAGTTCGGTCTTGTGGAAGATTCGAGTCACCAGCTCGCAGTCTTTGAGGTTATAGCGGGCGAGTGCCGGCTTGTCCTCGGCAAACATACGGTTGATTTCGTCCATGCGCTGGTAGGGCGTGTCGATGGCCTTGCCTTCACCGAGCAGCGTTTGGGCCACGTTTTCCAGGCTGAACGAGTTGAAGCTCCAGGTCGCCGAGCGCAGCGCCTCGATGCCATCGATGATCAGGCGCCCAGCTGCCGCGGCGAAGAAATGATTGCCTCGCCCGCCATGCTCACGCCACGTCATTTCCTCGCCGCCACGGCCCAGGCGTAGCGGGACCTGATAACGCTGGGCCTGCTCACGCAGCACACGCAGGTCGAACTGAACCAGATTCCAGCCGATGATGGCGTCCGGGTCGTGCAGCGCCATCCATTCATTGAGCCGTTCGATGAGTTGCCGACGGCTATCGCAGTATTCGAACTGGAAATCCACAGCGCCTGCGTCGCCGTTGGCCGGGCCAAGCATGTAGACCTGCCGATGGCCGCAACCCTCTACGGCGATGGAGTACAGCTCACCACGCATGGTGGTTTCGATGTCCAGCGAGACCAGTTTGAGCTGCGGCCGATACGCTGGAGCCGGCTTGACCTGCGCCTCGACGAGCAGCCCTTCGGCGTCCGGCTCGCCAATAAAGCTGACCGGAGCGGTGATGAATCGCTCCATCAGATAACGCTCCGGCGGGCGAATGTCCCCCTCGTAGACGTCCAGCCCTGCGCCGCGTAGTCGCTTGTCCAGATTCATCAGCTGACGGTGCTGCTTGCAGTACAGGCCCACCACCGGTCTGTGGCTAAAATCGGTGAGCTTCAGTGGCCGTAGTTCTACATCCCGCTCGCCCTTGAGCAGCATTTCAGCTTTGCCCTGTTGCGCGGCCGGGATGAACGCGACCGAGGGCTGGCAAGGAACGCGAATTCGACGCGGCCCGGCGTCAGTTGCCAGCCAGAACTCCACCTCGGTCCCGGCCGCCGTGTCACGCCAATGCCGGGTCAGGACGAAGCCCTGTTGTAGATCCACCGTATTCCCCGTCCGAGCTGTTTGGGCGCCCATTCTACAGTGGTCCTCGTGAGCGAGTCTGAACAAGCAATAGAAGTCATCAGACAACCAGGCGTCCTTGTTGGTTAGAAAACCGCCTAATCACGGCTTTAAACGGTATCACTGCGTTGACAGTTCCAAGTCGGCTGCAATACTCCAGCATGTCATACGACGACTATATGAATAACAACAACGGACCTCTTCACATGACTACACGCGTTACTGACTCACCTCTCGACGAAATGCCCAACTCGCGCCGAAGCTTTTTGAAGAGTTCGCTCATGGTTACCGCCGGCGTTGCCTCGGTTGGCAGCCTCGGCCTGACACGCCTGGCGGCTGCCGAACCGCTGACCCAGCGATACCCGGACGAGCTGGTGGAAATTCTCGATGAAAGCTTTGCCAAGTATCGGTTGTTCAACGCCAGCGTCGAGCGGCTGGCCAGCGGCATGCGCTGGGCTGAGGGGCCGGTATGGATTGGCGATGGCCGCTACCTGCTGGTCAGCGACATTCCGGAAAACCGCATCATGCGCTGGGATGAGATTACCGGTTCGTTCGACGTCTACCGCCAGCCGTCCAATCACTCAAACGGGCTGGCGCGAGATCTCCAAGGCAGACTGCTGGCATGCGAAGGCTCGACCACTAACGGTCAGGGCCGCCGCGTGACCCGCACCGAACCCAATGGCAGCATCACGGTGCTGGCCGAGGATTTCGAGGGCAAGCGCTTCAACTCGCCGAACGACCTGGCGGTACGCATGGACGGTTCGATCTGGTTTACCGACCCGCCCTTCCAGACCGGTAATTTCTACGAAGGACACAAGATACAAACGGAGCTGCCTGACGCTGTCTATCGCATCGATGGCGAAACCCTTGCCGTTACGCGTGTGATCGATACGATTTCCGGCCCGAACGGGCTGTGCTTCTCGCCGGATCAAAAGACGCTGTACATCGTCGAAGGCCGCGCAAAACCGAATCGGCTGGTCTGGGCGTACCCGGTCAATGACGACGGAAGCCTGGGCGAGCGTCGCAAGCACATCGAAGCATCGGCGTATGGCGCGCTGGATGGAATCAAGTGCGACGAAGACGGCAACCTGTGGTGCGGCTGGGGCAGTTCCGGCGCACCGGAAGCGGTGACCGCCGATCTCGATGGCGTGATGATCTTCAACCCGCAGGGCAAGGCCATCGGCAAGATTCGGCTACCGGAACGCTGCGCCAACCTGTGCTTCGGCGGCGCGAAAGGCAACCGCCTGTTCATGGCCAGCAGCCATTCACTCTACGCGTTATACGTCAACACACGTGACGCGAGCTTCGGTAACTACGGCAGCTAAGTAGGCTCGTCATGCCAGCTCTTGTAGGAGCGAGCTTGCTCGCGATTGCTTTAGGCCGATCGGCATCTGATCGCGAGCCAGCTCGCTCCTACCGATAATGTGAGCACTACCCGAATGCGCGAGCCTGTCAGGCGACGGACGACTCCTCGCCCAAGTGGATGACCCGCGCAGCACGCAGCATGCACTTGGCCATTTCCGGCGGGGAGAACTTGGTCAGGATATCGTTGGCGCCGGCGGCCTTGGCCTTGTCGGTGCTGATCGTGCTGTCCAGCGAGGTGTGCAGTAGCACATAGAGCGACCCGTAATCGGGGTGCTTGCGCAGTGCCTGGGTGAAGGAATAGCCATCCATTTCCGGCATCTCGATGTCCGAGACCACCATGTTGATCGCGTCGTAGCTGCCCTTGAGGCTGTCGAGTTTTTCGAATGCTTCACGGGCGCTGCGCACCGCATGGCAGGTGACGCCCATCTTGCTCAGCGCCGATACGGACATATGAATCGCGACCTGGCTGTCATCGACGACCAGCGCACGGGTTTCGGTAAGCAGCTGGGCGTCTTGATCATCGAGATGGGAAAGATCAGCATCGACCGGTACGGGCGCGATGTTGTGGATGACCTTTTCCACGTCGAGGATCTGTATCAGCTCGCCATCCAAGTCCGCCGTGCCCGTGATGAACGAACTAGAGCGCGCGCCATAAGGTGGAGGCAAAATCTTGGCGGACTGAATGTGCACGATTCTGACTACCGACTGGACGTGCAGCCCCTGCTTGGAGCGGCTGATTTCAGTGACGATCAGGCAACCGCCCTTGGGGTCCTGCAACGGCGCCATGCCAATGGCCAAACTCAGGTCGATCACCGATAGTGGCTGACCGCGAAGCGTGGCGACGCCACGTACGTGCGGGTGCGATTCAGGCAGGCGTGTCAGCGAAGGCGTCGGAATGATTTCGCTGACCTTCAACAGGTTGATCGCCATCTGCTTGCCGCTGCGAAGCGTGAACAGCAGAAGCGATAAGGAGTCGGTGGCGGATACGTTGTTCATGGGTCGTCCTGATGAAAAAGCCGGTCTCGTACGGAGATAACACCTCGTTACTGGCTTGTCGGCAAGAGACGAGAATTCTTCAGTTGCCTGCTGCGAGAGTCCGACGAGATGTCTGCATAGTTCCAGTCAGACGCGCTCGAACACCGCCGCGATACCCTGGCCACCTCCAATGCACATTGTGACCAGCGCGTAGCGGCCCTGGATACGCTGTAGCTCATGCACAGCCTTCACTGCAATGATTGCCCCGGTCGCGCCTACTGGATGCCCAAGCGATATGCCCGAACCGTTGGGATTGACCTTGGCCCGGTCCATGCCCAACTCCTGCATGACCGCGCAAGCCTGGGCGGCGAAGGCTTCGTTGGCTTCGATCACATCCATCTGCGCCAGACTGAGGCCAGTGCGTTCCAGCACGTTGCGCACAGCAGGCACAGGACCTATGCCCATGTACGCCGGGTCCACCCCAGCATGGGCATAGCCGACCAACCGCGCCATGGGCGAGAGCCCCAACGCTTGGGCCCGTCCAGCCTCTGCAAGTACCAGCGCAGCCGCGCCATCGTTCAGCCCCGATGCGTTTCCGGCAGTCACAGTGCCGTGCTCTTTGCGGAAGACCGGCTTCAGCGCGGCGAGGCGCTCGGCCGTCAGGTCGGAGCGAACGTGCTCGTCGGTGTCGAACAGGGCGCGCCCCTTGCGGGTCGTGACGTGCACCGGAACGATCTGCTCGTGAAAACGCCCCTCATGGACGGCGCGCGTGGCGCGCTGCTGGCTTTCAAGCGCCAGGGTGTCCTGCTGCTCACGGCTGATGCCGTAGCGCTCGGCCACGTTCTCAGCCGTCACGCCCATGTGAAACTTGCCCCAGGGGTCATGCAAAAGCGTGTTCATATAGTCAATCGCCTGGCCATCGCCCAGCCGCGCACCCCAACGCATGTTTGGCAGGATGAACGGCCCGCGACTCATGCTTTCTGCACCGCCAGCCATCGCGACGTCGGCATCGCCCAGCATGATTGATTGCGCAGCGGAGATCACTGCCTGCAAGCCGGAGCCGCACAGCCGATTGACGTTGAAGGCCGGCGTCTCCAGTGGGATGCCAGCGTCGACCGCAGCAACGCGGGCCAGGTAGCCATCCCGAGGTTCGGTGGGTATGACATTGCCCATCACCACGTGGCCGACCGCATCCGGCGGTGTGCCGGAGCGTTCCAGCGCGCCGCGGCAGACCGTAGTCGCTAGGGAAATCAGCTCGACATCCTTCAGCGCACCGCCGAAAGAGCCGATCGCCGTGCGCACCGCGCCGACTATCACAATGTCGCGTTCAGCCATGAGCTTTATCCGATTGACAGTTCAGGTCGCCGGGAACTCCGGCATGAACTGACCCGATCCTAGCCGGATGAACCGGGAGAACAATACGCAGCGGTGCAGATGCGCTCTGCGTATTTGCAGAACCTGTCGGTCGAGTTTCGTCTGACCGTTTACCGAACCAGCAATCAAGGGTGTACGGGCCGCGCAGCCGCAGCATCAGTTGCGATCAAAACACCGTCAGGATGACGTCCGGCCTTCTCTGCCTTTTTCTGGGTGCTGATGGTGACGACGCACTGGTCTTGATTATTGAGGATCACGATGCACTCCAGGCACTGGATGCACTCGTCGTAGTCGATACCACCGTCGCGCCTGATCGCACCGATCTCGCAGCTGTTCTTGCAGTGCTGGCAGGGCTGACCGCAGGCGTCGATTCGATTCAGCCAGGAGAAGAGGTGGAACTTGCCAAGGATCGCCAGCCCCGCACCAAGCGGACAAAGGTATCGGCAATAAAACTTGTGCACGAACAACCCGAGCCCGAGCAGGATCAAAGCGTAGAGCACGAACGGCCAGGAACGGATGAAAAACAAGGTGATGCTGGTTTTGAATGGCTCCACTTCAGCGAGCCGCTCAGCCAAGCTCAACGAATAAAAAGCCGTCGGCACCAACCCGGCGAGGACCAGGTACTTCAGCCATTGCAGCCGACGATGAAGGCGGTCGGATACCTTCCATTGCCGAATTTGCAGGCGCTTGGCCAACCAACCAACCATTTCCTGCAGCGCGCCAAACGGGCATAGCCAGCCGCAGAAGACGCCGCGGCCCCAGATGAACAAACTGACGAAGGTGAAGCTCCACAGGGTGAAGATCACCGGATCCATCAGGAAGACTCGAATATCGAAATCCTTCCACAGCGCCAGCAGCAAGGTAAAGATGTTAACCACCGACAGCTGCCCCTGGGCGTACAGGCCGATAAACACCAAGGTGAATACCAGAAAGCCCGCGCGAAACCGGTGAAAGCCCCGGCTATGCCGACTTATGCGGTGCTGCAGCAGGAACAAGAAGGTCAGCGTCAGCAGTGACAATCCAAGCAGGCTGACTTGCCACCAGCGCTCGTGCCACATACGCAACCAGACTGGTGTCGGCTCTGCTGCGGCTTGTGCCTCTTCGATGGTGAAGAGCTCGCGGTCGAGCTGAAACGCCGTTGTGAACTGCGCGTTGCTCTCAACCAGATGGTTGCGCCGCAGACTCACATTCAGACGTAGCCCGGCTGGCTCCGCAGGGTTGAAGGCGTTGTGGGTTTTAATGCGAAAAACATTCGCTTCAAACCCCTCGAGCGGCGTGTCCAGCAACTCCATCACGGCACCGTTGTTGAAGTTCATATCATGCAGGTCGATGGCTCGGCCGCTCTGCATCAGCACGAGCCGACTCGGTGAAGTGGCAGGCACGAAGTCATCGGGGACATGGCGGTACATGCCGGTGGACAGCACCAGCAAAGCCTGTTCGTTCGCGTTCAGCTCTTCGTTGAGCCGGGCAAACCCGGCGTCGCCGAGCAGGTTGCGACCGATGCTTGGCACATTCAGGTAAGCAAAATAGAGCTCACTGAACGGCTGGGTATTGTCTTCTGAGCTCAACGCCTGGAATTCATCAAGGGAACCGAGCGCTTGTTCGACCTCTTCGCGGCTAAGGCTCCAATGCTGAACATAGCCGCGTTCGAGCAACTGCGGCCAATCGAGCGGTTCATAGAGGTCCGGCTTCGCGGTAGCCAAGGGACCGCTGACAAACCCTTCAAGCAGCTTGCGGGCAACGTTCAGAGCTGACAGCAATACCGTTTCGTTGAGAATCACCACAGACACGGTCGCCTTGCTCACACCATCGATGCGGGTGACCGAATCGCCCGCGCTTGTTCCGCCCTTCCCGCCCCCCACTACAATCGGTTTGCCAATGGACTTCTGCTGGTATTGCTCGACGAAGTCGAACAGCGACTGCTCGCCGAGCCCGTGCAGGAATACCGGTTCGTGGTGCTCCAGCACCGTGACACCAGCAAGTACACCCTGGGTATCCATGCCAATCAGCAGCCGTATCGGCTTGCCGGAAAACCCTTGCAGGTTCGAGTAGTCAGTTGATTCGAAGGCGTAGCCGAGCAGATCGTCTAGCTGGTAGACGCTGTGGACCGGTGGGTTTTCCTGCTTTGGCTCGATGCGTGTGGCCTTCGGAAACAGCTGCTGGATCTGTTCATCCAGCGGCTCGGCGAACAGCGCAGTATTGACCAGCAGGCACACCAGCAGTAGCGCGCGCGATAGGGCTCTGGCGCTTCGTGTCATGAAGGCCTCTGGATTGATTGTTGTCCATCCATGCTATCCAGCCCGCACGCCCCCGCCATGCGACTTGCCGGTCGAAACGACAGTACTTCGGTCTTAGATTCAGGGATACCGATGCCCAGTGAGGTGCAATCAGGTGACCCAACCCATGCGCCCGTCGCGCGTTTAAGCCGCGACGGAACGATGCACGCCAAGACCGGGCCAAAGCTAGACATACCAGCGGAGGCCCAGCGATGACCAAGGCAGTCAAACCGGACGCCGAACAACCCTATTTCGAAACGCCAGCCCACATTCCCAACGGCAGCGATCACCAGATTCCGCACAGCCACCGGCTGCTGTATCGCGACCACGACGTTATCGTGCATCTCACCGGATACGAATACGAAACCTTTGGCGAAACGCTATGGGCTGTCGGCGCTGAAGTGGTCAAGGCGCTTGAAATCGTCGTCCCGGTGAGCGTTGATGAAACGCAGCACTACCGCAGCTACGACGAGGCCCTGGCTAGAGGAACGGAGCTCGGCAAACGTCTGGTCGATGAGCTCCAGCCAACTGACGAAACGCCCTGATCCCCCCCTTCATTCTTTGGCAGCGTCCTGCTGCCTGAACAAATGGAGAGTTTCCGTAATGAACGACACCAACGCTAACGTGCGCCATGACGAATCTCAGCAACGCTACGTAATTGAAGTCGAGGGCAAGGAACTGGGTATGGCCGCCTACCAAGATGATGGCCAGCGCAGAATTTTCTCTCACACTGAGGTTGATCCGAGCCTCGAGGGCAAGGGGATGGGCAGCAAACTCGTCCGTGAGGCACTGGAAGACACACGGCAAGACGGCAAGCGTATCGTGCCGGTCTGCGAGTTTGTCGCCGCGTATGTGAAAAAACATCGTGACTGGGACGACATCATCGACGCCCAATAATGCAGCGAGGGGGCAGGCGTGGCCTGCGCATGCAGGTACCATGCGCGCCCCTTTTGCTGAACACCGTGTATGAGCTGTACCAACCGCACCATCGACCATCTCCGCCGACGCATCCCAGGCTTTGCCTGTGAGCCCGGCTGCCATGACTGCTGTGGCCCGGTTACCGCCTCATCGGAAGAGATGGCCCGGCTGCCCCATAAAAGCACTGCAGAACATGACGCTGCGCTAGCACACTGGAACTGTGTGCATTTGGGACCTGACGGCTGCGAGGCGTATGACGAACGTCCACTGATCTGTCGCCTATTCGGGACAACACCGACCCTGCCTTGTCCGCGCGGGCGGGGGCCGGAATCGCCTACGTCACCCCAGGTAGAGCGACAGGTGCATCAACTGATTGCCAGTACCCGCCAGGTGCTGGTCTAGCACAACGATCGAGAGAACCGATGAGCGACGAATTGCAGATCGAAGACATCCTGGTCGGCGACGGAAAGGCCGTCGTCAAAGGCGCTTTGATTACTACCCAATACTGTGGCCAGCTTGAAGACGGCACCACATTTGACTCGTCCTATGACCGTGGCAAGCCATTCCAGTGCGTGATCGGAACAGGCCGGGTGATCAAGGGCTGGGATATCGGCCTGATGGGCATGAGGGTTGGCGGTAAACGAAAGCTCTTCGTGCCCGCCCATCTCGCCTATGGCGATCGTCAGATCGGTGAATACATCAAACCGAACTCGAATCTGACGTTTGAGATCGAACTGATGGAAGTCCTTACCCGCGACGATTAAATCGTGACGCGCCGCACATTTGAGATAGAGGCGCCCAACTTTGCCGCCTCGCTGCAATCAAAGCTTCGTAAATACCGGTATTCGGCGGGTTTCAAAATCCAGCCGAGACTTTAGCAGCGTAGACTGCCAGCAACTGGCCAGTATCTTTCTCCTCTATCCAAAGCAAGAACGAACCTCGTCGATGACAGCAGAAGTACCCACGGCGACCACAGCCGTTCGCCAAGCTGCCTTTCCTATCGAAGGCGGCATGCTGGGTGAACTCATCCGCGCTCACGACTGGTCTCGCACGGGGCTCGGTCCACCGGAGCAATGGCCACGAAGCCTGAAGACCGTCACATCAATGTTGCTGTTATCGCCCGTGCCCATCGTCCTGCTTTGGGGGCCGAAGGGCATCATGCTCTATAACGATGCCTACTCGGTGTTCGCCGCCGGTAGACACCCCGAGCTTCTCGGCTCGGAGGTCAGAGCGGGCTGGCCGGAGGTGGCGGAGTTCAACGACCACATCATGAAGGTCTGCCTCGCAGGCGGGACCCTTGCCTACAGGGACCAGGAACTGGTCCTGCATCGCAACGGACAACCCGAGCAGGTCTGGATGAACCTGGACTATTCTCCGGTACTGGACGAGTCGGGACGACCCGCTGGCGTAATCGCCTTTGTAGTTGAAACCACCGAACGCGTCAGGGCCGAACGCCATTTGCTGGCGGAAAAGCAGAGGCTGACCCAACTGTTCGAGCTGGCTCCTGGGATGATGGCCATGCTGAGCGGGCCGGAGCACCGCTACGAGATGGCCAATCCAGCCTATACCAACTTGATCGGCAATCGGGAGTTGATCGGTATACCGGTGCGCGAAGCGTTACCTGAAATTGCTCGGCAGGGGTTCGTTGAGCTACTGGACAAGGCCTATCAAACCGGCATCGCCTACGTGGGTAACGCCGTAGAGCTGAACATCCAGCCCACTCCGGGCGAAACCGAGCAGACCCACATCCTAGATTTCGTCTTTCAACCCGTTAAAGACACTCAAGGTACTGTCACAGGCATCTTCATACAGGGCCACGACATCACCCAGCGCGCATTGGCAGATCGCCGGATGCGCTTTCTGGACTCGCTGGGCAAGGCCACAGCTGCCAGCACTGACGCCGATGTCGTTCTCGCCACCACGACTCAGCTGCTCGGTGAGCACCTGGGCGTCTCCGTCTGCGCTTACGCCGACATGGATCAGGATGAAGATGGCTTTACGATCCGCGGCAACTGGGCCGCCCCCGGTGCGCACGGCATCGTCGGACATTACAGCCTTGCGGCGTTCGGGACGCTTGCAGTGGCCAACCTAGGTGAGGGTCTTCCACTGATCCTTCACAATACGGCAGCGCAATTGGCGGCAGATGAGGCTAGTACCTTCCTGAGCCTCGGCCTCGCAGCCACCGTCTGCCTGCCGCTGATCAAGGAAGGCAAACTCACCGCGCTGATGGCCATCCACGACAGTAAGCCGAGAGTATGGAAGGTTGAAGAGCTGGCCCTGCTCACAGAGGTAACGGAGCGCTCCTGGGCACACATCGAGCGTGTACGGTCGGAGGCCACCGTCCGACTGGCCGAGCAACGCTTTCGTCGGGAACTCGAACGACAGGTGGCCGAGCGAACCGCTGCCCTGGCGCAGAGTGAGGCGCAAATCCGTACCGTTGCCGCCAGCTCACACCTCTACCAGTGGCTCTTGAGTACCGAAGGAACCCTCGTTTACGCCAATCCCACCTCTCTTGCAGGCGTTGACGCCACAGCACAGCACCTTGTCGGCCTGGCCTTCTGGGACACACCGTGGTTTAGCGCCACCCCTGGAATGCGGGCGATCATCATGGCTTGCGTGGCCTCTGCCGGCGAAGGCAATAGCGACAATCTGAGTATGCGGCTGGAGCTACCAAAAGGGACACGGTCGTTCGACTTCTCAATCAGGCCGGTCCTTGACGAGGCCGGCACGGTCGTTGGCATCGTGCCTGAGGCGGTAGACAGCACCGCGCGGGTTGAGGCGGAACAAGCCTTGCAGCAGGCGCAGAAAATGGAAGCGCTGGGTAACCTGACCGGAGGCATCGCGCACGATTTCAACAATCTGCTGACCGCTGTGATGGGCAATCTTGAACTGTTACGCAAACGCGTACCGGAAGATTCCTCCCTGCTACGACTCATCGACAATGCACGCATCGGCGCCGAACGGGGTGCGTCGCTGACTCGTCGAATGCTGACGTTCGCTCGCAAGCAGGACCTGATGGCCGAACGCATCCAGCCTGGCAGGCTGATCGCCGAAATGACCGAACTGCTGGAGCGCTCGCTTGACCCGACAGTAAGCATCGAAATGCGAGTCGCCCCAAACCTGCCAGAGATCGAGGCCGACCCCAATCAGCTACAGACAGCATTGCTCAACCTTGCCCTGAACGCCCGTGACGCCATCTACGGCCAGGGAACGCTGATTATCAGCGCTCACCATGAGCACTCGGAAGGTCAACATGGCATTGAGCCGGGCGAATACCTGTGCCTGTCGGTAACCGATGAGGGCGAAGGCATGGACGAAGCCACGCTCAAGCGCGCCACCGAACCCTTCTTTACTACCAAGGGTGTTGGCAAAGGGACAGGGCTCGGCCTTTCGATCGTGCACGGCTTCGCCCAGCAGTCGGGCGGCGCGCTGGTCCTTCGCAGTGAGGTCGGTGTTGGCACCAGCGCGCAAATATGGCTGCCAGCGGTTGAGAGCAGCCTGTTGTCAGAGCTGGTCGACGCAGATCGGCACGAGCCCCAGCCGACTGACCGGGCTCGGCTCAACATTCTCGCTGTGGATGACGACGTGCTGGTGCTGTTCAATACCGCCGAAATGCTGCGTGACGAGGGATATGAGGTCTCCACTGCCCAATCCGCAGCGCAAGCACTCGAGTTGCTGAACGAGGTCCATTTTGATCTGCTGATCACCGATCACGCCATGCCGAAGATGACGGGCGCACAGTTGGCTCTCGAAGTGCGCCGCATGCAGCCAGACCTGCCTGTGCTGCTGGTCAGTGGCTACGCAGAAATTCCCGCGGGCACGGCCGCGGGGCAGCTGCCGCTATTGTCCAAACCATTTTCCCAGGCCGCCCTTATCCAGGCCATCGCAGCGGTGACCCGCCGCGCTGGATAAGCAACGGAGTTCGCCACCGCTTTCGATACTTGCTGGGTTTGATCAGGCTGCGGCGCAGGCCGCAGCCTGCCTGTGTATCAGGCGTGAGCAGGGCGACCCGCAACCGTTGCTGTTGAGGCCGTTGCATCCATGGTATCGCTCACCACATCGCCCAGCATGTCGGCTGTGATCGCGCAAAGGGTCCAGCCTAGGTGGCCGTGGCCGGTGTTATAAAACACACAGGGTGAGCTACCCCGGCCGATCTTGGGCATCATGTTCGGCATCATCGGGCGAAGACCAGCCCAAGGCACCACGCTCTGGGTACTGACCCCCGGAAAGCATTCGGCAACCCAATCCACCAGCGGCCGAATCCTGTCCGCACGGATATCACGGTTGTAGCCGTTAAACTCGGCGGTGCCCGCCACTCGCAGGCGGCTGTCGCCAAGGCGGCTGGTGACCAGCTTGGTTTCGTCGTCCAGCAGGCTGACGGTGGGCGCGGCGGCACGGCTAGCCTCGTCGTTGAGGTTGACCGTGATCGAATAGCCTTTGACCGGGTAGATATTCACCCGATCACCCAGCTGTGCAGCCAACGCGCGGCTGGCGGTTCCGGCGCATACGACTATCGCGTCAAACAGCAGGCTTTCTTCTCCGCCGGGCACGGCGACTGTCACGCTGGCGCCCTTGCCATCAGTCGCAACCCGACGTACATCCTGGCCGTAGCGGCAATCGACGCCCAGCCGAATGGCCGCAGCAGCCAGACCGTGAGTGAACAGGTGAATATCGCCGGTAGAGTCGCACTCAGTGAAATAGCCACCGTAGTACTGACCTGCCAGGGTTGGCTCGATTGCGCGCATTTCATCCGGCGTCACACTGCGCCGAGGCAATCCGCCCTCGGCCAGCAAGGCAGAAACCTTGCCCGCATGATCGAAGCCGGCTTTGTCACGGTAAATATGAAGGATACCGGCCTTCTTCAAATCGAAGTCGATACCCTCCTCCTCGGCCCATGCGAACAGGTGCTCGCGAGCGGCGATCGCCATGCGAGCCGTATCGATGGTGTTCTGGCGGTATTGCGGGATGGAGCCGATGAACTCGGCGAACCAGGACAGTTTGTGCCAGCTGGGCTTGGGATTGACCAGCAACGGCGCATCGCTCTTCAGCATCCACTTGATGCCTTTGAGGATGGTCGACCAGTGGGTCCAGACTTCGGCATTCGAAGCGGACAGCTGGCCACCGTTAGCGAAGGAGGTCTCCATCGCCGCGTAACGGTGCTTTTCGAACAGGGTTACGGAGAAACCGCGCTTGGCCAGCGCATAGGCAGTGGTGATACCGGTAATACCACCACCCACAACAGCGATCTTCTTCATCGTGCAAATCCAGAACGTCGGAGGTTAGAGCCTGTCCGCAACATGCGGATCAAGCGCCCCCTCTGTCCTGGACCTGAGAGATTCACGAGCTCGGGCTCGCTTGCTCCTTCGGTGCGGCGGGCGACGACGGCCCGACGGCTCTTCAGAGTTCACCGGTGGTAACGGTCCTTTTGCCTGAGAGTTTCCGGGGCGGTTGCTCCTTCGGCGCTGTGACGGTGTGGCCGCACAGTCTCTCCCGATACCACATCACTGCCTTCAGCCAACAGCATCCGACAGGTAAAGCTTAGGCATGCTGCATGCCAGTAATATCCATCGCCACGGCGCGCATCTAACGCAGCGCCAGTGCTACTGTGGCGCTGCACTGCTGTTGAAACCGCACAGCACCGAAGCGAGTCGCTTTTTACAGCAGTTACCCGGCGGAAGATAGCCCCCGGTCCTTATTACATCAGCCGCCAACCACGTCGATCAGCCGGGAAATGTCGACTGGCTTGGTCATGTGTATATCGAAGCCTGCAGATACAGCGTTCGCCTTGTCGCTCGGCTGTCCCCAGCCCGTGATGGCTACAAGCCGTACGGAGGCCGACTGGGCACGAATCATTCGCGCCACCTCGTCACCGCGCAACCCCGGCATGCCGATATCCAGCAGTACGACTTCCGGATCGACCTGCTGGTAGCGCTCGAGCGCCTCGGCCCCATCGAAAGCGACATGCACCTCATGTCCCTCGAGACGAAGAATCTCGGCCATGGTCTCGGCGATGTCACGGTTGTCGTCGGCCACCAGAATTCGCCGCTTGTTCAGCGTGATGCCCTGGTGGGTAGTCGAACTTCTGCCGGTCGTACTTAGCGGCAGAGCCGGCAGGGTGAGGTTGAATTCTGCACCCTGCCCCAGCCCTTCACTGCGTACCCGCAAGTCCGCCTCGTGCAGCTTCGCCAGGCCCTTGGCCAGCGCCAAGCCTATCCCAAGCCCGGTATTGATCTGGCTGCCTGCAACCGGCACCTGGGCGAACCGTTCGAAGATCACCCGCAGGTTTTCCCGTGCGATACCCAGGCCGTTATCGCTGACCGAAACCATAGCGCTGTCGCCCTCCCGGGTCGCAGTGATGCGAATACACCCGCCGTTGGGCGTGAACTTTGCTGCATTGTTGAGGAGGTTCGTAAGAATCTGTTCGAGACGTAACGGATCTGCGTCTACGAGGATGGGCGTTTCCGGCAGGTTCACAACCAACTGATGCTGCTTCGTCTCGATCTTGACCCGTGTGGTTTCGATGGCAGCCTCGATGACCTTGCGCAGGTCCAGCCGCTCCTTGCGCAGGGCTAGCTTGCCAAGGGTAATACGTGAGATATCGAACAGATCGTCGAGCAACAGCGCCATATGTCGCACCTGCCGTTCGATGATCTGCTGACTTCGGGATTTCTGCGCCTCCGAGGCGCCTGGAGAGCCGAAAATGCCGGCAGCCAGGCGAATCGGTGCAAGCGGATTACGCAACTCATGTGCAAGAGTGGCAAGAAACTCATCCTTGCGCCGATCCGACTCAAGGATCGCCGCCTCCTGATGCTTGGCCTCAGTAATGTCAGCAAACCACACCGCGATACTGTTTTCGAATGGTGTTGCAACCATACGAACCCAGCGATCCCTTTCAAACGCAGTGCTTCGCAGCTCCAGATCACGAGGCGTCCGGAAGCGACTTACGTCTTGCAAGGCCTCAAAGGCTTGTGGGTTGGCGCTGGCGCCAAGCACCTCTACCAGGCGACGTTTCATCAAGCCAGAAACCGTGCCTCGCAAGGCGGCGGCCCCGGTTGCGTTGATAAAGTCGATAACGAAATCGTTCGGTTGCGCCGTAGCGTCACCCGCAGGTGAGACGATTGCAAAGGGCACCGTGGACGAATCCAATGCTATCTGCAGGCGCCGCTCAAGCATGCCGACCTTTGATTGCGCGCGCGCCCGGTCGATGAATACTGCAGCGATTCCTGCAGCAAGATCGGCCAGGCGAATTTCCCGCTCGGTGGGCAACCGAGGCTCCTTGTGCTGCACCGTGATTGTCCCGAGCACACTGTTATTGCTGTGACGAATGGGCGTGCTGTTGGCCGAGCGAATCCCCTCGCTACGCGCTATAGGTAGCAGCTCGCTGAAGGATGGGTCAGTCTCGATGTCAGCCACAACTACGCGTGACCCCTTTTCTACTGCCATTGTGCAGGGCCCGAAGCCAGGCTGAAGGTTATCGATCATCGCCAATGAGGCAGCCGAGAACCCCTTCGAGGCATGAAGGCGCAGGGGTCCTGGTCCATCGCTAAGCATCAATAGCCCATGGGAGGCGCCATGAAGCGTGCAAAGCGCATCGAGGATGGCCTTCAACTGACCATCCAGCGTAGGCATCTGCAGCAGGCGACGACTCAGGTCCTGCACCAGCTCCAGATCGCTGACCTGCTGCGTCAGGTCCTGCTGCGCCAGTTCAAGCTGGTGGAAGGTAGCGTCACGCTCGGACTCACTCTCATAGCGAGCCTGCGCAGCACTTGCTAGCGCATGCCCAACCTCTCTGATTTCAATAATCTCACTGTGGCGCGTTTGCACCATCTGCCCTTGGCCTATAGCCTGCGCAGCCCTCCGCAGATTTCTCATCGGGACGTTGATGCTACGGGTTGCGAAGAGCGCCGCGGACACCGCAATCAGCAAAGATAGCAACAAGCCACCGCCATACAGGGTGTACGCCCGCTTCGCGCCAGCTTCCACGACCTCGGTGGGTACGCCAGTGGCTATGACCCATCCAGATGGGCGCAAACGGACAAAAGAGGTATAAACCGGCGTCCCCTCCATAGTGGTCGAAATGCCAATCCCCTCCTCACCCGGATTATCTCGCATCAATTGCTCAAGCGAAGGCGAACCTGGTTGGCCCATCGTTTCTTGATTGCGCAGCGATCGAGCAATACGGACTCCATTGGCATCAAGTACCGTATTGACCCAGCCTGGTGGAAGCCTACGGTTATTGATGACATCGGCGATGGACTGGGGCTTGAGCACGGCAGTCAAAACGTAGCGTGTTTCGGCGTCACCATGGGCCAGCACCCGCAGGGGTATTCCCCATGCACCACTCGGCCCCTGCGCCATGTTGCCAACCTGCGATTCGGCCGAACGCATAAGTTCGGTGAAACTTTGAGGATCGGATATCCTCGGGGAATCTGTTGAACGGTGCAGCGAGACGCGCCGCAGCACTTGACCCTCGGTGCTGATTAACAACAGCGCATGCCAGCTAGGAACGGAGGGCAACACGCGGCGGACCATTTCGGCAAATGTATCGATATCGCCACGGTCCAGAAGCGGTGATTGTGACAGCGCTTGCAGCACATTCAGCGAGCGACTCAACTCGACCTCGACCGCTGTTGCGGCAAGGCGCGTTGTTTCCAAGCTGCGCTGCTTGGCCAACTCCTTCTGCTCATTGACGATCAAGAGCATGCCCAGTCCCGCGACCAGGGCAAGCGGCAGGATTCCGGCCAGCGCGATCGTCAGCAGCCGGCTACGCAACGGTACTGACCGGACCCACTTCGCGCCCATTGCCTGAGTCAAGATCTTCCTACCCCCGGTACTCCGCTTGGCAGAGTTCAAGAAACGTCAAAAAAGCACGTGGTGTCAAACAAGCGAAGCGCTGTAGCTTAAGCGATCCGAATGAACTGAGCATTGAGGAGTTGGCAACAGTAGGTGCGTGGGGGTTCACTCGGGCGCTAACCTGAAGTCTAGCGACACCCAACCAATCGATTACTCATCAGGACATTTCTAATGCTCGAACTCAGGCCCGGTTGCGAATGCTGTGACATCGACTTGCCCCCCGAGTCGCCTAACGCGCTGATCTGCTCATTCGAGTGTACGTTCTGTTCTACCTGTGCGGGCTCGAAGCTCGACTTCACCTGCCCCAATTGCGGCGGTGAACTGGTCGCTCGGCCACGTCGGCCCGCCGCCAAACTCCTAAACAATCCACCCTCTGCCAACCGCGTATACAACCCACAGGGTTGCTAGACCGCCGAGTGACGGAACCTCAAAGCGAGACAGGAGAGCAAAGGATGCAACTGAACGGAATCCCTTTCGGAATCACGGACTGGACGTCGATCAATCCCACTGAACACCCAGGCGAAACCGGCAAGGCCATCTGGCGCTCGTGTCAGTTCGATGACGTCCGGGTTCGGATGGTCGAATACAGTCCCGGCTATCTGGCCGATCACTGGTGCAACAAGGGCCACATCCTCTTTTGCCTGGAAGGTGAGCTGCACACCGAGCTGGACGATGGTCGCACCTTCATACTGCTGCCAGGCATGAGCTATCAGGTCGCAGACAATGCGGAGCCGCACCGATCTTCAACAAGCGTTGGCGCCAAGCTGTTCATCGTCGACTAAGCCGCGACAAACCAGCACTGGCGTTTGCATTCATTCGTCACGGATACAGGTTAACAGTGCGTTGAGTGTCGAGTCACCGTATTCGCCGCTCATCGTTAGCGCACGCCGCCCCTCGGGCTCGATAATCGTGATTGGTGTGCTATCCAGGCCAGGGGACGCTTCGGTCTCACCTGGATGCAGCTGGCACGCCACCTTGAAGCGCTCGTAGTTGGTGATCAGCACCTGCACTCGCCCGGACTCGATTCCGGGTTCGGTATAGGTGTCCAGCTCGCTGACCTCCACATCGACGCGCAACTCGTTCAGCTCACGCTCCAACTGCAGCGGTGCAGCTACCGCCACAGCAGGCAACAAGAGCAATCCCAACGTTAAAGACGGGTTCATCGCGATCTCCTCGGTTCGTCCAAAGCATATGGAGCCGTCGGCCACCGCTGGAGTTCGCGGTTGGCCTGAATCGCTGCGCCGCTCGCATCCGAAGCGAAGCATCTTCGGGAGATACCCCAGACGCAAAGAGGCCCGCGCAAGGCGGGCCTCCCGTGTTGCTTGCCAAAGGGTTACTTCGGCAGTTTGAACGTGATGAAGCTGGCGCGGCCTTCACGCAGTACGCGCATCGATACGGAGCGGTTCTTCGGCAGGTCTTTCACCACCTGGCTGAACTTTTTGACCGAATCGATCGCTTCGTTGTTCAGGTGGGTGATGACGTCACCCGGACGCAGACCGATCATCGCTGCCGGGCCTTGGCTGATGTCGCTGATAACCACGCCACCGGAGATTTCAAGCGCCTGACGTTGAGCGTCAGTGAGCTCGGTTACCGAAACACCCAGGCGATTGTTGCTTTGGGTCTTGGTGCTCGAACCCTCTGCAGAGGCCAGCACATCACCATCTTCCGGCAGCGCACCGATGTCGATGTTCAGCGTCTTGCGCTGCCCGTCACGCACCACTTCAAGCTTGGCTTTGCTGCCTGGCTTCATTGCGCCAACCAGATGCGGCAGATCACCGGACATATCGATCGACTTTCCATTAACGCTCAGGATCACGTCGCCGACTTTCAGGCCACCCTTCGCTGCCGGGCCGCCATCCATGACTTGTGCTACCAGCGCACCAGCAGGACGCTCGAGACCAAACGACTCGGCCAGATCCTTGTTCACTTCTTGAATGACAACGCCAAGCCATCCGCGACTTACCTTGCCGTCTTCACGCAGCTGGTTGGCCACGTCCATGGCGACGTCGATCGGGATTGCAAACGACAGCCCCATGAAGCCACCGGAACGGGTGAAGATCTGCGAGTTGATGCCTACGACTTCGCCTTCCAGGTTGAACAGCGGACCGCCGGAGTTACCCGGGTTGATCGCGACGTCGGTCTGGATGAACGGCACATAGCTCTCGTTCGGCAGGCTACGACCTTTGGCGCTGACCACGCCTGCGGTGACCGTATGGTCGAAACCGAACGGCGAACCAATCGCGACGACCCACTCGCCTGCTTTCAGCTCCTCTGAACTGCCAATTTTCACGGTCGGCAGACCGTCACCTTCGATCTTCAGCAACGCCACGTCGCTGCGCGGGTCGGCACCCACCAGCTTGGCTTGCATCTCGCTACGGTCCGGCAGGCGCACCATGATCTCGTCGGCGTCGGCTACAACGTGGTTGTTGGTCAGGACGTAACCGTCCTCAGAAATGATGAAACCTGAACCCAGCGATTGCGCTTCGCGACGACGCTCGGGCTGCTGTGGCATACCGCGCTCGAAGAACTCGCGGAACATCGGTGGGATGCCTTCAAGATCAGGCATCTGTGCTTGCGCGTTGCCGCGCATCGGCTGCTTCTGCTTGGTGCTGATATTCACCACCGCAGGCGATGCATCCTCAACCAGGGGGGTGAAGTCCGGCAGGTCGGCATGGGCAATCAGCGTCTGTCCAAACAGCGCTACGCCGGCCACAGCAGCCAAGAAATTTCTACGAACGAGCATAGTGACTGGTCTCTCCACGGTGAAAGATGGGTAAACAACGACCGGTCTCGCGCACAGCCGATTCCTGGTCAAAAAATAGCGGGTTGCCGCCTCTTACAAACACTGACTTTAATGCTGAAAACCGCTCAGCGGCAAACCCACCCAAAGGAGCTGGCTATTCCTTCAGCCTGAACGAGACTTTACGCCGAACAAAGTCAGCTTCGTGTGTAGTGGGCGTAAAGGAAAAGTAAGCTTTTCCAGCAGCCCGGCGAAGCCACCCGTGTAAAGGCCTGTGGTCGCCTTCTATTCAGAACCATCGAGCACTCCCGACGCTTTCGCGGCCTGGCGCAGACGCTGGTAATCGTCCGGCAAGGTAAGGCCATCCTCCGCTCGTTTGAGTGCCGTTGCGGCGTGTCGGTTCGCCGCGAGCGCAACCGCCGCATCGCCGAGTCGCGCCAACGAGCCAAGGGCCTGCTGCAGGTGTATGCACACCTCGATAATCGCTGCGCCATCGCGTGCGATAGGTGTGAAGAAGTCGTCAAGCATGTGCTCGACGCTGAGGCCCGGCGCGAATACGCGGTCGAACTTCGGCTCCTCCGGCGGCGTTGGCCGCGAAAGATGCGACAGCACCCGAACGCCCCGGCCAATCACATCGACTGCGGTGCCCTGGTCATTGATGCCTGGCGACAGCGCCCGCGAGGCGACTTCAGCCATGACGATGATGCCGTATCGAGGGTCTCGGTCGAAGGTTCGCTGCGCGCCAATGACAAACGCATTGCGAAGCTCGCCCTCACACTCTTCGGCAATCCCAACCGACCAAGCGATCGGTTGCGACGGTTCCACGAATATCCCTGGCAACACACAGATATAGACTGCGCGGTCTTCCGCCTTGGTCAGTTCGCCCAGCGCAGGCATGTCGATGTGCTGCACGAAGCCGACCTTGTCAGGATATAAAGGACGCGCGCCGGGCATGGCTTTTGGGTCCACCTCCAACGGCCGACCGCCCAGGAATGGCTGCTCCATGCGTTGGCACAGGGCCTGCGTCGCGGCCTTCTCGACCCTCGCAGTGGTTTCGGCAACGCGACCCAACCCCGACAATTGATCGATCCATCGCAACAGCGCGTAGAGCACCAGAACGACCACGATGATCGTCGCGGCGAAGAGCACCACGCGGCCATTGTCTCCGTAAAGCCCGGTGCTCAACGCGATGATGCCGACCAGGCTGAAGATGAACGACCCGACAAAGGTCGACAGCGTGTTCTGTGTGGTGGGGTCTTCGACCAGAAGGGAAATGGCACGCGGCGTAACGTTGTTCGTTGCCGACCCGTATGCCGCCACCATGATGCTCAAGGAAAACGTGGTGACAGCAAGCATGCTGGACGCCAGCACGCCAAGAATGTTGTCGACCGCGTTTGAGCCGATCTTGGTCGGCACATCTTCTGGAATGTAAGGGGCTAATACCAGCGCGACCAGCGCAGTGGCAATACCCATGACCGAATACAAGCTGGCCCGGAACCAGGGTCGCTTGCTGATGCGGATGAGAAACCACTTCCAACGCTCGATCATGTGTTGCTCGCATTTCGTCCGTTTCAATACAGACAAGCGCGCCGAAGGACCGTTGCGTAGGTCAGCTGTATTCTTCTTTGAGCCGATTCGGCTCCTAGCCAGCCGCCAGGCTAGCCACTGTTGCTGGCAGATCGCGCATGTCGTTGATCACCGCCGAAACGCCCAACTCCCGCAATGCCTGATCATGCCCGGCAGGAATGTGGCTGGCCCCGGTAAAGCCGATCACTTGCATGCCCGCGGTACGCGCGGCCAGAACACCGGTCGGGCTGTCTTCGACGACCAGACAACGTCCTGGCGCGACGCCCATCCGCTCGGCCGCCAGAAGATAGACGTCCGGCGCGGGCTTCGGTGAATGGACCATCTCTGCACAAAAAATGTTGCCAGCAACTCGCTCGGTCAAGCCGGCACGGCGAAGTGATGATTCGACGTTATGCAGTCGGCTGTTGGACGCCACCGCCAACGGTAGGTCAATTGCCGTCAGCGCCTCGCGGACGCCTGGAATGGCCTGCACTTGTTCGGCAACGACCTTCTCCGATTGTTGACGGAGGTCGTCGTCGAAAGTTGCTGGTAAGGTCAGGCCAAAGCGTTTTTCAATCAGATCGATAATGCTCGGCACCGTAAGACCAAAGGTCCCCTCAAGCGCTTCATGCAAGCGCTCGGCCGGTACATGCAGGCTCAGTGCCTCGAACAGCACACGGTGGCTGATGATTTCGCTGTCCACGATAACGCCGTCACAGTCACTGATCAGCAAGTCGATAGAGGCCATCGGGTCTCCTTTTGGTTGATGCGCAGCGGCGCGCGGCGACTCCAACGTGGAGACAGCGCTTGGACTGCACCGACCGCATCAAGTTTTATCCGGCCACGACGATACCGGCTGTGACTAAACGCCTCCGCGATCTAGCGAATCCCCAGCACATGGTCCGCCGACCAGCGCCCGGCGCCGCGGCCGATGATCAGTAGCATCAACCCGATCCAGGTCAGGTGGGTCGGCCAGGCATCCGGATACACGAAGAGCTGAATCACAAGCGTCATGCACAGCAACACCAGGCCCGATAGCCGGGTCAGCAGGCCGAGCACCAGCAGAATCGGCAACAGGTGCTCGATATAGGTCGCCGCGTGTGCCGCTAGATGGGGTGGGACAAATGGCAGCGCATACTCCGTTTCGAACAGGCTGTATGTGCTGGGCTTGATGGTCAAAAGCCCGCTGACCTTGGTTCGCCCTGAATAAAAAAACACCACAGCGATGGCCAGGCGCGCCACCAGGCTGAGTGCGGAGTTGCTGATATGAAGCTGTAGCCATCCAGCGAGCCGGTGCCACCGCCGGAGCCTGAGCGACAACTGGTTTGTGCAACCGTTTTGCAAGGTGTCCATATCGAGTTCCTTCAGGGTTTTCGGTCGATGTCGACAAACACATCGGCGGAGAACAGGTTTGCGAGCATTGCGTTGAAATCCAGCGTCGGTTCGGCTTCTAGCGACAGCGCCGAGGCGTCGGCCAGCGTTCCGCCAGCTGCACAGGCGTCGAGAAAGGCGCAGGCGCCGATACTCACGTGCTGCCAGAGCACACGGTTGTGCTGACGGCAGAGCAGTGCCCCCTCCCCCTGCCAGCGCAGCGACTCGGGTAGCTCAACGCCTTCTCGGTTACAGCGCCAAATGGTGAACACCGGCAAGACAGACCAGTGCCACTGCGCCGCCGCGCAAGGACGCAGACACAGCTCAGCCAACTGGGCCGGCGGTCTCTCGCTCAACCGATGCAGGGCCAACCTCGGCTGTTCGGCCGCAGCAAACGCGGCAAGCCACAGCCGATCGAGGCGCGCTACGTCGCCGAGATACGGCACGGCACGCGCTGGCTCGAAGCGATTTAGAAAATCCGGGAAATCAGCGCCGTATTCGATCAGCTGCGGCTGCAAAGGTGGCGACTGCCGAACATAGACCGTCGCGGCCGCCACCATCCAATCTGATCCAACCAGCCGCTCGACCGTCGGAAAGTTCGCTCGCAATGCATCTACACAACCTTTGATAACGGTATTGCGATACACCGCGAAACCGGGTTGAGCGCTCAGCGCTGCAAGACATTTCGCGCCGGGCGTATCGCCGCTCAGGGGTGCGGCTGCCCATAGCGCTTCGGTCAAGGCGTCCTGAAACTGGCCGAGCGAGACGATCACGGCGTCCCCCTCTGCTTCAACAGGCTCTGCGCACGGTCACGCTCGACCAGTAGCTCGGCGAACGATGGCACCCGATCATCACGCTCAATCAATGTTGGCCGCGCGCCGATTCGATCAACCAGACGTGCATAAAGCGCCCAGACCGCATCAGCGATCGGGGAATCATGGGAATCGACCAACAGCCCTGAACTCGCCGAGCTGTCACGGCTATGCCCGGCCAGATGTACTTCAAGCACGGCATCAGCCGGAAAGCGATCGAGATAACAACCCGCATCGAAGCCGAGATTATGGGCACTGACGTACAGGTTGTTGACGTCCAGCAGCAGCCCGCAGCCGCTGCGACGCACCAGTTCAGCGAGAAAGTCGATCTCATCCCACTCATGCCCTTCAATGTGCAGGTAATGGCTGGGATTTTCCACGGCAATCCGCTGCCCAAGCCGTTCCTGGGTGCGTTGGATGTTGTCGACGATACGCGCCAGCGCCGCGTTGGTGCGCGGAAAGGGCAGCAGGTCGGGGTTGTACTGACCTCGCCACGTGGACCAGGCGAGATGCTCGGAAATCAGTGCTGGTCGAATCCTCTCGACCAGCGTCTTGAAGCGTTGCAGATGGGCCTCATCCAGCGGGCAATCGGCAGCCAGCGAAAGCGATACGCCGTGTAACGAAAGCGGATGGCGTCCAGCGATAGCGTCCAGCCACGCCAGACGAGGCCCGCCGCCGAGCATGTAGTTTTCCGGGTGCACTTCGAACCAGAGCCCCGGCGCCGCACAGTCGTACGCCGCCTCATAGTGCTCGGGCTTGAGTCCCAGGCCTGCCCCCAGCAACGACATGCTCATGCGGAACCTCCTATCAGGATTCGATCGGCGTCAGCGAACCCATGCCTTCTGGAGTCTTGATCGACGTGCAGGTCCCGGCCGGGACGTGCTTCCAGGCGTTGCCCTGGTAATCCGTCTTCGAAGTTCCTGCGCAGCTGGTACCGGCACCAGCCTTGCAATCATTCTGACCAGCCAGCGCGACGCCGTAACATTTCTCCATGGCGCCTTCGGTCTTGTCCGCAGCCGTGGCGCCGGCAGCGATGGATGCAAGGGCAACGGCGGCAGCAGCAAGGGCGAGATTGTTCATCGAGTAATTCTCCATGCGGTGTGGCTGCCAGCGGTTTTGCCAGCAGCTCGTTCGATAGTTCGCCCAGCTCGATTGCTTGGTTACAGCACATTCAAGAAAAATATTTTTGAGATTTATTCAGGCCCCGCCTACCGTAGCGGCGCGCCGCCACCCTGCCGTTGGCTGGACGTAGCGAAACTGCCCAGCGACTTCCCTATCGTGTAACCAGAGCGACCGATGCAGCGAACTACCAGTCACGAGGCGTTGAAGGCACGCGAAGCCCAGCTGCAACTGCTGTTGTTGCTGGGGCTGGACGGCGACGAGGCGGCTTACCGACAATTCCTGACGCTGCTTGGCGCGCATTTGCGCAGTTTCCTCAGGCGCCGTCTGCAATCGCACGAAGTCGAAGACCTGCTGCAAGAGGCCCTGCTGGCAGTGCACAACGCGCGGCACACCTACCGTCGCGAGCAACCGCTGACAGCCTGGGTGCAGGCGATTGCCCGCTACAAACTGATGGATCACTTCCGGGCGCATGCAAGACACGATGCGTTGAACGATCCGCTGGACGACCAGGCAGAGCTGCTGGCGGATGAAGACCACCATGCCAACCAGGCGCAGCGAGATCTCGGTCGCCTGCTCGAACAACTGCCAGATAAGCAACGCTTGCCCATTCTCCACGTCAAACTAGAGGGGCTTTCGGTGGAAGAAACCGCTCGACGCACTGGGCTATCGGCATCCGCAGTCAAGGTGGGCGTTCACCGCGGACTGAAGGCGCTCGCAGCCCTGATCAGAGGTGACCAATGAAAACCGAACAGCTGATCGACATGCTCGCCAGCAATACAGCACCCGTGGATCGTCGGATCGTCACGCGCCGCTTCGGCACAGCGATAGCCGTAGGCCTGTTACTGGCACTGCTGGTATTACTGATATTTTTTGGCATTCGCCCGAACATTGGCGAAATCGCGGCGACACCGCTGTTCTGGGCCAAGCTGGCGCTCCCTGCAACCCTGCTGGCCGGCGCTTTGCTCGTGACTACGCGATTGGCCAGACCTGGGGTCACTGTGGGGAGTGGCTGGGCCACTGTCGCAGCGCCGGTCGTAGCGGTTTGGCTGGCAGCGTTGGGCCTGTTACTTAGCGTCTCGACGGACAGCCGTTGGTCACTGATCTTTGGTGAAACCTGGCGGAGCTGCCCAATGAATATCGCATTGCTTTCGATACCGACGTTCGCTTGTGTGTTCTGGGCGATCCGTGGACTTGCGCCAACCCGGCTGCGTCTCGCCGGCGCCGCCGGCGGGCTGTTGGCGGGTTCTATAGCAACACTCGTCTACAGCCTGCATTGCCCAGAGATGAGTGTCGCCTTCTGGGCCGTCTGGTACGTGCTTGGCATGCTGATCCCCACCGCCGTCGGCGCAGTCCTCGGCCCACGACTGTTACGTTGGTAAGCCGCACAACGCGCATTTTCTTCAATACCGTGGCGGGTCCCCGCTCCTATCGTCGCGCTGATGTTCAAGTGCACTTTCAGGAGCGTTAGATGAGTCTTTTGCTATCCATGGCCGCCTTTGCGCTGGCTTCCTCCATTTCGCCCGGCCCAGTCAACATCGTCGCACTCAGCGCCGGCGCGCAGTTTGGTTTGCGGCCAGCCATGCGTCACGTAAGCGGCGCGACCATTGGTTTCACGCTATTGCTCTTGCTGATCGGGCTGGGCCTGAACGAACTGCTCGATCATTGGCCCTGGTTGACCGATTCGATCAAGTTGGCTGGCGTGGCGTTTCTCCTGTACATGGCGTATCGGCTCGCGGTGGACGATGGACGCCTGAGCACAGACAAGCCAGCAATGCAGCCGAGAATGCTTTACGGCGCAGCGATGCAGTGGCTCAGTCCGAAGGCCTGGCTGGCGTCGGTAGCCGGCATGGGCTTGTTCGCCGCAGCGGGTGATATCCCCTCGGTCCTGCGCTTTGCAGCCATCTACTTCGTGATCTGCTATGCCTCCCTTGCCTGCTGGGCCTATGCCGGCACATTCCTGCGGCACTACCTAAACAGGCCCGCACGGGTACGGATGTTCAACCGGGGGATGGCGACACTGTTGGTTGCCTGTGCGGCTTACCTGCTGCTGACTTGACGAGCGTCTCACACGCTCCGGTTTGCGTTCCGATAGTCCCCCGGCGTGGCGGCCAGCAGTTGTTTGAAGGCGCGCTGCAGATGTGCCTGGTCAGCGAATCCCGAGGCCAGCGCGACATCCGCGATAGGCCGGCCACGACGCAACTCCGCGCGCGCGAACTGCACGCGTCGATTGGTCAGATAGGCGTGGGGAGTCATCCCGAACCGCTTTTTGAAAGCACGTATGAGGCTCGACGGTGAGGCGCCTGCCACGCGGCTGATCTCGTCCAGCTTGAGAGAGCGCTGGCAATTGTCGGCAATGAACTCGGCGGCTCGCTGTAGCTTCAGATCGTTCACAGGGACAGTAACGGCGAGCCCCATCTGCTCGTGCAACTGGGAAAAGAACGATATGGCGGCCGCCTCCTTTTCCAGCAGGTCGGCATTGCCGTTGATTAGCATCTTGTGAAAACGCTTGAAGCCCTGCCGCAGCAGCGGATCGCAGCTCAGTATCGAGGCGAAGCTGCGAAAGCCGGCTCCACCCATGCCCAGATCGTCTTGCAGCTCGCTCAGCCAGCCCGCATCGACATACAGCATGCGATACGTCCACGGCTGGTTCTGTATCGGGTTGCAAGCATGCACGTCGCCAGGATTCATCAACACCAGGGTGCCGGCCTCGATGCGGCACTGGTGATCGCCGTTGATATAGCTACTGGCGCCGCTGTCGATCAGCCCAATGGAAAAGGTTTCGTGACTGTGCCGCGCGTAGCAAACGCGACGCCCATCGTCCACGCTCCGTGACTCGATGAATGGCAGCGCCGCGTCACGCCAGAAGCTGGAAACTGAAGCTGAACGAGGCTGGGCAAGGGCTTGCTGAGGCATGATCGAATCTAGAACGGTTTCATCGAAACTCAGCCTAGCGGAAAAAAGGCGTTTCGCCAGCAACTTCTAATCGGGCATGACATGTCGTTGCATCGCGCCGCCGACTGAGCGGCCATTTCAGAGTATCTCCAGGCCTTCGCACTTGTAGTCGCCGATGAAGATATCGTCCTGCAAGACCTCGCCGTCGAGGTTGAAGCAGAACAGGTAGCTCTCGGTTCGATTACCGATCTCGACGCTTTTCAGGCCAACGCACTCGTTGGGATGGCCCGGCAGTATCTTGAACGAGGAGATACCCCGCTCAGGGATGCGCTGACCGATCTCAAGGGTTCGGATCTGGCTGAAGTCTTCATTAGCGATAACCAGGCAGTTGCCGCCCCGCTCCCGCTCATCGACCGCCTCGTCAAATGGCTCATTTGAAATCTTGCGGGGAAAGAAAAGCCATTCGCGGCGATACGGATGCCATTCGACTGCCTCGTGAATCACATAGCCGTCCGGCCCGACGCCGAGCGCATCGCGGATTCGCTGATAACGGTCTGACCAGTTCACGCTTTGTACGGCGTAGTGACGATCGAGCAGCTTCACCCACTCCTCGGGTGAATTTTTGCCATGGCTGCCGACCACCATCTGGTCGTTATAGAGGGTTGCCCACTCCGCTTTGAAGCCTTTGAAGGCCTCGTCACCGCTACCGGTCATGAGAATGTTTCGAGGCACTAGCTGATTCTGGTCGCGGATTTCACAGACCAGCCCGGTGCGGTCGTCGAAGGTCACCAAGCGCTTGCCGAACATGGCCAACTCGGAGAACTCAGCGCCGCGTCCGCCCTCAGCAATAAGGCTGACCAACTGGAACTCGCCACCTTCGCTCTCGGGAATGTCCTCGAACCGGAAGTGTGGCTTGCCCGTTCGCAGATCGACGTCGCGGTGCAGCCGATCATGGCGCAGGGTCGACTGCCACGCGATCTGGCCGCTTTCCAGTTCGACCTGGGATGCGTGGTCCTCATCGGTGATGATGGCCAGCATGTATTCGCGGGTGGTGCTGTCGTAGCGTTCGAGTCGCCGAACGTCAAAGTGCGATTCGCTCATGAGGTCAGGTGCCCGTCGAGAGTTGGCGCCGCCGGTGGACCCGGTGGCTCGTCAGGTTTCGGACAGCGCCGGCCACGCAAGTTCACCGGCAATAGCGTCAGCAACTGAGCATTATAAGAACGGCTGGGTCTGTTTTACTGTCCGAACCTGAACTGCATATTTCGATGGGACTGCATGAATCTTCAGCTTTCAAAGCGGACGGCTCCGACTGCCGGCGCACTGGCACCAACGCCGAACCTCTGTAGGCGAGCTACGCACCGGCTCGCCGTTGTGCTCGCCAGCGCCCTGCTGTTGAGCCTCTCCGGCTGCGGCACGCAAAAACCGGAGCCTCCAGCGCCTCGGCCTGACGAAGTCCGCGCCAAAATCGTCCGGCTCATCCCCAGCACCATCCCGAATCGCCAAGGCTGGGCCACAGACATTTATGCTGCCTTCGATGCGCTGGCGATCCCGCCGAGCAACGAAAACCTTTGCGCGGTTCTGGCAGTCACGGTGCAAGAATCCACATTCCAGGCAACGCCACCGGTGCCGGGCCTGGCTAAAATCGCCCGCGAGGAGATCTACCGCCGCGCGTCCCGAGTGCATGTGCCGCGCTTCATCGTAGACGCGGCGCTGGATGTTCAATCACCGAACGGCAAGAGTTATAGCCAGCGTCTCGCAGCAGTACGCACCGAAGAGCAGCTAAGCGCGATTTTCGACGATTTTCTCGGGATCATGCCACTCGGCAAGCAACTATTCGGCACGCTTAACCCTGTCAAGACCGGCGGCCCGATGCAGGTCAGCATCGCCTTTGCCGAAGACCGCGCACGTGACTACCCCTATCGCCGGGAAGGCTCTATCCGCGACGAGGTATTCACACGCCGCGGCGGTATGTACTTCGGCATTGCGCATCTGCTCGACTACCCCGCCAGTTACACCCAACCGCTGTACCGCTTCGCAGACTTCAACGCCGGCTGGTATGCCAGCCGCAACGCCGCGTTTCAGGCCGCGGTCAGCCGTGCCAGTGGAATCAAGCTGACCCTCGATGGCGATCTGATCATTCACGGCAGCAGCAAAGCCGGCCAGACCGAGCGCGCAGTTCGCTCACTGGCAAGCAAGCTCGACATGAGCGAGACAGCGATTCGCAACGCGCTGGAGCGCGGCGACACGCATGGATTCGAGAAAACAAGCCTGTACGAGCGGGTGTTCGCGCTGGCAGAGAAGCGTGCCGGAAAGCCTCTGCCTCGCGCGGTGCTGCCTGGCATCCGCCTGGAAAGCCCAAAAATCACACGCAACCTGACAACCGCCTGGTTTGCCAATCGGGTCAATGACCGCCACCTGGCCTGTATGAAACGCGCCGGCAGCTAGGGAACATTTTGTTACTGGCGCGGCTCGCAATAGAGGTACTGCGAACTCGGAGCCATAATGACCCAGCTGAACATTGCACTCGCCGTCATGGGCGGCGTTGCCGTCTGTATTGCCTTGCTGTCAGCGCTGATCAAGCGCAGCCCTGTTTCCGAGCCGGCATTGGCCGTGCTGGTCGGCCTTGCCGTCGGCCCCTACGGCTTGAGTTGGCTGGACCTTGCACAGTGGGGAGACACGTTCAGCATCCTCGAGCAGGCGGCGCGACTAACACTGGCGATCGGGTTGATGGGTGTTGCACTGCGCCTGCAACGTGCGGCGCTCAAGGCCATGCTCAAACCCATCATGCTGCTGCTGACTTTCGTCATGCTCGGCATGTGGCTGGTGTCATCGGTGCTGGCTGGCTGGCTGCTGGGGTTGTCCATATGGGCCGCCCTGCTGCTGGGCGCAGTGATCACCCCCACCGACCCGGTTGTCGCCAGCTCAATCGTGACCGGCAATTTTGCCAAGAAGCATTTGCCCTTGCGCCTGCGCGATACCCTGTCAGCCGAGTCCGGAGCCAATGACGGTTTGGCCTACGCCTTCATCATGCTTCCAATCCTCATGCTCAGCCACACGCCTGATCAGGCCTGGTCGCGCTGGCTTATCGAGTCCATATTGATCGGGATCGGCGGAGCCGCCGTCATGGGGGGCATTGTAGGTTTTGCCGCAGCCAAGTTACTGGCCTTTTCGGAGCACAAGAAGCTGGTTGCCAGCTCATCACTGCTGGGTTACACCGTGGCGTTCTCGCTATTGACGCTAGGCGTCGCCAAGCTGCTGCAGACAGATGGCGTACTGGCGGTATTTGCAGCTGGGCTGGCGTTCAACCTGTTCAGCGAAAAGCAGGAGGAACAAGAGGAAGAGAACATCCAGGAGGCCGTGGCCAAGCTCTTCACGCTGCCGATGTTCGTGATTTTCGGTATCGCGCTTCCCTTACATGAGTGGGCCACGCTGGGGTGGCCGTTGGTGGCACTTGCATTGCTGGTATTGCTGTTGCGCCGGCCCCCGGTGGTTATGGTGCTCTCAGCCGGATGGCGCAATTCGCTTAATTTCCGGGACTCGCTCTACCTGGGCTGGTTCGGCCCGCTGGGTATCGCCGCGATCTACTATGCCGCGCTCGCGCACAGCCATTTGCACGATCCGCTCTATTGGCATGTAGCAAGCGCGTTGATCTTTGCATCGATCATGATTCATGGCGTGTCCGCGGCGCCGCTGTCGCGCCTGTATGCGGGGCATCCCGGCGCGGCGCCGCGAGGCAGTGCGCATCTTGACGAGTAGCCGAGCCAGGTTTGCGGAACGGCCGATTCAGGCATGAGCAGCCGGTCAGCCGATCAGCCCCATGCCCGCCAGTACAAACGCGCCAACAGCCAGCAACAATCCAAGCACGACAGCCGCACCATCCTGGGTGGTGATTCCAAGGCCGAACAGGCAAATAGCTGAGAACGGAGCGGTCGAAGCGAAAGGCAACAATTCAAGCGGAGGGACAGAGGTCGCCAGCACGATGCACAGTACTGCTATCACCCGTAAGAAGCCTTTGCTGGTCGCCCAGTCCAGACGCCTATTGCTCACCTTGTCCAGCCAGCGCACCGCGGGACGGATCTTGTTCAGGCCCTTTTCGAGCTTCTGGCCGTTAATCGAGCGATGCGCAAGAAAACCCGGCATCCAGAAATGATGGCGGCCAATCAGCAACTGAAACGCGAACAACGCGACGATCAACGCGAGCATGGTCGGCACGCCCGGAATACCTCCGACCGGGCTGATTTCGATGATTGCGGGCACAAACAGGAACGGCCCGAAGCTGCGCTGCCCGACCTTTTTCTGAATGTCACCAACCGATACCTTCTGCTGGTCATCGCCCAACTCGACGACTCCGTCGATTACCTGCTCAAGGCAATCGTGATCGTGCTCGTTGGTCTCAGTCATTATTCCTCCTCATCGCGGCAGGCCGTAGGAGCGCTGCAATTCCGCATTTTGGCCACCCCGCTTCACTGCTTTATTCTTTGAAGATCTAGAACGCATCAGCTTCTAGTTGCCACACAGAACCAATCATAGCGACGCCCTGTGCGAAACTTGTACAAGCGCTCTATACAACCTGCGTATACATAAACTTATTGCACAGGTTTTTCTAGGGAATTAAAAAAGCGGAACTTGCATAGCAAGTTCCGCTTATATTCGCTTACGTTAGCGATGTAACACTAACGTCTTACGAACTACGGCCACCGCTGTGGCTGTTCTGGCCGCCTTTCTTACCGGCTTCAGATGCCTTCTCGCGGTCGTTGGCAAAGTTGCCGCCGCTATTCTGGCCGCCCTTCTGGCCGGCTTCAGAAGCTTTCTCGCGGTCGTTAGCGAAGTTGCCACCGCTGTTCTGGCCACCCTTCTGGCCAGCTTCGGAGGCACGCTGCGGATCGTTGGCAAAGTTGCCGCCGCTGTTGTGACCGCCTTTTTGACCAGCTTCGGAGGCCTTTTCGCGATCGTTTGCAAAGTTACCCGGATTTCCGCTCTTATCGTTCGACATGAGATTACTCCAGTTACTTGATGGTACTTAAAAATGGCGACCGCTCTGCAGCCGCCTCACTATCTCGGAGGGCGGAAACGGCCCGAGAGTTCTATTTAAAATAGATAGGTCGATGAACGGTGGCCGTTTCAATATTCCGTCGGGAGGAACAACAAACGAACCGCCGTAATTGCATTTAGATAGCAACGAAACGCTAAAGCCTTCGCTCAAGCTAGTTGTAGCGTTATAAACGCTTGACCGGGCGAGCCAAGAGCAACCAGCAAGTACTACTAACTTGAAATGCCGTTCATCGGCTCGAGGAAACACGCGGCATTTGTCAACAACCTGTAACCGAATTTGGGCAGTCTCGAAGCCATGGAAAGCCGCGACGGCTGGCGCAAGGAAGCGACTTCAGCACCACCAGCTACTCGACCGAGACATTGGAGGCCGCATGAGCAGCAAGACTCTGGAAAACCTGGTCAAGCAATCCGACCTCAGCACTAAACAGCCGCTGGAATTGTGGAAGCAGATGCACCGTAGCAAGCGCGACTACCGCCCCAGTGCCGCTGCCCTGGCCCGGCGTGCCTCGCTGGATCTCGGTATGTGCGCTCCCGGCCATTGAGCCCAGCACGGCAGGCACCTCGGGCGAACAAAGCCCGCCCCCGGCCGGGTCAGCTTTCGGCCCGGCGTTGCTGCCGAAGCAGAAGCCAGACGATCAACAGGCCTGCCACAGCCATGAAGGCTGCTCCCAGGAAGATGCTTTGCATGCCGATGTAAGTAGCCAGCGCGCCCATGATTGCGCCAGACAGACCCAACGCCAAGTCGAAAAACATGGCAAACACGCTCAGGCCCGAGCTGCGGTTGGCCACACCCACGCGTGACACCACCCCCACGCCCAGCGCCGGGTACAGCAGCGACAGACCACAGCCGGTCAGCGCCGAACCAGCCAAAGCGAAAGCGGGAGCCTCTGCCAGCCACAGCAGCGACAGCCCAAGAATTTCAACCGCGAGGCAAACAACGGCCACCGAGTAGCCGCCGACCCGGTTGATCAAATTCGGGAATGCCAGTCGCGTCCCAATAAAAGCAAACGCAAAGGCCGTAAGACACCAGGCGGCGCCATCCCAGCCGCGGGCGTCGTAATAAAGTGCGATAAAAGCCGTCAAGGTGCCATAGCCGATGGTGGCAAGCGCCAGGCTGATGCCGGGCGGCGCTACTTTCCACAAAACCTTGCCGAATGGGAGTCGTTCGCCAGGGTTAAGCGGCGCATCGCCCCTGCGCCAAGCAAGCATCAATCCGGTCGCGGCCAACAGCATGGTTACAGCACCCAGGCTCCATAACCCCAGCGATTGCGAAAGAAACACACCCAGCGGAGCGCCAATCCCGACACCGCCATAGGCGGCGATGCCATTCCAGGAAATCATCCGTGCGGTACTTTGCGGCCCCAACCGGGTAATGCCCCAGCTGATAGCCGAAATCCCGACAAGGCTCTGTGCAAAGCCCAGGACGACCCGACTTGCGAGCATCACGCCGATGCTCGCCATCGGCCAAGACGCCAGCAAGGCCGACGCGAGCAGGAGCAAGCCACTGATCAGCCCCGATGCCATCCCAAGCAAGACGGTTTTTTTGGCGCCCCGCTCGTCTGCCAAACGGCCAGCCAATGGCCGACAAAGCAGCGTGGTCAGGTATTGAACCCCGATCACGACGCCCGCGACGGTTGTGCTAAACCCGAGGCTGTCATGGACGAAACCGGGTAGCGAAGCCAGAGGAATGCCGATGGAAATGAACGAGATGAAGTTGAAGACGACCAGCGACAAGATGAAGAAGGTGTCGCGATTATCGGAAGTGCTCGCAGCGGGCATCGGATAGCCTGTTGAGGTGATTAGGATTTCAGCCAGTTAGCCCAGTATTGCGGACCACTGCGCGCCAGCAGCTTTACCCGCTTATGACTGGCAACCGGTAGGGTTTGATCCTGGCTAGAACACACTCATCATACAACTAACGAAACCCAGTCGCGCCGAGCTTAGGCGGGTTTCGGCGCAACGGTTGTTTTAGGTCGCCGCCACTGCGGCAATCCGATCAGTACCACCGCGCTGACGATCACCGTCATCGCCAGCCACTCCTCAATACCGATTCGCTCACCGGCAAATGTAATGCCCAACAGCACGGCGACCACCGGGTTAACGTAGGCATAGCTGGTTGCCGCCGCAGGGCGAACGTGCTTGAGCAAGTAGAGATACGCGCTGAACGCAACGATCGAGCCGAGCAAAGTGAGATAGGCGAATGCAAGCCAACCAGCCATATCCGGCACTTGCTGCAAGCGCTCTCCGCTGGCTGCGCTACCAACCAACAAGATGGCGCCACCAATAAGCATTTGGGCGGCGCTAGCCATTGCTCCGCTCGGCAGACTGAGATGCCTGCTCCACATCGAGCCGAACGCCCAGCTAGCTGCCGCAATCAGCACGATAATGGCCCCTAGCGGGCTGGCCTGCAGATTGTGGCCAAGGTTGAGCAAGCCAATGCCGGTCAGCCCAAGAAGAATGCCGCCCCACTCCAGCCCGGTTGTCCGCTGTCCCCAGATCAAACCGAACAGCAAAGCGAACAACGGAACAGTGGCAATCGCCAACGCCGCAACCGCAGACGCCACACCGAGATGTTCTGCAACGGTTACACCGCCGTTGCCGCAGCTGAGCAGGAGAAAGCCTATGACCGCGCAGGAGCGCCATTCACGCATCGTCGGTAGCGGTGCACCGCGCCAGCGCAGCCAGGCAAACATCAGGCTGCCGGCGACGACAAAGCGCAGCCCGGCCAGCAGCATCGGGGGCCACGATTGCACGCCGATCCGAATAACAAAGTAGGTCGAGCCCCAGATCAGATACAGGGCGACAAAAGCGCCCACGAGCAGCAACGGGAAGCGGCGCGAAGACATGAGGCGAGGCCGAATGGGTGGTGGGGACATATCATTCTAGATATGCCACACACGAGAAAAGAAGCACAGTCAGCTCTTTGTTTAGCGGTGCAGTTCGACGCCCCGCACAGTCGATCAACGATTCAGGCCAAAAGGATCATCAATACTGTAGCTCGGTTCGGTGAACCAACGCGGCCCGGTTTCGCTCAGGTAGAAGTGGTCCTCCAGGCGAATGCCAAACTCGCCGGGAACGCAAATCATTGGCTCGTTGCTGAAACACATCCCGACGTCGATCGGCGTCTGGTCACCACGCACCAGATAAGGGCTCTCATGGATTTCCAGCCCGATGCCATGCCCGGTGCGGTGCGGCAGGCCCGGCAGCTGGTAATCCGGGCCGAGACCGCAGGCTTCGAGCGAGCTGCGCGCCGCCTCGTCCACTTCCGCACAACGAGCGCCTAATTTAGCCGCAGCAAACGCAGCCAGCTGCGCGTCCTTTTCGAAGGCCCATAGCGCGCGCTGGTGTTCGTTCGGCTCGCCAAAGACGTAACTGCGCGTAATGTCCGACAGATAGCTATGCACGCTACAACCCGTATCGATCAGGACCATGTCGCCGCGCTCGAGCGTCTGCGGATATTTCACGCCATGGGGAAACGCGGTGGCCTCGCCGAACAGAACGATGCAGAAGGTCGATCCCGATGCGCCGACGGCCCGGTGCGCGAGCTCGATGAACCGGACCACTTCGCTTGTGCTGATGCCTTCGTGCAAGATGCTAGCGGCAGCCTTGTGGACCTCCATCGTCATGTCTTTAGCTCGCTGCATCAGCGCGATCTCGGCACTCGATTTACGCTGACGGCAATGGCCCGTTACCACGCTCGCATCGGTAAAAGCGTAGCCTGGGTCCAGCAATCGCAGGCCATCGAACATGAAAAATGGCAAAGAGGGACAGAGGCCGATGCATGGACGGAGACTGGTGTTCGGATGGATCCCCATGCGCTGCAGACAGTCGAGCAGCAAACGATAGGGGCTCTCGTGCTCCTGCCATCCGTTGACTACGCCATCGACCACCATGAAATCGCGAATGGTACCCTCTTCAAACGCAGGTGCCAGGTATTGCAACGCACCATTCGCGGGCAGCACTGCACCAACCATGCGCTCGCTCGGGCTCCAGCGAACACCGGTGAAGTATTCGAGGTTAGCGCCCGCGCTTAGAAAAACGGCGTCCAGACCTAGTTGCCTCATGCGTCGCTGCGCCTTGTCGATACGGGCCTGGTACTCACCTAGCGCTATCGGCTCGACGCCATCCAGCATGTTGCGCAGGCGCCCAAGCGCCTCTTCCTGCGTACTGCCGCCGACACCGATAGTCATGCCTCTGCTCCCGAAACCCACTAAAAATGTCCGCCGAATTTAAGTACAGCTTAATTTTTCTGGCAAAGCTTTTTTAGTTCTTACCGCGAAAAACACCAAATCAAGGCTGGCGTGTGCCTGTCCGGCTGGCCGTATACTGGCCACTTTGACAAGGCGAATTCCATGACAGTCGACCGTATCGGTGAGCGATTGCGCCGTCACAGGCGTGCCGCGAACAAGACCTTGAACCAGGTAGCCAAGGAGTCGGGACTGACAGCGAGCTTCCTGTCACAGGCCGAACGTAACCTCACTGGCGTCTCGATTTCCTCGCTGGCAAACATCGCCAAGTCACTTGGCGTGCCCCTCAATTCGCTATTCGATCAACCCAGCCAATCGCAGCCCGACTCGCATCAGGGCGAACGTGTTCGATACACCATTGAAGGCCAGCCACTGGCCTATGAGCGCCTGTCTACCAGCTTTCCTGGCAACCTGCTGAATGCCGTCAAGGTCAGCATGCCTGTGGGCTACCAGTCCGAACTCATTGCGCACGAAGGCGCCGAGTTCGCCTACGTGCTATCCGGGAGGATCGTCTACACCGTGGACGGTCGCGACTATCCGTTAGCCAGTGGCGACTCGATACATTTCGATGCTGGTAAGCCTCATCACCTCGCCAACGTAGGCGACCTACCAGCCGAAGTGCTCACCGTAACGACCATGGGCCTCTTCGACGATCTGACCACTCGCTAACTGGCACCGCTATTGCTTGACCTCGACACCTGAAGCTCGTCAGCAAAATTTAGCAGCGCTTAATTTCTGTTGACCGGGTTTTCAGCATGACTTAATTTCGAGGCAGGCTAGGCTGCGCTCCTTGAAGCGCAGCCACCAACAGTGTTCTACGCCGAGCGGGCGAACCCCAACGGCGACACCGGCGTGCAGTGAGCCACTGTTCGGTCCACGAGACCAATCCTCGATAGACATAAAAAAGAATGAGGTTTGCATGCGAAACACTAACTCCATCCGAGCACTGCTCGCCGCAGGAATGATCCTCGGCTCGCCCCTAAGCTTCGCCGCCAGCAGTCTCGTGTACTGCTCCGAAGGCAGCCCTGCCGGGTTCGATCCCGGCCAGTACACCACCGGTACCGATTTCGACGCCTCCGCCGAAACCGTATTCAACCGGCTTGCTCAGTTCGAGCGAGGCGGCACTCTCGCCCACCCTGGCCTGGCAACGAAATGGGACGTCAGTGATGACGGCCTCACCTACACCTTTCACCTGCGCCCCGGTGTGAAATTTCATACCACTGATTACTTCAAACCCAGCCGCGAATTCAACGCCGACGACGTCGTTTTCACTTTCCAGCGAATGATCGACAAGGATCACCCGTTTCGAAAAGCCTACCCCAGCGAGTTCCCCTACTTCACCGACATGGGCATGGACAAAAACATCGCCAAAGTCGAGAAGCTCGATGACATGACGGTGCGCTTCACGCTCGACAAGGTAGATGCAGCCTTCATCCAGAACATGGCAATGCACTTTGCCTCGATTCACTCGGCTGAATACGCCAACCAGCTGCTTGAAAACGGCAATGCAGAGCAGATCAATCAGAAGCCGATTGGCACTGGGCCGTTCGTTTTCAATCGTTACCAGAAAGATGCGCAGGTTCGATTCAAAGGAAACAAGGACTACTGGAAGCCTGAAGATGTGAAGATCGACAACCTGATCTTTGCCATCACCACCGATGCGTCGGTCCGCGCACAGAAGCTTCGCGCTGGCGAATGCCAGGTCACCCTTAACCCGCGCCCAGCCGACCTCGATGCGTTGCAGAAAGATCCCAACGTCGACGTGCCCAAGCAACCCGGCTTCAACCTGGGATACCTCGCCTACAACGTTGAGCATGAGCCGCTCGGCAAGCTGGAAGTGCGCAAGGCGCTGGACATGGCCATCGATAAGAAGTCCATCATCGAGGCGGTCTACCAGGGCGCAGGGCAACTGGCTGTAAATGCACTTCCGCCTACACAGTGGTCGTACGATGAGAGCATCAAGGGCACCGAGTACAACCCCGAAAAAGCGCGCGAACTGCTCAAGCAGGCTGGCGTGAAGGAAGGCACCGAAATCACCCTGTGGGCAATGCCCGTGCAACGACCATACAACCCCAACGCCAAGCTGATGGCACAAATGATCCAGGCTGACTGGGCCAAGATCGGAATCAACGCTCGCATCGTGAGCTACGAATGGGGCGAGTACATCAAGCGCGCCCACGCAGGCGAGCACGACGCCATGTTGATCGGCTGGACTGGCGATAATGGTGACCCCGACAACTGGCTCAACACCCTGTATGGCTGCGATGCGGTGGGTGGCAACAACTTTTCCATGTGGTGCGACCCTGAATACGACAAGGTGGTTAAACAAGCCAAACGCATGACCGGCCAGGCTGAGCGCACCAAGCTGTACGAGCAGGCGCAACAGATCATCCAGCAAGAGGTGCCAATCACGCCCATCGCCCACTCCACTGTCTACCAGCCGATGCGCAAAAGCGTGGAAGGCTTCAAGATCAGTCCCTTCGCACTCAACTCCTTTTACGGCGTAGAAAACAAGCGCTGATGCAGAAAAGACCAGGCGAGCCCATTGGCTCGCCTGGTGTCGTCCGTTTTCTAGCACGCTCACAGCCAACGTCGATCATGACGGACCTCTGTCGGGCCGCCCCCGCCGATTAGCGGCTGCGCTCACACCGCAGCCACAGCTTGACCAGGAGTTCTACCAAGATGCTCAGCTTCATAGCCCGCCGAGTGGGTTTGCTGATTCCAACCTTTTTCGGCATTACCCTGCTGACTTTCGCCCTGATTCGCATGATTCCGGGGGACCCGGTGGAAGTGATGATGGGCGAGCGCAAGGTTGACCCTGAAATGCACGCCCAGGCCATGGAGCGCCTTGGCCTGAACAAACCCCTGTATATGCAATACCTGGACTACATCGGTGACCTGGCGCAGGGCGACCTGGGGGAGTCGTTGCGCACTCGGACCAGCGTCTGGAAAGAATTCACCACACTCTTTCCCGCGACACTCGAGCTGGCATTTGCCGCGCTGATCATCGCCGGCACCCTTGGTGTACTGGCCGGGGTGGTCGCTGCGCTCAAACGCGGCTCGCTGTTCGACCATGGAGTGATGGGCATTTCGCTGGTCGGCTATTCGATGCCGATCTTCTGGTGGGGACTGATCCTCATCATGTTCTTCTCCGTCGGTCTTGGCTGGACGCCCGTTTCGGGCCGTATCGATCTGCTCTACGACGTTCAACCGGTTACCGGCTTCATGTTGATCGACACCCTGCTCAGCGATGAAGAAGGCGCCTTTCTAGATGCCCTGCATCACATGATCCTGCCAGCGATCGTGCTGGCGACCATTCCATTGGCTGTAATCGCGCGTATGACCCGCTCGGCCATGCTTGAGGTCCTGCGCGAAGACTACGTCCGCACCGCTCGCGCGAAAGGTCTGTCGCCGAATCGGGTGGTATTCGTACATGGTCTGCGCAATGCATTGATACCCGTCCTCACCGTCTTCGGCTTGCAAATCGGCACGCTACTGGCAGGAGCGGTGTTGACCGAAACGATTTTCTCCTGGCCCGGCATCGGTAAATGGCTGATCGAGTCCATCGGCGCGCGCGATTATCCAGTGGTGCAGAACGGCATCCTGTTAGTCGCCTGCTTGGTCATATTGGTCAATTTTACCGTGGACATCCTCTACGGCTTGGCCAATCCCCGCATTCGCCATCAACGTTAAGGAGGCCGAACGATGAGCAGTATTGAAACCCTGCCGGCCGCCGAGCCGACCGCTTACTACCCTTCGCCGCTGCGAGAGTTCTGGAGTGCCTTCAAACGCAACAAGGGGGCTCTGGGCGGGCTGATCTTCATGTTGATGTTGGTGGTCTGCGCCTTGTTCGCTTCGGTGCTGGCACCCTACAACCCCACCGAGCAGTTCCGGGATTTTCTGCTGACACCGCCCGCCTGGCAGGAAGGCGGTACGTCCCAGTTTCTACTGGGTACTGACGAACTGGGTCGCGACATGCTGTCCCGTCTGGTCCACGGCGCGCGGCTTTCACTTCTGATCGGCCTGGCCTCGGTCGTTTTCTCGCTGGTGCCAGGCATCCTGCTCGGGCTGTTGGCAGGCTTTTCGCCCACACGGCTGGGCCCGTTCATCATGCGTTTGATGGACATCATGCTGGCCCTGCCTTCTCTGCTCCTTGCGGTTGCGATCGTGGCCATTCTTGGACCCGGCCTGATCAACACAATCTTTGCCATCGCCATCGTCTCACTGCCGTCTTACGTGCGTCTGACCCGTGCAGCCGTAATGACGGAGCTCAATCGCGATTATGTAACGGCATCCCGGCTGGCTGGCGCCGGTACGCTCAGGCTTATGTTCATCAGCGTACTGCCGAACTGCATGGCGCCGCTCATCGTACAGGCCACGCTGAGCTTCTCCTCGGCCATTCTGGATGCCGCTGCGCTGGGCTTCCTCGGGCTCGGGGTGCAACCACCAACCCCCGAATGGGGAACGATGCTGGCTTCAGCCAGGGACTACATCGAACGCGCCTGGTGGGTGGTTTCACTGCCTGGCCTTGCGATCCTGCTCAGTGTGCTGGCGATCAACCTGCTCGGCGACGGTCTGCGCGATGCGCTGGACCCGAAGCTCAAGAATGCCGCATGAGGGGCTCTTCGATGTTTGATTCAAGGTCCATGCAAATTGGGGACGACCAACCATGAGCCTCCTCGAAATACAGAACCTTTCGGTGCGTTTCGGAGATGACGGCGCACCGCCGGTGGTCGACGGGCTCGACCTCAGCGTCGACCGGGGCGAGGTCCTGGCCATCGTTGGCGAGTCCGGTTCCGGCAAATCCGTCACTATGATGGCCCTGATGGGGTTGATAGACGCGCCGGGCAAGGTAGCGGCCAATCGCCTCCGGTTCTCCGATCAGGATTTGCTGTCGCTCAAAGGGCGCCAGCGTCGTCGCTTGATCGGCAAGGACCTGGCCATGGTATTCCAAGATCCTATGACCGCACTCAACCCCAGCTACACGGTGGGCTTCCAGATCGAGGAAGTGTTGCGGCAACACTTGGGCCTCAAGGGCAAAGCGGCTCGGCAGCGAGCGCTGGAACTGCTCGAGCGCGTCGAAATTCCGGGCGCTGCCAGTCGGCTCGATGCGTATCCACACCAGCTCTCCGGCGGCATGAGCCAGCGCGTGGCAATCGCCATGGCCATCGCCGGCGAGCCACAGCTGCTGATCGCTGACGAGCCCACCACAGCGCTCGACGTAACGATTCAGGCGCAGATCATGGAGCTGCTTCTTAGCTTGCAGCGCGATCAGGACATGGCGCTGATCCTCATCACCCACGATCTGGCCGTGGTGGCCGAAACCGCTCAGCGGGTCTGCGTGATGTACGCGGGCCAGGCGGTCGAGACCGGGCGGGTGCCGACACTTTTCGATGCGCCCGCGCATCCTTATACCGAGGCGCTGCTAGCCTCCATCCCTGAGCAATCTGACAACCGGCGCCTGGCTACCTTGCCAGGCATCGTACCGGGCCGATACGACCGGCCGGCCGGCTGCCTGCTCTCACCACGCTGCCCCTATGCCCAGCCACGCTGTACGGAGCGTCCAGCGCTCGAACCCTACGACCGCGGCGAAGTTCGCTGCTTTTTTCCTCGCAACATGACGCCTGACGAAGCACCTGAAGTGCTGCCAGAGGCGCAACGCCCGAGCCAGCCACCCGGAGAACATCATGTCCAATGAGGCATCGACAGGCAGCGTGCTGTCCGCACGAGAGCTGACCCGCCACTACGAGATCTCACGCGGGCTGTTCAAGCCACACGCCACCGTGCGAGCACTCAACGGCGTGTCGTTCGAACTGGCAGCCGGCGAAACCCTTGCTGTAGTGGGGGAATCCGGCTGTGGTAAGTCCACGCTTGCGCGGGCTTTGACGCTCATCGAGGAGCCCACTTCCGGGTCGCTGCAGATTGCCGGACAGGAAGTCGCAGGCGTCGATAAGGCCCAGCGCAAACAACTGCGTCGCGACGTCCAAATGGTGTTCCAGAACCCCTACGCTTCGTTGAATCCAAGGCAGAAGATCGGCGACCAGCTAGCCGAACCCCTGGTCATCAATACCGGGCTGTCACGAAGTGAACGCCGTGAGCGGGTGCAGGCGATGATGCAGCAGGTGGGTCTGCGACCCGAACATTACCAACGCTATCCGCATATGTTCTCAGGCGGACAGCGCCAACGCATCGCGCTGGCGCGCGCAATGATGCTTAACCCCAAGGTTCTGATTGCGGACGAGCCCACCTCTGCGCTCGACGTATCGATCCAGGCGCAGGTGCTAAACCTGTTCATGGATCTGCAAGAGCAGTTCAACGCCGGCTACGTATTCATTTCTCACGATCTTGCCGTTGTCCGCCATGTTGCAGACAAGGTTCTCGTGATGTACTTCGGCAGCCCTATGGAAATGGGCCCTGCAGAGTTGATCTACACCCGTCCCCTTCACCCCTACACACAGGTGCTGCTCGCCGCCACACCAAGCATCCGCCCCGACCCGGCAAGGCCGAAGATTCGAGCCAGTGGTGAACTGCCGAACCCGCTCGATCCGCCGAGTGGTTGTGTTTTCCACACCCGCTGCCCGCACGCCACCGAACGATGCAGCGCTGAAGTACCGGCGTTCCGGCCATTGGACGACAGACTGGTAGCGTGCCACTACGCCGAGAAGGTTGGCGCCACGAACGGCGCTCCTGTGCGCTACGCCTGAAGGTCAAGCGCAAGTCGTCTAAGCCAGAAACGAAAAAGGCCCCGATACTCGGGGCCTTCAGCTGCTGTTGGTGAGCGAGGTAGCGGCAAAGGATGAGTTCGGGTCGATCAAGAACATCAGCCGCGACGATCTGCTCGCCGCGCTGCGCATCCCCCCCAGCTGATGAGCATCGTGCCGCAGAACGCTGGGGGGTTCTGCTCGCTAAGGGAAGCCTCCGAGGTCTGGGCGGTGAACGAACTGGAGCCGATCCAGCCAAGGCTGGCTCATGCGAATGAGTGGCTTGGGGAAGAGGTGGTGCGGTTTAGGGCTCTAGACACCTGAATCTCAACCACTAACGCTAAGCACCCGCGGTGTTCCCCACGCTCCGAGAGGGGGTGCCATCATTAGCGGATTGCCTTCAGCCTCATATGCCTCGTCCTGCAGCATGTTGAGTAACCGCATAGCGATGTACCACTTACTATCGGGAGGCAGGCCATCATACCAGTCGGGGGAAATCGCTACGTTCTCGCTTATATCCAAGGCCATATGGATAACGGCGCTAGTGACGTCGTCAGCTTGAGCTATAGATCGATAAAATCGCTCGGGTGCGCTATTCGCAGTGTCCAACCAAGAGAAAACTGCAGCCCCTCCGCCGTGTACCGGTAACACGGAGACCATCAAATGGGATAGCACCGAGGAGGTATCAGTCAGGACCTGCAAGCGCTCGCCGTTTAGAGTGACTGATGGCTGAAAGGCGAAGCTAACCGAAAGTGAAGGCTTTTCTGGAAATACCAGGACCCTTGTCACTAGACGGTTCCAATTCTTAGCCAAGAGCAACCCGTCAAACCTGCCAGTTAATCTTTCGATATCCTCCGCGCCTGCCAACATTTGAGCCACGTAGTTCTCGGCTTCCTTGCTGAACTGAACTGGCTCGGTTAAACCATGGACAGCCGCGTAGCGTTCAGGTGAAGGAAATGATTCAAGCTGTTTACGTTTGTAATAGCTCTCGCGGGCGACGGCACGATAAGCCAGCATGAACACCTGCTCAGCACTGAATACAAGTGGGGTTGTTTCCAGACAGGCAAACAAATCACGGTCATGGCCCCGGCAAAAACCGTTGAACACCGAAACATCCCGAAGGCCTCGCAGCTCAAGCGAAATCGGGAATTTCTCTTTGTCGGAGCTAAGCTGCTGACGCACCGCGTAAACACGCCCCTCCCTAGAGATCGGCCGAAGGGCTGCTTCTACTGATAACGTATGCGCCGAGACAATCGGACCGTCATGTTGAGCGTGCGGAGCGAGACATACCTTGGTTTGGTACCGTTTGTTGAAATCGGCAATGAGCTGCCCGACTGCCTGTCTTCGCTGCGAAGCAAACGTTCCTGCCTTGCTCTGACGCTCTTTCGCCAGTCGGACACGTTCCTCCCTACTCCCCCTTGTATTTGCCTGGCCCACGGCTGCCCTTCATTGCTTGCGCTTTAATGTGATCTTAACCCAACGCACTTTGGCGCGCGCCGTTGTCCCCCACAACGCCTGCGGGCTTTAGGGGGCACTTTTTCTGCACGCCTGCACCATGCCATGGCCGGCCCGCTGCTGGCGCTGGTGAGACGATCACAGCGCAATGAACACCTGCGGAACCCTGCAAGGGTGCGCCTCTCCAGCGCGCCCCTGGCGGCCCAGAATTCTGAAGCGATTTTGCAAACGGGTAATTTTGGTCAGACGCATATTTGAGACGGCTAGAAGCCACGTGCTTACTGGGCTGGCTTGCTTACCTCGAAAGGTAATTTCAGGTAGGGAAAGGTAATTTCCCTGCAAGTGCTTGAATTCAAAGGGGTTGTTTTCATTCGTCCACCAGCACTAGAGGTAGGGTGCTTACCTACTTATTACCCAATTATTACCTTTGATAAAATCTCTTAAAACACTGAAAAACCACGGTCTTCAGCCGGTCTAGCCGAATCTCACCAAAAATTACCCTGTTTTGATGGGTCACCCGAAATCGTGAAAACCGCCCTGGCGGCGCCTCGATTAGCGCGCCGCTCTCTTTTGCTTGGTAACGATATGGGAACACCCACATCCGCTTTCCAATCCCCAGAAACGCTGAAGGCCCCGGAATACGGGGCCTTCACGTTGCGATATGGCGGAGGAGGTGAGATTCGAACTCACGGAAGAGTTTCCCCTTCGACGGTTTTCAAGACCGTTGCATTCAACCGCTCTGCCACTCCTCCGCAGAGAGCGGGCGCCATAGTACCCGAACGAAACACACTGTCAAACACTGTTGTTAGGATGAAACAAAAGCTCTGCTATGATCGGCGCAGTTAGTTACAGGCTGATCCACTTACAGGAGTGTCGCCATGCTCAAGCAACAGTACGCACCTACGCATACGCAGGTTGAACAGAAGGAAGTCAGCCGCGTCCTGCGTAACACCTACGGCCTTCTGGCCACCACGCTGGGTTTCAGTGCCTTTGTCGCCTATATGGCGATGCAAGCCAATGCAGCCTATCCGAACATTTTCGTGGTGCTGGTCGGTTTCTACGGCCTGTTCTTCCTCACGGTCAAACTGCGTAATTCCGCATGGGGTCTGCTTTCGACTTTCGCCTTGACGGGTTTCATGGGCTACACGCTGGGGCCGATCCTCAACATGTACCTGGGCACCGCCAATGGTGGTGAGCTGATTGCCTCCGCATTGTCGATGACTGCCCTGGTGTTCTTTGGTCTGTCGGCGTTCGTGCTGATCACGCGCAAGGACATGAGCTTCCTCAGCGGCTTCATTACCGCCGGTTTCTTTGTCCTGCTAGGCGCGATGGTTGCTGGTTTCTTCTTTGAAATCAGCGGACTGCAACTAGCGATCAGTGCCGGCTTCGTGCTGTTCTCCTCCGTTTGCATCCTCTACCAGACCAGCGCCATCATCCACGGCGGCGAACGTAACTACATCATGGCCACCATCGGCCTCTACGTTTCGCTGTACAACCTGTTCATCAGCCTGCTGCAACTGATGGGCATCATGGGCGGTGATGACTGATCGCAACGCCTAAAAAAGCCCGCTTCGGCGGGCTTTTTCGTTTCCAAGGCTCGCGTATCATGTCCGGCAGCAATGAAACGGTGGCCCATGAAATTCGCAATCGCCTTATTCTCCCCCGCGCACTCCCCTGCGTCACGGCGTGCCTTGCGCTTTGCAGAAGCAGCATTGGAGAGCGGTCATGAAATCGTCCGAATCTTCCTGTATCAGGACGGCGTACACAGCGCTTCGGCCAACACCGTGACCATGCAGGACGAGCTTGACCTCGGCGAACAGTGGGCACGGTTCATCTCCCAGCACAAGCTTGACGCTGTGGTCTGCATCGCCGCCGGCCTGCGCCGCGGCGTGCTGGATCAACAGGAGGCAAACCGTTATCGGCGTCCGGCGGCGAACCTGGCCGCAGGCTGGGAGCTGTCCGGTCTGGGTCAACTGCACGAAGCCAGCCAGCAGGCCGATCGCCTCGTCTGCTTTGGAGGTCATTGATGGCGCGCTCTATGCTCATCATCACGCGCCAGTCGCCGTGGTCCGGTCCCTCCGCGCGTGAAGCATTGGATATCGTGCTGGCGGGCGGTGCGTTTGAGCTGCCGCTCGGCCTGCTGTTTCTGGATGACGGTGTGTTTCAGCTTGTAGCTGAACAGAAAGCCGGCCGGCTAGAACAGAAGGATCTGACCGCTAACTTGCAGGCCTTGCCGATGTTTGGCATCGAGTCGCTCTATGCGGCCCAGCGCAGCCTCAGCGAGCGCGGTCTGGACGAGGCAAGGTTGTCTCTTCCCGTTGAGCTGCTGGACGATGCCGGCCTGAGCGCTCTCATTAATCGCTACGACCACGTGATCACCCTCTGATGGCAACCTTGCATCTACTTTCACATTCGCCTTTTTCCGACGACCGCCTGGTTAGCTGCCTTCGCCTACTCGCCGCTGACGATGCATTGCTACTCTGCGGCGACGCGGTATATGCCCTGCAATCTGGCACCTCCCAGCGCAAGGCACTCGAGCTGATGCCCGATAGCGTCGCGCTTTTCGCTCTGGATGAAGACCTTTGCGCACGCGGCCTTGGCGACCTTCCTCCACGCCTGCAACAGGTCGACTATGGCGGCTTCGTCGAGCTCTGCTGCCGATATGACAGGACCAACTCCTGGCTATGAGCGCGCTGATCGTCAATGGCATGAGCGTTGCGGTGGATCACGAAGGTTTTCTGGTTGATCTCAACGACTGGAGTGAGTCCGTCGCCGAAGCACTGGCAAACGAGGAAGGTATCGAGCTCAAAGCCGAACATTTGGAAATTCTGCGGGTGCTGCGCGAGTTCTATCAGGAATTTAAGCTGTCGCCCGCGACGCGACCGCTGATCAAGTACACCGCACTGAAACTCGGCCCGGACAAGGGCAACAGCATGCATCTGAACCGTCTATTCAAGGGCACGCCAGCCAAGCTTGCGGCAAAGCTGGCGGGCCTGCCGAAACCGAGCAATTGCATATGAACCTCCTCACGCCTGCTGAACATCCCTTCGCCGTATTCGTCCGTATCCTCGGCAAAGGCAAGCGCGGCGCGCGCGACCTCACCCGTGACGAAGCGCGTGAAGCCATGAGTATGTTGCTAGACGGCAAGACCGAGGACACGCAGCTTGGCGCCTTTCTCATGCTGTTACGCCACAAGGAAGAAAGCGCACAAGAGCTAGCCGGCTTCACCGAGGCCGTGCGCGAACGCCTGCAAGCACCCATGATGGCAGTGGACATCGACTGGCCAACCTATGCCGGCAAAAAACGCCATCTGCCGTGGTACCTGCTCGCGGCAAAACTCCTGGCACACAACGGCGTGCGGATTTTCATGCACGGCGGAGGCGCGCATACCGCAGGGCGCATGTATACCGAGCAGCTGCTCGAGTTGCTGAACATTCCCCGGTGCGAGAACTGGGCTGACGCAGGTGCAGCGCTGGACCGCTGTAATCTTGCTTTCATGCCGCTCGGCAGCTGGATGCCAGGCCTTCAGCACATGATCGATCAGCGCAATATCCTCGGCCTACGCTCACCTATCCATTCGCTGGCTCGCATCCTGAATCCACTCGGCGCACGCTGTGGCCTGCAGAGCATTTTCCATCCTGGGTATCAGGCCAATCACCGGGAAGCCAGTCGGCTATTGGGCGATACGTCAATCGTGATCAAGGGCGAAGGTGGCGAAATCGAGGTCAACCCTGACGGTGTCGCCCACCTCTACGGCACGCAGGCGGGTGAATCCTGGGATGAAGACTGGCCAGCCCTGTCGCCACAGCGTCATGTGAAGCCGCCGCAGCTCGATGCGCAGCACCTGCTCGCTGTCTGGCGAGGCGCTGAAGACGCCTACGGCGAACTGGCGGTCGTTGCGACCACGGCGTTGGCGCTACGGGGCCTGGGGCAATCACGTGACGATGCATTCGCTCAGGCTCGTGAATTCTGGACGCAGCGAAATCTATCGATCTGAACGATGGGTTTAACCCGGCATTACGACTCGTTCATCGAACCACGCGACCTACACTGTTGCTAACTCGAAACAATGGAGGCACGCATGGGACTTCTGGTAGACGGACAGTGGCAAGACCGCTGGTACGAAAACGGTAAAGATGGGGAATTTCAGCGAGAGCAGGCCCAGCGTCGAGATTGGATCACCTTAGACGGCTCGCCTGGCCCGGATGGCCGTCCCGCCGTCCAGGCCCAAGCCAATCGCTATCATCTGTACGTATCGCTCGCCTGCCCCTGGGCGCATCGCACCCTGATCTATCGCAAGCTCAAAGGGCTGGAGTCCCTGATTGACATCTCGGTCGTCAGTTGGCTCATGGCCGAACACGGTTGGACCTTCGACACGAAGACAGGATCCAGCGGCGACCGGCTGGACGGGCTGAGCTATTTGCACCAGCGTTACACTGCCGACGATGCACAATACACCGGTCGCGTAACGGTTCCCGTCTTGTGGGACCGGCAGCAGCAGCGAATCGTCAACAACGAATCAGCCGAGCTGATCCGGATTTTCAATAGCGCCTTCGATGAGTTGACCGGTTCGACGCAGGATCTCTGCCCGGAGCCGCTACGCGCCGAGATCGATATGCTCAACGAGCGCATCTATTCTTGCATCAACAACGGAGTCTATCGCGCGGGCTTTGCTTCGACCCAAAAGGCTTATGAGCGAGCCTTCGATGAGCTGTTTGCGGAACTCGATTGGCTGGAGCAACGCCTGGACGAAAAGCGCTACTTGACCGGCGAATACCTGACCGAAGCCGATTGGCGGTTATTCACCACGATGATTCGCTTCGACCCTGTCTACTACGGGCATTTCAAGTGCAACCTGCGACGCATCGAAGACTACCTCAACCTCTCGAACTGGCTACGGGAACTCTACCAATGGCCAGGCATTGCCGAAACGGTCGACTTCAACCATATAAAGCATCACTACTACGTCAGTCACCGGCACATCAACGCCAACGGCATCGTCCCCAAAGGCCCTGAATTGGCGCTCAACCGTCCGCATGATCGAGACCGTCTTGCCGGAAAAGGCATCTGGTCGCGGTAGATCACTCATCTGCTAGCGTGCCGCGACAGATCACCTATCGCGGTTCTGAGCGCCTTCGAACCAGGCGAGCTTCTCGCGCAACTGGACAACCTCGCCGACGATGACCAGCGTAGGCGCTTGCACATGCTCACTCGCCACCCGCTCGGCTAGATTGGCAAGGGTTCCGGTAAAGACTCGTTGGTTCACAGTCGTACCTTGCTGAACCAGCGCAGCGGGTGTGTCAGCTGCGCGACCATGGGCAATCAACTGCTGGCAGATAACGGGCAACCCGACCAACCCCATGTAAAAGACGAGCGTCTGACTTGGTGCGACGAGCTCCGACCAGGCCAGATCGCAGCTTCCATCCTTCAAATGCCCTGTCACGAAACGCACCGACTGGGCGTGGTCGCGGTGCGTCAGCGGAATACCCGCATAGGCGGCACAGCCGCTTGCCGCAGTAATGCCCGGTACGACCTGGAACGGCACGTCATGGGCAGCCAATTCCTCGATTTCTTCACCGCCCCGTCCAAAGATAAAGGGGTCGCCACCCTTCAAGCGCAACACGCGCTTGCCTTCCTTGGCCAAGGTCACCAGCAACTGGTTGATCTGGTCCTGCGGCACTGCGTGCTCCGCGCGCTGTTTACCTACGTAGATACGGTCGGCGTCACGCCGGCAGAGATCAAGAATGGCAGGCGCGACAAGACGGTCATAAAGCACTACATCAGCCTGCTGCATCAAACGCAGCGCACGGAACGTCAGAAGATCAGGATCTCCAGGGCCAGCGCCAACCAAATACACCTCGCCAAGGCTCTTCGGCTCGGCTCCGGATAATTTCTCGACGAGCAGCCGCTCAGCTTCCTGCTGCTGGCCCGACAAGGCTCGCTCCGCGACATTGCCTTGAAAGACTTCCTCCCAGAAAACTCGACGTTGTTGCACGCTGGAAAACTTGGCTTTGACCTGTCCTCGGAATTTTTTGGCCAGACCGGCCAGCTCGCCATAAACCGACGGCACCCAGGTCTCGATGCGTGCACGCATGAGTCGCGCCAGCACCGGAGCATCGCCGCCGCTTGAGACTGCAATCATCAAAGGCGAGCGATCGACGATCGCTGGGAAGATGACCGTACACAGGTTGGGCGAGTCCACGACGTTGACCGGTATGCCAAGTGCCTTGGCGTCCTTTGATACCTGTGCATTCAGAGGCTCGTCATCGGTTGCAGCGATCGCCAGTACGCAACCGGAGAGGTCGCCGGCGAGATAACCTCGGAAGACAGTCTGTCCGCCGCCCTGTGCGACCAGCGCGCTCAGCTGCGCCTCGATTTCCGGCGCGACGACCCTCAACACAGCACCGGCCTCCGACAACAAACGTGCCTTGCGAAGCGCAATCTCGCCACCGCCGACGACCAATACCGTGCGGCCTTTCAAGTTGTGGAAAAGTGGCAGGAAATCCATGGACCAGTCCCGGTAACAAAATGAGGTAGAGCCATCTCAAACCTTATAGCTGAGATGGCCCTTGTCCATAATCAAGCGAGGCTGGACGGCCCTCCAGACAGCCTCGCCTGGCGAAGGTAGATATGCGTCTCAGCGCAGCAGCTAAAGTCGGCAATAGCACCCGACACTCAGCCGATGACGTCGATATCACCCATGTATGGCTTGAGAGCCGCCGGCACGCGAATACTGCCATTAGCCTGCTGGTAGTTTTCCAATACGGCGACCAGAGTCCGCCCTACAGCGAGACCGGAACCGTTCAACGTGTGTACCAGTTCGGGCTTCCCGGTTTCAGGGTTGCGGTAGCGCGCCTGCATGCGGCGAGCCTGGAAATCACCGCAGCTTGAGCACGACGAGATCTCACGATACTTGTCCTGACTCGGCACCCAGACTTCCAGGTCGTATGTTTTCGTGGCGCCAAAACCCATGTCACCCGTGCACAAGGCCAGCACCCGATATGGCAGTTCCAGAAGCTGAAGGACCTTCTCGGCATTCGCGGTCAGCCCTTCGAGCGCTTCGAGTGACTGGCTCGGCTCGACTATCTGCACCATCTCGACCTTGTCGAACTGATGCTGGCGGATCATGCCACGGGTGTCGCGGCCCGATGCGCCCGCCTCGCTGCGGAAACAGGGCGTATGCGCAACGAACTTCAACGGTAGAAGCTTGGCATCGAGGATCTCGCCAGCAACGATGTTGGTCAGCGAGACCTCGGCGGTGGGGATCAGGTAGAGATCGGCTTCGTTTTCACGGCTGATCTTGAACAGATCTTCTTCGAACTTTGGCAGCTGGCCCGTACCTTGTAATGCCGGCGCCTGCACCAGATAGGGCGTATAGGCCTCTTCGTAACCGTGCTCGCGCGTATGCAGATCAATCATGAACTGCGCCAACGCGCGGTGCAGACGGGCGATCGGGCCCCGCATCAGCGCAAAGCGTGCACCGGAGAGCTTCGCCGCCGTCTCGAAATCCAGCCAGCCGTGTTGCTCACCCAGCGCGACGTGGTCTTTGACCTCGAACTCGAACGACTTGGGCGTACCCCAGCGACGTACTTCGACGTTTTCATCCTCATCCTTGCCGACGGGGACAGAGTCGTGCGGCAGGTTCGGCAGGCTGAGCATCAGTTGATCGAGTTCGCTCTGTATGTTCTCAAGCTCAGCTTTTCCGGCTTCAAGTTCAGACCCCATGCGATCAACGTCGGCAAGCATCGGTGCGATGTCTTCACCCCGCTGCTTGGCCTGGCCGATGGATTTGGAGCGAGCGTTACGCTCAGCCTGAAGTTGTTCGGTACGGGTCTGCACGGTTTTGCGCTGGGCTTCCAGAGCCTCGATACGCGCCACATCCAGCTGATAGCCGCGGGTAGCGAGGCGCTCTGCCACATCTTGCAGCTGTGTGCGTACCAGTTTCGAATCAAGCATGTTGGGTCTCGTCTGTGAAAGCTTTGAGGAAAGGCGAAGAGGAACGGGAGTTTACTGCGATATGTGTCAGGTTCATAACCGCCCAAGCGCAAGCCCGGCCCAGGCGGCCAACAGACCACCGAATACGCTTACCCCGATATAGCTAAACGCCGTCACAGCCTGGCCGCCTTCGAGGAGGCGCAACCCATCCAGCGAAAAACTCGAGAAAGTGGTCAAGGCACCCAGAAAGCCTACGATCAGGCCGCTGCGCAGCTCGGGAGAAAGATCGGGCCGCTGCAGAAATGAAGCGTAGAGATAGCCAATCAGCAGGCAACCGAGAACGTTGACCGCTAGAGTCGCCAGGTAGAAGTGCTTCGGCCATTGGCTGGAGACCCATGTCGAAACACCGAACCGGATCAGCGTGCCAGCAACCCCACCCGCCACCACGGCCAGTACCATGCGAATCATGTCTTTCTCCGTTGGCGAGCGCTTTGCTGATCAAGCTGTGCCAAGTGCTCGAGCTTTTCTCGGATCTTGCTCTCCAGCCCGCGCGGGACGGGATGGTAGTACTGCCGCGGCTCGATCGCTTCGGGAAAATAATCTTCTCCAGCGGCATAAGCACCAGGCTCGTCGTGCGCATAGCGGTATTCGTTGCCATAACCCAACTCTTTCATCAATCGGGTCGGCGCATTGCGCAGGTGTAACGGGACCTCTTGAGAGCCGTTTTCACGAACGTCTCGCATCGCCGCATTGAAGGCGCTATACACCGCATTGCTCTTGGGCGCACATGCGAGATAGACAATGGCTTGGGCGACCGCCAACTCACCCTCTGGACTGCCAAGCCGTTCCTGAACATCCCAGGCCGACAGACATAGACTCAGCGCCCGCGGATCAGCGTTGCCTACTTCCTCGCTGGCCATCCGCACCACGCGCCTAGCGATGTACAGCGGGTCGCAGCCGCCATCGATCATCCGCGCGAACCAGTAGAGCGATGCATCCGGGTTCGATCCACGAACCGATTTATGCAGCGCGGAAATTTGATCGTAAAACGCCTCTCCACCTTTATCGAAGCGGCGACGGCTGTCGCCAAGCAAATCCTGCAGCAACCCGACGGTGATCTCACCGCCCTCCTCCGCCAGGTCCGAAGCGTTTTCGAGAAGATTCAGCAAACGACGCCCATCACCATCAGAAGCAGCGACGAGGATCTGGAAGCTTTCGTCCGGCAGGGCCAGATGCAGATCACCGAGACCCTTCTTTTCGGTCAGGGCGCGCGTGACCAGCCTGCGCAGCGCAGCTTCATCCAGACTCTTGAGCACATAGACCCGTGCACGCGAAAGCAACGCGTTGTTCAGCTCGAATGACGGATTCTCAGTGGTCGCGCCGATAAAGATCAGTGTTCCATCTTCGACATAGGGCAGGAAAGCATCCTGCTGGGACTTGTTGAAGCGGTGCACTTCGTCGACGAAAAGTATCGTACGCCGTCCGGACTGCGCGGCCTGCTGCTTGGCAATTTCGACGGCTTGCCGAATCTCCTTCACCCCCGCGAGCACCGCTGAAACGGTTTCGAAGTGAGCATCTGAGACTTTCGCCAACAACCGAGCCAGTGTCGTCTTGCCAACACCGGGCGGCCCCCAGAACACCATCGAGTGCAGGGCGCCCTGCTCCAGGGCTTCGCGGAGTGGCTTGCCGCGGGCCAGCAGGTGCTCCTGCCCGACATACTCGTCAAGGCTTGCCGCACGCAGACGAGCAGCCAAGGGTTGAGCGACAGGTTCGCGACTGAACAGGTCCATCAGTAACGGTGGCCTCTCATGCAAACGGCCTGCGCAAAGCAGGCCGTGTCATTTAGGAAAAGGGCAACTCGGCTAGTCATTCCGAGATAACGTCGGCTCCCTCGGGGATCTCGAAGGTGAACAGGTCCGACTTCAGCGGCTGGTTCAGCTTGACGCCCTGGAACAGGATATTAGTGCGCTGCCCAACCCCGTCGACCATCTGCATATCGTTGATGACGCCTCCCCGAAAGGACAGTCGAAGGCTATCGAACAAGGTGTCCTTGGCTTTCGGCTTCAGCGTGAAATCGACCACCTCGCCGACTTCTTTGTGCGATACCTCGAAGTTTTCGCTGATCGCTGAGACATCACCGGACAGCAGCAACGCGGGCGTGTGAGTCAGCCGCTGGTCAAGCGTCTGGATGGTGACCTGCTCCAGATCCGGATCGTAAAGCCACACCTTCTTGCCGTTGGAAACCAGCAACTGCTCCATAGGTTCATCGGTATGCCAGCGGAACTGGCCTGGACGTTTCAACGCCATCTCGCCGGAGGTTTCCTGCAGCTGGGTCCCGGTGCCGTCCAAGGACAGCTGTGAAAAACGCCCGCTCAGGGTCTCGGCCTTCTGCAGCAGATCAGTAAGGCGCTGCACGGAGGCTGACTGGTCAGCTTGAGCAGGAACCAGGGAGAACAGTAGAACGGATGCAAACAACGCACGAATAAATTGCATGAGGCCCTCAGCGACTCAGTCGCGGGTAGGTGGCGGCGCGAGCACTTCGCGCGAGCCGTTGGTATTCATGGAAGTCACAACGCCGGCCATTTCCATCGCTTCGATCATTCGAGCAGCACGGTTGTAGCCAATCTTGAGTTTGCGTTGAACAGCGGAAATGGAGGCCCGGCGGCTCTCTGTCACGAAGCGTACCGCCTCATCATAGAGCGGGTCCTCTTCGCTGCCCTCTCCGCTTCCGCTCTCGCCGCCACTGCCATCGAAGCCGCTGCCAGAGTCTTCTACACCTACCAGAATTTCCTCGATGTAGTCAGGCGCGCCGCGCGCTTTCCAAGCCTCGACGACCCGGTGAACTTCGTCATCCGAAACAAAGGCGCCGTGGACGCGTATCGGCAGGCCGGTACCCGGCGGCAGATAAAGCATGTCGCCGTGCCCAAGCAGCTGCTCGGCACCACCCTGGTCGAGGATGGTCCGCGAGTCGATCTTGCTTGAAACCTGAAACGCCATACGCGTCGGAATGTTCGCTTTGATCAAACCGGTGATAACGTCAACCGAAGGCCGCTGAGTAGCGAGAATCAAATGAATGCCGGCTGCTCGAGCCTTCTGGGCGATACGCGCAATCAGCTCTTCAACTTTTTTGCCGACGATCATCATCATGTCGGCAAACTCATCGACCACTACGACGATGGTTGGCAGCTTATGCAGCAGCGGCGCCTCGTCTTCCATACTTTCGCGACGATACAGCGGATCGGTCAGCGGTGTGCCGGCCTCTTCGGCATCCTTGATCTTGCGGTTGAAACCGGCCAGGTTCCGTACGCCCATTGCCGCCATCAGCTTGTAGCGCCGCTCCATCTCGGCGACGCTCCAGCGAAGTGCGTTGGCCGCCTCCTTCATGTCGGTAACGACCGGACACAACAGGTGCGGAATGCCTTCGTAGATGGACAGCTCAAGCATCTTCGGATCGATCATGATCAGCCGCGCGTCTTCCGGCGTGGACTTGAACAGGATCGAAAGGATCATGGCGTTAACACCAACCGATTTACCCGATCCGGTAGTACCAGCGACCAGGAGATGGGGCATCTTTGCAAGATCGGCGATGACTGGCTTACCGCCGATGTCATGGCCCAGCGCGATAGTTACGGGTGACTTGGCGTCATCGTAAGGCGCCGAGGACAGCACCTCCGAGAAGCGCACAATCTGTCGGTCCTCGTTGGGTATCTCGATACCGACAGTCGTTTTGCCCGGAATCACTTCGACCACGCGCACGCTGATCACCGCAAGCGAACGCGCCAAGTCTTTAGCCAAGTTGGAAATTCGGCTGACCTTGACGCCTGCGGCGGGCTGAATCTCGAAACGTGTGATCACAGGGCCGGGGTGAACTGACTCGACGATGACCTCTACGCCGAATTCCTTCAGCTTGATTTCCAGCAGCCGCGACATCGCTTCGAGAGACTCGGGCGAGTACTGCTTCTGCTGTTTTTCGGCAACGTCGAGCAGTGACAGTGGCGGGACGCTTCCCTCGACCAGAGGGTCGACGAACAGGTTGGCCTGTTTTTCCTTCAACACACGCTTGCTTTGCTCAACCGGCTTGGCTGGCGGCGGGGGCGGGATTACGGGTGCAGGGCGCTTTTCACGCTCGGTCATGTGCTTGTTCAGCGACTCTTCACGCTCGAGGAGACGCTCTTTGACCTTGGCACGCTCACGCTGATCGCTAAGCGAACCAGCGACGTCATTTACGACGTCGTCGGCTTCGCGCAGCTGCGCAACAATCTGCTTGCGCTCGTTACGGGCTGACCACCACCGACTGAAAAAGCTTTGAATCAGCTCCGCCAGATCAAGCGTTATCTTGCCCGTTAGATCCATGACCTTGAACCATGAGAGATCGGTGAACACCGTCAGACCGAACAGGAAGAACGCCAACAACAATAATGTGCTGCCTTGGACGTTAAGCGCAGCCTCAGCGAGTTGACCGAGGCTTTCGCCCAGAGCGCCACCTGCCGACGCTGGCAGGCTGTTGGCAAACTGAAAGTGGATATAAGCGAGGGCCGACCCGGAGAGAATCAGAAAGACGAGCCCGATCAGCCTCCAGGAGAACAGCCAACCATTCCAGGTCCAGGGTTGATGCCGCGCACGGAAGACCTGCCAGGTCTTGACGCCCAACAACAACGGAAACAGAAAGGCGAAATAGCCAAGCGCCATGAACAGCACATCAGCGAACCAGGCGCCGGCGCGGCCAGCGGCGTTGTGAACCTGCTGGACGTTGCTTGTATGCGTCCAACCAGGATCAGCTGGATCGTAAGTGAGCAATGCCATCCAGAGATAGGCGCAAAGCGCACCGAGCGCGATCAAAGCGCCTTCTTTGAGACGGTAATGCAACTGCTGTCGCCAGACGGAAGCTGGCGCGGTAGAGGAGGTATTCTTCAAAACGCTTTATTTCCTGCGCCCGCGGCGCGCTCTATGAACCGTAGTCTGCCTGAACTTGAACATTGTACGGGTTTGTCGATTCGATGGCATTGCCGGTTCCGTGCCGGCTTGGGCTTTTGTCAGTGCTTCGGTGTAGCATAAACGCCAGTTTCTAAAGCGTGACTCGACTGGAGCACGCTTCTCCATTTGCAACAAAGGCTTATGAGGGCTTTTTATGAATGAAGTCAAGCATTCGCGGCTGATCATCCTCGGCTCGGGCCCGGCCGGCTATACCGCGGCCGTATACGCAGCTCGTGCCAACCTGAAACCGGTCATGATCACCGGCATTCAGCCCGGCGGCCAGCTGACCACTACCACCGAAGTCGATAACTGGCCCGGCGACGTTGAAGGTCTGACAGGCCCGGCTCTGATGGAGCGGATGCAGAAACATGCAGAACGCTTCGATACAGAGGTTGTGTTCGACCATATCCACACGGCTGAACTGCAACAGCTTCCATTTGTCCTCAAGGGCGACAGCGCAACCTACAGTTGCGATGCGTTGATCATCGCAACCGGAGCATCTGCCCAATATCTCGGGCTGCCCTCAGAGGAAGCGTTTGCCGGGCGAGGCGTGTCGGCATGCGCGACCTGCGACGGATTCTTCTATCGCAATCAGATTGTCGCTGTGATTGGCGGGGGCAATACCGCTGTGGAAGAGGCGCTTTATCTGTCGAATATCGCCAAGGAAGTACACCTCATACACCGCCGCGACAAGCTTCGCTCCGAAAAGATCTTGCAGGACAAGATCGTGGAGAAAGCAGCCAACGGCAACATCCGTCTGCACTGGAACCACACGCTCGAAGAGGTGCTTGGCGATGCGAGTGGCGTCACAGGGGTGAGACTGAAGAGCACCGAGTCCGGCGAGGAAAAAAAGCTAGAACTGGCGGGTGTGTTCATAGCCATCGGACATAAGCCCAACACAGACCTCTTCCAAGGCCAACTCGAGATGAAGGATGGTTATCTCGTGGTCAAAGGCGGTAACGAGGGAGACGCTACCAGCACGACCATCCCCGGCGTATTTGCTGCAGGCGATGTGGCCGATCACGTCTACCGCCAAGCCATCACGTCTGCTGGCGCTGGCTGCATGGCTGCGCTGGATGCCGAGAAGTTCCTGGACCTGTAACCCTACTCGAGGCGGATGCTTGCATCCGCCCTGTGATCGACCAATATGCTTACCTGGCTGCAGCGCAACGACTTGTCGTTCCCTCCACTGGACAAAGCCATGCGCGAGCCCAACGGGCTGCTCGCCGCTGGAGGCGACCTATCGCCTGAACGCTTGCTTGCCGCCTACCGCCATGGCTGTTTCCCATGGTACCAGGACGGGCAACCGCTACTCTGGTGGTCGCCCGACCCACGCACAGTTCTGTACCCGGAAGAACTGCATATATCCCGCAGCCTGCGAAAGACACTAAGACAGGAAAGCTTCTGCATTACCTTCGATAAAGCGTTCCGGGATGTGATCGAAGGCTGCGCCGGCCCCCGCAATTACACTGACGGCACATGGATCACGACGCCAATGCAGAACGCTTACATAGAGCTGCATCAGCTTGGCATCGCTCACTCAGTGGAAGTCTGGCAAGACGAACGGTTGGTCGGTGGCCTCTATGGACTGGCTATGGGTCGACTATTCTTCGGCGAATCGATGTTCAGTCGTACTACCGATGCATCCAAGGTGGGATTCGTGTCACTAGTGGAACGTCTCCGAGACTGGGGCTTCCAACTGATCGACTGTCAGATGCAAACGCAACACTTGGTCAGTTTTGGTGCCAGGACCATACCTCGCCAAATCTTCGCCAATACCCTTGCTCGCTATCTGGACGAACCCAGCACAGCTCGATGGGAGTCCTAGTCGACGAAACCAAGCTGACCTACACTGAATTCAGGATTTTCGAGAGCTGACCATGACTTCACTGGCTCGTCTCAAGTTCTACGCCACCCAGCCTCACGCCTGCAGTTATCTGCCAGATGAACAGGCCACTACGCTCTTCCTCGACCCCAGCCAGCCGATGGACGTACAGGTGTACGCAGAGCTTTCCGAGATGGGCTTTCGCCGCAGCGGCGATCATCTCTACCGTCCACACTGCCAACGCTGCACCGCCTGTATTCCTGCGCGGATACCCGCCGAAGGCGTGCAGCTCAATCGACAGCAGAAACGTATCCTCAAACGCAACGCCGATCTGAGTGTTAGAGACGTAAGGCCTTCGTTTACCGAAGAGTACTATGCCCTTTACGCCACCTATATCGAGCAGCGTCACGCTGACGGCGACATGTACCCCCCAAGCAGAGACCAGTTCCAGACCTTCCTGGTCCGTGATCTTCCGTTTTCCAGGTTCTACGAGTTCCGACTGGAAGGCCGCCTGCTCGCCCTGGCCGTCACAGATCTCCTACCCAACGGCTTGTCAGCCGTTTATACCTTTTACGATCCCAGCGAAGAGCGTCGCAGTCTCGGCCGTTTCGCAATTCTCTGGCAACTCGCCGAGGCTGCCCGCCTCGGGCTGAAGGCAGTCTATCTGGGATACTGGATCAAGAACTGCCGCAAGATGAACTACAAAACCGAATACCGTCCCATTGAGCTTCTGGTAAACCAACGCTGGATAACTCTGACCTGACCCTTGGCTCTCGGGACCCTTTCAGGCACAATACTTGCCGCTTTTACCCGGGCATTCTTCGCACCGGGTCTATCATTGGACACCGAGGGCTTTACTGAATGTCGAAAGAAGACAGCTTCGAAATGGAAGGTACTGTCGTCGACACCCTGCCCAACACCATGTTTCGAGTGGAGTTGGAAAATGGGCACGTCGTTACTGCGCACATCTCCGGCAAGATGCGCAAGAACTACATCCGGATTCTTACCGGCGATAAGGTTCGTGTGGAACTGACACCCTACGACCTGAGCAAAGGCCGCATCACTTACCGCGCCCGTTAACAGGACGCGAGCATGAACGCCCGGTTATGACCGGGCTTTTTGTTTTCTGCGTACCAGAAAGGACGGCCGTGATCAGTTCCGGCACAACGTGACGGACCACCAACCGCTGCAGCTGCAGTAGCGGTGGCCAAAAGAAAACGCCCGGTTATCCCGGGCGTTTCTTTTTACAAGCATCCTAGTACTGGCTAGGCCAGTTCGGCAGATGTTTCAAAGTCGAAGTACGGCTCACCATCGCGAATATCGATGTGCACCACCCCGCCGTGCTCGGCCAATTCTCCGAACAGTATTTCTTCAGCCAGAGGCCGCTTGATCTTATCCTGGATCAAACGAGCCATTGGACGCGCGCCCATCTGCACATCGTAGCCACGTTCGGCCAACCAACTCCGCGCCGCATCAGACACCTCGAGCGTGACATGCTTATCCTCAAGCTGCGTCTGCAACTCGATGAGAAACTTGTCGACAATGCTTTTGATGACTTCGTGGCTTAGGCGACCGAACTGGATGATGGTATCCAGACGGTTACGGAATTCCGGCGTAAAGCTCTTCTTGATCACTTCCATCGCATCAGAAGCATGATCCTGATGGGTGAAGCCAATCGAAGCTCTCGCTGCGGTTTCCGCGCCCGCGTTCGTCGTCATGATAATGATGACGTTTCGGAAATCCGCCTTTCGTCCGTTGTTGTCCGTCAGAGTGCCGTGATCCATGACCTGCAGGAGCAGGTTGAAGACCTCAGGGTGCGCCTTCTCGATCTCATCGAGAAGCAGGACGCAGTGAGGCTGCTTGGTTATCGCCTCGGTCAGCAAACCACCCTGATCAAACCCTACGTAGCCAGGCGGCGCGCCAATAAGCCGGGACACTGTGTGACGCTCCATGTACTCGGACATGTCAAAGCGCACCAACTCGACCCCAAGCGCTCTCGCCAACTGACGCGCAGCTTCCGTCTTGCCGACACCTGTAGGACCGGCGAACAGGAAAGAGCCCACCGGCTTATCCGGAGCCTTGAGCCCTGCACGAGAAAGCTTGATCGCCGTGGCTAGCGAATCGATAGCGTCATCCTGGCCAAAGACCGTCAGCTTCAGATCACGCTCCAGATTGCGCAACAGCTCCTTGTCAGAGGTGCTGACGTGCTTCGGCGGAATACGAGCAATCTTGGCTACGATGTCTTCGACCTGCTCTACATCGATCCGCGATACTCGCTTGTCCTCAGGCTGCAAGCGCTGATACGCACCCGCTTCGTCGATGACATCGATTGCCTTGTCGGGCATGTGCCGGTCATTGATATATCGAGAAGCGAGCTCTGCCGCCGCACGAAGCGACTCGTCGCTATATTCGATGTTGTGATGTTGTTCGAAACGGCCCTTGAGCCCCCTCAGGATGCCAATAGTGTCCTCCACCGAAGGCTCGGAAACGTCGACCTTCTGGAAGCGCCGAGCAAGAGCCCGATCCTTCTCGAAGATCCCTCGAAACTCCTGAAATGTGGTGGAGCCAATGCAACGGATCTCACCAGATGACAGCAATGGTTTCAGCAGATTGGACGCATCCATCACGCCGCCCGAGGCAGCACCGGCACCAATGATGGTATGGATTTCGTCTATGAAAAGTACCGCATGAGGCCGCTTGCGCAGCTCGTTCAAAAGCGCCTTGAAGCGCTTTTCGAAATCTCCGCGATACTTGGTACCAGCCAGCAATGCCCCGAGATCAAGCGAATATACGACGCTGTCAGCGAGCAACTCTGGCACTTGGTTGTCAACGATACGCTTGGCGAGCCCTTCTGCGATTGCCGTCTTACCGACACCAGCCTCACCAACCAGCAACGGGTTGTTTTTCCTCCGACGCGCCAGGATTTGCGCGACGCGCTCAACCTCATGCTCTCGGCCGACCAGGGGATCTATACGGCCTTGGCGAGCCAAATCGTTCAGGTTGCTTGCATAGGCATCAAGAGGGTTTCCGGCTGTTGACGACTCACCACCCTCCTCGTCCTGCATTTCCGCGTCGCTGTCAGGGCTACCATTGCTGCCAGGCACCTTGGAAATGCCATGCGCGATGTAATTGACGACGTCGATGCGGGCCACGTTCTGTTGCTTGAGCAGGAACACCGCCTGGCTTTCCTGCTCACTGAAGATCGCAACCAGAACGTTGGCGCCGGTAACCTCTCGCTTGCCGGAGCTCTGAACATGGAAAACGGCGCGCTGCAGTACGCGCTGGAAGCCGAGCGTTGGCTGAGTTTCACGCTCTTCATCATGCTGAGGGATCAGAGGCGTGGTGGAGTCTATGAACTCCTGTAGGTCATGACGCAGTTTATCCAGGCTGGCTCCGCAGGCTCGCAACACGGTTGCGGCTGCTTCGTTGTCCAGCAGGGCTAGCAGAAGGTGCTCAACCGTCATGAATTCATGACGCTTGGTGCGTGCCTCCTTGAAAGCCAGATTCAGAGTGACTTCGAGCTCACGGTTCAACATAGCTTTCACCTCTTACCCAGCAGTTGGGTTTAACCGTCCTTCTCGATCTCACAAAGCAACGGATGCTGGCATTCCCTTGCATATTGATTGACCTGCATTGCTTTGGTTTCAGCAACGTCGCGTGTGTAGATCCCACAAACGGCTCGCCCTTCGGTATGAACCGCCAGCATGATCTTGGTGGCGAGCTCCCGATTGTGATTGAAAATTCCTTCGAGCACCTCCACGACGAAATCCATCGGCGTGTAGTCATCATTAAACATGACAACTTTGAACATCGGTGGTGCCTTCAGCTGAGGCTTGGCTTCTTCGACAGCCAAGCCGGAAGAGTCGTCGTCCAACGGCTTCGGACGATCCTGATTGAATGTTAGTCGAATCTCTGGAAATGCACGCATGCGTATAACAGTTCTAGATCGGGGCGCCGAGGCCGGGTAAATGGAAGGGCTTCACAGCCACCTGACGAGTCGCCTTGACTATCGGCAAAACGATGATACAAACAGTATGTGCCACAACGGCAACGGGCTGCGCATGTGGGCCATGTGCTTCATCAGCGCGGAATGAAACGGATGTTACTCCAGTGATGGACTCCTTTGCAGAGGGATAACAGCATGCTAAGCGGTAAGGTCAAGTGGTTCAACAACGCCAAAGGCTATGGCTTCATCGTAGCAGACGGCGGCGATGAGGACCTGTTCGCCCACTACTCTGCCATCCAGATGGAAGGGTACAGAACGCTGAAAGCTGGGCAAGCGGTCATGTTCGACATACTGCAAGGTCCCAAGGGCTTGCACGCCATCAACATCCGGTCGCTGCAGACCACTGCGGAGGCAGTTGCACCTGTCTCACAGGGCTCGACCGTAGACGCCTGATTCAAGGCAGCAAAAAGGCCGATCATCGATCGGCCTTTTTGTGTTTCTCCCGCAAACTTACATATGGGAGATCATTGCGTCGCCAAATTCCGAGCACGACATCAGCTTCGCACCGTCCATCAGACGCTCGAAGTCGTAGGTCACTGTCTTGGCAGCGATCGCGCCCTCGGTCGATTTGATGATCAGATCGGCTGCCTCGATCCAGCCCATGTGTCGAAGCATCATTTCAGCCGAAAGGATCAGCGACCCCGGGTTAACCTTGTCCTGACCGGCATATTTTGGAGCCGTGCCGTGTGTGGCCTCGAACATTGCGACTGTATCTGAGAGATTGGCTCCCGGCGCAATTCCGATACCACCCACTTCTGCCGCCAGCGCGTCGGAGAGATAATCGCCGTTCAGGTTAAGCGTGGCGATTACATCGTAATCGGCAGGACGCAACAGGATCTGCTGAAGCATGGCGTCCGCGATGGCGTCCTTCACGACTATATTCTTGCCGGTGGTGGGGTTCTTGAACTGCATCCAAGGGCCGCCATCCAGTAGCTCCGCACCGAACTCATCACGGGCAACCTCGTAGCCCCACTCTTTAAAGGCACCCTCGGTGAACTTCATGATGTTGCCCTTGTGGACCAGGGTAACCGAGCTGCGATCATTGTCGACGGCATACTGAAGCGCCTTGCGTACCAGACGCTTGGTGCCTTCAAGCGACACTGGCTTGATACCGATACCGCAATTTTCGGTAAAGCGAATCTTTTTGACACCCATTTCCTCGGTCAGGAATTTGATGACCTTTTCGCATTCAGGCGAACCGGCCTTCCACTCCACTCCGGCATAGATATCCTCGGAGTTCTCACGGAAGATAACCATGTCTACATCGGAAGGCTTCTTGACCGGGCTGGGGACGCCAGTGAACCAGCGAACCGGACGCTGGCAGACATAAAGATCGAGTTCCTGCCGCAGAGCAACGTTCAGAGAGCGGATTCCACCACCGACTGGCGTGGTCAGCGGCCCTTTGATCGATACCACGTAATCCCGGACGACATCCAGAGTTTCCTTGGGCAGCCACGTATCCTGATCATAAACCTGGGTTGCCTTTTCGCCGGCATAGACCTCCATCCAGGCTATCTTGCGCTCACCGCCGTAGGCCTTCTCTACGGCCGCGTCGACCACCTTGATCATCACCGGGCTGATATCCACACCAATACCGTCACCCTCTATATAAGGAATGATCGGATTATTGGGGACATTCAGGGAGTTATCGGTATTGACGGTGATTTTGTCACCGCTGGCAGGCACCTGGATCTTTTGGTATCCCATGCTGGACTCCGTTTTTGTGGTTAAACATTAAACAGTGGTCATCGTCGAAGAGTAACCCAGTTGAATCGGCCCGAACCATATGTTCGTTCGTCGTATGGCCCGGGCATTCTTTGACAACAGGCAGCGGTGATATACTGCTTAGGTGACTAACGAGTCATGAGGGGCAGCCAATCTTTAGCGAGATTCATGCTCTGTAACCGCCAGACTGCCAACCGCAGCCGGTCGGGTCAAAACACTCAACACTCAAGTGGTGCTGCATCCAACATCATCGCGGCGAATCTCGTCACTGGCCCGGCAAACGCAGCCAGGCGCCTACCGGCGCAATTCGAGATTCTGTGCACGCTCAGCAAGAGAGAGCCAACTCTACATGTCCACCCGCTCGAAGATTATCTACACCTTCACTGACGAAGCCCCGGCACTGGCCACCTATTCGCTCCTGCCCATCGTAGAAGCCTTTGCCGCCTCCGCTGATATAGCCGTCGAAACCCGTGACATCTCTCTCGCAGGGCGCATCCTTGCCAGTTTTGCCGACCAGCTTGATGCTGATAAAGCAGTCGAAGATGACCTGGCCAAGCTTGCTGAGCTGACCAGCCAGCCGGACGCGAACATCATCAAGCTTCCAAACATCAGTGCTTCCGTGCCTCAGCTCAAGGCAGCCATTGCCGAACTGCAGGCGCTCGGCTACAAGATTCCAAACTTCCCCGAAGATCCGCAGACCGAAGCGGACAAGGAAGTACGGTCACGTTACGGCAAGGTGCTTGGTAGCGCAGTGAACCCGGTCCTGCGCGAAGGCAACTCCGACCGACGCGCCCCCGCAGCGGTGAAAGCCTTTGCCCGCAAGCATCCGCATTCCATGGGCAAGTGGAGCAAAGCTTCGCAGTCCCATGCTGACTACATGCGTGGCGGCGACTTCTTCTCCAGCGAGCAGTCGATCACCATGGATAAAGCCGGTGATGTGCGCATCGAGTTCGTGGGCAAGGACGGCAAGGTCGAAGTCAAGAAGCAACTCGCTCTACAGGAAGGCGAAGTGCTCGATGGAATGTTCATGAGCTGCAACAAGCTGCGGGCGTTCTTCGAAGAGACGCTGCAGGACTGCAAGGAAACCGGCGTCATGTGGTCCCTGCACGTCAAAGCCACCATGATGAAAATTTCCCATCCGATCGTGTTCGGTCATGCGGTCAGCGTTTACTACAAAGACGTGTTCGACAAGTACGGCGAGCTGTTCAAGGAATTGGGCGTCAACCCGAACAACGGGATCAGCAGCGTTTACGACAAGATCAAATCGCTCCCGGACTCGCAGCAGGAAGAAATTCTTCATGACATCCATGCCTGCTATGCAGAGCGGCCCGAAATGGCGATGGTTGACTCCGTCAAGGGCATAACCAACCTTCACATTCCAAGCGACGTGATCGTTGATGCCTCCATGCCAGCCATGATCCGCAACTCTGGTCAGATGTGGGGCAAGGACGGCAAGCAGAAGGACACCAAGGCGGTGATGCCGGAGAGCACCTACGCTCGCATCTACCAGGAAATGATCAACTTCTGTAAGACCAACGGCGCCTTCGATCCGGTCACCATGGGCAGCGTACCGAACGTGGGCCTCATGGCGCAAAAGGCCGAAGAGTACGGCTCGCACGACAAAACCTTCGAAATGCAAACTGACGGCACCATGCGCGTCGTGCTGGCCGATGGCACCGTCCTGATGCAACACGAAGTCGAGAAAGGCGACATCTGGCGCGCGTGCCAGACCAAGGATGCGCCGATTCGCGACTGGGTAAAACTAGCTGTTACCCGTGCCCGTCAATCCGACACACCGGCAATTTTCTGGCTGGACCCGGAGCGCGCGCACGACCGTCAGTTGCAGAAAAAAGTAGAAGCCTACCTGCAGGATCACGACCTGACCGGCCTGGATATCCGCATGATGGGCTACAACGAAGCCATCCGCGTGAGCATGGAGCGCCTGATTCGTGGCCAAGACACCATCTCGGTAACCGGCAACGTGCTTCGCGACTACCTGACCGACCTGTTCCCTATCATGGAACTGGGCACATCGGCGAAGATGCTTTCCATCGTTCCGCTGATGGCGGGCGGCGGCATGTACGAAACAGGCGCGGGCGGTTCCGCACCAAAGCACGTTCAGCAATTGATCGAGGAAAACCACCTGCGTTGGGATTCGCTCGGTGAGTTCTTGGCTTTGGCTGTATCGCTGGAAGAAACCGGCATCAAGACCGGCAACGTCAAGGCCAAGCTGCTTGGCAAAACGCTTGATGCTGCTACCGGAAAGCTGCTCGACAATAACAAGTCGCCTTCCCGCCGTACCGGTGAGCTGGACAACCGCGGCAGCCACTTCTACCTGGCACTCTACTGGGCGCAGGAGCTTGCAGCACAAACTGAAGACACTGAACTGCAAGCCCATTTCGCACCATTGGCCAAGCAGCTCCAGGACAATGAGCAAGCCATTCTCGCTGAGCTTACCGAGGTTCAGGGCAAGCCCGTTGAAATTGGCGGTTACTACCGCTCCAACCCAGAGCTGACCAGCAAAGCTATGCGCCCTAGCGCAACGTTTAACGCCGCTCTCGCCGCGCTGGTTTGATCAAGGCTGGCGGTCCTGCAGCGTGACAAAGAAACCCCGGCGCTATGCCGGGGTTCCTTTTTATGATCAAAGCATAGCGCTAGCATCTACTACCTAGAGAAGAGCGGAGGCCGAACATGACTTGGCACCCACACATAACGGTGGCGACTATTGTCGAAACCGCTGGCCGCTTCCTGATGGTTGAGGAAGACAAAGGAGGCCGACTGGTACTGAATCAACCCGCTGGGCACCTTGAGCCCGACGAGACCCTGCGCGATGCAGCGATACGCGAAACCCGCGAAGAGACTGGCTGGGAGGTCAAGCTGGAAGGCGTCGTGGGCGTCTATCTGTATACCGCGCCGAGCAACGGCGTGACTTATCAGCGCGTCTGCTTTGCTGCTACCCCACTGCGTCGCGATCCGCACCCCGAACTCGATACAGGCATCGTAGCGGCGCACTGGATGACTCGAGAGGAATTGGTCGAGCAACCGGAGCGCTGGCGCAGCGAGTTGATACTGCGCTGCATCGACGACTACCTCGCCGGCCCGATATACGACCTCGGCGTGGTTCGGGATTGATCGTCCTTAGCCTTTGACTAAGCCGGCCTGTTAGAATCGCCCGCTTTGCAGTTGACCCTGAGTCCTTATGTCTGATTCACCGTTCGTTGCCCCTGAAAACCTTCGCGTCATCGTCGGCATGTCCGGCGGCGTCGATTCTTCGGTCTCTGCCCTGCTTCTACTTGAACAGGGATACCAAGTCGAAGGCCTGTTCATGAAAAACTGGGAAGAAGATGACGGCACGGAATACTGCACCGCTCGCGAGGATCTGGCAGACGCACAGGCTGTGTGCGACCGGATCGGCATAAAGCTGCATACAGCAAACTTTGCCGCCGAATACTGGGACAACGTATTCGAGCACTTCCTCGCTGAGTACAAAGCCGGAAGGACACCGAACCCAGACATCCTCTGTAACCGGGAAATCAAATTCAAGGCTTTCCTCGAGTACGCCCTGGCGCTCGGCGCCGACATGATCGCGACCGGACACTACGTGCGCCGCCGTGATGTTGACGGACGTAGCGAGTTGCTTAAAGGACTGGACGCAAACAAGGATCAGAGTTACTTCCTTCATGCCGTGGGAGGGGATCAGTTGAGCAAGACACTGTTCCCTGTGGGTGAGCTGGAAAAGCCAGCGGTCCGCGCCGTTGCCGAAAAGCATGGCCTGGCAACGGCCAAAAAGAAGGATTCCACTGGCATCTGTTTCATTGGCGAACGCCGTTTCAGTGATTTTCTCAAACAATACCTGCCTGCCCAACCAGGAGACATCGAGACGATAGAAGGCGAAGTCATCGGCCGTCATCATGGCCTCATGTACCACACCATCGGCCAGCGGCAGGGCCTTGGTATAGGGGGTCTTAAGGATTCGTCCGACGAGCCCTGGTACGTTCTGAGCAAGGATCTGGAGCGCAACGTCCTCGTCGTAGGCCAGGGTAACGATCATCCCTGGCTGTTTTCCCGCGCCCTGCTCACTTCGGACATTTACTGGGTCAGCCCGCTTGAACTATCTGCCCCGAAGCGGTTGTCAGCTAAGGTTCGCTATCGGCAAGGTGACCAGACCTGCACGCTGGAGCAGACAGCGGACGGCTATCGAGCCGTGTTCGATGAGCCTCAACGCGCTGTCACGCCAGGCCAGTCCGTCGTGTTCTATGACGGTGAGATTTGCTTGGGTGGCGGCGTTATTGAGACTGCGGAGCCCTGGTTCACCGGAGCCCGCCCATGACGCCTCGTCAGGAACAATTGGTAGCCCTAGGGGCTGTGTTTGAAGCGGCTGCGTTGGTTGACCGAATCGCCCGCACCGGCCAGGTGCCCAATGCAGCACTCGGCACCATGCTCGGCAGCCTGCTCGTTCGCGAAAATGCACCAGCAATCGATATCTATGGCGGAGACGACCTGAACCTGCGTGAAGGCTATCGGGCCCTGGTCGGCGCGCTGGAGCGGGACACCAGCAGCTTGCAGCGCGAGCCGCTGCGCTATGCATTGGCCATGATCGGCCTGGAACGTCAGCTGGATAAGCGGCGCGACCTGCTGCAGGTCATTGGCAGCCGACTGGACCAGATACAGTTGCAGGCGGATCACTTCGGACTGACCCATGAAAACGTGATCGCATCATTCGGCGGATTGTACCAGGACACACTCAGTACGTTCCGACAGCGCATTCAAGTGCAAGGCGATATGCGCCACCTGCAGCAAAGCGACAACGCCGCCAAGATCCGCGCACTTCTTCTCGCAGGAATTCGGTCAGCCCGGCTCTGGCGCCAACTCGGCGGGCACCGTTGGCAGATGGTGTTCAGTCGGCGCAAATTGCTCGACGCGCTATACCCTATGCTGAGATCGGAATGACTGCCACACGAAGCGCAAGGTGCCACTCACCCCAACGGCAAATAAATCCCACCGGCTTTCGTGTATAATCTCGGCCCTCTTTTCGTCGCTCGACTGTCCGAGAATGCCCTCTATGCAGCTTTCCTCGCTCACCGCGGTTTCCCCTGTCGATGGCCGCTACGCCAGCAAAACCAGCGCTCTGCGCCCCATTTTCAGCGAGTTCGGCCTGATCCGCTGCCGCGTTCAGGTTGAAGTCCGCTGGCTGCAGCGCCTGGCAGCACATGCTGGTGTTCCCGAGGTGGCGCCATTCTCGGATGAAGCCAATGCGCTTCTCGATCAGCTTGCTGAAAATTTTCAGGTCGAGCATGCCGAGCGCGTGAAGGAATTCGAACGGACGACCAACCACGACGTAAAAGCGGTGGAATACCTCCTCAAGGAGCAGGCCAAGAAACTGCCGGAGCTGGCCAAGGTAAACGAGTTCATCCACTTCGCCTGCACCAGTGAGGACATTAATAACCTGTCCCATGCACTGATGCTGCGACAGGGCCGAGATGAGGTTCTGCTGCCGCTCATGCGCCAACTGGCGGACGCGATCCGCACCCTGGCTGTCACGCATGCAGACGTCCCGATGCTCTCGCGCACCCATGGTCAGCCCGCCTCGCCCACTACGCTAGGCAAGGAACTGGCTAACGTGGTTTATCGCCTCGAACGCCAGATTGCGCAGATTGCCGCTGTACCGCTGCTCGGCAAGATCAATGGCGCGGTCGGTAATTACAATGCTCACCTTTCGGCATATCCAGACGTTGACTGGGAGGCTAATGCGCGTGAGTTCATTGAAGGCGACCTGGGCCTTTCCTGGAACCCGTACACCACCCAAATCGAACCTCACGATTACATCGCCGAGCTGTTCGATGCCGTTGCTCGCTTCAATACGATCCTTATCGATTTCGACCGCGACATCTGGGGCTACATTTCGCTGGGCTATTTCAAACAGCGCACCGTCGCTGGCGAGATCGGCTCCTCGACCATGCCACACAAGGTCAACCCGATCGACTTCGAGAATTCCGAAGGCAATCTCGGTATCGCCAATGCGCTGCTTAATCACTTGGCCAGTAAATTGCCGATCTCCCGCTGGCAACGTGACCTGACCGACTCCACCGTACTGCGCAACCTGGGTGTTGGTTTTGCTCACAGTGTCATTGCGTACGAGGCCAGCCTCAAGGGCATCGGCAAACTGGAGCTCAACGAAGCGCGCATCGCCGAAGATCTGGACGCCTGCTGGGAAGTATTGGCCGAGCCGATCCAGACCGTGATGCGCCGGTATGCCATCGAGAACCCCTACGAGAAACTTAAGGAATTGACCCGCGGCAAAGGCATCAGCCCCGAAGCGCTGCAGACTTTTATCAAAGGTCTGGATATGCCGGCAGAGGCCAAGCAGGCATTGAGCAAACTGACCCCTGCCGCCTATATCGGCAACGCCGCCGAGCAGGCCAAGCGGATCTGATTTGATCCTACTATTTGCACGCCCGGCTGTGCCGGGCGTTTTTATTTGCAGCTCTATAACAGGGCAAGGTAACTGGCATGACTTCCGACACTCCTCTTCAGATCCTCGGCGGCATTAGCGCACGCGAGTTCCTTCGCGACTACTGGCAGAAAAAACCGCTCTTGATTCGCCAGGCTATCCCGGCGTTCGAAAGCCCTGTTTCTCCAGATGAACTGGCCGGCTTGTCCTTGGAAGACGAAGTAGAGTCCCGCCTAATCATCGAGCATGGCGACACGCCATGGGAGCTGCGTCGCGGCCCCTTCAGCGAAGATACCTACCAGAACCTGCCAGAGCGAGACTGGACGCTGCTGGTACAGGCAGTCGATCAGCTGGTCCCGGAAGTGGCGGAACTCATCGAGCACTTTCGTTTCCTGCCGAACTGGCGAATCGACGATGTCATGGTCAGCTTTGCGGCGCCGGGCGGCGGCGTCGGCCCACACTTTGACAACTACGACGTCTTTCTACTGCAGGCTCATGGCCAGCGGCGCTGGCGTGTAGGCCAAATGTGTGACAGCGAGAGCCTTATGCTCCAGCATGCCGACCTGCGCATACTTGCGGACTTCCAGGGCACCGACGAATGGGTGCTCGAGCCAGGCGACATGCTTTATCTGCCGCCCAGACTCGCGCATTTTGGTACCGCCGAAGATGCCTGCATGACCTATTCACTGGGCTTCAGAGCACCTAGCGCGGCCGAAGTCCTGACCCACTTCACCGATTTCCTCGCGCAGTTCTTGTCTGACGAAGAGCGATACAGTGACGCGGATATGGCTCCGATCGATGACCCGCACCAGATTCAGAGCGATGCACTGGACCGTCTGCGCGGGATGCTTGCCGAGCACATGGGCGATGAGCGACTGCTGCTCACGTGGTTCGGTCAGTTCATGACCGAACCACGCTACCCAGAGCGAGTGCAGGGACCGGAGATCGAAGAGCAGGAAATGCTCCAGGCGCTGCAGGATGGCGCCATACTCGTGCGAAACCTGAGTGCACGCCTGGCCTGGAGCGAAGTCGACATCGGCTTGCTGTTGTTCGCAAGCGGCCAGAGCAGACTGCTCCCAGGCCATTTGAAGGATCTTCTCAAGTTGGTCTGCTCGGCCGATGCGCTGCATTCAGAGAACCTCGGCAACTGGCTGAACGACGAGGATGGGCGTAATCTCGTGCTCCAACTGGTCAAACAGGGAAGTCTGGAGTTCGCTGATGAGTGACATAGAAGTTCGCATCGCTGACTGGCAGCAGGACAACGCCGACCTCCGCAGAATTCGGGAGGCTGTGTTCATCGCAGAGCAGTCAGTACCTCCAGAGCTGGAGTGGGACGCGGACGACGTGGAAGCAGTTCATTTCCTGGCTTTGGAGAGCGGCTATCCGATCGGCACCGCTCGACTGCTCAATGATGGTCACATCGGTCGCGTTTCGGTTTTGCGCGACTGGCGTGGGATGAATGTAGGAGCCGTACTGATGCGTGCAGTCATCGAGGAAGCCGAGCGTCGTGGCCTCGTCGAGCAGCGTCTCACGGCGCAAGTACATGCCATGTCGTTTTATGAGCGCCTCGGTTTTGAAGTTGTCAGCGAAGAATTCCTCGAGGCCGGCCTCCCCCACGTCGATATGCTAAGAAAGAGCCGCTAGCAATATGACGCACGACGACCCGGATCACGCTCTCAGCGAAGACGAACTTTCGATCATCGAATTTCAGTCACCGGGTCGTTTCAAGATCGATAATCCCGAGTCACCGTCTGCCCTTTCAGATGAGTGGAGCGCAGCGCCTTTCACGCTAGGTGTCAGCACTGGAGCCCAGGCGTTCAGTGACATGGGCGAAGTTCGTCAGCACGCGCTTGCTTTGATCCAGCAGGTCGGGCGAAGCCTGATTATCTACACTCCCGACCTGGAACCCTGGCTGTACAACCACAGCAGCATCCAAAGGGCATGCTCACAGTTTCTGCTGGCCCATCCGCGAAATCGGCTACGTGTCCTGGTCGGTGATTCGGCTCGCGCAGTCAAGGAAGGCCACCGCCTGGTCACCCTGAGCCGCAGGTTGACCAGCAATTTCCACGTTCGTAAAACCCATCCGGACTATCCGCTCAACGCCTCCTCATTTCTCGTCGCGGATGGGTGCGGCATGCTGATTCGTCCAAATGCTGAACAATACTCAGGTCACGCGCTATACCGTGATCCCGGTCGTGCCAGCCAGCAGCTACGTCTATTCGATGCCGCCTGGGACCGTAGCCTCACCGACCCTGACATGCGGAGTTTTTTGATATGACTCGCCACGTTATCGCAGCTTTCCTGCTGTTCGTAAGCTCTGCGCTTCATGCCGCAACAGAGGTGATCCCTCTGAATTTCCGAATGGCGGAAGACGTGCTACCGGTTGCCCAATCGGTGGTAGGTGATCAAGGCAAGGTGAATGCGTATGGCAACCAGCTGATTGTCAACGCGCCATCGGCGGTGATCAGCGAGCTCCGAGAAGTGCTGTCCAAGCTTGATACCGAACCCCGTAGATTGCTCATCAGTGTCGACACGCAAAACTCGGCAGCCGGCAGTGAAAGTGGCTATCGGGTCGATGGCTCAACGCGGATCGGTGATGTTGAAGTCCAGAGCGGCCGCGGTGAGAAGAGAGATAGGGATCAGGTGCGGATCATTCGTCATAGCACCAATAGCCAAGGCGGAGGCGTCCAGCAGGTCCAGGCTACCGAGGGGTATCCAGCACTCATCCAAGTGGGCCAGAGCGTGCCAATCACCACCACGCAGGGGGACGGGTACGGTCAGGTCTATCAGCAAACTCAGTATCGGGATATCACGCGCGGCTTTTACGCCACCGCTACGGTGCAGGGCGACCGGGTGCAAGTCACGATCAGCAGCAACAATGATCGTTTGAGCTCATCTCAGCCCGGCGCCATCAACGTTCAACAAACCGATACTCGAGTCAGTGGACGGCTTGGCGAATGGATCGAGCTCGGCGGCGTCGATGAATCCGCAAGCTCTACCGAGAACGGAACGTTGCGCAGATATTCCACTCAAGGCCGTCAGGACCTTTCACTACGACTAAAAGTAGACACGTTGAACTGAGAAGGTTCAGAGCGCTTATGACGCTCCGTTAAAAAATGTAGTGCCTCTCAAATTTCACTACAAAACATTTGACGAACCATTTTAGCCGGAGCATGATGGCCCCGCTCCCGCTAACCAGAGGCCCTGAAAAGGTCTCCGGATCGCGCTCAGCCAACCAGCAGAGGCGTTCCGTGACTGTACTGCCCACAAGGCAGACTGACGAGGTTGCGACTGGAACGAGTCGTCCTGAGGGACGGGGAAGCGATTAACGCATCAGCTCGAGACGTCAGTTCTGCTGATCACATAACGGTCCAGCACCGCTGTGTGTGGGAATGCCACGACCATTCCACAGCTAACCGAGTCCTCTTGCGGTCGTAACTGCACATCCTCATCTCCTTGGTTCAATCCTCGTCTCGGTCGGTATTTCGACGCTCTGCCACGTGTAGCCCGCATCATCAGCTCAAGCACGTAGGTTTCGGTGGGAAAAGTCGGTGCTCAACCAAACACGAATTTCTTTGAAGGATTGACCATGTCCGCTTATCAAAACGACATCAAAGCCGTTGCCGCTCTGAAAGAAGCAGCTGGAAGCAGCTGGAGCGCGATCAACCCCGAGTCCGTGGCACGTATGCGCGCTCAGAACCGCTTCAAAACCGGTCTGGAAATCGCTCAATACACCGCCGACATCATGCGCAAGGACATGGCTGAGTACGACGCCGATACGTCCGCTTACACGCAGTCGCTGGGTTGCTGGCATGGATTCATCGGTCAGCAGAAGCTGATCTCCATCAAAAAGCACCTGAAGACCACCAATAAGCGCTACCTCTACCTGTCCGGCTGGATGGTTGCTGCGCTGCGCTCCGAGTTCGGCCCACTGCCGGACCAGTCCATGCATGAAAAGACAGCAGTCTCCGACCTGATCGAAGAGCTGTACACCTTCCTGCGCCAGGCCGACAGCCGCGAACTGGACCTGCTGTTCACTGCGCTGGATGCTGCTCGTGCAGCCGGCGACAGCGCTAAAGCAGCAGACATTCAGAATCAGATCGACAACTACGAAACCCATATCGTCCCGATCATTGCCGACATCGACGCTGGTTTCGGTAACCCCGAAGCCACCTACCTCCTGGCCAAGCGCATGATCGAAGCGGGTGCTTGCTGCATCCAGATCGAAAACCAGGTTTCTGACGAGAAGCAGTGTGGCCACCAGGACGGGAAAGTAACTGTTCCGCATGCCGACTTCCTGGCCAAGATCGCTGCTGTGCGTTACGCCTTCCTTGAGCTTGGCATCGACAACGGTGTCATCGTGGCTCGTACCGATTCGCTGGGCGCCGGTCTGACCAAGCAGATTGCTGTAACCAAAGAGCCTGGTGACCTCGGGGACCTGTACAACTCGTTCCTCGATTGCGAAGAGATTACCGAAGCAGAATTGGGCAACGGCGACGTCGTCATCAAGCGTGAAGGTAAACTGCTGCGTCCGAAGCGCCTCCCGAGCAACCTGTTCCAGTTCCGCAAGGGCACGGGCGAAGCACGCTGCGTCCTGGACTGCATCACCTCCTTGCAAAACGGCGCCGACCTGCTTTGGATCGAGACCGAGAAGCCGCACGTTGGCCAGATCGCAGCCATGGTTGATGAAATCCGCAAAGAGATTCCGAACGCCAAGCTGGTTTATAACAACAGCCCGTCGTTCAACTGGACCCTCAATTTCCGCCAGCAGGTATTCGATGCTTTCGCTGCCGAAGGCAAAGACGTCTCCGCCTACGACCGCGCCAAGCTGATGAGCGTCGAGTACGACGAGACCGAACTGGCTCAGGTTGCCGACGAGAAGATTCGCACCTTCCAGAAAGATGGCTCCGCTCATGCCGGCATCTTCCATCACCTGATCACCCTGCCGACTTACCACACCGCGGCCCTGTCGACCGATAACCTGGCCAAGGGGTACTTCGCCGACCAGGGCATGCTGGCCTACGTGAAAGGCGTTCAGCGTGAAGAGCTGCGTCAGGGTATCGCCTGCGTCAAGCACCAGAACATGGCCGGCTCCGACATTGGCGACAACCACAAGGAGTACTTCGCTGGCGAAGCAGCTCTGAAGGCTAGCGGTAAAGACAACACCATGAACCAGTTCCACTAAGAGCTGTGTAGGGCCCGGACCGCCGTCCGGGCCCGTGGTGTACGGTGCCGCGGCACTGATGGAAAGCTGCTTCCTCTATAGGAGCAGCTTTTTTCGTTTGGAGCGTTTTAGTTCCTGCTAAAACTGAGTCAGCAGGCTGGAGCATCCATCAGGGTAGCTCCACGCATCTCCCTTGGTCCGTTCGAAACAAGCCTTTTATCGCCCCCGTCCGCGAACCTTGCAGAGCGGTCCCCTCAGTATCCGAAGCGCGGCATGAGCCGAGCACCGACACCTGCCAACCTGAGCGTGCGATAGGGCTAACGAGGTCCGGCAGAGCAGCCAAGCCAGGGCCAAGTCCAGCTCCCAACAGAACACTCATCATCCGGAGTGAGGCTCTACGTCCGCCTCGAGGCCAAGCTCTTCCGATTTTCCCGGTGCGCCTGTATGGGAGCTACACATCCATGGATGTTCGCTGCCCCTTGCCCGCAATAGACCTAAGCGCGCGAGACGTAAAGGATGGTACGAGACCTGTCATGTCATCGCAGAGAGAGCATGTGGCTCGCATGTGGAAGTCATCCAAAGACGACAGCATGGCAAGCGACAGCTATTTCTGAGACAAAAAAAATCCGATGCCATCACTGGCACCGGATTTGGGCAAGCTCGATAAGAAACCGACTATCTAGCGTTACCTAGCGTCAGCGAAACAGGACCGAATTAACGAACCTGTGCTTCGACTTCAGCCTCTACACGACGGTTGATCTGACGGCCTTCTTCGGTGCTGTTGTCAGCAACGGGTCGGGATTCGCCGTAACCGACCGAGTCGACACGCTCACCGCCCACGCCGTACTGGTTAACCAGCACTTCGCGTACGGCCTGAGCACGACGCTCGGACAGACGCTGGTTGTACTGATCAGTACCGACCGAGTCAGTGTGACCAGCGACAGTGGTATTGGTCTGCGGATACTGCTGCATGAAGTCAGCCAGGTTCTTGATGTCGTCGTAGCTTTCCTCGCGAACGCGGGCCTTGTCGAAGTCGAACTTGACGTCCAGTTCGACACGTACGATTTCCGGTTCTGGCTCTGGCTCGTTATCGACCATGGGTGCCGGGGCTGGAGCAGGAGTCGGCTCTACCTGAGCAACTTGCTGCTGTCCGCCGCCGCCGAAGTTCAGACCAACGCCAACGCCGGCCATCCACTCGCTGTCACCGGCGTCGATGTTGTGCATGCCATCCACGCTAGCTTTGGCGAAGAAATTCTCGGTGAAATAATACTTCACGCCCGCGCCAATATTGGCGAATGTGCTGTGATTACGGCCGCTACGTGCAGCTTGACCGATGCTTTGATGAGCAACGCCTGCAGATACATAAGGACGCAGACCAACGCCGGGCTGACCGAAGTGATACGCCGCATCGAGAGAGGTCAGGCTACCTTTGATGTCCTTGTGTCCGCCGCCTGCTACCGGCTCGTCTGAAGTGACGTCATGGTATTCACCATAGGACAGGCCCAGGGAAACATCATCGGTAAGGAAGTAGCTTACGCCGGCACCATAGAGCTCACCTTCGTCTTCGAAGTCACGCGAGCTGTCAGAGAAGTAATGCTTGCCGAAAGCCTCTACCTCTACAGCGCCTTGGCCTTGTGCAAGTGCGCTAAGAGAAGTGGCAGCAACCAATGAGCTAATTACTACGCCCAAAGTATTTTTAAGTTTCATCCGTAAATCCCCATCTGGTGGTGAGTATCAGAACAATCTAAGGAAACCGGCTGTCTGTAGGCCCAAGCTGTTCGCTAACAATAAGACAGCTTAATGCGGTTAAGTTTCAGCAAGTCCTGAGAATTTTTCGCGTAGTTTATCCAGCGCGCGCTTGTAGCGCATCTTCGTTGCGCTTAGTCCCATATGCATGATGTCAGCAATTTCCTGGAACTCCAGCTCTGCAACAAATCGCAAAACAAGGATCTCCCGGTCAATCTGGTTTACATGAACTAGCCATTTGTCTAGCTCAGGCCTTTCCTCGACACTCGGCGACTTTTCGTCTGACGCTTCTTCGATTGGGTCGAGGCTCAGCGCATCGAGTAAGCGACGCTTGCGGCGCTCTTTTCGATATTGGGTAATACACTCATTATAAGTAATGCTATATAGCCATGTTTTAAACTTCGATTTGCCTTCAAAGTTTTTCAACCCATATAACACCTTGAGCATCACTTCCTGACATACGTCATCGGCGTCCCGGTCATTACCCAAGTATCGTGCACATACGTTGAACAGCGTCCGCTGATATCGGCGCATCAGTTCTTCATAAGCGCGCGTTATATGAAACAGTTCGGCATGCGCACGCTGCACCAGCTCCTCATCGGAGAGCTGGCGGGGGTCATAGCTCATGGTCGGCTGATGGGGTTTAGTCAAGACGCTTCGAACCGGCAATAGTCGTGGCAGCCCTTCGCAGTAACCCGCAAAAGAGGCGGCGCACTTTAACAGAATGCCGGGCCTAACGGCTGGCTACACGCTGCTCAAGCAGCACTCTATTTGCAACCGATACCAGCTCACCCTCATCGTTCAGCATCAGGGTCTTAGCCGTTCCGATCTCTTCGATTTCGCCTTCCAGATCGAGACTCTCAATCCGGACGCGCTGGCCCACCTGATAAAGTTCGCGAACATATATGCCTGCGAGAATCTGGCTTACGAGTTCACGGCTTCCCAGACCAAACGCCAGCGCAACAGCGAGACCCACCGATATCAGGGCGATCGCGATTACATAGTTGAGTAGCTCGGTCTTGACCTCTAGCTGACCAATAGCCACCGATATGCTGATGATGATTACAAGCCCTTGCGCTATGCGCCCGAGCCCACTGGCGTATTCCAGGCCGACCCCTTCAGCAGCGCCGCGCACGAGTCCATTTACAACCTGGGCAAGTAGCACTCCAGCAAGCAGGATGAGCGCAGCACCGAAAACCTTCGGCACGTAAAGAGCCAGCATGTCGAGCACGGCAGATACCCGTGCAAGCCCAAGGGATTCGGCGGCCGAGACGAGGAAAACCAGCAACACGAACCAGTAGACGATTTTGCCGATCAGCGCTGACGCGGGAACTCGTATCCCTGCCCTGCCTAGCAGCTTGTTCACGCCGGTACCTGCGACCAGCCGATCAAGCCCAACCTTCGCCAGCAGCTTTGAAAGCAGCGTATCGAGCAGTTTTGCGACAACGAAACCAATCGCGACGACTAGCAGTGCGCCGAACAGGCGTGGGATGAACGCGGCTATCGGCGCCCATAAGGCATTCATAGCGCCCAATAGGCTTTGGCTCCAAGGATCGAGTTCCATGATCAATTGGCCTTATCGTTAGAAGTGTTTCGAGAAGATTGACGCCGTGTAGCGGATCCAGCCCGGCTCGTACTACCGCTTGCGGCGATCAGAACGGTCTGTAGCCAGTTCCCCATCAAACCGAAGAGGTCACCCGCGCCGACCTGTCGATTGGCGGTTTTCAGGACGCGGTCAAGACAAGCATCGTCGTCATGGGAAGACTGCGCGTTGAGCATGTCCCGCAGCGACTCTTCAAAGGGATCGCGCATCTTTCACCTCACTAAGCTTTGTCACCTAGACGGCCCATCGGTAGGAGCAAGTCACATTCATACCCATTTGAGACGGCGGAAGATCAGCAATTGACAGCCTGCAACTACCGCTACTACAGCGCAAGCCACGTAGAATCCATAGGGATATTCAGAGCCAGGAATGCCACCGACGTTGATACCCAGCAGACCGGTGAGAAAGCTCATCGGCATGAAAAAACCGGTGATGATCCCGAGCAGGTACATCGTCCTGTTCATGCGCTCACGCATACGCCTTTCTTCGGCCTCGAGGATTAGGTTGACGCGCTCCCGGACGAGCTCCAGCTCCTCGAGGTAACGAATGAGCCGATTGCTCAGCTCGTTCCAGTAATCCGTATCGTCTTCGACGAACCACGGCAAACGATTGCGTGTCAGCTGGCCATAGATCTCCCGCTGCGGTAGCAAAAAGCGGCGCAGGCTAGCTGCTTTACGCCGCATCGAGAGCATTGCATCCTGCGCGGGCGAGTATCGATCATCTGCTTCGACGCGATCTTCCTCTGCATCGAGCTTCTCGGTAAGCACCTCGACAAGGTCGTCGACTCGATCTGTCAGCGCATCCGCAAGCGCCAGGAGCACCTCTGAAGAGGTACGAGGCCCTACGCCTGCTTCTAATTGCTGAATGACCGTTTCAGTGGAGCGCAACGGGCGCAAGCGAAGGGAAATGACTCGTCGCGAATCAGCGAAGACACGCAACGACACCATGTCCTCTGGTTCGGCGTCGGGGTTGAGATTGACGCCTCGAAGAAACAGCAGCAGCTCATCATTCGCCAGCGCTAGCATCCGAGGCCGCGTGTTCTCCTCGAGCAGAACATCGCAAGCAAAGGCATTAAGTCCGCTCCGTTTGCGCAGCCAGTCGTTCGAACCTGGCTGTCCACGGTCCCAGTGCAACCAGAGACTTTCTGCTTCAGCTAATTCCAGCGTCGCGATTTCGGCGTAGGAAATCGTCCGCGCGCCTCCTTGCCCGTCAAGCACTAGAGCATGCAACAGTCCTGATCGTGGGTTCGGGTCAGACAACATCTGTCTCGCTCAGATTACGAAAAAAAACCCGGCAAGGCCGGGCTCGGAACTGCAAAGTATGGGCTTAATCTGGCATTTTCAATGGTTCAGGCGAAACGATGATGCCGTTGTTGTCGGCATAGAGGTATTCGCCCGGACGGAACGTGACGCCGCAGAAGGTCACAGCCACATTCAGATCACCAATCCCGCGCTTATCGGTTTTCATAGGATGGGTCGCGAGCGCCTGCACCCCCAGCTCGGTTTGCGCGATGACGTCTACGTCTCGGATGCAGCCATAGATTACCAAGCCCTCCCACCCGTTTCGAGCAGCCTTCTCTGCCAGCATGTCACCGAGCAGTGCTCGACGCAGAGAGCCGCCGCCATCGACCACAAGTACTTTGCCTGTGCCTTCTTTGTCTACCTGCTCTTTGACCAGCGAATTGTCTTCGAAACACTTGATCGTGACGATCTGGCCACCGAACGAATCACGACCGCCAAAATTGCTGAAGATCGGCTCGACGACATGGACGAGGTCAGGATAGGCATCGCATAGATCGGGAGTGACGTATTGCATGGGAATCTCCTTGCCAGAAAACTGCATTGAACCTGTCAGTGAGCCTGCCTATGGGTACGCCGAACGATGACCTGCAGGTTTCACTGACAGCAAAAGGGGCGGATATCCGCCCCTTGCTGTTCACCTTCTATTTCATTCGATCTCGGCGTCAGCCAAGAAGAACCAGGTATCCAATACGGAGTCCGGGTTCAGCGAAACGCTTTCGATGCCCTGCTCCATCAGCCATTTGGCCAGATCCGGATGATCGGAAGGTCCTTGACCGCAGATGCCGATGTACTTGCCTGCCTTGTTGCAGGCTTCGATCGCATTGGCCAGTAGCTTCTTAACCGCAGGATTCCGCTCATCGAACAGGTGGGCGATGATGCCGGAATCGCGATCCAGACCAAGCGCAAGCTGGGTCATGTCGTTGGAGCCGATAGAGAAACCATCGAAGAATTCCAGGAATTCATCCGCCAGCAGTGCGTTGGAAGGCAGCTCGCACATCATGATGATACGTAGGCCGTTCTCGCCGCGCTTGAGGCCGAACTGGCCAAGAATGTCGATAACCTGCGACGCCTCGCCCAAGGTACGAACGAACGGAACCATCAGCTCGACGTTGGTCAGCCCCATCTCGTCGCGGACTTTGCGCATCGCGCGACACTCGAGTTCGAAACAGTCACGGAACGATTCGCTGATATAGCGCGAAGCGCCACGGAAGCCGAGCATCGGGTTCTCTTCTTCCGGCTCGTAGAGCTTGCCGCCGATGAGGTTGGCATACTCGTTGGACTTGAAGTCCGACAGCCGCACGATAACCTTCTTGGGCCAAAACGCCGCAGCCAGGGTGCTAACACCTTCGACCAGCTTCTCCACGTAGAAATCGACCGGATCGCCATAGCCGGCAATACGCTTCTCGACGCTTCCCTTGATATCGGCTGGCAGACCTTCAAAGTTCAGCAACGCCTTCGGGTGAACGCCTATCATTCGGTTGATGATGAACTCGAGACGCGCCAGACCGACGCCTGCGTTCGGCAGCTGGGCGAAATCAAATGCACGATCCGGATTACCGACGTTCATCATGATCTTGAACGGTAGCTCCGGCATCGCGTCGATCGAGTTCTGACGAACATCGAAGCCCAGCTCTCCCTCGAAGATGAGGCCGGTGTCGCCCTCGGCGCAGGTCACTGTGACGCGCTGACCGTCCTTGAGCAGTTCGGTTGCGTTGCCGCAGCCGACGACCGCCGGGATACCCAACTCACGCGCAATGATGGCTGCGTGGCAAGTACGGCCGCCGCGGTTCGTGACGATGGCGCTGGCACGCTTCATCACCGGTTCCCAATCCGGGTCGGTCATGTCGGAGACCAGCACGTCGCCGGGCTGGACCTTGTCCATCTCGGACACGTCATGAATGATCTTTACAGGGCCCGCGCCGATGCGCTGGCCAATGGCACGCCCTTCAACGAGGACCTTGCCCTTTTCTTTCAGCAGGTAACGTTCCATGACGTTGGCGCTGCTGCGGCTCTTGACCGTTTCCGGACGCGCCTGAACGATGTACAGCTCGTTGTCGTCACCGTCTTTGGCCCATTCGATGTCCATCGGACGGCCGTAATGCTTTTCGATGATCATGGCTTGCTTGGCAAGGTTGGCGACCTCTTCATCGCTCAAGCAGAACCGCATGCGGTCCGCCTGGTCGACGTCCACCGTCTTGACCGACTTACCGGCACTGGCTTCTTCGCCGTACACCATCTTGATCGCCTTGCTGCCTAGGTTACGGCGCAGGATCGCTGGGCGGCCGGCTTCCAGCGTATGTTTGTGAACATAGAACTCGTCAGGATTGACCGCGCCCTGAACGACGGTTTCACCGAGTCCGTACGCGCCGGTAATGAACACGACGTCGCGGAAGCCCGACTCGGTGTCCAGCGTGAACATCACACCGGCCGTGCCGGTTTCGGAACGCACCATGCGCTGAACGCCAGCAGAGAGCGCGACCAGTTTGTGATCAAAGCCCTGGTGGACTCGGTAGGCAATGGCACGGTCGTTAAAGAGGGAGGCGAACACCTCTTTGGCGGCGCGGATGACATTGTCCACGCCGCGGATATTCAGGAAGGTTTCCTGCTGTCCGGCAAACGAAGCATCCGGAAGGTCTTCAGCCGTTGCAGAGGAGCGAACCGCAACAGCCATGTTGTCGTAACCGGCGGACATCTCGGCAAAGGCGGAACGGATGTCGGCATCGAGCTTTGGTGGGAACTCGGCTTCCATGACCCAGCCACGGATTTGCGAGCCGGCTTTGGCGAGCGCATTGACGTCGTCGACGTCCAGCGAATCGAGAAGCGCATGGATTTGCTCGTTCAGACCACTGAGCTCCATGAAGTCGCGATAGGCCTGAGCGGTAGTGGCGAAACCACCAGGTACCGAAACACCTGCACCTGCCAGGTTGCTGATCATCTCGCCCAGGGAGGCGTTCTTGCCCCCTACGCGCTCAACATCATGATTGCCGAGCTTATCGAGGGAAACTACGTACTCTACCAAGGTGATCTCTCCACGTTGTATTGGAAACTCGGTTCGTGCCCATCCGCGGCACGGTGGCCTGGCCCTGCAAAATAAGTAACAATGCCTGCCAATCGAGGCTCGGCGAAGGGGTCTACTATAGCTGAGAACCGTTCTTGACTTAAGGTCCCAGGCGCAATGAAACGAACTGCATTTTTCATCTCCGACGGTACCGGGATCACAGCCGAAACGCTCGGCCAGAGCCTGTTGGCACAGTTCGAAACGATCAGCTTCACCAAGCTCACGCGACCGTATATCGACACGGCCGAAAAAGCGCGGGCAATGGTACAGCAAATCAATAAAGCGGCGGAAAGCGACGGGGCGCGCCCGATCATCTTCGATACGTTGGTGAACCAGGAGATTCGCGACATCCTGGCGGAGTCCAATGGGTTCATGATCGACATCTTTTCGTCCTTCCTTGCTCCGCTCGAACATGAACTGATGTCACGTTCGTCCTACTCGGTTGGCAAATCCCATTCGATCAGCCATAACGCCAACTACATGGAGCGAATCGACGCCGTCAATTTCGCTCTGGATAACGATGATGGTGCACGTACGCACTACTACGACAAGGCGGATCTCATTTTGGTCGGCGTCTCCAGGTGCGGCAAAACGCCCACCTGTCTCTATATGGCGATGCAGTATGGCATCCGGGCCGCCAACTACCCGCTGACCGAAGACGACATGGAGCGCCTGCAACTTCCGCCCGCACTCAAGACCCATCGCGACAAATTGTTCGGGCTAACCATCGACCCGGATCGCTTGACCGCCATTCGCAACGAGCGCAAACCCAACAGTCGCTACGCCAGTTACGCACAATGTGAGTTCGAAGTCCGCGAGGTTGAAAACCTCTTCCGCCGCGAGAACATCAATTACATCAATTCCACGCACTTTTCCGTAGAGGAGATATCCGCCAAGATCCTTGTCGAGAAAGGCGTCGAGCGCCGTCTCAAATAAGTGCCGCTTCGCTAGACAACAAAAAGTCCGCTTAGTGCGGACTTTTATGTTTATCCGTTGCCCTTTTGCATGTCTCGTCGCTCGGCTCACCCGGCATCGGCCGCTCGACCGGTTACACGTCCGGCCTAGATATCCTCTCCTGGCACACGTACCCAACCCTCCATCAGGATACGCGCGCTGCGGCTCATGCTTGCTTTCAGCACCGTCCATTCACCGTGCACTTTGCGCGCTTCGGCACCTACACGCAGGGTGCCAGATGGATGCCCGAACACTACTTCCGAGCGATCCCCGCCTCCTGCAGCGAGGTTGACCAGAGTGCCGGGAATTGAGGCCGCCGTTCCGATGGCGACAGCAGCGGTGCCCATCATTGCGTGGTGCAGCTTGCCCATCGAGAGCGCACGCACCAACAGGTCGACATCCTGAGCTCGAACAACCTTGCTGCTGGACGAGGTGTAATCGGTGGGTTTCGCTACAAACGCGACCTTAGGCGTGTGTTGCCGTTTGCCGGCCTCCCCTATCTCCTTGATCAGCCCCATACGCAGTGCGCCGTGGGCGCGGATAAGCTCGAACATCGCGAGCGTCTTCAGATCGCTGTTTATGGTGTCTTGCAATTCCGTACCGGTGAAGCCGATATCTTCGGCATTGATGAAAACAGTCGGGATGCCGGCGTTGATCATGGTGGCCTTCAATACACCAACGCCAGGCACATGGAGCTCGTCAACGAGATTTCCGGTGGGGAACATCGAGCCGCCACCCTCACCTTCACCCTCATCTGCCGGATCAAGAAAATCCAGCACGATCTCGGCTGAAGGAAAGGTCACCCCATCCAGCTCGAAATCGCCAGTTTCCTGCACTTCGCCGTTGCTGACGGGGACGTGCGCGATGATCGTCTTGCCGATATTGGCCTGCCAGATCCGCACGCTGCAGGTACCGTCGCGCGGGACGCGTTCCGGATCGACCAACCCTGCATGCAGCGCGAAGGCTCCAGCAGCCGTTGACAAGTTCCCGCAGTTGCCGCTCCAATCGACGAAAGCGCTGTCGATCGACACCTGACCATAGAGATATTCAACGTCATGTTCGGGGCGATCACTTCTGGACAGAATCACGCACTTGCTTGTGCTGGACGTCGCGCCGCCCATGCCATCGGTATGCTTGCCGTAAGGGTCCGGGCTGCCTATCACACGCATGAATAGCTTGTCGCGCGCCTCGCCCGGAGTCTGCGCCGCTGGCGGTAAATCCTGAAGTCGAAAGAAAACGCCTTTACTCGTACCCCCACGCATGTAGGTAGCGGGAATCTTGATTTGCGGTGCATGTGCCATAGGAACAGTTGCTCTTTTCGAGTGCCCGGCGGTTGGCCGCAGCAATAGTTCGTATCTGAAGGCGGCGAGGACCGCCGACGCAGCCCTGCCTGCCAGCAGCCTCAGGCCGACTGATTGAGAAAGTCTTTTGCAAAGCGCTGCAAGACGCCGCCAGCGTCGTAGATCGACACTTCCTCAGCGGTATCGAGGCGGCAGATGACGGGCACTTCAAGCTGCTCGCCGTTCTTCCGAGTCACCACCAGCGTCAGCACAGCGCGTGGCTTTCTTTCACCGATCACGTCATAGGTTTCGCTACCGTCTATACCCAGCGTCAGGCGCGTGGTGCCAGGCTGGAACTCCAGCGGCAGCACGCCCATGCCCACCAAGTTGGTGCGATGGATCCGCTCGAAGCCCTCCGCTACGATCACTTCCACACCGGCGAGGCGAACACCCTTGGCCGCCCAGTCACGGGAGGAGCCCTGGCCATAGTCGGCACCAGCAATGATGATCAACGGCTGCTTGCGCTGCATGTAGGTTTCGATAGCCTCCCACATGCGCATCACCTTGCCGTCCGGCTCGACCCGGGCCAGCGAGCCCTTCTTCACTTGACCGTCCACAACCGCCATCTCGTTAACCAGCTGCGGGTTGGCAAAGGTGGCGCGCTGCGCGGTCAGATGGTCACCCCGATGCGTTGCATAGGAGTTGAAGTCTTCCTCCGGTAATCCCATCTTGGCCAGATATTCACCGGCGGCGCTATCCGGCAGGATCGCATTGGATGGCGACAGGTGGTCCGTGGTTATATTGTCGGGCAGCACTGCCAAGGGGCGCATACCCTTGAGCGAGCGCTCACCCGCCAGAGCACCTTCCCAGTACGGCGGCCGACGAATGTAGGTGGACATGGGCCGCCAGTCGTAAAGCGGGCTTTCCGCTTCTTCTACGGTGCCCAGATCAAACATCGGAATGTAGATCTGCTTGAACTGCTCCGGCTTCACCGAGGCCGCAACGATGGCGTCGATCTCTTCGTCGCTGGGCCAGAGATCCTTCAGGGTCACAGGGTTGCCCGCCGAGTCCTGGCCGAGAACATCCTGCTCAATATCAAAGCGCACAGTTCCAGCGATGGCATAGGCGACCACCAGTGGCGGTGAAGCCAGGAAAGCTTGCTTGGCGTAGGGATGAATGCGGCCGTCGAAGTTACGGTTACCCGAGAGCACCGCAGTGGCATACAGGTCGCGCTCGATGATCTCCTGCTGGATTGCAGGATCCAGCGCACCGGACATGCCGTTACAGGTCGTGCAGGCATAGGCGACGATGCCGAAACCAAGCTTTTCCAGCTCAGTCAGCAGGCCGGCGTCTTCAAGGTAGAGCTTGGCAACCTTGGAGCCTGGCGCGAAGGATGTCTTGACCCATGGCTTGCGAACCAGCCCTAGCTCATTGGCCTTTTTGGCCAGCAATCCGGCAGCGACCACGTTGCGGGGGTTCGACGTATTGGTACAACTGGTAATCGCAGCGATGATGACAGCCCCGTCCGGCATAAGCCCCTGGGCTTCCTCTGCCAGCGCTTTATCCAGATCTGCTGCGATGCCGCGCTCATGCAAGGCTGAAGTCGGCAGGCGACGGTGCGGGTTGGACGGGCCGGCCATGGTGCGCTCGACGGTGGACAGATCGAATTCGAGCACACGCTCGTACTCGGCGTTGGCCAGCGCGTCTGCCCAGAGGCCGGTCGTTTTGGCGTAATGCTCAACCAACTCCACCTGCTCCGGCTCTCGGCCAGTCAGCTTCAGGTAATCAATGGTCTGCTGGTCGATGTAGAACATCGAGGCGGTCGCACCGTACTCCGGGCACATGTTGGAAATGGTGGCGCGGTCACCAATGGTCAGACTCGAAGCACCCTCGCCGAAAAACTCTACGTATGCGCCTACGACACGCTCCTTACGCAGGAACTCAGTTAATGCCAGGACAATATCGGTGGCGGTAATGCCTGGCTGACGCTTGCCCGTCAGCTTGACGCCGACGATGTCCGGCAGTCGCATCATCGAGGCGCGACCCAGCATCACCGTTTCAGCTTCAAGGCCGCCGACGCCTATGGCGATAACACCAAGAGCGTCGACATGTGGCGTGTGGCTGTCGGTGCCAACGCAGGTATCCGGAAAAGCAATGCCGCCACGGGCCTGGATGACCGGCGACATTTTCTCCAGGTTGATCTGGTGCATGATCCCGTTGCCGGCCGGAATGACATCAACGTTCTTGAATGCCGTCTTGGTCCATTCGATGAAATGAAAGCGGTCCTCGTTGCGGCGCTCTTCAACAGCGCGGTTTTTCTCGAACGCGTCAGGATCGAACCCGGCGAACTCGACCGCCAGCGAGTGGTCGACGATGAGCTGAGTCGGGACCACCGGGTTGACCTTCGATGGGTCACCCCCCTGCTCCGCAATGGCGTCGCGCAGACCGGCGAGGTCCACGAGCGCCGTCTGGCCGAGAATGTCGTGACAGACCACCCGTGCGGGATACCACGGAAAGTCGAGGTCGCGCTTGCGCTCGATGATCTGCTTCAACGCGTCGGTCAACATGACCGGATCGCAGCGACGCACCAGCTGCTCAGCCAGTACGCGCGAGGTGTAGGGCAGCGTGTCGTAAGCGCCCGGCTGGATTGCCTCGACCGCTTCTCGGGTGTCGAAGTAGTCCAGCTGGGTGCCAGGCAAGGGTTTGCGATGTTCAGTATTCATGCCGGAAGAGCTCAACCAGTGGATGTTTAAAAGCGAGAACGGGAGGCCGTACGGCCTCCCCTCTGTCGGTCAGCGCTGGGCGATTGGTACGACCTTGCGCTGCTCCGGTCCGACGTAGTCGGCACTCGGACGGATGATGCGGTTGTTGGCGCGCTGCTCGATGACGTGCGATGACCAGCCGGTTACACGCGAACATACGAAAATCGGCGTGAACAATTTGGTCGGGATGCCCATGAAGTGATACGCGGAGGCATGGTAGAAGTCGGCGTTGGGGAACAGCTTCTTCTGTTCCCACATGGTTTCGTCAACCGCGACCGAGACAGGATAAAGAACGGTATCCCCGACCTCATCAGCAAGCTTTTCCGCCCACACCTTGATGACTTCGTTGCGCGGGTCGGACTCTTTGTAGATCGCATGGCCAAAGCCCATGATCTTGTCCTTACGTTCCAGCATGCCGAGGATGCCCTGTACCGCCGCCTCGGGAGAATCCCACTGCTGGATCATGTCCATCGCGGCTTCGTTGGCACCGCCATGCAGTGGCCCGCGCAGCGAGCCGATTGCACCGGTCACGCAGGAATACATGTCAGACAGCGTCGAGGCGCATACCCGCGCGGTGAACGTCGATGCGTTGAACTCGTGTTCCGCATAGAGGATCAACGAAACGTTCATCACCTTTACATGTAGATCGCTAGGCTTCTTGCCGTGTAGCAGTGCAAGGAAATGGCCGCCCAGGGTGTCCTCGTCGCTGCTGCATTCGATTCGCTCCTGCTCGTGCGTGAAGCGGTACCAGTAGCACATGATTGCAGGGAATGCCGCCATCAGTCGCTCGGCGACATCGCGCTGCTGGTCGAACGAATGTTCAGGCTCCAACGTGCCGAGCATCGACGCACCTGTACGCATCACATCCATGGGATGGGCGTCAGCTGGGATGCGTTCCAGCACCTCCTTCAGCGCAGGAGGCAGGTCACGCATGGTTTTCAAGCGCGCCTTGTACTCGACCAGCTGTTGTGCGGTCGGCAGCTCGCCATAGAACAGCAAGTAAGCAACTTCTTCGAATTCCGCGTGCTCGGCCAGTTCGCGAACGTCGTATCCACGATAGGTCAGTCCAGCCCCAGTCTTGCCGACGGTGCACAGTGCCGTCTGACCCGCCACCTGGCCGCGCAGACCTGCGCCACTCAATACTTTTGCTTCAGCCATTTGCTTTCTCCTTATTGGATTTATTCTGGATACTGCAAAGTTGCTCATCAGATCGGGCGGCCCAGCCAGCCCACATCATCGTCAGCCTTTTTTCTGGGCAAACAACGCATCAAGGCTCTGCTCGAACGCGTGGTAGTTGATGCGCTCGTACAACTCCATTCGTGTCTGCATGGTGTCGACAACATTCTTCTGAGTGCCGTCACGGCGAATGGCGGTGTAGACGTTTTCCGCAGCCTTGTTCATGGCACGGAACGCCGATAGCGGGTACAGCACCAACGACACATCGACGCTGGCCAGCTCCTCAGTGGTATACAGCGGGGTCGCACCGAACTCAGTAATATTGGCGAGGATCGGCGCACCGACCTTGTCGGCAAACTGCTTGTACATGGCGAGATCGGTGATCGCCTCGGGGAAAACCATATCCGCGCCGGCTTCGACACAAGCCTGCGCGCGTTCAAGAGCAGCCTCCAGACCTTCCACTGCGAGCGCATCGGTTCGAGCCATGATCACGAAACTGTCATCGGTACGGGCATCGACCGCAGCCTTGATCCGGTCGACCATTTCCTGCTGTGAGACGATTTCCTTGTTGGGTCGATGACCGCAACGCTTGGCACCTACCTGATCCTCAATGTGGAGGGCCGCAGCGCCAAACTTGATCATCGACTTGACGGTACGTGCCACATTGAACGCTGACGAACCAAAGCCAGTATCGACATCAACCAGCAATGGCAGATCACACACATCGGTGATGCGGCGCACGTCGGTCAGTACATCATCCAGCCCACTGATGCCGAGGTCCGGTAGTCCGAGCGAACCGGCCGCAACGCCACCACCGGACAGATAGATGGCCTTGAAACCGGCGCGCTTGGCCAGCAGCGCATGGTTGGCGTTGATCGCACCAACCACCTGCAACGGGTGTTCGCTGGCAACTGCATCACGGAAACGCTGGCCGGGTGTCGAAAGTGTCATGCATCACCTCGTGTTTGTGGTGTCTGTTCCTGAGCCGCCAGGTAATGACGCTCGATGTTGCGCTTTGAAGCGCAAATGTGCCGACGCATCAGTAGCTCAGCCAGCTCACCGTCACGATCCGCAATGGCGTCGAGGATGCGATGATGTTCGGAAAAAGCCTGGCGGGGTCGGTTGGGTGTCGCCGAAAACTGGATGCGGTACATGCGCACAAGCTGATACAGCTCGCCGCACAACATCTGACTCAGGGTGCGGTTGCCGCTGCCCTGAATGATCCGGTAGTGGAAATCAAAGTCGCCCTCCTGCTGGTAATAGCCGACCCCAGCCTGGAAGGCTTCATCGCGCTCATGGGTATCGAGCACCCGCCGCAATTCGCCGATCTCAACCTTGCTCATGCGTTCGGCAGCCAAGCGGCACGCCATCCCCTCGAGCGACTCGCGGATCTCATAAAGCTCGATAAGCTCTGCATGGCTAAGGGAAACCACCCTGGCCCCGACATGAGGGACGCGAACCAACAGCTTCTGGCCCTCGAGCCGATGGATTGCTTCACGTAGTGGGCCGCGACTGATGCCGTAGGTCCGTGCAAGCTCGGGTTCGGAAATCTTTGTACCAGGCGCGATATCACCCTTGATGATTGCAGCCTGGATCAGCCGAAAAACGTGCTCGGAAAGCGTGCCAGTATCGGGGGGAGCGGATGGCGTATTGAATAAAGCATCGAGCATGATTGTCGACAATCTGAATCAAGATGCAGAAAATCTACGCTTATTATTGGAGGCAGGTCAACTAATACCAAAGTGGATTGTTGACACTTAAACGAAACGGCCAACCTCAACTCCGTAAACCCCAGAGCTGGCAAACTCAAAGCAAGCGTAGTCGCGCGATTCAGACCCCGTGCTAGAATGCCGCGCTATATTCCACGGCTGAAGCTCGCTTCGCCGCGTCATTCAGCCCATGGGCCGCAGTGTCGCCCATGCTTCTTCCGACTCGAATTCGCCTGGATCTATGAGTTTCAAACCCTATCTGCTTATTCTGTGGTTGCTCCCATCACTACTCGCCCACGCCGGGGACAAGACGATCTACGGCCTCAATGAGCATGTAGCCCTGCCAGATTTCAATCTGGAGGTACCAGCCAAGCTGGACACCGGCGCTCAGACAGCTTCGCTCAGCGCGCGGGATATCGAGCGATTCAAGCGAAACGGCAAGAGCTGGGTGCGCTTTTACCTTGCGATCGACGAAGCACACAGCCAACCGATAGAGCTGCCGCTCAAGCGCATCAGCAAAATCAAACGCCGCTCCGGGGATTTCGATCCGGAAGAAGAAAAAACTTATACGCCGCGCCCAGTCGTCATACTGGTGCTTTGCATGGGCAAGGCCAAACGCAGTATCGAAGTGAACCTCACAGACCGAAGCGCATTCCAATACCCACTTCTGATTGGTTCCGATGCACTGACCCGCTTCGGCGCCCTGGTCGACCCAAGCCAAACTTACGCTGCTGGCAAGCCCGGCTGCCTCACCGAATCCGACGCTGACGAGTGATCCTATGCGCGCGCTTACCCTTCATTTGAAAGTTCTGATTTTTGTGCTCGTCTCGCTGGGCATCGCAATCACCGCCTACCAGATTTTCATCCTTGGCATCCCGGTGACGGAAGATGAAACGGACGACCTGTGGAACATCGACGCAAAGGTCGAGTTTCAGGCCAACGCGCGTGAGCCGGTTAAACTGCAGATGTATGTGCCGCCGCTGAATCAGGAATTCGTCAGCCTCAATGAAAGCTTCATTTCGAACAACTATGGCGTGAGTATCAACCGCACCGACGGCAATCGCCGGGTGACATGGTCGGCACGCCGGGTGAACGGTAACCAGACACTCTACTATCGCCTGGTGCTGACACGCCGTTATAGCGGCGAACAGACCAAAGCGACCGGACCGATCTTTCGAGACAGCATCCCGGTGGAAGGGGCTGAAAAGATCGCCGCCGAAGCACTGCTCTCGCCAATCCGCCAGCATTCAGCGGATGTCGAGACATTCATCAGTGAAGCGATCAAGCGCGTCAACAACGTCAATGATGACAACGTCAAGCTGCTTCTTGGCGGTGACTCATCGACCGCCAACAAGGCGCGAGTCATAGAGCTGCTGCTTTCAATCGCCCACGTACCGATGGAGCGCGTTCATACCGTGCGCCTCGCAGCGGATGTCGCGCAGTCGCCTGAGCTCTGGCTGCGCAGCTTCAACGGTGACAAGTGGCTGTATTTCAACCCGGAGACGGGCGAGCAAGGCCTGCCCGCGGATCGTCTGGTCTGGTGGACAGGTGACGAGCCGCTGATCAGCCTCGAAGGTGGCCGCAATCCTCAGGTGACATTCACGCTGAACAGCAGCGAGATGAACGCCATCCGCCTGGCCAAGCTGACAGACGAAACAACTGACGCTGACTTCCTTGAATATTCCTTGTACGGCTTGCCGCTGCAAACCCAGCAGACTTACCAGATCATGATCATGATCCCGATTGGGGTGTTGGTGATCCTGATTCTGCGTAACCTGGGCGGCCTTCAGACCCTTGGCACCTTTACACCGGTGCTTATTGCCCTCGCCTTCCGCGAAACCCAGCTGGGCTTTGGCATCATCCTGTTTACAGTGATTACCGCACTCGGTCTCTCGCTGCGCTCCTATCTCGAACATTTGAAGCTCCAGATGCTGCCGCGCCTTTCGGTGGTGCTGACCTTTGTCGTAGTGCTGATTGCGGTGATCAGTCTGTTCAGTCACAAGCTTGGCCTTGAGCGAGGCCTGTCGGTCGCCTTGTTCCCAATGGTGATTTTGACCATGACCATCGAACGCCTCTCCATCACCTGGGAAGAGCGCGGCGCAGGCCATGCCCTTAAAGTTGCCGTCGGAACGCTGATCGCAGCAACCCTGGCGCATATGCTGATGAGCGTGCCGGAGCTGGTCTACTTCATGTTCACCTTCCCGGCAGTACTGCTGATCATGGTTGGTTTCATGCTCGCGATGGGCCGCTACCGCGGCTACCGCCTGACCGAGCTGTTCCGATTCAAAGCCTTTCTGAAGGATTGAGCCATGTTCGGTCTGATCAAGACGTGGAAGGCCCTCGAAGCCAAGGGCATCATGGGCATCAACCGCCGCAACGCGGACTATGTGCTCAAGTACAACAAGCGGCACCTCTATCCGATCGTTGATGACAAGATCATCACCAAGGAGCGAGCGATCGAGGCCGGAATCCACGTGCCGGAGATGTACGGGATCATCGAGACCGAAAAGGACATCGACAAGCTCAAGGACATCGTCAAGGACCATCCGGACTTTGTGGTCAAGCCGGCGCAGGGAGCGGGCGGAGACGGCATTCTGGTCATCGCCGACCGTTTCGAAGGCCGCTATCGCACGGTATCGGGCAAGATCATCTCTCATGAAGAGATCGAGCATCAGATCTCCAACATCCTTACCGGTCTCTACTCGCTCGGTGGCCACCGCGACCGAGCATTGATCGAGTACCGGGTAACGCCTGATCCGATATTCAAGAGCATCAGCTACGAAGGTGTCCCGGACATCCGCATCATTGTGCTGATGGGCTACCCCGTCATGGCCATGCTGCGGCTGCCGACGCGTCAGTCGGGCGGCAAGGCCAACCTGCACCAGGGTGCGATTGGCGTCGGCGTCGATCTGGCGACTGGCATCACGCTCCGCGGCACCTGGCTGAACAACAAGATCACTAAACACCCAGACACAACCAACGCGGTCGACGGCGTACAGCTGCCGAATTGGGACGGTTTCATGAAACTCGCCGCCGGCTGCTACGAGCTGTGCGGCCTGGGCTATATCGGCGTCGACATGGTGCTCGACCAGGACAAAGGACCGCTGATTCTTGAGCTGAACGCTCGTCCTGGCCTGAACATCCAGATCGCCAACGATTGCGGACTGACTCACCGCGCCCATGCGGTGGAAAACCGGATCGAGGAGCTCAAGGAAAACGGCATACAGGAAACGCCAGAAGAGCGCGTTCGGTTTGCTCAAGAGCTGTTCGGCCACATCCCGGCTCACGACTGAGCCTCAGCCCGGCCGCAGGCCGGGCCTTCTTCGAACCGAAACACTCATGTCCCTCTGCACCCTTCACGCCCTTCCCTATCGACCCGATCCGGCCGACTGGTTTGAACGCATTCGCCATGCGCCCGGCGCGGTATTGCTCGATTCGGGTCGCCCCAAAGCCGAACGTGGACGCTACGATCTGCTCAGCGCCTGGCCACTTCAGCTGTTCGAGCCCGGGGCGGCGGAAACGGGCACTGCTTTTTTCGAAAGGTTACGAGAAGCCCTGCGTTCACTCGGCCACGCCGAGGCGCCCGATAACACCGAACTTCCTTTCGTAGGTGGCCTGCTTGGCTATCTAAGTTATGACTTCGGCACGCGCCTGGAACGGTTACCAAATGATTCGGCCGATGACCTGGCACTGCCCCTGGCCCGGCTCGGCCTCTACAACTGGGCGCTCATAAACGACCATCAGCAACAAACTACCTATCTCGTTTTCCACCCTACGCTAAGCCAGGCGGAGCGTGACCGTTTAACCACTCTGTTCGAAACGGATGTGGAGCATGCACCGACGACGTTCAGCTTGTCGTCGACATTCAAGTCGGACCTCAGTGCCAGCAACTACCAGAACGCCATTGAGCGTATCCAGCGTTATATCCAAGCGGGTGACTGCTATCAGGTGAACTTCGCCCAGCGTTTCCAGGCAACTTACGATGGCGACCCCTGGCAAGCGTTCCGCCTCCTGCGCAATGCATGCCCCACACCTTTCTCCGGCTTCATGACCGTAGACGACGGCGCCATCGTGAGCCTTTCCCCGGAGCGATTCCTGAGGGTGACCGACAGAACAGTCGAGACCCGTCCCATAAAGGGTACACGCCCCAGGAAGGCCGATCCTCAAGCCGATCAGGCGCAAGCCGAGGCGCTGCTGGTCAGCACGAAGGACCGCGCAGAAAACCTGATGATCGTCGACCTGCTGCGCAATGATCTGGGCCGCAGTTGCGAGATCGGCAGCGTCCGTGTGCCTGAGTTGTTCTCGCTGGAAACCTACCCCAACGTGCATCATCTAGTAAGCAGCGTCAGTGGCCGTCTCGCAGCGGATAAGGATGCGCTTGATCTGTTGGCGGGCGGTTTTCCAGGCGGCTCGATCACCGGCGCGCCCAAGATCCGCTCGATGCAGATCATCGACGAGCTGGAAGCGACTCGACGATCCATTTACTGTGGCTCGCTGCTCTATCTGGATGTGCGTGGCGAAATGGACAGCTCGATTGCGATCCGCACCCTGCTGTTCAGCAAAGAAGCCGTGTATTGCTGGGGTGGCGGCGGCATTGTCGCGGATTCAGCCTGGCAGGCGGAGTACCAGGAGACCTTGGATAAGGTGAGCGTATTGCTGGGAACGCTGGAGGCAACCCTGCAGCGGTGAAGCTTCACGGCGACTCACGCCAACCGTGAAGCCGAATCCCTTACAGCGCCAGCTTGCGATTGGATGCCTTGATGAACTCTTGCTTGAGCGCTTCGAAGGTGTGCACCGCCGGGAACTGCGGAAATTCACGGATTACGTTGTCCGGTGCGTGGAACAGAATTCCAGCATGCGCTTCGGCAAGCATCGTAGTGTCATTGTAGGAGTCGCCCGCCGCGATGATGCGGTAATAAAGGCTCTTAAGGGCAATGACTGACTGCCGCTTCGGATCTTTCTGGCGTAGCTGGTAATCCACGACACGATCCGAATCGTCAGTGATCAGGCGGTGGCATAGCAGCGTCGGAAAACCTAGCTGACGCATCAATGGTTGGGAAAACTCGTAGAACGTGTCGGACAGGATGACGACCTGGAAACGCTCACGCAGCCAATCGACGAATTCGACGGCGCCATCTAGCGGCTTCAACGTGGCGATAACCTTCTGTATGTCGGATAGCTTCAGATTGTGCTCATCCAGAATACGCAGCCGCTGCTTCATCAAAACGTCGTAGTCAGGAATGTCGCGCGTGGTCGCCCGTAGCGATTCGATTCCGGTGGCCTCGGCGAAGGCGATCCAGATTTCCGGAACCAAAACACCTTCCAGGTCGAGACAGGCTATTTCCACGGGCCACTCCTCAAAGCAGAAAATTTGAAGCGGCACTCTAACGGCAAGGGCTCAGCGAAGCAACGCGACGCTTATTCCCAAATGACTAGGATAGTCGGCTTAAACGTTATTTAGCGTAATAAAGCCTGTTTGATAACATCCGCGGCCAGCAGAGCGCGCCAAGCGCCAACCAAGGAAGCCGCCTGATGAGCCAAACTATCGAAGTAGCCGAACTGGCAGCCGCCTACGCCAGCAAATCTCCCCAAGACATCCTCAAGCTCGCTTTTGATCTTTTCGGTGACGATCTGTGGATCTCCTTCAGTGGAGCCGAAGATGTTGTCCTCGTCGACATGGCCTGGAAGCTGAACAAGAACGTCAAGGTGTTCAGCCTTGATACCGGACGCCTGCACAGCGAAACCTACCGTTTCATCGAACAGGTTCGCGAGCACTACGGTATCCCCATCGAGATCATGACTCCGGATCCTGCGCTGCTGCAGCCGATGGTTAACGAAAAGGGATTGTTCAGCTTCTACCGTGACGGTCATGGCGAGTGCTGTGGGATCCGTAAAATCGAACCGCTGCGGCGCAAGCTGTCGACGGTTCGAGCATGGGCGACGGGCCAGCGCCGCGACCAAAGCCCTGGTACCAGAGGGCAAGTTTCGGTAATGGAGCTCGATAGCGCGTTCTCCACGCCCGACCACGCGCTCTACAAGTTCAACCCTTTGGCGCAGATGTCCAGCGACGAGGTTTGGACCTACATCCGCATGCTCGAAGTCCCCTATAACAGTCTGCACGAACGCGGCTTCATCAGCATCGGCTGCGAGCCCTGCACGCGCCCGGTGCTGCCCAATCAGCACGAACGCGAGGGGCGCTGGTGGTGGGAAGAAGCAACGCAGAAAGAGTGTGGTCTACACGCCGGCAACCTGATCGCCAAAGCCTGACCAAGTGCAGCATGAGAATTGGCTACGAGCGGATCGACTAGCTCGTAGCCAAAGGAGTCAATCGAGACGCCCGCTACCTAGAAAGTGGGCAGATCCATATCTTCAAAGAGCTCATCCAGCTCAACCTTGTTACGGCACTGTACGGCCTTTTCGATCATTTCCCGATCCAGGTGTGGCGCGAAGGTCTCGATGAAGTCGCACATGAAACCGCGAAGGAACGTACCTCGTCTAAAGCCGATCTTGGTCACGCTGGATTCGAAAAGCTCGCTGGCATCGAGCACCACCAGATCAGGGTCGAGTTTGGCATCGACCGCCATGCGCGCAACGATCCCAACCCCCAGCCCCAACCTCACATAGGTTTTGATGACGTCGGCGTCCGCCGCGGTAAAGACAACCTTCGGCGAAAGCCCGCGATGACTGAACGCCTCGTCCAGCTTGGATCGTCCTGTAAACCCGAAAACGTAAGTGACAATGGGATGCTCCGCCAACGCTTCGAGCGTCAACTTGTCGAGCTTCGCCAAAGGATGTCCCTGCGGAACGACAACGCAGCGATTCCAGCGGTAGCACGGCATCATCACTAGGTCACCGAACAGTTCCAGCCCCTCTGTTGCGATGGCGAAATCCACGGTTCCATCAGCCGCCATTTCCGCTATCTGCATCGGTGTGCCCTGGTGCATATGCAGCGAGACGTCCGGGTACTGCTTGATGAAAGCGCTAATGATCGGCGGCAACGCGTAGCGTGCTTGGGTATGAGTGGTCGCGATACTCAAGGTCCCGCGCTTCTCGTTGGAAAATTCCTGAGCGATCTGTTTGATGCTTTCACACTTACGAAGAATTTCACCAGCAGTAACGATGATGCGTTCGCCGGCCGGCGTGACCCTGGTCAGATGCTTACCGCTGCGCGCGAAAACCTCTACACCCAGCTCGTCTTCCAACAACCGAATCTGCTTGCTGATACCTGGTTGTGAGGTGAACAGGCTCTGCGCCGTTGCCGAGACATTGAGGTCATGGTGCGCTACCTCCCAGATGTAACGCAGTTGTTGAAGCTTCATAAAGATCCCTCAAAGGCCAATGGCGCCCGGACGCCACCCTCGTTTATAACTTTGTGCACCAGAACGATCGAAGTCTAGGCCATTTCCGTATGGCCCGCCTGCGCCACGAGCGGGGCTAAGCAAGCGTAACCCTCGGCGCCCTGCCGCCTCGCTTATCCGTTCACAGTTCGGCCCTCAGGCACAACTCGGCGCACTGAACGAGCTTAGCAGGCGAGGAGGACTCCATTGTCGGACGGAGTAGGCTGCTCAGCGCTGGCGTGCCGAGAGGAAACGCAGCGCTTGATACAGCGCCTCGGTCTTGGGCATGGCAAACCCGGCGCCAGCCGCGGCAGCCAGCGGCGCGGCATAGATCGCATCGAGCTCCATAGGACGTCCATGGGCCCGGTCGTGATACATGCTTGGCAGATAGTCGGGCATGTGGTCGGTAGCCATCAACATTCGATCCACCAGCCCATCTGGAAGCGGATGACCGCAGGCAGCGGCAGCCCCGCACGCTTCAAGCATGATCGATCTGACCAGCGCTCGGCTGTCCGGATCCGCCATCAAGGGCGCTGTCCCCGCATCAAGCACTACTGAAAGACCGTTATAAGGCAGGTTCCACACCAGCTTTTGCCAGCGCGCTTGATCGAGATTGACGGCAGGATTGGAATCAACTCCCGCAGCACGGAACATCGCCACGCCCTCCTCAACCAGCGCCTGCTGCTGTTCCGTGCTGCTGGTCGGGCCGGAATGGTAGCCAAGGTTGACGCCACCGAGGGCCTGATGCTCAACAACACCCAACGCCGAGCGGTGGGCACAGATGAAACAGAGCCCACCGAGCAAGTGAATATGGTTGGGAAGCATCTGACGCAGGCTGTCCTCTATGCCCAGACCGTTCTGTAACACAACGACCTTGGCATCTTCCGCTGCAGCCTCGGCGATCAACGGCGCCAGCTCTGCATTACTGGTGCTTTTAGCACCGATCAGCAGCCAGTCGCATTTGGGCATATGCGTTGCACTGCGGTAGGCCTGCACCGAATCCAGGTGCAACGAACCATGAACAGCGCTGTTCACCTGTAAGCCATTGAGCTTGACCGTCTCGTACTCGCTACGCAGCAGAAAATGCACATCGTAGCCAGCCCGGGCCAACATCAAGCCGTAAAAGCCACCAATAGCGCCGGTGCCGATGATTCCAATTCTAGATTTGGGTGAGGCCATACAGATACTCCAACTGTAGTTCGACGAGGCCCGGCTAGGGGCACAATGAAAAGGCCACCTTAGCAGCGACCCGAGCCAGCGCCCAGCGGGTGCGTATAGAGGTCGAGTTCTACTCGCCGGCTTCATTGACGGTGTGATACGTCCTCAAGGTCATTGTCGAGGTGACGCAATACGCGATAAGGTTCCGCTCCCGCTGCGCCCTTAAAGCTCTGCTCCGCTGCACCGGGATTGGCTGGCGGACGATAACTGTGACCTTTGGCGAGAACACGATGGCTGATTTACCGATCGATGACCTAAACGTTTCCTCTAACGAGACACTTATCACGCCAGAGCAGTTGAAGCGGGAAATACCGCTGACCGCTACCGCGCTTAAGACCGTCTCCGAAGGGCGTCAGGTAGTACGCAACATTCTCGACGGCACGGACCATCGCCTGTTTGTCGTGGTAGGCCCCTGCTCGATTCATGACCTCAAGGCCGCACACGAATATGCTGCACGCCTCAAGCAATTGGCCGAGAGCGTCTCCGACAGCCTGTTTCTGGTCATGCGGGTGTATTTCGAGAAGCCCCGCACGACGGTCGGCTGGAAAGGCTTGATCAACGATCCCTACATGGACGACTCGTTCAAGATTCAGGATGGCTTGCGTATCGGACGTCAGTTGCTGCTCGATCTTGCAGAGATTGGCCTGCCGACAGCTACCGAGGCACTAGACCCGATCTCACCGCAATACCTTCAAGATCTGATCAGCTGGTCGGCAATCGGTGCGCGCACCACCGAGTCTCAGACACACCGGGAAATGGCTTCAGGCCTGTCGTCCTCGGTGGGCTTCAAGAACGGCACCGATGGTAGCCTGACGGTTGCAATCAATGCGCTGCAATCGGTATCCAGTCCGCACCGATTCCTCGGTATTAACCAGTCCGGCGGCGTATCAATCGTCACAACGAAAGGCAACGCCTACGGTCACGTGGTGCTGCGCGGTGGAAACGGTAAGCCGAATTATGACTCGGTCAGTGTCGCGGTATGTGAGCAGGAATTGAACAAGGCCGGCATAAAGCCCAACATCATGGTTGATTGCAGCCATGCCAATTCGAACAAGGATCCAGCACTGCAACCCTTGGTGATGGATAACGTCGCCAATCAGATCATTGAGGGCAACAATTCTATCGTCGGCTTGATGGTCGAGAGCCACCTGGGCTGGGGTAACCAGCCCATCCCGAGAGACCTCAACGATTTGAAATATGGCGTCTCGGTCACCGACGCCTGCATTGATTGGGACGCCACCGAAAAAGCCGTTATGAGTATGTACAAAAAGCTGAAGGACGTACTGCCCAGCCGCGCCCGTAACTGAAGCTGCCAGAGCCATAAAAAACGCCGCTTGCCGGCGTTTTTTATTCGCTGCCGATATCGTCCGCCGAACCCTGCCGCTCGATGTACCGCTCCACATACGAACAGGACGGAATAACGGTATAGCCTTCGCGAGCGGCATAATCCAGCGCATGCTGCGTCAGAACCGCCGCAACGCCTCGACCGCGAAGCGCGTCGGGCACGAAGGTCCGGTAGATATCCCAGGTTTGTTTCCCTAGATCAACATAAGCCAGATAAGCGCGATTACCGTCCACCGTGGTCTCGAACTGGTGACTCGTTCGATCATGATGAATAGTCAGCTTGTCGGTCATCTCGCCTCCTGTGCAGGCTAGACCTGCCCTATATGGTTGGATAGTTCGTGCGCTACCCGCACGCCTTCCAGATTTATTGTTAGCTGGACGACGCATGCTACCGCCAGGGAAGACTTGGCTTCAATTGCTTATATCGCTGCCGCGCATGCGAGGCAAACAATATGCGATCAACTGGCAGACGCCATGGCAAGTGCAACTTTTCGGATCTCCCGGCGGTCCATGTTCCGAGTGCAGCGGCTGGCTTTGATGGTTTTTCGATCAGCTTGGCTAGTGAACGCCGTACATCGATATGAGCATGCAGAAAAATTGCATTAGCAGCTGCCTGGCTCAGTTTACTTAGCGCAACTAATCGGTAGTATGTGCGCGCCAACTTTCCATAACGGAAGTTGCCATGGATTTCATCCTTAAGGGGAACACGATGAACAACGTTCTGAAATTTTCTGCTCTGGCTTTCGCCGCAGTTCTGGCTACTGGTTGCAGCAACAGCATGACCAAAGAAAGCGAAGCTCGCCTGACCGCGACCGAAGACTCCGCTGCCCGCGCCCAGGCTCGTGCCGACGAAGCGTACAGCCGCGCCGACGAGGCTCTGCAGGCTGCTCAGAAGGCTCAGCAGACTGCTGACGAAGCCAATGAGCGTGCACTGCGTATGCTGGAACGCGCCAGCCGCAAGTAAAGCTTCAGGCGACAAAAAAAGCCGACCTGCATCAGGTCGGCTTTTTTATGAGTGCAACATTTCTGACCGGCTTAAAACACCGGCTCATCATGGTTTGCCAGTGCCTGGCCCTGCTCGGCGATCTGAATCGGTAAGCCATCCTCGCCAGCAATGATGTCCCGAACCATTTCCCAATCCAGCTGCAGTACGCCTGCCGTTTCGTCTCGCTTCAATAACGTGTTGATCACAACGGCATGTTTATCCATCAACGTCATGTGCTTGTCTTCGTCCTGCAGCGGAGTGTGAGCCTCCAGATAAACCTTGCCCTGGCTGACGCCAAATTTGTATGGCTCATCGATGATGCGTACCGGCGTGCCGACCTTTACCAGCCCAGCCAGCTCAAGAACGTTGTGATTAAGCATTCTGAAACACCCATGGCTCACCCGCATGCCGATGCCGAATTTCTTGTTCGACCCATGAATCAAATAACCAGGCAATGCCAAACTCATTTTGTAGGGGCCGAGCGGATTGTCCGGCCCTGGCGGCACGACCTTTGGTAAGGGGTCGCCGTCGGCCGCGTGCTCGTCGCGAATAGACTGTGGTGGGTACCACGCCGGGTTGCTGGTCATCGCAGTAATGCGTGTATTGCCCACCGGGGACCCCCAACCCTCACGCCCGATGCCAAGCGGAAAGGTATGAACGACGTCCTCACCCTGCGGGTAGTAGTAAAGCCGGTATTCCGCAAGATTGATCACAACCCCTTCACGCGGGCCAGGCGGCAGGATGTACCGCGTCGGCAGGATGATGTCGGTTCCTTCACCTGGCAGCCAGGGATCCACGCCGGGATTGGCCGCAACCAACTCCAGATAGCCGAGATCATGCGTTTCACCAAGCGCTGCGAAGGTATCTTCATATTTGGCTTTGATCACCTGAATCTGGCCAACCACGTCCTCTCCCTCGGGAGGCAGAGGTAGCTCAAGCGCAACGGACTGACCGGCCGAAAACAAAGCTGCGAATGACACACTGGTTGCGACTGCAAACGCACGCGAGAGCATTCAGGGGATTCCTTTGGAAAAGTGTTCGTATTGCCGAAGATTGTACTCGAAGCGTTGCCGGGCGCCGAGTTACCACGCGCTGACGGCAGACGGAAGGCCTTTACGCTGCGCGCTCAATGCCTCGCGGCAGGCCGGACAGAGGCGCCGGTCTTTCAGAACCGCCCTCTCGATGTCTCTCCAGAGCGGGCGCGCCGGAAGAAACCCACCACAAAGCGTGCGATCAACCTGCCCGTTCAACTCCAGTTGCCGTAACGCCAGGTGCAGCCGGTTTTCGCGACAGGCAAACAGGTCGAACTGCTCGTCGGGAACAATGAGGCGATAGGCAAAAAGGGTCCAGGCTGGGCGCGGCATCTGAGGCTCCGATTCGTGGGGCGCGACAGTAGCCGCGCGCGCGTCTCAAAGCAAGGGCTCGAGCACCGGCCAGACGTTGTCCAGCAGTCTTTGTTGGGCGCCTGCTGTAGGGTGGATAAGATCCGCCTGCATCATGCCCTCGACCCCACCAACGCCCTCAAGGAAAAAAGGCACGTATGGGAGATCTCGCTCTTGTGCAAGCGAGTCGAACGCATGGGCGAAAGCGCTCGTGTAACGTTGTCCAAGGTTTGGTGGCAACCGCATACCGAGCAGTACGACCTCTGCATCTGCCTCGCGCGACAGATCGACCATGGCAGCAAGATTTCGATTCAGCTGCGCTGGCGGCTGTCCCCGCAGCCCGTCATTGCCGCCAAGTTCGATAATCACGATTTCCGGATCATATTCGGCAAGCAATGCAGGCAGCCTCGCCAGCCCACCGCCACTGGTGTCCCCGCTGATGGAGGCATTCACCACCTGATAATCACGCTTCTCTGTATCAAGGCGTTGCTGAAGCATATGCACCCAGCCCTGGCTTGTTTCCAGCCCGAAAGCGGCGCTGATACTATCGCCGACCACCAGTACCGTTTCTGCCATCGCTCCTTGAGCCCAGCACAGCAACACCAGGACCCCACCTTTCAGCCAATTTCGCATCGGAATCTCCATGAGCGCCAGCATTCTTTACGCCCGGAACCTTAGCAAAGCGGTACCCAGCGCGGAAGGCGAGCTGGTCGTCTTGGAGGATGTCTCATTAAGCCTCGACAGAGGCGATAGCCTAGCGATCGTCGGTACCTCGGGGTCCGGCAAGTCGACACTACTCGGGTTGTTGGCAGGCCTCGACCTGCCCAGTTCCGGTGAGGTGCACTTGGCCGGTCACCTCCTCGGCGCACTAGACGAAGACCAGCGTGCACGCGTGCGAGCTGAACACGTCGGTTTCGTTTTTCAGTCTTTTCAGCTGCTCGACAGCCTCAACGCAGTGGAAAACGTCATGCTGCCGTTGGAATTGCATGGCCATCGTGACGCACAGGCGAAAGCCACCGAGTTGCTCGACCGGGTCGGGCTAGGTGCCCGCCTCCACCATTATCCAAGACAACTGTCTGGCGGCGAGCAACAGCGCGTCGCGGTAGCCCGCGCATTTGCTGCAGAACCTGCGGTGCTGTTTGCCGATGAGCCAACGGGCAACCTCGACAGTCACACAGGCGCAACCATCACAGAGCTGCTGTTCGAGCTCAACCGGGAGCGCGGCACGACACTGGTGCTGGTAACCCATGACGAGCGCCTCGCACAACGCTGCCATCACATGCTGCGCCTCGAGGGCGGTCGTCAGCTGCTGGACGAGCAGAGCCGATGAAACAGGTGCCTTTTGGCCGACTGGCTGCCCTGGCGCTGCGCCAGCTGTTACGCGATGCGCGCGCCGGCGAGCTGCGCGTCCTTTTTTTCGCGCTATTGATCGCCGTTGCGGCCAGCACCGCCATCGGTTATTTCGGCGCACGCCTGAACGACGCCATGATGCTGCGCGCTACCGAATTTCTCGGCGCCGATCTGGTGCTACGTGGCAGCGCGCCAGCCGAAACTGGGCAGATCGAAGCAGGAAACCAGCAACAGCTTGAGCACGCCAGGGTGGTTGAATTCTCCAGCGTGGTCGCAACGGACGACAATTTGCAGCTAACCAGCGTCAAGGCTGCCGACGACAACTATCCACTGCGCGGCGAGCTTCGCAGTGCAGCGGCACCTTATCAGCCAGAACAGCCCGGGCCAGGCCCGCAGCCTGGCGAGGCCTGGGCCGAAGCACGCCTGTTCGCTGCGTTGAACCTGCAGATCGGCGATGCGATCGAGGTGGGCAACAAGCAATTGCGACTGACGCGCGTGCTGACTTACGAACCTGATCGCGTTGGCGACTTTTACAGCCTGACCCCTCGCGTGTTGATGCATCTGGATGATCTGGATGCCACTGGCGTGGTGCAGCCCGGCAGCCGTGTGCGCTACCGGGAGCTTTGGCGCGGCTCGCCCGGACAACTGGCTGCTTATGAAGAAGCGATCAAAGCCGATCTTCAGCCACATCAACGCATCGAGACAGCAAAGGATGGGAATCGCCAGATCGGCGGGGCCCTGGGGCGTGCCGAGCGCTACCTGAACCTCGCCAGCCTGGCCGCCGTGCTGCTTGCAGGGGTGGCAGTCGCTCTGTCGGCAGTGCGCTTTGCTGCGCGTCGCTTTGATGCCAGTGCGCTCTTGCGCTGTTTGGGACTTTCACGACGCGAAGCCTTGACGCTGTACACCTTACAACTCGCCTACCTCGGCCTCGCTGCCAGCCTGACTGGCGCGCTGCTGGGCTGGGCGGCACAGCACGGATTGTTCTTCTTGCTGCGCGACCTCGTGGTCAGCGAGGTGCCACCCGCCACCCTCTGGCCGGCCCTGGCGGGAATCGCAACGGGTCTGGTTGCGCTGGCCGGTTTCGCGTTGCCACCCCTTGCCGCGCTGGGACGCGTGCCGCCGCTGCGAGTGTTACGCCGCGATATGCTACCGATCCCGCCGAGTTCCTGGCTGGTGTACGGCGCGGCCGTGTTTGCCCTTGGCTTGATCATGTGGCGGCTCAGCCTTGATCTGAAGATAACGGTCGCACTGCTCGGTGGTGGCCTGCTCGCCACCATCATCCTTGGCGGGATGCTCTTGTTGGCGTTGCAGGGGCTACGTCGCATGCTGTCAGGCGCGTCGCTGACATGGCGGCTGGGGCTTGGGCAGCTGCTCCGGCATCCGCTTGCTGCTGCCGGGCAATCGCTGGCTTTCGGCCTAATACTGCTCGCGATGGCGTTGATCGGCTTGCTCCGCGGTGAATTACTCGATACCTGGCAGGATCAACTTCCGGAGGATGCACCCAATCACTTCGTACTGAATGTACTCCCCGCCGACCGGGATGCATTTGCCGCGCGCATCGAGACACTTTCCGACTACGCCGCTCCCCTCTATCCAGTCGTACCGGGCCGCCTGGTCGCAATCAACGGCGAACCGGTTCGCCAGCTCGTGAGCAAGGAGAGCCAAGGCGAGCGCGCTATTCAGCGCGACTTGAGCCTGACCTGGGCTCGGGAGCTGCCCTCGGACAATCGCCTGACGGCCGGCCAGTGGTGGAATGAAGAAAAAGGCGAACTGCCTGGAGTCTCGGTGGAAGCCGAGCTGGCCGAGAGCCTTCAGGTCGGCTTGGGCGACCGACTCAGCTTCACGGTCGGCGGTATAACGCGTGACGCCAGCGTGACCAGCCTGCGGGAAGTGAATTGGGATAGTTTCCAGCCCAACTTCTACATGATCTTCGAACCACAAACCTTGCAAGACGTGCCTGCAACCTACATGACGAGCTTCCATCTGCCCCAGGGCAAGGATCGCGAACTGGTGCAGCTGGCCAGGGACTTCCCGTCCGCGACGATATTGCAGGTTGAAGCATTGCTTAGCCAATTGCGCAGCATCCTGGCTCAGGTTTCATTGGCCGTCGAATATGTATTGATGTTCGTGCTGGCAGCTGGTTTGGCGGTGCTGTTCGCGGGCCTTCAGTCCACCCTCGACGAGCGGATCCACCAGGGGGCACTGCTGCGAGCGCTGGGCGCGGAGCGGAGCCTGTTAATCAGAGCCAGACGTACCGAGTTCGGCGTTCTCGGAGCCGCCAGTGGTGTGCTCGCGGCGTTGGGCTGCGAACTGGTAAGTGCTCTGCTCTACCATTTCGTGTTCGATCTACGTTGGCAGCCCCACCCATGGCTATTGTTGCTGCCGCTGGTAGGCGCGTTACTGGTGGGCGCGGCTGGGGTAATGGGAACGCGCAGAGCCTTGAACGCCAGCCCGCTGAATGTGCTGCGAGAGAACTGACTGGCAGAGGCAGCGGCTTCCACAGCCTGTAGAATGCTCACCCTCTCGTACGAACTGGAAGCCCAATGAGCCGCTACCGCCCGCCTCGTCCCGCCGGCACTCCACTGATTACACCCGAAGGCGAGGCGCGGCTGCGAGCCGAGCTGCATGAGCTTTGGCATGTCAAACGCCCTCAGGTAACCCAGTCCGTCAGCGAGGCAGCGGCACAGGGAGATCGCTCGGAAAACGCGGAATACACCTACGGTAAGAAAATGCTGCGCGAGATCGACAGTCGTGTACGTTTTCTGACCAAACGGCTAGAGAAGCTCAAGGTCGTTGCCGAAAGACCCAGCGATCCGAGCAAAGTCTACTTTGGCGCCTGGGTAACGCTTGAAGACGAAGATGGCAAACAGGCGCGCTATCGCATCGTGGGCCCTGATGAGCTGGAGCTGCGCCATGGACTTATCAGTATCGACTCGCCCCTTGCTCGAGCCCTAGTGGGAAAGCCGCTCGATGCTGAGGTACAGGTTCAGACTCCGACCGGGCCGAAGCTGTGGTACATCGTCACCATCGAATACCCATGACTGACCGGTTTATTTTTGACCATCAAGTCGCGATTTTCGCCGATCGAGCATTGAAAATCCCGCAATCTCGCCAAAGCTCTACCTAACTACTCACGTTACGTTTCGTCTGGTAACAGGTAAAGCGGTTGGGTAAGACGACCAAACTCCCACCGCCGGCCCACTGTGCCCATCCCAGAGAGGATGCTTTATCTAGCGCAGCAATTGGCACGATTGCTGCGCTTATTGCACGTGCAGTACGCGCAGCGCGCGGTGGATGGCGAGGGATTGCCCAACGTCCAGCTCACCTTACTGATCGAGTGCACCATGAATAAAAACAAAATCTTGCTCTCTCTCTCCCTCGCTTCCGCCATGGCGCTGTCCAGCCAGGTACACGCAGGGCTCTTCAACTCCAGCGGTTACACTCAGACGCGTTATCCCATCGTCCTAGCACACGGAATGCTCGGCTTCGACAGCCTGCTTGGGGTCGACTACTGGTACGGCATTCCCAGAGCGCTGCGGCGCGACGGCGCAGAGGTTTACGTGACCGAAGTCAGTCAGCTCAATACCTCGGAGCTACGCGGCGAAGAGCTACTGGACCAGATTGAAGATATCGTTGCGATTAGCGGGAAATCTAAGGTCAACCTCATTGGGCACAGCCACGGTGGTCCGACCGTGCGTTATGTCGCTGCGGTGAGACCCGACCTGATCGCCTCCGTTACGAGCGTCGGAGCCCCACACAAGGGGTCGGACGTTGCCGATCTGATTCGCAAGATTCCTGAAGGCTCTGGTGGCGAAGCGATCGTCGCCGGCATAGTCAACGGAATGGGTACGCTGATCAACTTCCTGTCGGGCAGCTCCAGCACCGCACCGCAAAACTCACTGGGCTCGCTCGAATCCCTCAACAGCGAAGGCGCTGCCCGTTTCAATGCAAAATATCCGCAGGGCATCCCGACGAGTGCCTGTGGCGAAGGCGCACATAGCGTCAATGGCGTTCGCTACTACTCCTGGAGCGGAACCAGCCCGCTGACCAATGCCCTGGACGTCAGCGACGCACTCACCGGCGCTGGCTCCCTGGCGTTCGATGAGCCGAATGACGGCCTGGTCGGGCGATGCAGTTCGCACCTTGGCAAGGTCATTCGAGACAACTACCGAATGAACCATCTGGACGAGGTCAATCAAGTGCTGGGCCTTACCAGCCTGTTCGAGACCGATCCGGTAACGATCTACCGGCAACATGCCAATCGTTTGAAGAACGCTGGCCTTTGAACCCCTTACCGGGGCGTCCACCCGCCCCAGGTCTCTGGCAGGGCACCCAGATGAAAACGCTTGCACTTGTTTTGCTGATCACCTTAGGCATCGGCTCCGCAATTTTCTGGCGCACCTCGGACGCACCGGGTTCCGCGCAGGCAACCACACTTCAGCCGCCTGTGATCATTCCTTCACGACCATCGGCTGGCACGCCCGGACAACGCTCAACGGACCGGAGTCCCCCAGCCGCAAACCTTGGAAGGCTGCCCTCCTCGTTTGCCGGCACCCAGGTCGACGGCCAGCTGCGAACCGACGCCGCGGGCAACCTTATTGTCGACGCTGAGGTTCGTCGCGTCTTTGACTATTTCCTGGCTGCAATCGGCGAAGATTCCGTCGAGATCAGCGTGACTCGACTGCGCAGCTATGTTGAGCGGCAGCTGGCTCAACCCGCCGAAGCCCAAACATTGCGGCTGCTAGGTCAGTATCTGGACTACAAGCGGCAGTTACTCGTCCTTGAACAGGACCACAACCAGCGGCCCAGCCTGGACGCCATGCGCGCACGGCTGCAGGCCGTTCAACTGTTGCGCGCCGGCGTCTTCGGTGATCGGGTGCACCAGGCGTTTTTTGCGTTGGAAGAATCAGCGGACCGCTTCACGCTGGAGCGGCTCGCGATTCGCCAGGACCGCAATCTGGATGCGGCAGCGAAAGGGGCGGCAATCGACGAGCTGAAAAGCAGTTTGCCCACCGAGGTGCTGAATAGCCTGGCGCCGCAGATGCAGGCCGAGCTGCACGAGAAGACCCAGGAACTCAAGGCCAGCGGCGCGACACCCATGCAGATCCGCGAGCTTCGCCAGCAATTAGTTGGCGCAGCCGCGACCAGCCGCCTGGAGCAGCTCGACCGCAAACGCCAGAACTGGATACAGCGAGTGCAAGCCTATCGGGAGCAAAAGATTCGCATCAAGGATAGTCGCGGCCTGAGCGACGCCGACAAGACCCGTGCAATTGCGCGTCTGGCGGCTGAACGATTCAGTGACAGTGAACGGTTACGACTGGAGGCAGCAGAACAGGTTCTCTTAGCAAAGACTGACTAGTCAGTTGGATGCGCTGTGCGGCCCGCCTTCGAGCAGAAAACGTTCTCGTGTGTACGCCAGGTAATATTTGTTCACTGCGTTGACGTAGCTGACCACACCCATGCCCATCGTCGACATCGCGACACGCTCGACCTGGAAAAACCACTGATCCGGGTTCAGCCCTCGACGGCGGGCTTCTGCCCGGAGAGTCTGAACTCGCTGCGGTCCCAGGTTGTAAGCAGCTAGCACGAACGCCATGCGTTCACGCTCGTTCAGTCTGGGGCTGGAAAAGAAGGACTTTCGGATGTTCGCCAGGTACTTCGCGCTGGCGAGAACATTGTTGTCCAGCCGACCGATATCTCTAACACCCATGCTCCGAGCGGTTGCAGGCGTCACTTGCATTAGCCCGGTGGCACCGGACGCGCCGCGCGCAGACGGATTGAGGGTGGACTCTTTGAACGCCAGCGCGGCCAGATTGAGCCAATCCATGTTCTGCCCTTCGGCATGCCGCTGCAGGGTCGGCCGCACCTTTTCCAAGCGCTGCCTGCCTGTACGATCCAGTGGATACTGCACTCGATACAGCCTTCGGTAGACTCGAACGAAGGCTGCGTCCTGGTTATCCGGTGCGCTGTAAGCCTTGAGAAAACGATCGACGCTCGCTCGCAACATTCCCGCATCTTTTTGAACATACCAATGCATATCGGCCGGATTACCGAGCTTCAGCTGGGAGTCGACGCGCAGCTTGGGTAATACTTTCTGCCAGCGCTCAGCAATAGTCTGCTCAACAACGGTGGCCGAATAGATACCGGCTTGCACCATCTCCAGCACGTCTTCCACCGCCAGAGTCGGGTCGACCCATTCGATGACGATGGGCGCCCGGCCGGCTTGCATCAGCGCCCGGTTCACCTCTTCCAAGGCTGCGCCAGCGGCGCTGCCAGCCGACAAGGCCAAACTGCGGCCCGAAAGCTGCTCGAAACGGTGATAGCGAGGGCTGCCCTGACGAGTCACCAAAACCAGCGATACCTGACCCACCACAGCACGACTGCGGCTGACCCGGCGCGCACTGCCTTCTGGCATAAGCTCTCCAGGAGCCGCCAGATCACCCTCGCCCCGCTGCAGCGCACCCAGTAGCTGGTCTTTGGCCTTGGGGATTATTTTCAAGGTGATCGGAGGTCCTTTGGATCCCCGGTTGAGAAACTGCTCGAGGGCACGCAAACGCACGTACTCCACGCCGATGGCTTCGCCTCTAACCTCTCCAGAGCTGTTGCGGCTCTGGTTGACCAGCACCTTCAGAACGCCACTGCGGCGTATTTCTGCCAGATCGCGTACGGTGCCCGCCGACTGCCAGGCGGGAGGCCCCATCACCCGTGCGGCCGCCGGCCACGGTGCAAGCACCAGCACGCTAAGCAGCAGCAGCAGAAAAAGTCGAATCATTAAGGCTATCGGCTCAGATAGGACACAATACAGCGCCAAGCGGCGAAGACTCTCACAGCTGCCTCTTGAGCCGCCAGCCATACCTTTCAACAAACATTAACGATTACCTTCAGATCGCTGATTTATATACTTATATTTTGATCTCATAAGCGAGACGACCCATGCAGCTTGTCGATATTGGCGTTAATCTGACCCACCCGACTTTTGCGCAAGATCCGCGTGCAGTCGTTGACCGCGCCTATGCAGCAGGCGTCGCTCAACTCGTCTTGACGGGCACCAGTCTCAGCGAAAGCGAAGCGGCCTTGAAACTATGCCGAGCGTTAGACGAAAGCGGCAAACGGCTGTTCTGCACCGCAGGTATCCATCCCCATGACGCCCGCCAATGGACATCCGAGACCGGAGGGCAGCTAAAGGCACTGCTCACCGAAACCGAGGCGCGGGCGGTGGGAGAATGCGGATTGGATTTCAACCGGGACCTGTCGCCCCGCACTCAGCAAGAGCGCGTTCTGGAAGAACACCTGCAACTGGCCGTCGAGACAGGTCTACCGGTATTTCTGCACGAGCGCGACGCCGATCAGCGCATGGTGGAAATCCTCCGCCCGTTCCGTGATCAGCTCAGCGCGGCAGTCGTGCACTGCTTTACCGGTGAGAAACGGGCGCTCTACGCGTATCTGGACCTCGATTTACACATTGGCATCACGGGCTGGATTTGCGACGAGCGCCGGGGGACTCACCTTCATCCGCTGGTTCGAGATATCCCATCGGCCCGGTTGATGCTTGAAAGTGACGCACCTTATCTGCTTCCGCGCACGCTGCGACCTAAGCCCAAGGGCGGCCAGAACGAGCCGGCGTATCTCCCTGAAGTGCTTCGTGAAGTTGCCAGGCACCGTGGGGTCAGCGAAGAACAGCTCGCGCAGAGCACTACGGAATGCGCGCAAGACTTCTTTGGAATCGAGCCGTTGAATCAGCAGTGACAGACTAAAGCCAAACACTTTTCAGCCGTTAACAGAACGGGTTCACATGACGGCAACGCCGCCCGGCGAACCGTTCCGGTCATCGACAATAGAAGAGCAAGCAATGGCTTTATGGATTCGCGATCTCTCCCTGAAATACAAATTCTGGGCCCTGAACCTGGTGGCGTTTGTCACAACGCTGCTGCTAGTGCTCTTCGCACTGCAACTGGAACAGCAATCACGAAGCGAAGCCGCACAGGCTAGCGCGCAGCAGCTGGGCACTCTTGTCCAGCGGTGGCCCGAAGGTGCGACGTTGCCCCAGCATCCGGGCATTCGTGCTTTTTCAGCAGGGCAGTCGATTGCTATCAACGGGCAGCCTGTCAGTGCTCGTCAGGGCTGGGTTGAAGTCGAGCACGATCGACTGCTTGCCACCACACCGGTCATTGGGGCTCAACTGGTCACCAGACCGGGTGGCGAAACCCTGGCCGTGCTGGCCAGTGCTCCCAGCGTGATTCAGCTTCTTGCACAGCATTTCTTCAGCTACGCCGCCGCCGTTGCAGTGCTGATGTTGATGCTGCTGGCGGCGTCGCAGCTGTTGATTCATTTCCTGCTCAGTCATCTCAACACCCTCAAGAGCGTCATGGTGCATGTCGAGCGCAGCGGCGACCTGTCGGTGCGTGTACCGCTGGATAGTCGTGATGAAGTGGGCGAGATGGCGGCTGCGTTCAATGCGATGCAAGCTGGCTATCACCGCATTGTCGGCACCGTTGCACAGGCCGCGACACGCCTTGACGAAGGCGCCGCCCGGCTGGCATCAAGCATGGGCGAGGTTCGCCATGGCATGCTCGGCCAGCAGAGCGAAACCGACCAGGCTGCCACTGCAATCAACGAGATGACCGCAACCGTCCACCATATTGCCGAACACGCCAAAGAGACCCGGGACCAGTCGCAGAATGCAGATCGCCTTGCCGGCAGTGGGCAAGATGTTGTCGGACGGGTCGAGCGTTCGATAGCCAACCTGTCACAGGGTGTCCAGCAGACGGCAGAGACCATCTCGCAGCTCGCTGCCGACAGTCAAAAAATCAACGGCGTAGTGAGCGTCATTCACAGCATCGCTGAACAAACCAACCTGCTGGCCCTTAACGCCGCAATCGAGGCCGCGCGTGCAGGCGAAATGGGTCGTGGCTTCGCGGTGGTCGCCGACGAAGTGCGGAGTCTGGCCAAACGCGTTCAGGTGTCTACCGATGAAATCACCCAGATGATCACCGGACTACAGGGCATGACCCGCGACGCGGTGGAGTTCATGCAGGAAAGTTCGCTCAAAGCGGACGACTGCGTGCGTGAAGCACGCGAGGCCGGTGTTGCACTTGAAGCCATTACTGCTGCGGTCGCACAAATGCGCGACAGCAACACCCAGATCGCCGTCGCTGCAGAGCAGCAGAGCGACGTTGCCGAGGAGCTGAACCGGTCGGTTACTGGCATCCGCGACGTCACTGAGCAAACCGTACAGCAGACGATTGCGTCGGCGAATACCAGCGCCGAGCTGGCTGCGCTTTCAGGCGAGCTCAGCAAGGCGATTCTTCAACTGAAGCTGTGACCGCTTCTGCTGCATGAGCGAGAGCCTGCTCTCGCTCACAAAGCTGCCGAGGCTAGCCGAAGACGGTCACCGTCTGCCGACTCATTGCGATCAGCTCACCACTGCCGGTCCACAAAGCCGCAGCGCAGTGGCCATAACCGTCTTGCGCGTGCTCGATCACGGCTCGATACCTGCACCATTCCCGGGTGTCGAGTGCGGGTAGTGGCTGGACAAATTCGATTGTCCAGGTCAGCGAACTGCCCGGAGCGAAGCTTTTCAGGTGTGGCAACACGGCTGGCGGCCATGCGTCAACAAGCGCCAGCAGATGCGAAACGGTAACAGGCTCCCGAACCACCTCGTCACGCTGGCGAACCCAGCCGCCCATTTCACGCGACGTGTTTCCCGAGAACGGCAGACCACCTATACCCCAGCGCAATGCAAGGTGGCGGGTGAATTCCGGTGTAACGCCATTGATGTAGGGCAAGTCCTGACAGGACTCCACAGGCGGAAGCTCAGGAGCTGGTTCAGCCTCTACCCGAACGGCAGAAACACGCGAGGCGCCAAAGCTCCCCTGGATCAGGGTAACCACTTGCCCGTTCTGGATGGCACGGCCAAGCACCTGGCTCACAGCCTTGCCCTCACGCAACACTTCCGCCTCGAAACTGACCGGCACATCGACCGCCATCGGTCCAACGAATGTGATCGCCAGCGACCGCACCGGGCGATCACTGGGCACTTTTGCCTGCATCGCCTCGTAGACCAATGCCGCAGCCAATCCTCCAAATCCAGCCCGCCCCTGCCCCCAGCTGGCAGGCACGACGACATCTTGAGGCGTTTCTCGCACGGCTTGGATCAGTTCGGACAGGTTCATTCCCACCTCAGCTCGTTGTAGTTAGGTTGATCATATCGTTGTGGCCAGCAGGGGTAGCGATGCTGAATGATCAGTGATGACGTGTCATCGCGAGCAGCTATGGAACGTCCCGACCTATCCCAGACCGGCTTTTTGCCGTGCTCGTCCGCCAAGGCAGTTGGCGCCGCACCTTGCCGAGCGCGGCTCGAAGTTCAGCCCTGCTCGCCGCTTGCCCCGCATAACGTGCCTGCTCATACAGGCGAGCAAACACCAGAATTGGACCGGCTGCGGCTGGCAACCGTTCTGCTGCACGCTGTGCGAAGTCACGTGCGCCCTCGCCTGGCTCTCGTGCGATGCCATGGCGGGCCAGCAATCGCTCAAAGCGATGGAACTGGCGTAACTGGGGATCCCGCTCACGGCGCCAGGGTTTGAGCAGCAGGACAGCCAATAATGCTGTTAACAGTGCTGCAATGGCGATCATCAACAATCCGAGCTTGCGCGGGTCGGCTTTACCGAACAGCCCACTCAACAGCTCCAGCTGGCGTTCGCCCTGGTAGTTGAGGACCCAACGCTGCCAGCCGTAATTGAGGCTATCCCAACCAAACCGCAAGTCGTTCAGCCAGCCAACGTCTCGATAACGCCGGAGATCCAGCAAGGCGTTTTCGATCAAGTCCTGCTCGGTCGCAAGCGCAGCCTCCAGCCCTTGCTCAATGCGCTCGGGCGCGACCTGAAACGTCGGATCGACGCTGACCCAACCACTTGCTGTGTCCCAATACTCAACCCAGGCATGGGCATCCAACTGACGCACCGTCAGGTAGTTGCCCGTCGGGTTGACCTCGCCGCCCTGGTAGCCTGCAACCACGCGGGCAGGGATGCCGGCGGCACGCAGCACGAAAGTCATCGCACCCGCGTAGTGAATACAAAACCCGCTCTTGGTATCGAACAGAAAGCCGTCAACGATATTCTCGCCAACCGGTGGAGGCCGCAGCGTGTAGCTATAAGGCTGCTGGTTGAAGTGGCGCAGTAACGCTTGCACTGTCGCTTCGGCCGTCTGGTGCTGGCGACGGAGGTCCACCGCCCAGGCCCTGCTGCGCACGTTACCTTCAGAAGGGAGTTCCAGAGCCCTGCCTAGAACCGCGGGTCCGGCATTCGGCTCGCGGAGCGCCTGCGACCAGGAGGTCGCCCGGTACAGCAGCGGTTTGTCTACCGCGCGAGGCCGCTCCAGATGGAAGTCGGCCATCAGCCGCGCGTCTCCGGCCTCCAGCTGCGCCACGTCCAGGGCGTACAACCACGGTCGCCCACTGGGCTGCATCACGACGCTGTATCCAACCGGAGCGCCCCGCGGCAACCATTCCGGCGCCTGTGGCACCTGGGATAAGAACGACTGCGACCACCGCCTGCCGTCGAAACGTTCGAATGTCACCGCTCGCCAGTACAGTTGGTCACGGTCCGGAATAGGTCCTTCGAAGCTTGCACGAAACGCCAGCTCGCTCGAGCGGCTCAGTTCGGCGATATCGCCCGGCGACATGCTGTCGGCCAGGCCGGTTACACCGCGATCCTTGGGCTGCGGCAATGACCAGAGAGGCCCGAGCCGGGGAAACAGGACGAAAAGCACCAGCATCAGCGGTATCGCCTGCAGCAATAAAGAACCGGCAGTTCGCAGTGTCGGCCATGGATGTGTCCCCGCTGCGCTCTGCTGCAGTCCGATCATCGCGGCCAGCAAGGCGGTGACCGGCGCCAGGCTGTAAACGCCAGCGAGCAAGCTGTCATTGAACAGGTAGCTGGTGACTACCGCGAAAAAGCCGAGAAACACCAGCACCAGCGCATCGCGTCTGCTGCGCATTTCCACCAGCTTCAATATGAAAGCAGCAATCAGCAGTACCACGCCCGCGTCGAGCCCGACCAAGCTGCCGCGCGACAGATAGACGCCAAACGCGGCGCCAAGCATGAGCAGTGCCTTCGCCCATGCACGGGGATAGCGTGCACGCATGCGGAAAATCTGAATGCGCCACACGGCGCAGCCGATCCAGAGGCCAATGATCCACAACGGGAGATGGCTCAGGTGCGGCAGGATCACAAGCACCTGGGCAATGAGCAGCCAGAGCAGGCCGTTGCGTGGAATGGGCTGGATGCTGCTCATCGCTGGCCCTCGGGCTGCTGACCAAACAGCGCCAGCTCTCGAAGACAGCGGCTGCGATGTTCTACGCCAACCGATGCGTCGAGGCTGACGCCCGAAATACGCAAGGCGAAAGGTTGCTGACGCGCCGATAGCTCAACCACCCAGTAGCAAAGCAGCGACAAACGGGATTCGATATCGCCGTCGAGCATGTCGAAGTCGAGCAACGGATCGTGGCCGGCCAGCGCAGTGAAGTCTTTTACCAACAGTCCCTGCCCGCGCGAATAGGCTTTCCAGTTCAGTCGTTTCCGGGAGTCGCCCGGCTGCCAGGGCCGCAAACCCTGATAATCGTCGATGCCGGCCCCATGCACGCGGGTTCCTTCGTCCCCCTCTTCATCCCGACCTCCAGCCTGCGGCAGATCCCCTTCGAGTGGACGTGGGTAGACCAGCGTCGATAGCTGCAGGTCGACCCAGCTCCACGCCACCAGAATGCCCAGCGGGAACCGGCTCTCAACACGTAACCGACCAGGCCGCAACCAGCCACGACGTTCGGTTGGCAGGCTTAGCTCCAGCTCGCAAGCTCCGGCGGCGGGCACGTCAGCTTGCTGCAAACCACTTTTGGGCCATCCGACCGAGACGGATTGGTAGAGACGCCCCCGGCTTTCCAGACGCACCCGCAGACGTGCCTGCTCATCCAGGAAAACCGGTTCTGAACCGCCTGCCTGCAACACCAGACCCGCCAGATTTCGCCACGTGTGCAGAATCGCAACAATGAACACCGATCCCAGAAGAAAGGTCAGCGCGTAGGCCAGGCTGTTCTGGTAGTTGATTGCTGCGATGAGCATCAGCAGCAGTGCCAGGATATAGGTCATACCGACAGCAGTCGGCATGATGAAAATACGTCGCTGGTCCAGCCGCACGCTCGGTCCCGGCGGAATGCGTTTGAGCAACCAGTGATCGCGTATTCGCGGTAGCACTCGCATGAACGCCTCCCCTCAACCCTGAACAGGCAGCGTCACAGCGCGGGAACCTCACGTAGCAGCCATTGCACCAGCGCACCGCCACCGTGCCCGGTGGCATCGGCACGCTCGCGCAAACGATGGCCCACTACGGAGGGCAGCACGGCCTGCACATCCTCGGGAATGACGTACTCTCGCCCATCAAGAAAGGCCCAAGCACGCGCCGCAGCCAACAGCGCAAGGCTGGCTCGGGGGGACAAGCCCCAGGCAAATTGCGGCTGCGTACGAGTCGCCTCTACCAATCGCAGCACGTAATCGACCAATGCATCGCTGACGCGAACTTCGCTCACCGCATTCTGGATAGCCGACAACCCAGCGCGGTCCAGCTGGGGCTGGAGTCGAGTGAGCAGATCACGGCGGGAGTCGCCAAGCAGTAGCGCTTTTTCAGCCGCCTTCGCCGGATAACCCAGCGACAGGCGCATGAGGAAACGATCGAGCTGCGATTCGGGCAACGCAAAGGTGCCGCCGGAACTCACTGGATTCTGCGTCGCAACAACGAAAAACGGCTCTGGCAACGGACGCGTCGCACCCTCGATGGTGACCTGCCCTTCTTCCATCGCCTCGAGCAGTGCGCTCTGGCTTTTCGGCGTGGCACGATTGATCTCGTCAGCCAGCACCAGCTCGGAGAAGATCGGCCCGGGGTGAAAGACGAACTGACCGTTGTCCTTGTCGAACACAGAGGTGCCGAGAATGTCGCCAGGCAAGAGATCGGAGGTGAACTGGATGCGCTGAAATTCCAGCCCCATCACCTTGGCGAGGGCATGGCTCAGGGTGGTCTTTCCCATTCCAGGCAAGTCCTCTACCAGCAGGTGCCCTCTGGCTAGCAGGCACGCCATTGCCAATCTCACCTGTGATTGCTTGCCAAGCAGTACATCATTCACTGCTCCAAGGCAGACATCCAATCTCACGCGCATGCCGCTCTCCTTATTAATAGCGTCGATCCTACTGACCCATCGGGCTCAGGCAAAGCGCTGGAAATCCGCTGTGACGAAGTTGTGACCTCGCGCTTGGTTGCTGGGCTGCTTACGGGAGACGCTTCTCGCTTGGTCACTCCAGGCGTCTGGTAGCTGGACCGATCCCAGGCGACTAAGGCCGCTGCATATCGAAACGCTCACGGGTATAGCTATACGTTGCACCGCCCAGACGGCCTACCAGATCGAGCCGCGCTGAATCGACCCGACCGCGTTCGTCAAGCACGCGGTCATCGATATGGGCCAATATGACTTCGGCGAATATGAGCTGGCAGTTGGGTGATTCGTCCGGGTACGGCAGGATCTGGGCAACGCGGCATTCGAAGGCAACCGGTGCACCGGTTACCCGCTGCGCCTTGACTCGGGTAGCCGGTTCGCTCGAAATCCCACAATGTTCGAATTCGCTTATGCCATGGGGCAGCGCTGCGGCAGAAGCATTCATCGCCTCGGCCTGCTCCGCGCTGACGAGCTGAACGACCAGCTCGCCGGTCTCTCGTGCGTTGCGGGCCGTATCCTTGGGTTGTCCGTCTTTGAAGCCGACGTTGATGAGCAAGGTTGGCGGATTGCTGCTGATGACCTGAAAGAAGCTGAAGGGAGCGAGATTGCTGACGCCATCCACAGAGCATGTCGAGACCCAGGCGATCGGTCTCGGCGTGACGGTGGATGCCAGCCAACGGTAGGCGTCGATCGGCGCCAGCGTGGAAAAGTCGAGTTGCATGGGATTTCCTGACAAGCCGGTCCGGAACCGGAGGTGGACGTGGCAGCCAGAGCGACTGCCACAGGAGCACAGCGGAGTCAGCGACCAGCGCGCGACTCGCGAAGGTAAAAGCGTGCCTTCTTGACCTTTTCGACACAGCCTTCATACGCCTCGAACTGCTGCTGAGTCTTGGCTCCGGTCAAAAGTGCCATTGCCTTGGAGTAGCTCACGGTACCGGCAAAACCCTCCGCCTCTGCCAGGCTCTGCTCTTCCCAGGCCGCGTTCAACTGCGATGCGCAGCTGTCCCGGTATGCCGTTTTGCCGGCGCAGCCTGTCAATGCCAACGCCAACAGCGACAAACAGATAATGTTCTTCATCGATACATCCTCGTTTTCGACATCCGCTCAGTTTTGCTTGCTCGCAGCACGCGCGCGCAAGAATTCGACTACAGCATCCTGCTCACCCGCAAACTCGATCCGGGACGCCTTGCTTTCCCGCTGGTACGCGTACATCGGGTCGTAGTATTGCTTTAGCAACGCCTCGATCCAGCCACGATGCAAGTCAACTGCACCCGTGCTGGCCTGCTCGGCAAGCGCTTGGTTCATGATCGCAGCCAGCCGGCCGTACACCTCGCCGCCGAGCCGCTTGCTGATATTGACCAGACTTTGCTGTAAACGCTCGCTGAACGCAGCAAATCCGCTGCCCCCCTGCTCGGCAATGAATTCAGCGCAGAGGTCGATGACGTAGTCCTTGAGGATACGATCGACTCGTCCTTCGAAGCTGTCCTCCAGCCAGACCAACGGGTACTGCTGCATGCCCTGAAACAGGGGCAACGGAATCGAGCAACGCCCGACCAGGCGCGCCTCATCTTCAAGGACAAACTGCCTGGCGCCAGCAGCCTGCATTTTCAGCAGGCGTACGGCGAGCATGTTCTCGAAATCAATCTGCACCGGCTGCGGTGTGGCACGCTTGCCAAAGCTCGAACCGCGGTGATTGGCTATGCCTTCAAGATCAACCCCGTCATCGAGCCGGGCCAGCACCTCGGTTTTGCCAGTGCCGGTCATGCCGCCTACCAGAACGAAGTCGTCTTGCGCTGCTGCGTTCTCGATAGTCTCGAGCAGGAAGTGACGCATGGCCTTGTAGCCGCCGGTCACCCTGGGGTATTCGATCCCGGCTTCGGTTTTCAGCCAGTGCTGGACCAATTGCGACCGCAGCCCGCCGCGGAAGCAGTATATGTATCCGTGCGGGTTGTTTTTCGCAAAGTCGGCCCATGCCTGGATACGCTCAGCCTTGACGGCGCCATTGACAAGACGATGACCCAACTCGATCGCGGCCTGCTGCCCATGCTGCTTGTAACAGGTGCCCACCTTCTGTCGCTCGATGTCGTTCATCAGTGGCAGGTTCACCACGCTCGGGAAGGCTCCCTTGGCAAACTCCACCGGCGCGCGTGCATCCATCATCGGCGTATCGTTGAGGAACAGCTGGCGGTAGTTATCCGTATCATCGCGCATCAACGGACCTCAACCGCAAAAGTGCCGGGCTCTACAAGTTCACCGATCGGTTCGAGCAAGAGCTCAAGTTCCGCCGCGACCGAGAGGAACTCCGCCTCGCCTTCCGGCGCGACAGCTACCAGTAGCCCGCCACTGGTCTGCGGATCGCACAACAGCTGCTTGTGACGTTCATCCAATGCCGCGATGCGGTCGCCATAGCTGTCGAAATTGCGACCTGTGCCGCCAGGCACGCAGCCCTGGTCGAGGTAATACTCGACGCTCTCCAGGCGGGGGACACGGGCGTAGTCGATACGCGCCGTCACGCCACTTCCATCAGCCATCTCCACCAGGTGGCCAAGTAGCCCGAAGCCAGTCACGTCGGTCATGGCGCGCACGCCGGCAAGCTTGCCGAAACGACTGCCCGGCGTGTTCAAGGTGCACATCCAGTCGCGCGCCAGTCCCACATCCTCCGAACGCAACTTGGCCTGCTTTTCGGCGGTGGTGAGAATGCCTATGCCCAAGGGCTTGGTCAGGTAGAGCTTGCAGCCAACCGACGCCGTGTCGTTACGCTTCATCTGGCTCCTGTTGACCAGACCCGTCACGGCCAGGCCAAAGATAGGCTCGGGCGCATCGATCGAATGCCCACCTGCCAGCGGGATCCCTGCTGCGTCGCACACCGCTCGCCCGCCCGCGATCACTTCACAGGCAACTTCAGGCGGCAACACGTTGACGGGCCATCCCAGGATAGCGATGGCCATCAGCGGGTCACCGCCCATGGCGTAGATATCGCTGATCGCATTGGTAGCAGCGATGCGGCCGAAATCGAAGGGATCATCAACAATCGGCATGAAGAAATCAGTGGTAGAAACCACGCCACGTTCTTCGTCGATGCCATACACGGCGGCATCGTCGCGCGACGCGTTGCCGACCCACAGTCGCGGATCGAGGTGCTGGGCGCCGCTGCCCGCAAGGATCACGTCCAGCACCTTGGGCGATATCTTGCAGCCGCAACCGGCACCATGGCTGTATTGAGTAAGGCGAATCGGTTCGCTCATCGGGATGGTCTCGTGATGCTGGCAGAACGGCCAACGATTGTAGCAAGAAGGCTGACCACTCGCGGCAACCTGGAAGCACTGACGGCAGTGCCGGAGTGATCTGAGAGAAACATGACGACGGCGTAGAGCTGCCCACGTTTCGAACCTCCAGAGGGCTTGAAGCTTGATGCTCGAGGCATGAAGCTAGCGCCCCTGCACAGGGAGAATGGCATGGGCAACAAGGTCGCACTGGTTTTAGGTTCGGGGGGCGCACGTGGCTATGCGCATATCGGCGTCATCGAAGAACTCACGGCTCGTGGCTATGAAATAAGCTGCATCGCAGGATGCTCGATGGGTGCCGTGGTTGGCGGCATCTATGCGGCAGGCAAGCTGGAAGAGTATCGGGAGTGGATAGAGAGCCTGGATTATCTCGACATGCTGCGCCTCGTCGACCCGACGTTCAGCCTTGGCGCGATTCGTGGCGAAAAGATATTCGGGCGAATCCGCGAAATGCTCGGGTCGGTAAGCATCGAGGATTTACCTATCCCCTATACGGCGGTCGCCGCCGACCTGACCAATCAGCAAGAGATCTGGTTTCAGGAGGGCAACCTGGAATTGGCGATGCGTGCTTCAGCTGCGATCCCGAGCCTCTTCACGCCGGTAATCCAGGGCAATCGAGTCCTGGTCGATGGTGGGATTCTCAACCCACTGCCCATCGTGCCGGTGGTGTCGAGCCACAGCGACATCATCATTGCGGTCAACCTCAACGCCAACAACCATCGGCAGTACCCGCTCCCGGAAATTCTTCGCCCTGGCCGTTTCGATGCAATGTTCAGCTCCATCAGTTCGCACATTCCATTCTGGCGTCGGGACAACCCTTTGGATCAGCACATTGCCGAGCTCCAAGCCGACGAAAAGGTTCGAGACGGCGAGCCGCCCGCTGCGCCTACCGGTCAGAGTGCACCCAAGTCCGCAGAAGGCTCGATGGTAGTAGACGTAGGGGGCCCTGCATCGCTGCTGGAGTTGATCAACCAGAGTTTCGAAGTGATGCAATCATCACTAACGCAATACAAAATCGCCGGCTATCCGCCCAATGTCCTGGTCAACATTCCCAAACGCGCGTGCCGCTTCTACGAATTCTACAAGGCACCCGAGCTGATCCAGCTAGGACGGATCGTCGCCAGTGATGCTCTCGATAGATACGAGCAGGAACAGCTTTAAGAGCGGCGACAATCAACGTTGATCGAGGCGGTCGGCTGGCCCATTTCCAGGGGCCGCAACCTCTGGCACTTCCTTGATCAGCCAATCGCCCAGCAAGCTGTATGCGACAGCAAGTAGCGTCGGGCCTAAAAACAGGCCCATGAAGCCGAACGCCAATACTCCGCCGAAGACACCCAGCAACACGACCACCAGCGGCAGATTGCCACCGCGACTGATCAGGTAGGGTTTCAACACATTGTCCACGCCGCTGATGATGAACATGCCCCATACGCCGAGGAAGATCGCCATGCCGTACTGGCCCTGCCAGACGAGCCAGGCAACAGCAGGCCCCCAGACCAATGGCGGCACCATCAAGAAGCTGAACGCAAATGTCATCAGGCCAAGAATCAACGCACCCGGAATGCCAGCGATGCTGAACCCGACATAGGCCAGAATTGCCTGTGCGGCAGCAGTGCCGATCACACCGTTGACGACACGCTGCACCGTGCCAGCAACCAATTCGAGGTAATGGTCGGCACGATTGCCGATCAGGCGATGCAAGAGGCTGTGCACGAACGCGGCGAGTTTTGGCCCGTCGCGGTAAAAGAAGAACACCAAGACCAGACTCAACGCCAGTTCCAGCATCCCGCCGCCAATCCGTGCGCTGCGCACCAGCAGCCAATTACCCACCTGGCCGACATAGGGTCGGATCGTAGCGAAGAAGGCCGTGCCCTGCTCATCCAAGGTATTCCATACGTTTAGGAGGCTGTCGCCAATGAGCGGCAATTCCCCCAACCATGAAGGCGGCGACGGCAAGCCTTGCACTTGCAGGTTATGCACCAGCACGTTCACTTCGCGGATCTGGTCGGCGATGTTGAGGCCCAGCCATACCAGCGGAACGGCTACCAGCACCATCCATCCAAACGTGAGCAATGTTGCCGCTAGCGTTGAATTGCCGTTCAGCCAGCGCGTCAGTACGCGCATGACTGGCCAACTGGCAAATGCCAGCACGGCGGCCCAGAAAAGCGCCGAAACGAACGGAGCGAGTACCCACACACAGGCACCGAGCAACGCCAGGAGCAGAATCTGCACCAGCAGACGATCATTGTTCAGCATCGGGCTACCTATCGAAGAAACGCGGTGCGCCTTGAACAAGGCGCACGAGACGGTGCGTATTGCAGTCTGAAACCTGTGGTCAGCGCAATAGGCGGATACGCAAACCCGCTTCGTCAGAGGCCTGCGCCTCGAGCCTGCGCGCCTTGATTCGTTCGGCAATCAACGCTTCATACCAGGCCGCGGCCCCCTCGCCCTGAAGCTCTACCCGCACGGTGCTGTCCAGACGAAGCACGTTCGCCAGCAGAGCGCCCCATTCCGCGGTGGGCTCATCAGGAAGTCGTGGCAGCCATAACTCGCCCGTATCTTTCAGCTGACGGAGTAACGTAGCTGGATTAGGCAAGATCACCCCGAGCGGTGCCTCTGGGTTGAATTGCTCGATATGCAGGTAAGGACGCCCGTTGCCTCGGGTTATGCCATAGAGCGCGATGAGCCGGTCGAACTCACCAGGGAGGCGTGCCAACAGATAGGCTTGCCGTGCTTCAGGCCCGTAGAGCGTCGACAGCTCGAAGATGTTGTTTGCCCACAGACTGCTCGACCCGCAATCGCGACCTTCACACCAGAACAACAGCTCCGCGCCTTGCTCGAGCAACTGGCGGCGTGCCCGCTCGAAGGCTTCGATGCCGGTGTGTACGCTGGGCAGCTGGTAGGTGATAGCGGTGAGCTGACCAGCTGCGCTGACCTGATCACTCATTCGCAGACGCCCACTGATTCGGCGGATCGAGTCCAGCGGATAGGTCCGCTCCACCACAGGTCGATCTTTGAACACAGCGATTTCGGCCTGCGGGTATCGCGGGACGGCGTCAATGTCGCTGCTACCCGGTACGTCGGCCGCGTGGGACAGGCCCGCCGTCAACGCCAGAGCAGCAATCCAAGCCCCTCGCATACAACCCATCAACGGCCGACCTTGGACTGTTCGGCCTGGCCGAAGGTGCCACTATCCAAGTTAGCCAAAGCTGCACCACCCGAAGAAACGGCGGAAGGCGGTTCGATCATGTTGGGATTCCTTGCTTGAGCAAGGTATCAGCCTCGCCAGTTGGGAAATGCAAGTCAAGCAAGGGTTTGCGACATATTCTTGCGAAACGTGAAGCAGCAGGTCAGCTAGAGAAGAAAGGATTGAACACCGCGGCTACAGCCCGCGCACCGACGACATCATCCAGATGCAGGTGATGGCCACCAGCAAGACGATGCAGCTGGAACGGGAGGCCCTCTGCAAGCTTTGACATGGACGGGTCGGTCATCAAGCCTTGCTCGGCCAATATCAGACTAGCCGGACACGCCACGCGATTAACGAAAGCCATGGCATGCGCGCGGCTGAGCCGCATCGGGGATGGCAGCATCAGACGAGCATCGGTACGCCAGGTATAGCCTCCCGGAACAGGCATAAGTCCGCGCTGAGCAAGCAGTTCGGCAGCTTCATGACTGACAGCCCCAACGCCCTTCATTCGCGCCGCAACTGCGCTTTCGAACGTCTCGTAGACCGGTTTGCGCTTCGCATCGACCTGAAGCAGTGACTGCAACGATTCACCAAGTTTTTGCGGGGCCGTATCGGCTTCGCCTGTGTAGGGGATTACACCATCGATCAAGGCCAGTCGCTGCACCCGATCAGGCATTGCCCCAGCCAGCAACACTGAAGCAATCGCGCCCATCGAATGACCTAGCAGCGAGAAACGCTTCCAGCCGAACTGTTCTGCCGTCTGCAGAACGTCGTGAGCATAGTCCCAAATGTTATAGGGAGCTCCGACAGGGCGATGGTCCGAATGACCATGCCCAGGGAGGTCCAAAGCGACAATCCGCAGCCCATCGAGCAACGGCGCCAAGCGACTGTAGGTCGCTGCATTGTCCAACCAGCCGTGCAGCGCAATGACCGGCTTCCCGTTCTCCGGACCATATAGATGTGCAGCCACCTCGATATGAGGGAGGCTAAGGCGGATCTCTTCGAACGCGACGGTCATGCAGCACCCCGTTGACTCAGCGCACCCCAGCGAGAGAAGAGCTGCCGGAGCAACATCGCGGTTTCCTCCGGATGCTCAAGCGGAAACATATGCCCACCCGGCAATGTATGAGACTCGCCATGAGCAACCAGGCGCAGCAGGTATGCATGATGAGGCAACACGACCCGACTCTGGCGACCACGCACCACAGCCAGGGGAATCGTCAATGCGTGTGGCCAGCCCGGCGTGACATGGGGCACGCTGCGGTAGATGCGGATTTCGGTATCGGGATCGAAGCGCAGGCGCACCCCGTTGTCGCTCGGCTCGAGTCCATGTTCCACATACGCGTTCAGGCAGTCGGGGTCGAATCGCTTGAACAGGGGCTTGCTCGAGAAATACCGGCGAGCGTCTTCGGCACACTCGAACTCTTCTCGACGGCCCAGGGTGCGGCCTGCGGGTGTCAGCCGATCGATGAAGCCAAAACGTTTCGCCGCCCAAATGACAGTCTGATCGAACCAAGTCGGCATTGGCGAATCGAGCATCACCACGCCACGATAAAGTTCTGGACGCTGCAACGCGGCGTGGTAATGCAGCATCCCACCCAAGGAATGGCCTACGCCCCAAACCGGCTCATGAAACGTTTCCAGCTGCTCAAGCAGTTCCTGTACGAGATTCTGCCAGTTATCGTCTACCGGAAACCTGGGGTCATGACCATGCTGGTCGAGGTGAGTCACGCTGTAGTCCGGCGCCAGCGAAGCGAAGAGCTTGCGATAGGTTCCGGATGGAAAGCCGTTGGCATGGGCGAAAAATATACGCTGCGTCATGGGTTCGATGTGGCAGGGGAAAGTCACTATTGTCTGGCTCCCTCCCCCCTACGGCAATCGGCCGCAGCGGCTGATTGAAAGGCAGTCACGCCAAATATGGCGTCTGCGGCGCCGATATCAGGCGCCGGGGCTGTTCTGACCGATTGGAACCACAGCAACCGTTAGGCGGGAGATGCAACTCAGCTTACCGTCGTCTCCGTGCAGGCGAATATCCCAGACGTGACTGGAGCGGCCCAGATGCACGGGGCGACATACAGCCGTAACCCGTCCGTTTCGCAACGCCCTCAAGTGGTTGGCGTTCACCTCGAGGCCTACGCAATAGAAGCGGCTCGAGTCTATGCAGTGATAGCTGGCCATTGAACCAACCGTTTCAGCGAGTACGACCGAAGCGCCGCCGTGAAGCAAACCGTAGGGCTGATGGGTTCGGGAATCGATCACCATGCTGGCGGTCATCGAATTGTCGTCGAAGGCTTCGAAGCGGATATCGAGCAGCTCGACAATGGTGTTCGTTCGGCTGGCATTGAGTTGCTCGAGGTCAGGTTGTTGCTGCCAGATGCTCAAATGTCACTCTCCTCTTTTCTTATTTTATTGGAACCGCGACGCCTCGCTGACAGCTAACGGGGGTGCCGCAAACCAACCAGACTGAAAAGCCCAGCGGCGACGTGCTCCCCTTCCAGCTCAGCGAGGCTCGCTGTAGCCATCGGCAGAGGATCGCGGTTGCCGCTGACCAGCAGGCCACCCAGCGCTCCGACGAATGGTTGATGAGTGACCAGCAACAGATTCTGCTCGCTGCGACGATCCAGGTAGAGCATGGCATCCTTCGGATCGGATTCCGGCGTGAGCCAGGGTACCGTCTCGACGGGTCCGGAGAAGCCCAGCGCTTGTCGAGCGATCTCAGCGGTTTGCTGCGCTCGCTGGTAGGGGCTGACGAGGATCACATCCAGCTGCTCGCCCTGAAGATGACCTGCGCTGGCTTCTACTTCTTGCCGGCCGGTTTCTGTCAGGTTGCGTTCGGCATCGGTACGCGCTCGCGGCTCGGCTTCACCATGACGAAGTAACCATAATCTCATGCCTGAGGCTCCTGTTTGGGCTCGACGGGCGCGACCGGATCGGCCTTTTCCAGATCCGCCGGGCGTGGTGTCGGCCAGTCTGACAATGGCCAGGGTTTGCGATCGGTATTGAACGTACCGAAACGACCGATCTGCGCCACGTACTGACTCAGGCTATCGCCAAACCCCTGCAAGCTTTCATTCGGGCTCCCGTTGACGGCGCGCAGAAGCAACTGAGCAAACACTATGAACAGCAGCGCTATCTCGGCCAGTTGCCAGACGAAAAAGAAAACCAGCATCCAGATCGCGCGCAGTATCAGCGACTCACGATCGGCATCGCGTTGTGATGTGCTCATCGATGTCTCCGGTATCGTTTTTTAGAAACCGTCCGTGGAGATGAAATCCACGTCGGTTTTCGGTTCGCCGCGCATCAACAGCGCAATCACCTGTTCGAGCGTACGCCCCTCGAAAAGAATGGCATGCAACCCGGCGACAAGCGGCATGTAAACCTGCAGCTCCTCGGCTTTGCATTTCAAAACCTTGATAGTATTGACGCCTTCCGCCACCTCGCCCAGCCGGGATACAGCTTCTTCGAGACTCAACCCTTCTCCAAGCGCATAACCGACCTGGAAGTTGCGGCTTTTCGGCGATGTGCAGGTCACGATCAGATCTCCAACCCCGGCCAACCCGAGAAAGGTCATCGGGTTGGCACCCAACCTGACGGCAAAGCGCGTCATTTCCGCTAAGGCCCGAGTAATCAGCATGCTGCGGGTGTTCTCACCCATTCCGAGGGCTGCGGCCATGCCGGCCATGATGGCATAAACATTTTTCAATGCTCCGCCAAGCTCTACACCGAAACGGTCGGAGCTGGCATAAACACGAAAGGTCCGGCCATGCAGCGCCTGCTGCACACACCGGCAAAGTGCTTCGTCATCACTGGCCACAACAGTTGCAGTCAAAGCATGTTCGGCCACTTCACGGGCGAGATTGGGCCCGGATATCACGCCTATCCGGGCCTGGGGAGCAATCTCTTCCAAAATCTGGCTCATGAGCATGAAGCCCTGCGCTTCGATGCCCTTGGTAGTGCTGACCAGCATCTTGCCCGACAGCTGGTCGGCGAAAGGAGACAACGCTTGGCGCAGAGCACTGGACGGCAGCGCGACAAAGATAAGCTGGCAGTCGGCCAGGGTCGATGCGAGGTCACTGACTGGGATAACGGCCGGCATGATCGCCACCCCCTTCAGATAACGGGGATTCTGGCGGTGCAGGCGAATACTTTCGGCCTGTTCGGCATCACGCATCCATAGACGGACGCTGTGGCCGTTCTCGGCAAGCAGATTCGAGATAGCGGTGCCGAAGCTGCCGCCACCTAGCACCGCTATGGGTTGCTGTTCACTCATGAGTTATCCGTGGTTAGCCGACCGGTGATTATCGGTCGGCATTATACGTAGCGCTACGTGCACAGCCAGCCCGATCCCCGACCTCAATGGAATCATCAGGTTACAGTTCCAACGACCCCATCAAAGGCGCACGCCATCCGCCAGAAATCAGAACTGCCACAGCGCTAAGACATATTTTTTATATGGTTTATAAGAGGCAGAACGTCACATGGTCGTTGTCAAAGGTAAGGAGTGTTAAAGTATCGGCCCGTTTCTACCCGGTCGGTTCATACGTGGTGGAATCGGAGGTATCCATGCCCTGTGCTGTGACTTTCAGCACAAGGCAGCAGTCTATGACTAGTCTTATGACCAGACTCTTTGATTTTCGAGTCGGATGAAAGCAGCAAGCCCTCCATAAAGGGACCATTGAGGAATACGCATGACCAAACAACAGGCCTTTACTCGGGAAGATCTGCTTCGTTGCAGCCGCGGCGAGCTGTTCGGCCCCGGTAATGCGCAACTGCCCGCGCCGAACATGCTAATGGTCGACCGCATCGTTCATATCAGCGAAGTCGGCGGCAAATACGGCAAGGGCGAGCTGGTTGCAGAGCTGGATATCAATCCCGATCTCTGGTTCTTTGCCTGCCACTTCGAAGGTGACCCGGTCATGCCTGGCTGCCTGGGCCTTGATGCCATGTGGCAGCTGGTCGGCTTTTATCTAGGCTGGCAAGGTAATCCGGGTCGCGGTCGTGCGCTGGGCTCTGGCGAGGTCAAATTCTTCGGCCAGGTTCTGCCGACCGCCAAGAAGGTCACCTATAACATTCATATCAAGCGCACCATTAGCCGCTCGTTGATTCTCGGCATTGCCGATGGAACAGTGAGCGTTGATGGTCGCGAGATCTACAGTGCCGAAGGTTTGCGTGTCGGCCTGTTTACCTCTACCGATAGCTTCTGAAGGACTTCCGCATGCGTCGCGTCGTAATCACCGGCCTGGGTATCGTTTCCTGCCTTGGCAATGACAAAGACACCGTTTCCGCCAACCTTCGGGCCAGTCGCCCTGGCATTCGCTTCAACCAAGCCTATGCCGACATGGGTTTGCGTAGCCAGGTATCCGGTTCGGTCGACCTGAACCTGGAAGAGCTGATTGATCGCAAGGTTCTGCGCTTCATGGGCGACGCGGCAGCTTACGCCTACCTGGCGATGCAACAGGCACTGGAAGATTCCGGTCTCAGCGCTGATGACATTTCCAACCCGCGTATCGGTCTGATTGCCGGCTCCGGCGGCGCCTCCACCATCAATCAGATGGAAGCCATCGATATCCTGCGCGAGAAGGGCGTCAAACGCATTGGCCCATACCGTGTACCCCGCACCATGAGCAGCACGGTATCCGCCTGCCTGGCTACACCGTTCCGTATTAAAGGCATCAATTACTCCATCGCTTCGGCCTGCGCGACCAGCGCACATTGCATCGGGCATGCGATGGAACAGATCCAGATGGGCAAGCAGGACGTCGTTTTTGCCGGTGGTGGTGAAGAAGAACACTGGAGCCAGAGCTGCCTGTTCGATGCAATGGGCGCCCTGTCCAGCCAGTACAACGAAACGCCTGAGAAAGCATCTCGCGCCTATGATGCCAACCGTGACGGTTTTGTCATTGCGGGCGGCGGCGGCATGGTAGTGGTCGAGGAGCTTGAGCATGCGCTCAAGCGCGGCGCCAAGATCTATGCAGAAATCGTCGGCTACGGCGCCACTTCCGACGGCTACGACATGGTTGCCCCGAGCGGTGAAGGCGCGCTGCGCTGCATGCAGCAGGCCATGGCCACTGTTGAAGGTGATGTCGACTACCTCAACACTCACGGCACTTCCACTCCGGTAGGCGATGTCGCGGAGAGCAAGGCCGTACGCAACATGTTCGGCGACAAAATCCCTGCCATCAGCTCGACCAAGAGCCTGTCGGGCCACTCGCTGGGCGCCGCTGGCGTGCATGAAGCGATCTACTGCATGTTGATGATGCAAGGCAACTTCATTGCCGGTTCTGCAAATATCGACGAGCTGGACCCGGAGGTTGCAGATCTGCCGATCGTCCGCGAAACCCGCGAAGGTGCCAAGATTGACACCATCATGAGCAACAGCTTCGGCTTTGGCGGCACCAACGCAACGCTGGTCCTGAAGCGCTGGAAAGGCTGATCGATACACCGTTACAAACAACAACGGCGCCTTTGGGCGCCGTTGTTGTTTCTGGTGCAATGTTTACTGGCGGGTCGTGTCACCAAAGCAGGAGCGCGACCAACCGGGAAGACTGAATCAGGACGACTGCGCTTGCCCGTCCACGTCACCATGCGCCATGCATGATGCTGCGGTGAAAAGCGCATCCGTTGAGGAGTTCAAAGCGGTCTCGGCCGAATCCTGGATTACTCCGATAATGAATCCAACGGCAACGACCTGCATCGCCAGATCGTTTGAAATCCCAAACAGGCTGCAAGCCAGCGGAATCAGGAGCAGGGAACCGCCGGCCACCCCAGAGGCACCGCAGGCACAGACTGCAGCCAACAGGCTGAGCAGAATGGCGGTCGGGATATCCACGACGATACCCAGCGTGTTGACTGCCGCCAGCGTCAGCACCGTGATAGTGATCGCCGCACCACCCATGTTGATGGTCGCACCCAGCGGAATCGAAACCGAATAGGTGTCCTTGTGCAGCCCCAGCCGCTCGCACAACTGCATGTTAACGGGAATGTTTGCTGCGGAACTGCGCGTAAAGAACGCTGTAATGCCGCTTTCCCTCAAACAGGTAAGCACCAAGGGGTACGGATTGCGGCGGATCTGCCAGAACACGATCAGCGGATTCACCACCAACGCCATGAATAGCATGCTGCCCACCAGCACCAGAAGGAGCTGCAGATAACCGGCCAGCGCTGCAAAGCCGGATTCGGCGAGCGTTCCGGCGACCAGACCGAAGATACCCAACGGGGCAAATCCGATGACGACCTTCACGATCAGGGTTACCCCGTCCGACATATCGGCAATCAGGTCACGCGTGCTCTGACGGGCATGCCGAAACGCAAAGCCAAGCCCAATCGCCCAAGCCAGGATGCCGATGAAATTGCCTTCGATCAGCGCATGGACTGGGTTATCGACGACATTGAACAGCAAGGTTTCAAGAACGGCTCCTACTCCTGCTGGCGGAACAACGTCATTCGCCTGGCTGACCAGCGTCAGACTGGTCGGGAAGACAAAGCTGGCAATGACTGCAACGGCCGCAGCGCTAACTGTACCCAAGGCATAGAGAAGCAGAATCGGACGGATATGCGTCTGCTCTCCTCGCTTGTGATTGGCTAGCGAGGCGGTGACCAGAACCAATACCAATACGGGCGCGACAGCCTTCAACCCGGCAACGAAGAGGCTGCCCAGCAAACTGACCGAGGCTGCAGCCTCCGGCCACAGCCAGGCCAATAAACAGCCGGCAACGAGGCCGATCACAATCTGCGTGACGAGACCGACACGCTTATAAGCTCGAAATAAAGGAGATGGTGAATTGGACATAGCTGAGTCTCGGCGTAGACGTCTGGATCAGGCGAAGCCCATCGCTGAGGAGCGACAGCCGATGCCCTGCGAAAAACGCCGAATAGTACGCATCTCCACCCGTTCTGCCCAGCTTTGGGGCAAAACGGATGATCGAGATCGTTGCGCTAGAGCAAAGAAGCGCTGCCCCTTGCTTGTCAGGGAAGCGCTAAACAGAGCGCCTTAAGTACGGAACCGCGCGACCAGCTGGTTAAGATTGATTGCCAACGAAGACAGTTCCTGACTCGCTGCGCTTGTTTGGTTAGCACCCGCAGACGTTTGAAGCGAGAGGTCGCGAATGTTCATTAAGTTGCGATCCACTTCGCGCGCGACCTGGGCCTGCTGTTCCGAAGCGCTGGCGATCACCAGGTTACGTTCGCTGATCTGGCTAATGGCGCGAGTGATGCCTTCCAACGCCTCTCCGGCGGTACGTGCAATCTCCAGCGTAGCGCGAGCGCGCTCATTGCTGGTATGCATGGCTGTAACAGCTTTATCGGTGCCTTGATGAACATCGCCGATCATCTGCTCGATTTCCTGGGTGGATTGCTGAGTACGATGTGCCAGCGCTCTGACCTCATCGGCAACCACTGCGAAGCCCCGCCCTGCATCGCCTGCTCTCGCCGCCTCGATCGCTGCGTTCAGGGCCAACAGATTGGTCTGTTCGGCAACCGAGCGGATTACATCCAGCACTTTGCTGATGTCACGCACCTGGCCAGCGAGCTGCTCAACCTGAGTTGCTGTCGTGGTCACATCTTCTGCAAGCAGCCCAATCGACTCGACAGTTTTGATGACCTGTTGACGTCCACGCTGGGCCGTTGCGTCGGATTCTCGGGATGCCTCAGAGGTCGCTACTGCGTTACTGGCGACCTCATCCACCGCAGCGGTCATCTCGTTTACTGCTGTGGCTGCTGATTCGATTTCGTGATTCTGTTGATGCAGGCCGCGGGTCGAATCTTCGGTGACCGCATTCAACTCTTCAGCCGCAGACGCCAGTTGATTGGAAGAGTCCGCTATACCCTGAATGGTGCTGCGCAGATTTTGCTGCATGGTTTTCAGCGCAGACAAAAGACGTGCAGGCTCGTCCTTCCCTTCGACTGAAAAATCACGTGTCAGATCGCCAGACGCTACGCCTTCGGCCACAGCTACTGCTTGGTGTAACGGTTGGACGATGCTTCGTGTAAAAAGCAGCGCGAGAATAATCGTGGAAATAGCGGCCAGTACGATGGTTACGATTACCCAGGTAACCGCGGCTTCATACACGGCCAAAGAGCGATCCGCAGCATTGCCAGCCTCGTCACTGTTTATCTTTTGCAGATCCAGCAGAGCCCGCGTCATGCCGTCAGCATGCGTGTTGATCGGGCCGCTCATCATTTGAACCGCCTGTTCTCTATTGCCCCGAGTAACGAAATCGAGAATTTTGTGCTGCTCTGTGAGGTATAGAGTCTGCGCACCAGTGAACCTTTCGTAAGCGGCTTTCTCTTCGGCGTTATCGAGCTGCTGTGCGTATGCCGCATTGAGCGCGCCGACCTCCTCTACAAGCTTGGAAAGCGTCTGCTTCGTTGCGACCAGTGCTTCGCCTTCTACCAACATTGACCGCATCGTCAGAGCGCGGATGCGCAACATTGCCGCGTTCAGCTCGCCCAAACTGACAATGCTAGGTAACCAGTTCTGATCGACTTCGTTGGACTCTTTACGCATGTCTGCCATCTGGCTCAGAGCAAACAGACCGAGCACAAGGACCATTACCCCGATCAAACCAAAACTCAGCGCGGATCGAGCAGATACATTCAAATTGCGGATCAACATGGGAATTCCTACTCCATGGTCTCGCTGCAGGATCGCAGCGACCTCTTCCGAGAACTATCGGAACAGGTGGAGCATCCTTGAATTTTTGACGCCAAAAAATCCGCTAACTAGGGAAGCGCGCGACGGATGGTCGCCCCCGCTAAGCATGCTGTCAAACTGCCGCCAGCCTTAACGAACCTCCGACCGGGCGCTACGCGGCAGTACATCTAGAAAATTGTCACGTGCCACCTTGCGAGCCACGGATGCCGACAACGCATCGAGGAACGGATCGAATGCACGCATCGCCTCGCCTAGCCCGTCGAAACGCCCAACCACATCCGACCCAATCATGAAGCGTGTTGGATGCCGCTCAACCAAAGCGACCCACTCTGGGTCGGGCGTACCCGAACTATCTAAAAGATAAGGTGTGAGCATCGTCCACGACAGGTCGATGTAAAGGTTGGGGTAGTCGTCGAGCAGCCGCTTGACGGTAGGTAGAAGGAAGTCGAGCTTTTTCTGATGCCGATACAGCTCCATGCTCGTCCCGGCATGAGCCCAGATAAAGCGCGTGTGCGGGTGATTGCGCAGAGGCGCTTCAAGCTCTTCAAGATAGAGCGGATTGCGCTCACGCTTGGAAGTGATGTTCGAGTGAAGCATTACCGGTAAATCGAATTCAGCAGCCAGGTGATAAACCCGGGTGAGCGCCTCGTTATTAGCGCGCGGGGTGTCGCCCTGGGTCAGTGCGGTAATGTCGTCATGCCGGGTGAAGATTTCCCCAAGCCCTTGCCAGAGCCCCGGGTTCAGATCAAGCATCCGCCTGATATGAGCGTCGGCATTCTTGTCATTCGGGTTGAAACCCGAGAGGAAGGGATGAAAACGTTTGCGCTGCTCCTCGTCCAACTTCTCAAGCGCGGCGGCCACGAGTACATCGGTCGCGCTGTACCAGTAAACGGCCGCATCATCTCCAGCGTAATAACGAGGACGCTTGGGCTCGTTCTCGTGCCATTTCTTAGCAACTGGAATGCCGCTGATCATGACGTGATCAATGTTGCTCCTGTCCATGGCCTCGACCAGTTGCTTCATCCCGTCGCTTTCCTGAAAGAAATCGACGAAATGTAGATGGGAATCGCTGTAGTGATAGTCACGTGCCTGCGCGGACGTTACCGAGACAGTTAGGCAAAGAGCGATAAAAGAGCTTCTTATATTCAGCAACCGATGTCCTCCTGATGAACAAGCGGATAGACCGTCCCGCTGGCTAGCGGTTCATAACCGCCGCGTACTCCCAGAGACCTGAAAACATGGACGCTCTGTTGATTCCCAATTCGAAGCCAGCAACAAAAAAGGCCCGTCAATGACGGGCCTTCCAGGGAGCGGTTGAGGTTAAGCGGACAGTTCAACCAGCAACTTGTTGAGCCGCTGCACGTATGCTGCCGGGTCCTTCAAGCTATCCCCTGCGGCCAGCGCAGCCTGATCGAACAGGATGTGGGACAGGTCTCCGAATCGGTCTTCATCCGGCTCGGCATCAAGCTTTTCAATCAGAGGATGCGCCGGATTGATCTCGAAGATCGGCTTCGATTCCGGCACCTTCTGCCCACTCGCTTCGAGGATCTGTCGCATCTGCAAGCCTAGGTCCTGCTCACCAATGGCAAGGATAGCCGGCGAGTCGGTCAGGCGATGGGATACTCGCACCTCAGCAACCTCGTCTCCGAGCGCAGCCTTTAGACGCTCTACCAAGCCTTCCTTCGCCTTGGCGATTTCTTCCTGAGCCTTCTTGTCTTCCTCGGAGTCCAGCTTGCCGAGGTCCAGATCACCACGGGCGACATCGACGAACTGCTTGCCATCGAATTCGGTCAGGTAGCTCATCAGCCACTCGTCGATGCGATCGGTCAGCAACAACACCTCGATGCCTTTTTTGCGGAAGACTTCCAGGTGCGGGCTGTTCTTGACCTGCGCATAGGACTCCCCAGTAAGGTAGTAAACCTTGTCTTGGCCTTCCTTCACACGCCCCAGGTAATCGGCGAGCGACACGCTCTGCTCACCGGTACTATCCTGGGTAGAGGCGAAACGCAGCAGACCGGCAATCTTTTCCTTATTGGCGAAATCTTCGGCCGGGCCTTCTTTCAGTACCTGGCCGAACTGCTTCCAGAAGTTCTTGTAGTCGTCCGGCTTGTCTTTGGCCAACTTGTCGAGCATGTCCAGCACACGCTTGGTCAACGCCGACTTCATCGAATCGATTACCGGATCCTTCTGCAGGATCTCGCGAGACACGTTCAAAGAAAGATCGTTGGAATCGACCACACCTTTGATGAAGCGCAGATACAGAGGCAGGAACTCATCCGCCTGGTCCATGATGAAGACGCGCTGTACGTATAGCTTCAGCCCTTTGGGCGCTTCGCGCTGGTACAGGTCGAACGGCGCACGGCCAGGCACAAACAACAGCGAGGTATATTCGAGCTTGCCCTCGACTTTGTTGTGACTCCAGGCCAACGGATTCTCGAAGTCATGACCGACGTGCTTGTAGAACTCCTGGTACTCCTCGTCCTTTACTTCAGTGCGTGGGCGGGTCCAAAGCGCACTCGCTCTATTGACAGTTTCCCATTCGGTCTCGGCCGGCTTGTCTTTTTCCTCGCCGTGAAACTCTTTCGGCAATTCGATCGGCAGCGCGATGTGATCCGAATATTTCTTGATGATGTTGCGAAGACGCCAGCCGTCAGCAAACTCTTCTTCACCGGACTTGAGGTGCAGAACGATTCTGGTGCCACGCTCCGGCTTTTCGATGTTCGCAACCTCGAAATCGCCTTCGCCTTTTGAAGACCAGTACACGCCCTCCTCTGCCGGCGTGCCGGCGCGGCGGCTGAACACCTCAACCTGCTCCGCGACAATGAAGGCGGAATAGAAGCCAACGCCGAACTGACCGATGAGGTGCGAGTCCTTCTTCTGGTCTCCCGTCAGGTGCTTCATGAAGTCAGCCGTACCCGACTTGGCAATCGTGCCCAGATGGGTAATGACGTCATCGCGGTTCATACCGATGCCATTGTCATCAAGAGTGACGGTCTTGGCATCCTTATCGAAGCTTACTCGGATCTTGAGATCAGCCCCGCCCTCAAGCAGTTCAGGCCTGGCCAGAGCTTCGAATCGAAGCTTGTCGGCCGCATCCGAGGCGTTGGAAATCAGCTCGCGAAGAAAGATTTCCTTGTTTGAATACAAGGAATGAATCATCAGGTGAAGCAGTTGCTTCACTTCGGTCTGGAAGCCCAGGGTTTCTTTGTTTTGAGTCTCCACACTCATCGTCTTGCAAACTCCACATCGTCAATGGCACGGACCGCGACTGCGGCGATGACAAGCAGATGGGGGCTTGGCGACGAAATTCAAGTGCGGAGCACCCGCCTAGAGCTTTGAGACTACCCGCCGCCGTCCGGCTAAGGTTCGAGAAGCTCGAGCAGCACGACATCATCGGGGTTGAGGTTGAACGCAACTTCCCCCGGCCCCTTCATCCGCTGACGAATGGCTAGATTCCCGTCTCGATCCAGCCCTACGAAACGCCCTTCGGCAACTGCGCCACGCTCTGTATGAGCGCGCATTTGCAGCTGCTCGTAGCGCGCCGGATCGCGCAGCAAGCGTGCCAGAGAGAACCGTTGACGACGATCTATGCCGGGTGAAGCCTGGCTATTCAGCGGTGCTACAGGCCGGACCGCAGCCACATCATCCTGTATTCGGAAGGGATCTGGCAGTGCCGGATAGGTGTCATTCACTACAGCCCAGCCCTGCTGACCTTTATGAACGTTCAGCTCGAAAGGCTTGGACTCACCACCCTCAATCTCAGCCTGAACCAAAAGCGCAGCCTGCGAGGCGGGGAAAGTAATTGGGGAGAGAGACTTAAGAGTCACCGCTCGTGTTTTGAAACGGCGCTGAAGATGATCCTTGACCAGGTATTCGAGCGTGTCCATCGTGTCATAAGACAGATCAACTCGACCATCTCGATAGCGCAACTCATCGGTCAACAACTCGACGTGCCCACTGAGGCTCGTTTCATAGTCAGCTGGGAGAACCAGGTGAAAATCGCCAACCAGCTTGTTTGGCGGCTCCGGCTTAAGATTTAGATGAAGGGTGTAACCACTTTGGATTCGGCGTGCCTCAGGAAGCTCCTGATCGGGCCCCATCCAGTTTATTTCCACCTCCGGTAAGGGGCTGGCGTCCCCCGGAAGGACATCAACATTCACAGCACCGGACGGCACTGCACCGAGACGAATGTTGACTTCCTGACGAGCGAATAGCTCATCACCCTCGCGCAGGGTAACTATGCCATCCCTGTATCGGCCAACCTGGGGGTTGAACGGTTTGCCGTCGAGTTGTCCATGCAAGTGGAAAGCTAATTGTTGGCCTTGCGCTTGCTGATCCGGCTCAAGCCATCGAAGGCTGGCAATAGCCTCAATTCGTTCCGGATCATGGCTGGCGAGCAGGGTGAATCCGACTGTCAGAGGAATAAAGCCCAATCCAGCGAGGCCGACAGCCTTTCGGGCGACAGGCCAATGACGCACGACATATACCAGAGTGAAGGGAGGCAGCAGACTGCTGATGCCCCATAACAAACCCGTACCGAACGCCAGAATGATCAACCAGGCCAGACCTGCCAGAACCAGCAGTAGCCCACCCAGTATCAGCAACGCATCCATTCAACACCTTCAATCCAGCTACAGTGACGCCGGCCAGATCCGTCAGGGCTCGTTGATTTTGAAGTGGCAACGCGCGGTAGCGATCGGCTCGGCCTGATTTGTTTGCCAGGCTGTAATCGAGACATTGGCGACACGTCGCCCCTGGCGCCAGACCTGACAAGCGGCAAAGGTGTCACGATAGTGACCCGCTCGAAGATAATCTATCGAGAAGTCGATGATTTTAGGTAAATGTGGCGAGCCCATGAACATCAGGAGATGGAGCATCGCCGCGTGCTCCATGAAGCCGGCGATTACGCCACCATGAATAGCCGGAAGCGTAGGATTACCGATGTTGTCGTGACTTTTAGGCAACCGGAACACCATCTCATCGCCCAGCCGCAAGCACTCGATACCGATGAGCCTGGCGTATGGCACAGCCTTTAACAGCGCGTCGTAGTCGTTACTGGCGTGAGCCTCTCTGACCAACGCATCAAGGTCCAGAATACTCATTGCCCCGCTTCCGGCTCGTTCACGACGACGTTATTGCCCATCCGCATGAAAGCGCCAACAACATGCGCTATCGGCTCGTTGATATCGCGCTGGTACGCCACGCCTCGGGTAAAGATAACCGTAGGCGTCACCCGATAGCATTCGGCAAAGCCGAACACATCGAGGTTTGGCTCTGCCGTATGCATGTAATCAATGCGTAGATCGAGCGTTGGACATATCTCGAGCTCAGGCAAGGCACAAGCCGTCGAGATACCACAGGTTGTGTCCATAAGGGTGGTAATGGCGCCACCATGGACCCGGCCGCTTTCAGGATCGCTGACGATCTTTTCACTATAAGGAAGGCGCAAGGTGAGCCCCTTTGTACTTGCGTGCTCAACGCTCATACCAAGCACCTGACAGTGCCGCAAAAGGGAAAGAAAGCGCTGGGTACGCTCGAGGATCAGACTATCGCTCATGCCAACTCTCGGGACAGATCAAGCCGCACAGTTTACCGCGCGGCTTGCAGCTGCCCTACTCCTTCGGTTGCTCAGCAGGCAAAGTTGGCGTGAACACCATGACTTCCAACACATCTGAATGAAACTCACGGCGATACAGGACCAGTACCACACCGGTGGTTACGGCCATGAAAAACCAGGGATGAATAAACCAGGATAGGGTTGCCATCCCGAAGTAATACGCTCTTAATCCGAAATTGAACTGGTTAGCAGCCATAGAAATAACCCTGGCGGCCCGCTCGGAGAACGACTTTCGTTCCAGGTCATTTACGTTGCGCTCACCTGCCATGGGCGCAGAAGCAACCAAAACCGCTGCGAAGTTGTATTGCCGCATACACCAGCTGAACGTGAAGAAGGCGTAAACGAACACCACTGCCAGTGCCAGCAGCTTGATTTCCGACAGCCCGCGGCTGACAGGCTGTGCGAATGGCAGATCTGCCAGCAGCGATACAGCCCGTTCCGATGCGCCTAACGCAGTTAGGATACCGGCCAGAATGATTAGGGTACTGGATGCGAAGAATGCCGCGTTACGTTCCAGGTTGCCGATCACATTGGCATCGGCAATACGGTTGTCACGCAGCAGCATTCGGCGCATCCAGTCCTGCCGATATAGATGCAGGACGCTGGCCAGGCAAGCCGTATCACGGCCTCGCCAGCTGGCATAGCGGGTGTAGCCGGCCCAGCATAGGATGAACCAGGCGACGGCGATGATGTGTGGCAGCAGGTGACTCGGGATAGACATGAGAGACCTCTTGGACAACTGCGCCTGATTATAGCCAGCGAAACGCCAAGGCTCCGCTGGGCTACATAGACGTCATGCAGCGACGCGATGCGAGCCGAGCCCCCGATCAGCCAGAGCCGAGGCCGCCAGCGTCACGAGTACCGGGACGAGCCAACCCATGCTCTCGGCTGCCAGCGGAAGTTCGCTGAATAGATCCGGCACCAGGCTGTTGAAACCGGCGGCAGCGAGACCATCCACGATACCGAAGACCAGCGTAACAACCATTACAGGCACAAATACCCGGCTACGCGATATCCATAAGCGGTCCAGCAAACTCAACGCAACCAGCATGATCGCCAACGGATACAAGCCGACCAATACCGGCACCGATACGCTGATTAGCTGCGTCAACCCCTGATTCGCTACGATCAAACTGAATACAGTGAATACCACGACGACTGTGCGATAGCTGACCGGGAGCAGTTGGCTGAAAAACTCGCCGCACGCGGTCGTCAGCCCAACAGCAGTCGTCAGGCAAGCCAATGCAATCACTACCGCCAGCAATAAACTACCGGGCGTGCCAAAGGTATGCTGCACGTATGTCGTTAAGATTTGCACACCATTCTGAGCGTCCCCCGCTATGCCTTGGCTAGTCGCGCCAAGATAGAACAGAGCCAAGTAAACCAACGAAAGCCCGACGGCAGCAATCGCACCAGCGATGATCGAATACTGAGTCACCAGTGCCGGCTCGGATATGCCGCGGTCGCGGATTGCCGTGGCGATGACGATGCCGAATACCAAGGCTCCGAGCGTGTCCATCGTCAGATAGCCTTCGAGAAACCCCTTTAGCAAGGGGCCGTTGCTATAGCTTTCAGCGGTAACGCCGACCTCTCCGGCAGGCGCAAGAAGCGCAGCGCCACCCAGTATCAATAGCGCAGCAAGGAGCACCGGAGTAATGAACTTGCCGACGCGATTGACGAGTTGGCCAGGATTGAGCACGAGCAATAGCGTCACCACAAAAAACGCAACGGTGTAACAGAAAAGCGGTAGTGCGGAATTGCCGGTAAAAGGAGCGACGCCCATCTCGAACGAGACCACAGCCGTTCGCGGAGTAGCGAAAAGCGGACCGATCGCGAGATAAACAGCCACGGCCAGCAATACCCCGGCGATGCGTCCCAAAGGAGCAGTCAAGCGGTCCATTCCGCCACCGACACGAGCTAGTGCGACCACAGTCAATAAAGGCAAGCCAACCCCGGTCAAGAGAAAGCCCATTGCAGCCGGCCAAAAGTTTTGGCCGGCTGCAAGCCCCGCGCTGGGCGGGAAGATGATATTGCCGGCACCGAGAAACAGTGCAAACGTCATGAATCCAAGGGCCAACAAATCCAGGCCTTTCAATCGAGTCATTATTTCAACACCAAACTGCTATGGGTTTCGGTACGCCGGGCGTACCCAGACAAGCGACGCGTTGGCGCTTAGACGCCGCGTCCGAAAAAAGGCCGCACCTTAAAGGAATTACTAAGCGCAGGCGAGAAAATTGGCTGTTTCCGGCGTTGAGCGAGTGGCTGGCCACGCCAGATCTACATGCCATCGGAAAAACAGCTGAGAAACAAAAAAGCCAGTCAGGCGCGCCTGACTGGCTTTTTCAAAGCGGAGCCTTATCAGGCCTGCTTGACGTCCCAACCTGTTACTTCAGCAAGAGCTTTGCCGATGTCTGCCAGGGAGCGCACGGTTTTTACACCAGCGTCTTGCAGCGCTGCAAACTTCTCATCTGCAGTACCCTTGCCACCGGAAATGATTGCGCCGGCATGTCCCATACGCTTGCCAGCGGGAGCGGTTACGCCAGCGATGTACGAAACCACCGGCTTAGTGACATTGGCTTTGATGTATGCAGCTGCTTCTTCTTCGGCTGACCCACCAATCTCGCCGATCATGACGATGGCTTCGGTCTGCGGGTCTTCCTGGAAGAGCTTGAGGATATCGATGAAGGTCGAGCCGGGGATCGGGTCGCCGCCAATACCCACGCAGGTGGACTGACCGAAGCCTGCGTCGGTAGTCTGCTTGACCGCTTCGTAGGTCAGCGTGCCCGAACGGGACACGATGCCAACTCTGCCCGGCATATGGATGTGACCTGGCTGGATACCGATCTTGCACTCACCTGGGGTGATCACGCCCGGGCAGTTCGGGCCGATAAGGCGAACGCCCATCTCGTCACACTTAACCTTTACTTCCAGCATATCGAGCGTTGGGATGCCTTCAGTGATACAGACGATCAGCTTGATACCGCCAAACACCGCTTCAAGGATGGAGTCTTTGCAGAACGGTGCCGGAACATAGATCACCGATGCATCCGCGCCAGTTGCTTCGACCGCTTCTTTGACAGTGTTAAACACCGGCAGGCCGAGATGAGTAGTGCCGCCCTTGCCCGGAGTAACGCCGCCGACCATTTTGGTGCCGTACTCGATCGCCTGCTCAGAGTGGAAGGTACCCTGCGAGCCGGTGAAGCCTTGGCAAATAACCTTGGTGTCTTTATTAATCAGGACGCTCATTGCTTGCCCTCCGCGGCTTTGACGACTTGAATGGCCGCATCGGTCAGGCTCGTCGCGCCAATGATGTTCAGACCACTTTCACCCAGCATCTTGGCGCCGAGCTCAGCATTGTTGCCTTCGAGACGGACGACAACAGGAACCTTGACGCCGACCTCCTTGACCGCGCCGATGATGCCTTCGGCAATCATGTCGCAGCGGACGATACCGCCGAAGATATTGACCAGTACCGCAGCAACGTTGTCATCCGAGAGGATGATCTTGAACGCTTCGGTCACGCGTTCTTCGGTCGCGCCACCGCCGACGTCAAGGAAGTTCGCAGGCTTACCACCGTGTAGGTTCACGATATCCATGGTACCCATTGCGAGTCCGGCACCGTTAACCATGCAGCCGATGTTGCCATCGAGGGCAACGTAGTTGAGCTCCCACTTGGCAGCATGCGCCTCGCGCGGGTCATCCTGCGATGGGTCCTGCATACCGCGCAGCTTCGGCTGACGATAGATAGCGTTGCTGTCGATGTTCAGCTTGGCATCCAGGCAATGCAGATTGCCGTCTTTCTTGATTACCAGCGGATTTACTTCCAGCAGAGCCAGATCGTAGTCGACGAAGAGCTTGGCCAAACCAACAAATATATGAACGAATTGCTTGACCTGATCGCCTTTGAGACCAAGCTGGAATGCCAGCTCACGCCCCTGGAACGGCTGGGCGCCAACCAACGGATCGATAGTTGCCTTGAGAATCTTTTCCGGCGTGTCGTGAGCGACCTTCTCGATGTCCACGCCGCCTTCAGTCGACGCCATGAAGACGACACGACGGGTAGCGCGATCAACCACCGCTCCCAGATACAGCTCTTTGTCGATATCAGTGCATGCTTCAACAAGAATGCGGCTGACCGGCTGGCCGTTGGCGTCGGTCTGATAGGTTACCAGACGCTTATCCAGCCACTGTTCAGCAAATGCACGGGCTTCGTCCTTGCTGCGAACAAGCTTTACGCCGCCAGCCTTACCGCGTCCGCCGGCATGTACCTGGGCTTTGACAACCCACTCAGTACCGCCGATCTGGTCGCAGGCTTCCGCCGCTTCCTTGGGACTGTCGACCGCGTAGCCTTTTGAAACCGGCAGTCCGTATTCCGCAAACAGCTGCTTACCCTGATATTCGTGAAGATTCATCTTAGCTACCGTTCGGTTTGATGTGCATCAGACGCCACTTCGTGGCGGCGTCACCTCAAGTCGCTGAAAACTATCGAAGATACCTTTCAATGACCTGTCATACCTTGCTCGAAGGTATTAGACGTTTGCGCCCCGGCCATGTTTAGGAGGCCCGACGCAAACGCCGATTCTGCTGCGCTATTAGCGCTTTTTACGGTTGGCGATGTGAATGGCGTGGCCATTAACAGCCAGTGCTGCTTCGTGCAGTGCTTCGGACATGGTCGGGTGCGAGAAGACCATCATGCCGAGATCTTCGGCGCTGGTACCGAACTCCATGCCAATTGCACCCTGCTGAACCAGTTCAGCCGCAGCCGGACCCATTACATGCACGCCCAGTACACGATCAGTCTTGGCGTCGGCGATAACCTTGACCAGACCGGCTGTGTCGTTAGCCGCCATGGCACGACCGCTTGCAGCGAACGGGAAAGTACCGACGTTGATTTCTACGCCTTCGCTCTTCAGCACCTGCTCGGTCTTGCCGACCCACGCGATTTCCGGATGGGTATAGATGACCGACGGCACCAGATCGTAGTTCATCTGCGACTTATGGCCAGCAATACGCTCTGCGACCATTACGCCCTCCTCGGAGGCCTTGTGCGCCAGCATCGCTCCACGCACAACGTCGCCGATCGCGTAAACACCCGGAACGCTGGTCGCACAGTAATCATCAACGAAGATGAAACCACGCTCGTCCATATCGACACCTGCGTCAGCAGCAAGCAGGTCGGTAGTAACAGGACGGCGGCCGACCGCTACGATCAGCTTGTCAAACGTCTGCTGCTGCTCGCCTTCGGCATTGGTGAAGTTGACTGTGACCTGATCACCTTTGACTTCAGAGCCAGTAACCCGAGCGCCAAGCAGAATCTTCAAGCCCTGCTTGCTCAGCACCTTGAAGGCTTCCTTGGAGATTTGCTCGTCAGCAGCAGGCAGGAACTTGTCCATCGCTTCGAGCACGGTGACTTCAGCCCCAAGACGTGCCCATACCGAGCCCAGCTCAAGACCAATCACGCCTGCGCCGATCACGCCAAGCTTGGCAGGAACACTTTGGAAATCCAGAGCACCGGTGGAGTCGACAATGATGTTTTGATCAACCGGCGCGGGCGGGATGTCAACTGGCTTGGAGCCGGAAGCCAGAATTACGTTCTCGGCGCCCAGCACCTGAGTAGTGCCGTCGAGAGCCGTAACCTCGACTTGCTTGCCGCTGAGCAGCTTGCCGTGACCTTCGAAAACAGTGACGCCGTTGGCCTTCATCAAACCGGCAACACCACCGGTAAGGTTTTTAACGATCTGGTCCTTACGCGCAACCATGGTGGGAACGTCCATGGCCACTTCACCAGTGCTGATCCCGTGAACCTTGAAGCTCTCATGGGCTTCGTGGAACTTGTAGGAGCTGTCGAGAAGCGCCTTGGACGGAATGCAACCGACGTTCAGACAGGTACCGCCAAGTGCGGTCTTGCCTTCCTTGCCCTGATACTTTTCGATACAGGCGGTCTTCAGACCCAGTTGTGCTGCACGAATGGCTGCAACATAACCGCCGGGGCCGGCACCGATCACGACGACGTCGAATTTCTGGCTCATTACGAATCCTCTTGAGTGCAGCAAAAAATCAAAGGCCACAGGCAACAGGCACGGCATTTTGCCTAGCCTGCCACCTGCAGCCCGTGAAGCGTGTTAGATGTCCAGCAGCAGGCGGGCCGGATCTTCCAACAGGTTTTTGATGGTCACCAGGAAGCTGACCGCTTCCTTGCCATCGATAAGGCGATGGTCGTAGGACAGCGCCAAGTACATCATCGGACGGATGACGACCTGACCATTGACTGCCATAGGACGCTGCAGGATGTTGTGCATGCCCAGAATAGCGGCCTGAGGCGGGTTGACGATGGGAGTCGACATCATCGAACCGAAGGTACCGCCGTTAGTGATTGTAAAGGTACCGCCAGTCATTTCATCGATCGACAACTTGCCGTCGCGGGCCTTCTTACCAAAGGTAGCGATGCCGTTTTCGACTTCAGCCAGGCTCATCAGTTCGGCATTGCGCAGAACCGGAACGACCAGGCCACGATCGCTGGAAACAGCGACGCCGATGTCCTGATAGCCGTGGTAGACGATATCGGTACCGTCGATCGAAGCGTTAACTGCGGGGAAGCGCTTCAGTGCTTCGACAGAAGCCTTGACGAAGAAGGACATGAAGCCCAGGCGTACGCCATTGTGGGTCTTCTCGAAAAGGTCCTTGTACTTCGAGCGAAGGGCCATGACCTCAGTCATGTCGACTTCGTTGAAGGTCGTCAGCATCGCCATATTCGACTGAGCCTCGACCAGGCGCTCTGCAACCTTAGCGCGCAGACGAGTCATCGGCACGCGCTTCTCGGTACGATCACCACCTGCCATTGCTGGAGCAGCAGCAGCGCTGGCAGGCTTGCTTGTAGCCGGAGCGGATTTTTTGGCCTCGATAGCGGCCACCAAATCTTCTTTAGTGACGCGGCCATCTTTACCAGTACCCTTGACACTGTTCGGGTCGATGCCGTTTTCTTCGGCCAGCTTACGAGCTGCAGGCGCGAGGATCGCATCTTCTCCGCTGGCGGCAGGCGCAGGGGCTGCCGCTTGGGCCGGTGCAGCGGACTCGGCGGGCGCAGAAGTGGCGGGAGCGGAAGCTGTAGCGCCAGCATCGAGCTTACCTAGTAGTTCACCGCTGAGGACGGTATCGCCTTCGTTCTTGGCGATTTCAGTCAGTACGCCATCCGCTTCGGCCAGTACTTCCATGACGACTTTGTCTGTCTCGATGTCGACAATCAGCTCGTCACGCTTTACCGCATCGCCCGGCTGCTTGTGCCAGGTGGCGACGGTGCCGTCAGCAACCGATTCCGGAAATTGGGGGGCTTTGATCTCGATAGCCATTAGCTGGGTCCTTTGATTCGGGTTTACATCGAGGCCGCGTTATTCGCGGCCTCTAGCAAGAATGATTAAACGGTGAAGGCGTCCTGCAGGAGTTTTTCCTGCTGCTCGGCGTGCATAGAGGCGTAACCGACGGCAGGCGCAGCTGAGGCTTCGCGACCGGCGTATTGCAGGAACAGCTCCTTCTTATGCGCAACGGCAACGCGGCGCATATGGTGCTGACTGCAATACCAGGCGCCCTGGTTCATCGGTTCTTCCTGACACCAGACGATGCTCTTGAGGTTCTGGTAAGGCGCCAGGACCTCGGCCAGATCATCCTCCGGGAACGGATAAAGCTGTTCGAGACGAACGACTGCGATGTCTTCACGACCTTCGTTGCGACGCTTATCAAGCAGGTCGTAATACACTTTGCCGCTGCACATAACCAGACGTTCGACCTTGTTCGGATCGATCTGATCGATTTCTGGAATCACGGTCAGGAACGAACCCTGTGTCAGATCTTCCAGTGTCGAAGTGGCAAGCTTGTGACGCAGCAGCGACTTCGGCGTAAGTGCAACAAGTGGCTTGCGCAGCGGACGGATCGCCTGGCGCCGCAGCATGTGGTAGACCTGCGCAGGGGTGGTCGGAACGCAGACCTGAATGTTGTGCTCGGCGCACAATTGCAGATAACGCTCCAAACGAGCCGAGGAATGTTCCGGGCCCTGCCCCTCGTAGCCGTGCGGCAACAACATGGTCAACCCGCAGAGGCGACCCCACTTGTGCTCGCCGCTGGTGATGAACTGGTCGATCACGACCTGTGCACCGTTGGCAAAGTCACCGAACTGAGCCTCCCATACCACCAGGGCATTCGGCATCGTGGTGGCGTAGCCGTATTCAAACGCCAGTACAGCTTCTTCCGAGAGGAATGAATCGTACAGATCGAAACGGGGTTGCCCTTCGTACAGATGCTGCAACGGGATGTAAGTGCTTCCATCCTTCTGGTTGTGCAGCGCCGCATGACGATGCGAGAAGGTCCCGCGACCAACATCCTGACCGCTGATGCGAACCGGGTGACCTTCGAAAAGAAGGGTCGCGTAGGCAAGCGTCTCGGCATAACCCCAGTTGATAGCGAGCGCGCCGGCTCCCATCTTCTGACGATCTTCAAGTATCTTCGATACCTGACGCTGCACAACGAAGCCTTCCGGCACCGCCAGCATTTTGTTCGACAGTTCCTGAAGCGCTTTCAGCTCGAACCGTGTGTCATAACGCGCGGTCCATGTATGACCCAGATAGGGACGCCAGTCGACGAACAATTCCTTGTTCGGTTCCTTGACCAGGCTTTTGACTACGTGCAGACCGTTGTCCAGCGCGGTCCGATATTCATCGACCTTGGCCTGAACCCGCTCATTGTCGAGAACGTTTGCCTGAGTCAGTGCATCAGCATAGAGCTCTCGTGTCGTGCGTTGCTTGGCGATCTTCTGATACATGAGCGGCTGCGTACCGCTGGGCTCATCGGCTTCGTTGTGACCACGACGCCGGTAGCAGATCAGGTCAATAACGATGTCGCGCTTGAATTGCATGCGGTAGTCGACAGCGAGCTGGGTGACGAACAACACCGCTTCTGGATCATCCGCATTCACATGGAAGATCGGCGCCTGAATCATCTTCGCAACGTCTGTCGCGTATTCAGTGGAGCGTGCATCTTCCTGCTTGTTGGTCGTGAAACCAACCTGGTTGTTGATCACGATCCGGATGGTACCGCCCGTGCGATACGCGCGGGTCTGAGACATCTGGAACGTTTCCATGACAACGCCCTGCCCCGCCACCGCGGCATCGCCGTGGATGGTAACAGGCAGCACTTTGTCACCAATCGCATCGCAACGACGATCCTGGCGGGCGCGAACAGACCCCTCGACTACTGGCGAAACAATTTCCAGGTGAGATGGGTTGAACGCCATTGCCAGGTGGATTTCGCCGCCTGGGGTCATGACGTTCGAGGAAAAGCCCTGGTGATACTTGACGTCACCGGAGCTTAGCCCTTCGACCTTCTTGCCTTCGAACTCGTCGAAGAGGTCGCGTGGGTTCTTTCCAAAGGTATTCACAAGCACATTGAGACGGCCGCGGTGGGCCATCCCTATGACGATTTCTTTCGTACCGTAGGAACCAGACCGCTGGATAATCTCATCCAGCAACGGAATCAGACTCTCCCCGCCTTCGAGGCCAAAGCGCTTGGTGCCGGGGTACTTGGTTCCGAGATACTTCTCAAGCCCCTCGGCAGCGGTCAAACGCTCCAACAGGTGGCTTTTGATTTCAGGCGAGAAGGACGGACGGCCGCGAACGCTTTCCAGCCGCTGGATGAACCAGTTGCGCTGGTCGGAATCGACGATGTGGGTAAATTCCGCACCGATGGTGCGGCAATAAGTCTCTTGCAGCGCCTGGTGAATTTCACGCAACGTAGCCTGATCTTTGCCCATTGCAAGATCACCGGTACGGAATACCGTATCGAGATCAGCATCGGTCAATGCGTAGTTGCTGATAGCAAGATCAGCCGGAGCCACACGCTGCTGCAAGCCAAGCGGATCCAGCTGAGCGGCTTGGTGGCCACGCATCCGATAGGCTTGGATCAGACGCAGGACTTCGACCTGCTTTTTCTCGTGCTCAGTGCTAACGCTTCCTGCTGAAACAGGCTGGGCGCGACGCTGGTTCTTGGCCAGCAGCACGAAGTGATCGCGTATCGTCGAATGCGAAACGTCAGCCGCAGCACCGCCACTGACGGGCAGCTTCTGGAAGTAGGTGCGCCACTCTTCGGGCACAGCGTTGGGATCGTGCAGGTAGAGCTCATAAAGCTCTTCCACATAGGCAGCGTTACCACCGGATAGGTGGGCACTGTCCCACATGCGCTGCATTACGCTTTCTTGCATGTCTGGTCACCTTCGATAAGGAGACACCACCAGCGTGGA
>Ga0208566_1000018_pt1 | contig 156089 bp, 166 predicted proteins | sample PL_2010_150m_FD_184159 | JGI IMG/M metagenome (GOLD analysis project Ga0208566, IMG submission 184159) | Freshwater microbial communities from Powell Lake, British Columbia, Canada to study Microbial Dark Matter (Phase II) - PL_2010_150m... | ecosystem: Environmental > Aquatic > Freshwater >...
GTCCCACATCAGAGCTTTCTGCTCTTCCGTGTAATAAATACGTGGTCTTTGCTTCATCTGCAACACTCCTTCTGCTTACGCAGATTCTAGTGTGTTGCATCGACCGGTTGAATCCGCAGCCAAAAGCGGAAGTTGGTGTCACTGTCTAAAATTAACAAGATGTCCCAGCATTGGAACGTGATGCGGAGGGGTAAAGAAGGTCTGGATATTAGACAGAAAACTAGAGATGTACTGATATATCAGTAGGATGCAGTAATAACGCGCTCAGGCTGTGATTCCGGCTGTCGTGGGTTCGAGTCCCATCGTCCACCCCATGAACACAAGCGGTTTGCGAAATATCCGAGCTAAGAAGTTTCTTAGGCTGTTTTCCTGATCAGGAAAGTGAATTCGCTCCCGTCTTCGGTAAGCGAGAGCATCTCGTGGCCGGTCTGTCGGCAGAATGCCTGAAAGTCCATGACCGATCCCGGATCGGTGGCGACTACCTTGAGCACTTGTCCGGCCGCAATTTCGGCCAGGACCTTCTTGCAGCGCAAGATAGGCAGCGGGCAGTTGAGTCCGCGGGCATCCAGTTCCTTGTCAAATTCCATTGTGTTTTTCTCCATGGCGCTCAGCTTTTTGATGCGAGCGGATGGCCTGCTTTGCCCCAAGCCAGGATACCGCCGCGCAAGTTGAAGACCTGATCACGTCCATTGCTATTCATGAAGCCGCAGGCCTGCGCCGAACGTATGCCGCTGTGACAGTAGAACACCAACGGTTCATCTCCGACCAACTCACTCATTTTTACCGGTAGCAGCGACAAGGGAATATGTTGCGCCCCGCGGATGATCCCGCCGGCGGCCTCTGCGTCGGAGCGTACGTCAACCAAAACCACTTTGCCGGTGGCCAGTATGGCGTGCAGTTCGTCCGCATCAATTTCTTTGTAACCAGACATGAATTTTTCTTGGGCAGTGGATGGTTGAGAAATATACCAACGTTACGCAGGTTTTTGATTGCAGCGCTTAGCTGGCAGAGATGAAGCGGGAACTAATGGTGGCCAAGGGCGGAATCGAACCACCGACACAAGGATTTTCAATCCTCTGCTCTACCGACTGAGCTACTTGGCCACTATCTTTAGCCTGACGACAGGTTTCAAGAACGCGAAAGTATAGCAAAATTGGGGGCGCCGTTCAAAACGAATTTCTCGCTAAATGCGTGAAGCGCGACTTGGCCGGATACAATACGCATAGCGCGACTTAAATTTAAACAGAACACACGCACTTCCGCACAATACTATCTGGCCATTTTCAGAGAACCTCCGTATGACATCAAGCCCTGCCTTCGACATTCGCCCGCATGCTCCCCATCTGCAGGATGCACTCAAAGCCAAGATCGACGGCAAGACCAAACCGTTGGGCGCGCTCGGGCGGCTGGAAGCTCTGGCGTTGCAGATAGGCTCAATCCAGGACTCGCTGGAGCCCAGGCTGGCCCGCCCGGTAATTCTGGTGTTCGCCGGCGATCACGGTATCACGCAGGACGGGGTTAGCTCCTTCCCGCAGGAAGTGACTTACCAGATGGTGCTCAACTTTTTGTCCGGCGGCGCGGCGATCAATGTTTTTGCGCGCCAGCACGGCATGGCCCTCAGAGTGGTGGATGCTGGCGTTAAAGGCGAATTTCAGCCGCACCCGGAACTGGTCGACGCTAAAATCGGCCACGGCACGCAGAGTTTTCTGCGCATGCCGGCGATGAGCGACGTCCAGTGCGAGACGGCCATTGCGCGTGGGGCCGATCTCGCGCGCGCCGAAATTGCCGCCGGCAGCAATGTGCTGGGTTTCGGCGAGATGGGTATCGGCAACACCTCCAGCGCTGCGGCACTGATGAGCGTGTTGTGCGCATTACAGCCGGCGCAGTGCGTCGGGCGCGGCACCGGGCTCGACGACGACGGCGTGCGGCGCAAGTGCGCCATCCTCGAGCAGGCCCTGGCGCTGCATAGTCTGGATGCGACCGACCCGATGCGCGCGCTTGCCGTGTTTGGCGGCTTCGAAATCGCCATGATGGCAGGCGCCATGCTGGGCGCTGCCGAAGGGGGGGCGCTGTTGCTGATTGATGGCTTTATTGCGACATCGGCCTTGCTGGTGGCCTCCCGATTGCACCCAGCCATTATCGATTATTGCGTCTTCTCGCACCGTTCCGGCGAAGCCGGCCATGCGCGGCTGCTTGAGGAATTAAAAGCTGTTCCGTTGCTGGATTTGGGCATGAGGCTGGGTGAAGGGACGGGAGCCGCCATGGCCTATCCTATCGTCGTCGCAGCGGTCAATTTTCTTAACCAGATGGCCTCGTTCGAATCGGCCGGCGTGAGCGAAAGCAGCCAGGGATGAAACGCGAGCTACGCCTGTTTTTCACCGCACTGGCGTATTTCACCCGCATTCCGTGCGCGGCGTTTGGCGGACATGAGGAACACGACCTTAATCACGCTGCCAAGTATTTCCCGCTGGTCGGCATCGTCGTGGGCATGGTCGCCGCTCTGGTTTACCTTGCGGCGCATCTCAAATTGCCGCAGGAGCTGGCTGTCCTGGCCAGCATGGCGGCAACATTATGGCTCACCGGCGCTTTCCACGAAGACGGCTTGACCGACGCGGTGGATGGTCTGGGCGGCGGCTGGACGCAAGAGCAGGCGCTTACCATCATGAGGGATTCGCGCATCGGGAGCTTCGGTGCGGCGGCCTTGATCATGATGCTGCTGGCCAAATTCGAGGCGCTGGCACATCTTGCCCCGCTGTTGCTGCCAGCCATCCTGGTCGCCGGCCATGCGCTAAGCCGCTTCTGTGGCGTGGTTCTGATCTATACGCAAAGTTATGTGCGCGAGAGCGGCAAGGCAAAGCCGCTGGTTAAACAACTATCGTTAGAACAACTGGCGCAGGCGGCGCTATTCGGGCTGGCCCCGCTGGCGCTGCTCGCTACGCAGATGGCGTGGGGTATGGTGCTGGTAGCGCTGATTCCGGTGGCGCTGGTGTGGTGGTGGTTCAGCCGCATGCTGGTGCGGCGGCTGGGCGGCTATACCGGTGATTGCCTTGGTGCCATGCAGCAATTGTGCGAGCTGGCCTTCTATCTGGGCATGGCGGGCGTGGCTGGGGTCGGGGCATAGCCATGGAGCTCTACCTGATACGCCATACCACGCCGGAGGTGGCGCCCGGAGTGTGCTATGGCCGGCTGGATGTCCCGCTGGCCGGGAGTTTTCCGGATGAAGCCGAGGCTATCCGCCAACGGCTGAAGGTGTTGCCCGCCATGGATTTCTTTTCCAGCCCGGCGCAACGCTGCCGGCGCTTGGCGGAGCAGCTCGATCCCTCCGCGCTGCATTTCGACGCACGCTTGCAGGAAATGGATTTTGGCGCATGGGAAGGCTGTGCCTGGACAGACATAGACCGGGCGCAAAGCGACATCTGGGCTGTGGATTTTATTCACACACCCTGCCCCGGCGGCGAATCCTGGAGCGCATTGCGCAAGCGGGTAATGGATTTTCTCGAACATCTGGTCTTGCGCAAGCTGCCGCGCGCGGCCATCGTCACGCATGCCGGCGTGATCCGGACGATCGTCGCTCACTACCGTGGATTGCCGCCGGAGAAACTGTTCGAGGTCACGGTGGGCTATGGCGAAATCATTCATATTGCCGATACCGGGGGAGCTGCCTGTGGCTGATGCGTTCCCTGCGCCGGAGATCGCGGCGGTTTACCGCGCCATCTTCGAGCGCCGCGACATGCGCCATTTCACGCCGGAACCTGTCGATCCGGCACTGTTTCAGCGCCTGATGGTGGCGGCGCATCATGCACCTAGCGTGGGGATGATGCAGCCGTGGCGCTTCATCCGCATTACCGATATCCCTCTGCGGCGAGCAATTCACGTCTTGGCCGAGGCCGAACGGCTGGAGACGGCGCGTGCACTGAAGGAACGCGAGGACGAATTCATGCGGCTCAAGGTTGAGGGCATCATGGAGTGCGGCGAACTACTGGTCGTGGCCCTGACGGATGGCCGCGAGCGGCATGTGTTCGGACGCCGCACCATGCCGGAGATGGATCTGGCCTCGGCCGCTTGCGCCATCCAGAACCTGTGGCTGGCGGCTCGCGCCGAAGGATTGGGGCTGGGCTGGGTATCGTTATTCGATCCGCAGGCGCTGGGACAATTGCTCGGTATGCCGCAAGGTGCCAAGCCAGTCGCCGTGCTGTGCCTGGGCCACGTGAAGGAATTCTACCCGCGCCCCATGCTACAGGATGCCGGCTGGGCGCAACGGATGGAGTTGGGCGAGGTCGTCTTCGAGAACGGCTGGTCAGGCGTTGTGCCCAGCCCATTGCCGGACGATGCGGGCTAGCTCATCCAGCCCGTCGGTCAGCGCTGCCGGCCCCGGTTGCAGGATGAGCGGCGATTTGATTTCGAATACCTGGCCGTGCGCCACCGCCGGAATCGCTGACCAGCCTGGGCGCGCCATCACCTGCTCGGGGCGGAACTTCTTGCCGCACCAGGAGCCGATAATGATATCCGGCGCCCGCCGCACCACTTCCTCAGAGTCGGCGATGATGCGCCCACCCGCCAGGCTTTGGCGCCCGAGTTCCGTAAAGCAATCCTCGCCGCCGGCGATGCCTATCAGTTCCGATACCCAGCCGATGGCGGAAATCATGGGCTGATCCCACTCCTCGAAATAGACGCGGGGTCTGCGCGGCATTGCTGCCGCTTCGCGGCGCACCATTTCCACTCGTTGTTCCAATGACTCGACCAATTGCGCGGCCTTGTCTCCTGCCCCAATCAGCGCACCCAGGGTCGCCACCATGCGCAGAATGCCATCCACGCTGCGCTGGTTGAATATGTAAACCTCGATGCCCGCCTTGATCAAATCGCGGGCGATGTCTCCTTGCAGATTGGAGAAGCCCAGCACCAGATCGGGCTTGAGATCGAGGATGGCGTCAATTTTCGCGCTGGTGAAAGCGGAGATTTTGGGTTTCTCCCTGCGCGCTTGTGGTGGGCGCACGGTGTAGCCGGAAATGCCGACGATGCGATCCTGCTCGCCCAGCAGATACAGTGTTTCGGTGGTTTCTTCAGTGAGGCAGACGATGCGGCTGGGGTGGCTGATGGTCATGGTGCGCTTTTTCCGATGTGAATGAGGGCTGTTTCCAGGCGCTGCCATTCAGCCTCGCTACCGGGCAGGCCGAAACGCAGGCTGTGCGGTTGCGTGAAGAGGCGCACCAGGATGCCTTGCCGCGCCAGCGTTGCGGCAACGGCTTCTGCTTCCGTCGTCGGACACCATTGGAATAGCGCGCTGCCGCCAGCCGGTTGCAGGTGATGGGTTGAGAGCAGAGCCGCAAGCCGTTGCGATTCTGCTGACAAGCGTTTTCGCATGCCGGCTTGCCAGGCGGTATCGCAGAGCGCGTGGAGAGCAGCCCAGCGCGCGGGCCCGCCGATAGGCCAAGGCCCGATTTCCTCCTCCAGGTCTGCGCGCAGTGCGTCCCAGGTCAGCGCGAAACCAACGCGCGCGCCGGCCAAACCGAAAAACTTACCCAGACTGCACAGCACCACTAGTCCCGATCGGCCGGCATGAGATGCCAAGCTGCCGCCGGGAGTGGCATCCATGAACGCCTCGTCCACCACCAGCCAGCCCCCGCGTGCCGCCAGCGCATCCAGCCACTCCAGCAGCAGGCTGGGCGGAAATACGTGGCCGGTGGGATTGTTGGGGTTGCACAGCAGCAGTACATCGGCGCGGCGCGCTTCTTCGCTTAGTTTTTCCTGGGCCAGATCATCTGCCGGCGTGCTTATTACCTGATGGCCGCAACGTTGCCAGGCGTAGGCGTGTTCCGCATAGGCCGGCGTCAGCATCGCCACCCGGCAGGGCGACCGCAATCGCGGCAAGGCCTGGATCAAGGGTTGCGAGCCGGCGGCGGGAAGGGGGGTGCAATCGGTGCTGTAGTAAGCACTGGCTGCGGCGGTAAGGCCGTCGCTGTCTTCCGGCAAGCGCCGCCATACTTCGGGCGGCATGTCTGGCACCGGCCAACCGTGCGGGTTGATGCCGGTGGAAAGGTCGAGCCAGTCGGCCAACGGAATATTGTAGGCCTGTGCTGCCGCGGCCAGCCGTCCGCCGTGTTCAAGCATACGCCCATCCTCCCGCCAGCACGGCGATAGCCAGCCAGAGCCATACGCCGTTGCGCACGAGGCGTAGTGCGCGGCCTATGTCCGCCGTGACGGGCGCTGGGCCTACACCCAATACCGGGCGCTCATGCCACTCGCCCTGATAGCGTGCCGCACCGCCTAGCCTGACCCCCAGCGCGCCGGCCCCGGCAGACATCACCGGCCCGGCGTTCGGGCTGTCCCAAGTTGGCGCTTGTTCACGCCAACAGTTAAGCGCCGTGCGGGTTTTTCCGAGCACGGCATAGGTAAGTGCTGTCAGCCGTGCGGGGATGTAGTTCAGCGCATCGTCCAACCGTGCCGCCGCCCAGCCGAAATACAGAAAGCGCGTGTTTTTGTAGCCCCACATTGCATCCAGCGTGTTGACTAGCCTGAACAGCAAAGCCCCTGCGCCGCCCGCGACAAAAAACCAGAACAGCGCGCCGAATACGCCGTCGTTGCCGTTTTCCAGCACCGATTCTATCGTGGCCGGAACCGGTTCCAAGGCGGCGGAATCGCGGCTCACCATGTAGGAAGCCGCTGTTTTCGCCCCAGCCTCGTCGCCTGTCTGCAAGGCTTGCAGCACCGCGTGGGCATGCTGATGCAGACTTTTGTGGCCGATGGCGAAATACAGCAGCAGCGCGTCGGCAACCGGGGAAAGCCTGCACAGCCAGGCCGCCAATGCGGTGAAGGGAATAATCAGCAAAGTAACGCCCAATACGCCGTATAACCGCTGTGCCGCGCGTTCCCGGCGCGATTCCGGGTTAAGTCGCGCTGCGACGAAATTTGCCAGGTTGCCGAACCCCGCCAGCGGATGCCAGCGGCGCGGCTCGCCCAGAAAATGGTCGAGCGCCACAGCGGCCACGGCCAGCAGCGGGGTTATGGGATAATGGGCAAATGAAAGGCTCATACAAAAATCCTGCAAACCACCCGAGCGATGGGAGTGCAAGGCGCGAGGCGATACCAGAACCGGAGTTTACATGGCAGTAAATGAGGATTCTGGGCGCGGCTCGCAACGCCGCAATCGTGAGCGAAGTGGTTTGCAGCCATATGCATTGATGATCCAGGGTACAACTTCGGACGCCGGAAAAAGTACATTAACGGCAGGATTATGCAGGGTATTGTACCGCAGGGGCATCCGCGTCGCGCCGTTCAAGCCGCAGAACATGGCGCTCAATTCCGCCGTGACGGTGGATGGCGGCGAGATCGGTCGCGCACAGGCGGTGCAGGCGATGGCCTGCGGTCTGGAACCGCATTCCGACATGAACCCGGTGCTGCTCAAGCCCAATACCGATACCGGCGCGCAGGTCATCGTGCACGGTAAGGCGCTGCAGAACATGGAGGCCACGGCCTACCACGACTACAAGGCTGTTGCCATGCAGGCCGTGCTCCATTCCTGGCAACGGCTCGCCACGCAGTACGACTGCATCATTGTCGAAGGCGCGGGCAGCCCGGCAGAAATCAACCTGCGGGCGGGCGACATTGCCAACATGGGCTTTGCAGAAAAAGTCGATTGCCCGGTGCTGCTGGTGGCCGATATCGACCGCGGCGGCGTGTTCGCCCATATCGTCGGCACATTGGCGCTGCTGTCGGAGAGCGAACAGGCGCGCATTGTCGGCTTCGTCATCAACCGTTTTCGCGGCGACATTGCCCTGCTACAACCCGGCCTGGACTGGCTGGAGAAGGAAACCGGCAAGCCGGTGATCGGCGTATTGCCTTATCTGCACGGCCTGCATATCGAAGCCGAGGATGCTATTCCGCGCGACGCGCAAGGTGGGGTCGATGGCAAGTTGCGCGTGATTGCCCCGGTGACGCCGCGCATCTCCAACCACACCGATTTCGACGCGCTACGCCTGCATCCTGGAGTGGATTTCCGCTTCGTCGGGTCGAACGAAACCATTCCCCCTGCCGACCTCATCCTTCTGCCCGGCAGCAAAAGCGTGCGCGCCGACCTGGAATTTCTGCGGCAACAAGGCTGGGAAGCCGCTATCCAGCGCCATTTGCGCTACGGCGGAAAACTGCTCGGCATCTGCGGCGGCTTCCAGATGCTGGGGAAAGCGCTACACGATCTGCAAGGGTTGGAAGGCATGGCGGGAAGCAGCGCCGGTTTGAACCTGCTGGACATGGAAACCACGCTGGAGGCTGAAAAGCGGCTGGCACGCGTGGACGGGAAACTGGCTTTCGCCGATGCCGCCGTCAGCGGCTACGAAATCCACATGGGCGTGAGTCAGGGGGCAGCCCTGCAACGCCCGATGATGCAAATGCCCACAGGGCCGGAAGGCGCGCTTTCAGAGGATGGCGCGGTAGCGGGCACTTACCTGCACGGCCTGTTCGACCACCCCGAAGCCTGCGCCGCGCTGCTGCAATGGGCCGGACTGGAAAAACAGGATGCCGTGTTTGATTACCGCGCCCTGCGCGAAGAAGGCCTCAACCGGCTGGCAGATGCGCTGGAAGCGCATCTGGATTGGGAGAAGCTGGAGCGGTATTTGCCGGTGGCGTACTGATCCGAAGGCAGTCCCAGGCTAGAAGACCCAGTCTTCCTTCTCCATAAATGCACGCAAATCCAAACAAGGCACTTTGAAGTGCTTGCAGATGTTGGGAATCTTGGCGGCATTGGACTTGAACTGCTCCATGCTTAGAACGGTTGCACCCAATGAAGCCGCTCTAGCGATGAGGAACGGGTCAGCATTCCTTCCGCCACGCAGAAGTTTTTGCTTTTCTATGTTGGCTTGAAAGTGATTGATGGCGTAGATGCTTGCCACAATCGCACCCTCTTTGGCATCTGGCGTTGTGAATAGGTCAATATTATTCCACGCCCAATCCAAGCTTTCCCCGCCTATATCTTCCAACTCACGAAATGCTTCTTTTGTTGACGTGAATTTGCCATCAGCCACCATAGCGTCAAAACGCTCCCAGAGAGTAACGAACTGGGTACGGTAGTAGTTGCGGTGGAGTGCTGAAATGACTGATGTGTCGACGACTTACATCAGAGCCCTTCCCCGAATTTAGCCTCAAACTTCGGAAGGTTTTTTGGCTTAATGTTTAGGTATTCAGCGAGTTGGATTTCATCGAAGCGCTGTTGATAATATCGAGTGAACGCTAAGTCGATATACCGTGGTCCTAGATAAGCGAAGTGACTGTTGTAATAGTTGCCAGAACCCGCTTGCGGCGGTTTGATCTGGCTTTCCCACGCTCTCGCCGCTTCGCTGTATTCATTAACTTCAATCAAGCCGCGATCAAGCATCTTGCGATAGATCACCTCGCGGCTGACACCGAAGTATGCGGCAAGGTTTGCAGCCGTGTCGCGGTCCGCCGCCATTCCGCTCAGCATTTTGTCGAATATATCATCAGGGACGAGAATTCTGGCCGCAAGCCCATTGCAGATGATTTCAATTTTTTGTTCGTTAGGTGCCAGATGCTGGATGTACTGATCGTCAATGATGTCAATGCCGCTCGTGTGAAACAACAGATGTCCTAACTCATGAAAGAGTGTGAATATCTGTCGAGTCTTGGTGCAGCTATTGTTCACATAGATGATCGGAAACTCTTCGTCGTAGAGGCAAAAGCCAAAGTAGCCTTGGGCGTGGAAAGCGTCCTTGAAGACGAACACACCCACTTGTGCGAATGCCTCGCGCCATGCATCTAAAGCTTGTTCAACACTCCTCCACCTAGCCTGCTGTTCCAAACTGATGCCAAGATAGTTGCGTACCGTGGTCGCAATCTCTTCTAAGGAGGTATTGGTTGTGAACTGGAGGTCGCGCGTGATTAGCTGAGGAGCTTGGTTTTTACCATCGTTTAGCTCAGCCAGATTGATCTGCATGGCCTGACCCTTCCGAAGAAAGGTGCGAACCGTGCGGGGGATCGTGGCGAAATCCTCAGCAGTTAGCGTGCGAAAGGACTTCTCAACGGTTGGTAAATCAGGTGGGTTAGGAAAGAAGAACACTGCCACAGGGCATTTAAACTTCTCGGCCATCTGCTCGAGTTGGGAGTAAGTAGGCGATGCAGTGCCATCTTCCCAAGCGACAATCTTTTTGAAATTCCTGCTGGCATCTTCGATGGAAAATCCTGCGCGCTTGCGTGCCCACTGCACGATTTCTGGATTGATTGGCAAGGCATCTTTCAGTTCCATTTTGACATTTTCCCACTTACTGTCGGCAGGCTGCAAGTTGCCATTTATCCTTGCTGACCTCATCCCTTAGCTTCTTGTGAGAAGGGTCAACCGTGACGGTTACGCCCTGAAGTCCATTCTTGGCTAGCAACTCCCAAAATTAATGCTATTTCAGGCAGCGATGGAAGGTGGGGGGAATCGGCGTTTGTGTTGCGGCAGTGTGCATCTATGGGGAAATTGCTAACCTTTCAAACTTAACGGCAACCCCGCCACCATGAACATCGCATTGTCGCACATCGCGGCCACTGCCTGATTCAAGCGTCCCTGTTCGTCCTGAAAGCGGCGGTTGATTTCGCCCAGCGGGACTATGCCCATGCCCACCTCGTTGCTGACCAGGATAATACTTCCCGGCAGGGTGGGCAGGGCATCCAGCAGGGCTTGACGCTCGGCTTCCCAAGTCTTGTCTTGCGGCGGGTTGCAGTCGGGACATGTCCATTGTGCCAGCCACAGGGTGAGACAATCGACCAGCAGGTAGCGATCCGGCGCGGCGTGCTTGATGAGTGTTTCAGCCAGATGGAACGGTTCTTCTACCAAGCCCCAATGCGAGGGGCGGCGGGTTTGGTGGTGGCTAATGCGCTGCTGAAATTCGGCGTCATACACCTGCGCGGTGGCAACGTAGATCACAGGCAGGCCTGATTCGGTGGCGAGCTTTTCGGCATAGGCGCTTTTGCCGGAGCGCGCGCCGCCGAGAATCAGGGTTTTCATGCAGAGTCTCCAAACAAGCGGGCCGTGGCGACTGGATTCGATGCAAAGTAGAAATGCAGATAACTTGCTGTCAGGCTGCCGTGGCGATAAATGGCTTCGCCTTGGCCGTATTTCGTTGTTGCTAGCGAGAGCGGCTGCAAGTCGGTGGCAAAGCTGGAATAGTGGAAGGTGTGTGCATTCAATTTTTCACCGATCAGTTCAGCAAACTGTACACCCAAGCCTTGCAGGCGCGGTTCCATGTGGGTTTTGCCGGGCAGCAGCCCGAATGCGGGATTGTCGTCGATGGTCTCGGTGAGCGCCATCATGCCGCCGCATTCGGCCAGCATGGGCATGCCGTTTTGCCAGGCAGCTTGCAGCGCGCTGCGCATGGCTTGGTTGGCGGCGATTTCCTGCAGGTGGAGTTCCGGGTAGCCGCCGGGCAGCCACAATGCGTCGGCTTGCGGCATAGTGGCATCGTGCAGCGGCGAGAAAAAAGCCAACTGCGCGCCCATGGCTTGCAGGCATTCCAGATTGGCCGGGTAAAGAAAACAGAAGGCAGCATCGCGGGCGACGGCAATGGTTTTGCTCTTGAGAAGCTGTGGCACAGCGGGCAACTCTGCGGCGGGGAAATCCACGGCAGGCGGCAATGGTAACTCGCCGGATGCGGCCAGCGCCTGTGCGGCGGCTTCGATGCGTTGTTCGAGATCGCCGATTTCTGCGGCGCGGAACAGCCCAAGGTGACGCTCCGGCAGGGCGAAGGCCTCATTTTTCTGCAACGCGCCCAGCCAGGGGATGTTGCCGGGCAAACTGTCGCGCAGCATGTCGGCGTGGCCTGCGCTGCCGACGCGGTTGGCGATGGCTCCGGCGGCTTGCAGCTCTGTGCCCATCAACCCGGCCGCGAGTTTGCCGAAGGTTTGCGCCATGCCGGAAGCGTCAATGGTCAGCGCTACGGATAAATTGAATTTCTGTGCGATGTCGGCGCTGGATGGGGCGCCGTCATATAACCCCATCACTCCTTCCACCACGATGACATCGGCCTCCTGCGCCGTGCGATGCAGCCGCATTCGGCCATCCTGTTCGCCACACATGGCGAGGTCGAGGTTTTCGACAGGTGCACCCGACGCAGTTTGCAGCACCATGGGGTCGAGAAAATCCGGCCCGCATTTGAAGGCGCGTACTTTCAGGCCGCGGTTGCGCCAGGCGCGGATCAGCGCGGCTGTTGAGAGCGTTTTGCCTTGGCCGGAAGCGGGGGCGCTGATGAGCAGCGCCGGGCAGGATGTCATAAGTCGATGCCGGGCTGCGCCTTCACTCCGGCGCGCCAAGCGTGTTTCACATCCATCAGCTCGGTGACGGTGTCTGCGGCATCGAGCAGTGCCTGTGGTGCACCGCGCCCGGTGACGACTACATGCTGCATGGGCGGGCGGGCAGCGATGTCGGCCAGCACCTGATTGGTATCCAGATAGCCGTATTTCAGGGTGTAGGTGAGCTCGTCGAGGATGATCAGGCTAAACGACGGGTCGGCCAGCAGTTTGCGCGCGATATCCCAGCCTTCACGGGCTTTCTGTATGTCGCGTTCGCGGTCCTGCGTATCCCAGGTGAAGCCTTCTCCCAGCACGTGCCATTCCACACCAGGCTGGCGGCGGAAAAAGGCTTCTTCCCCGGTATCGGAGCGTCCCTTGATGAACTGTGCCACCCCGACTTTCATGCCATAGCCGAGCGCACGCGCCACCATGCCGAAAGCGGAAGAAGATTTCCCTTTGCCGTTGCCGGTAAGAACCAGCAGCAGCCCTTTTTCGCTATTAGCCTTAGCAACGGCCTGATCGATGACAGTTTTTTTGCGCGCCATACGTGTGGCATGGCGCGCGTTTTTTTCAGCGTCGATCACACCGATGCGGAGCCCGATTCAGCGTTGCCACGCACCATCACCAGCGCGACATGTACCGCCAATGCCACCGCGGCCCAGAATGCAAAGGATTGCAACGTATGCGGAAAATACTTCAGCAGGCGGCCGCCGAACTCGGCCAAGTTGGTATCGACAAAGCGGCCGGAGAAGAAGTAGAAACCGCCGCTGCTGAACATTTCGGCCAGCGTGGCGCTGCCCAAGAGGCTCGCGCCCAGCGCTGGCAGCGTGCTCATGCTGAAGCTGTAGCATTTGGCATACCAGCGTCCGGCCAGCCAGAGCGTGCCGTAGGCCGGCAGCAGAAAACCGTAGGCCGGGCTGATGCAGAAGGCGCTCACGCCGCCGAAGGCGATGGCTACGTAATCGATCAGGACGACTTCAGCCAGCAGGGCACCGAATGCCCAGGCGCTGCGCAGGTAAAAACCTGCCAGAAAGAATACCACCCAGGTGGCGGGCGGCAAGTTCAGAGCGGTAGCGAAATGGTGGCCGTGGGTGGCCGCAATCAGCAGAGCGAGTACGGCACCGATGCCGTATTGATTACGATTGTCGGAAGTCATGTGTTTCTCCTTATTAACGTTAGCTAGGTTGATTAGTATGATGGCATTGTATCGTAATTATTCTGGCTGCCAGCGCAGGCCAACGAACAGATTCGCACCGGCAGTCTCATAAGGTGCGGAAGTCGCAGTGTTGCCTGTATAGGCAAGAATGTATTCCTTATCCAGAATGTTATTAGCGCGCGCCTCTATCCGCCATGCCGGAGCGAAGGCGTAACTTGCAGTCAGGTTGAGCAGTGTATAACCCCCCATACGCTTGGTATTGGTGGAGTTGTTGAATCGTTCGGATGTGCCCATGACCTCTGCTCCCGTGTGGAAAGCGCCTGCTTCGTAGGACAGATTCAATGTCCCGTGACGCTGGCCGCGTCGCGGCAACAACAAATGGCTCGCCTGGTCACGCGGTGATTGTACCGTTATGTTACCGCCCGCCTGCCAGTGCTCGGAGATTTGCCATCCGCCATCGAATGTGACGCCCTTGATCTCGGCTTCGCTGAGGTTGATCGGGTTCGGCGCGAAGACGATCAAATTTTTGATCTGGTTATCAAACACCGTCAGGTTTCCATGAACCATCTGAGTCTCATAGCGCAGGCTAATTTCGCGATTGCGCGAGCTTTCCGGCTGAAGATTGGCATTGCCGAACCCGGGGAAGTAGAGCTGGTTAAACGTCGGCGCCTTGAACGCAGTCCCAAGGCTTGCCGTCGCCCGCCAGTGCGGAGCTATACGGTAACCGTAAGCGGCTCCGCCCGTCGTATGCTGCCCGTATTGCGAATTATCATCACGCCGCATGCTCAACTGTAGAGAGTGCGCATCAAGATCGGCCAGATAGGAGGCCAGCCAGCCATTGTTATCGCGTGACTTGACCGCGTAATTGGTGGTGCTGCTGACTTCCTGCTCCAGCCGGTCATAGGCCAAGGTCAACGTGCCCAATGGCAGGGAAAAATCATTCTGCCAACTTGCTTGGCGCTGATCTGTGTTGAAAGTGCCGGGGGAGGCCGAGTGATCTTGAGAATCATCCACGCCCACCCCAAAACGCAAGGTGCTATTCCAGAAAGACGACAGCCGGTTGCGGCTGGTCACCGCGTAGCTGCGCAGGGTTTCGTCAAGGTAACAAACCGAGCTATTGCAATCGTAATAGTTGTGCCCACGACTCTGAAAAAACTGCAAATCCAGTTCATGGCCTTCCGCAATCTGCTGCGTCAGATTCATCGTGACCGATAAATCCCGGTACGGGTCGTTGTCAGCATCAAAGCCGGTCGTCACCTTCTTGGATGAAAATCCTTTGGTATCCAGCACGCTGGCATTCAACGCGTAACGCGTACTGGAGACACTGCCGCTCACGCCGGCTTCCGCGCGCTTGGTGTTGTAGCTGCCATAGCCGGCAAATGCGTTGAATTTCATCGCGCCCTCGCCACGCTTGGTGAAAATCTGGATCACACCGCCAATGGCGTCCGCGCCATACAGGCTGGACGCAGGGCCACGCAAAATTTCAATGCGCTCAATCTGTGCCAGGGGAATATTTTCAAACGCGGTTTTGCCTTGTGTGGCAGAGCTAATGCGCAAGCCATCCACCAGCACCACGACGTGATCATCGTTGGTGCCGCGCAGGAATACGCTGGTCGCTTTGCCTGCGCCACCATTGGAGCTGATTTCGATGCCGGGTTGCCTTTGCAGCAATTCAACCAGCGTAGACTGCCCGGCATGTTCGATTTCTTCACTGTCAATCACGGTAACGTCTGACAAAACGCTTTCCCGTGATTGGGGGATGCGGCTGGCTGTGACCACGACATCCTCGGTATTCAGCGCCACTTGATTTTCAGTCGGTGCGGAGTAAGAAACAAAAGGGTAAGCCAGGCATATTAGCCCAGCTGTGATTCTGCGGTTCATGGTAAGGGTTGCTCCAAAAGTCCACGCGTCCCCACATGGGCTGTTTGCATACAGAAAACTTCGGGAGCGACGAAAGAAGGGACAGAGACTCTGTGCCGACCAACACCGCCACCCCGCGGTATTTCCAACGTTGTCGGCAGGCCGGTCTCCGGGCTCACGAGTCTTGATTTACCGCCTTCCCATGGCTTGAGAGCCACAGTGGCATGTAGGCAAATCCGCACTCGTTTACCGTTGCGGGGGCAGCACAGGTTTTGCGTTTCCGCGCACCTGTTTCCCGTTTAATCCCCTCACCCGAATGGGCTGGGGACACCTGATAACATGGGCGGATTATAGAGAAGAAGAGCGGGAGGGGCAATGAGGAACGCCCGCTAACATGCTGTAATACTTTCAGAAATTCATGTTATCAGTTGACCTATCAGGGATTTTCAAATTATAGTTGCGCCATGGAATCTGATTTGAAAGCACTGGAAGACAAAATCACGCGGCTGGTTGGCCTTTTCCAGCAGGCGCGGGCGGAAAATATCCAGTTACGTCAAGAAGTTGCCCAGGCGCAGGATGATGCCCGGCAACTCAAGGAAAATGTCACCTTGGCAGGCAGCCGCCTGCAGGCATTGCTCGAACGATTGCCGGAAGATTCCATATGACCGATGTAAAAGGTGTAGATGTTTCCATCATGGGGCGCGAGTTTCGCGTCGCCTGCCCGGATGACGAAGTAGAGGCTCTGCAGGAGGCGGTCGCTTATCTCGACAAGAAGATGCGCGATATCCGCGATTCAGGCAAAGTCATCGGTGTGGAGCGCATCGCCATCATGGCCGCACTCAATGTTGCGCACGAACTCCTGACTACCCGTACCGGCGGCTTTGACATCGGCGATTTCAAGCGTAGAATTTCCTCCATGCAGGATCAGATTGATCAGGCCGTGGACAACCAGAACGACCTGTTCTAATTAGTGCTGCAAAGCGCTGTGCTTTGCGGTACATTCGGTTTGTTCCCTGCGGTGTTCGTCAAGGCTATATATTCCTTGAACCAATATTCAAGCATCTGGTAGCGGCTTACGAGTGCTGTTGTGCGTGCCCCGATTGCGGGTGTGCCTGATGCGTCTCCTGCTGCAACCACCTGAACCCCAGGTTCAGGATGCTAGCCTGGCGGCACTTGCGGGGAACTTCTCCTTATCCGGTTGCACTATGGATACTGCGTTTGGCACATGCCCGCCCGTATTGTCCGCTTCCCGCTGCCCGGTCTGCATTTGAACTCGACTTGAATCTAGCAGGATATCCCAATGCGTTACTGGCTAATGAAGTCCGAGCCATCGGACTGCTCCATCGATGACCTGGCGTCTTTTCCCGACCAAGCGGTCGCGTGGTATGGCGTGCGCAACTATCAGGCGCGCAACTTCATGCGTGACCAGATGGAGGTAGGCGATGGTGTGCTGTTCTACCACTCCAATTGCGCCGAGCCAGGCATCGCCGGGCTGGCTGCGGTGAGCCGGCTGGCCTACCCGGATGCCACGCAGTTTGACCCCGACAGCAGATATTTCGAGCCCAAGTCCGCGCCGGAGAATCCGCGCTGGCTCAACGTGGATGTCAAGCTGGTGCGCAAGACGCGGCTGCTGAGCCTGAAGGAGCTGCGCGCTTCCCCCGAACTCGCCCACCTGCGCATCCTGCAACGCGGAAACCGGCTCTCGATTACGCCGGTCGATCCGTGTGAGTGGGAGTTTATACTCGGCGTGCTTAATGATCATGGGCAGCACCAGTCCCGATAAGGCGGCGTAATGACAAATAACTATAAACTCGCCACCTGGAATGTGAATTCGCTCAAGGTGCGTTTGCCGCATGTGCTGGACTGGCTCGCCGCCAACCAGCCGGACGTGTTGTGCCTGCAGGAAACCAAGCAGGAGGACAAGGATTTCCCGGTGGATGCGCTCAAGGCGGCAGGCTATCAGTCGCTCTACGCCGGGCAGAAGACATACAACGGCGTTGCCATCCTCAGCAAGACTGGTGGCGCGGATGTGCAAATCGGCATCCCCGGCCTGGACGACGCGCAGCAACGCGTCCTTGCGGCAACGATAGACGGCGTGCGGCTGGTCTGCGTGTATGTACCCAATGGCCAGAGCCTGGATTCCGACAAGTACCAGTACAAGCTGCAATGGCTGCAGGCGCTCATCGGTTGGCTGCGCGCGGAACTGCTGAAATATCCCGACATTGCCGTATTGGGCGACTACAACATCGCACCGGAAGACCGCGACGTGCATGATCCCAAAGCCTGGGAAGGGCAGGTGCTGGTCAGCCCGCAGGAGCGCGCGGCATTTGTGGAACTGGTTGGATTAGGGTTGCAGGATGCGTTTCGGCTCTTCGAGCAGCCGGAACAAAGCTTCAGCTGGTGGGATTACCGCATGGCGGCTTTCCGTCGCAACCTGGGACTGCGCATCGACCATATCCTGCTGTCGGCGCCGCTGGCCGCACAATGCAGTGGTTGCCTCATCGACAGGGCGCCGCGCAAGCTGGAGCGGCCTTCCGACCATACGCCGGTGATCGCGACGCTCGTCGTGAAATAGTTAATCTGGCGGGGCAGCAGACAATAAAAACGGGGCCTAAGCCCCGTTTTTATTCTTGCTTGAAGTACTTGAATTACTTGGCAGCAGGAGCAGCTTCTTCAGCCTTCTTTTCTGCCTTAGCCTTCTTAGCCTTCTTGGCCTTCTTGGCAGGAGCAGCCGGCTTTTCCTTGGCGGCATCAGCAGCAGCAGGAGCAGCAGCAGCTTCAGCCTTAGGAGCATCAGCCTTAGGAGCATCAGCAGCGAAAGCGCTTACGGAAACAGCGAAAAGGCCAGCGATCAGAGCGGTCAAAAGCTTGTTCATAATTTAATCCTTAATAGTCATTTTGAAGATAAACTTGAGGCATCGGTGGCCGGCTTTTAAGCTGAACACCTTGCCTGTGAAGGCGACAATACTCGCGGTAGCTTACCCGAACCTTACTGTAGAAAAATATATCAGGCGATGCGCATTCTGATCGTAGAAGATGATCCCATTCTGGCGGACGGCTTGACCCGCTCGCTGGAGCAGACCGGCTATGCACTGGATTGCGCCCGTAGCGGGGAGCAGGCCGACAGCATGCTGGTCGGGGATAACTATGATCTGGTCGTGCTCGACCTGGGTCTGCCCAAGATCGACGGTTTTGAAGTCCTGCGTCGCCTGCGCAAGCGCGGCAACCGCGTGCCGGTACTGATCCTGACGGCGCGCGACGAGGTACAAAACCGCGTGCAGGGGCTGGATTTCGGGGCAGATGATTACCTGACCAAGCCCTTCGACTTGGCTGAGCTGGAAGCGCGTATGCGAGCGCTGATCCGGCGTGGGCAGTTCGGCGCCAGCGCGCAACTGTCTTTCGGCCGCCTGCAGCTGGATACGGCAGGCCGGCGCGCCATGGTGGACGGCAAACCGCTGGAATTATCCGCCCGCGAGTTGGGCGTGCTGGAAATCTTCATGCTGCGCGCCGGCCGTGTGGTGAACAAGGAACAGATTATGGAGCGGCTGTGCAACTGGGACGAGGAAGTGGGCGATAACGCCATCGAGGTCTACGTGCATCGCCTGCGCAAGAAGCTGGAACCTTCCGGTATCCGCATCCGTACTATCCGCGGCTTGGGTTATTTGCTGGAACATGCCGAAAACGCCTAACGCCATCTCATTGCGCCGACAGCTGCTACGCGGCTTGCTGGCGCCATTACTGCCGATACTGCTGATCAGCGTGGTGGCAGCCTACTTTACCGCTTATCACTTCGCCAACCTGGCCTATGATCGCGCCCTGTTGCGCGCCGTACTGTCACTCGCCGATCAGGTGGTGGTGGTGCGCGGCCGTGTGACGGTGGATTTGCCGCAGGCAGCCTTCGATATGCTGGAATACGACAGGGATGACTGGCGATATTACAAAGTGAGCGGACCCGATGGCGAACTGGTCACCGGTTACCGCGACCTGCCTCCCCCGCCACAGACGGTTTTGCCGGAGCAGCACGCATACTACACGGTTAACGTTGAAGATCAGGAAGTCCGCGTGGCTGCTTATTACCTGCCACTGAAGGGTACTAGCGCAAGGGGCGCAGCTCTGGTGCAGGTTGGGGAAACCATGACCAAGCGTGATCGCATGGCGCAGGACATTATCGTCGCCATGCTGGCACCCTTGCTGCTCATCGTCGGCCTGGTGACCTTTCTGGTATGGAAAGGTGTGGGGCGCGGTCTGGCACCACTAGACGCCCTGCGCCACGAGCTTGGCACGCGCTCTTACCGCGACCTGAGCCCGCTCAGTACGGCTGATTCACCCAAAGAGGTACAGCCCATGCTGCGCGCGATGAACGATCTGATGCAGCGGCTGGCGCAGGCAATTTCCCAGCAACAGCGTTTTGTCGCCGATGCCTCGCACCAGTTGCGGACGCCGCTGGCCGGCCTCAAAACCCAGGCCGAACTGGCGCTACGCGAAACCGACATGGCAAAAATCCACCATGCACTGCAGCAGATACAGGCGAGCAGCGGGCGGCTGTCGCACCTGATCAATCAGTTATTGATGCTGGCACGCGTCGAACCAGGGAATGATGCCTGCCCGACGCTGGTGCCGTTGGCACTGGATGCTTTGGCGCGCAAGACAACTGCCGACTGGGTCAGTGCGGCGCTGGCCAAGTACATTGACCTTGGCTTCGATGCCCCTGCACAAGCCATTCAGGTGCGCGGCGACGCGGTGCTGCTGGGCGAATTGCTGGGCAATCTGCTCGACAACGCCATCCGCTACACGCCGCCAGGCGGCAGGGTAACCGTCGATGTGCGGGAAGAGAACGGCAGCCCTATGCTGACGGTAGAAGATAATGGCCCGGGCATTCCGGAAGCAGAGCGGGAGCGGGTGTTTGAACGTTTCCATCGCATTCTTGGCACGGATGAAGAGGGCTGCGGCTTGGGGCTTGCCATTGTGCGTGAGATTGCGCAGTGGCACCAAGCCCGCATTACGCTCAACTCCGGGGCCGCAGGCATAGGCACCCGCGTCAGCATTGTCTTCCCGCTACTGCCGGATGCCTGAACCTACTCTTTGGTGCGGATGTTGAGTTGCTTCAGTTTGCGATAAAGATGCGTGCGCTCCACGCCGACTGCCTCCGCGACCTTGCTCATGTTGCCGCCGGTCTTGGCGAGGTGGTGTTCGAAATAGAGGCGTTCGAAAGCATCGCGCACCTCGCGTAGCGGCCGGTCGAAATCCAGCGCCAGTGGGGCTTGCGCAACCACAGGTTGCGGTTCCAGCGCGGCAAATTGCTCCAGCACGCGCAGCACGTCGGCCAAGGTTATTTTCTCTTCCAGGCTGGTCAACATCAGGTTGCGCACCACGCTGCCCAATTGCACCAGACCGCCCGGCCAATTTGCGTTGCGCAGTGCGTTGAGCGCTGCCACATCGAACTCGCGGTAGCGCGCCTCGCCGCTTTCGACGATGAGTACTGCCATCGCCTTGGCAAGATCGGGAATATCCTCGCGGTGCTCGTCAAGGCTAGGTACGCGCAGGTTGGTGCCGGCAAGCGTCTGTAATAATGCCTCGTCGAACTGGCCGGCGTCCACTAACTCCGGCAACGCGCGAGCAGTGGCGCACACCACACGCACGCCGTACTTTTCGGCCTTGTGGATGAGCAGCAGCAGCCCTTTCTGCTCGGTTTTGCTGAGATCAGCGACTTCCGGCACGAAGATCACGCCATCGCGATGCTGCTCCAGCAACTCGATCGGATTGGCGACCAGTTTTTCCGGCAGGGTAAGCTCCAGCCAAGGGGTGTTTGGCTGCTGCAGGTAGCGTGCGCATAGTTCGGCGCCACTGCCCTTGGGGGCAATCAGCAGCAAGGGGGCTTTGAGCAGGGCTACCTGTTCCAGCCGCTCGCGCAATTCCGCAATCACCGCGCTGTTGCCCAGACTCACCAGATTCATGCCGGTTCTGGGCAGTTGCTCGGCATGCTCAAGTGCGGCACTGACTGTTTTTAGCAGCTTTTGCAGGGCAACCGGTTTTTCCAGGAAGTCGAAAGCGCCGATACGCGTCGCTTCCACCGCCGTGTCTATGGTGCCGTGTCCCGACATCATCACCACCGGCATGGTCAGCAGCCCACCGTTGGCCCACTCCTTGAGCAGACTGATGCCATCGCAATCCGGCATCCAGATATCCAGCAGCACCAGATCCGGGCGTGTTTGCTGGCGCCACAGCCTTGCCTCCGCAGCGTTCTCGGCCAGACGGACGTGGTAGCCTTCGTCCTGCAGGATGTCGCGCAGCAGTTCGCGTATGCCGAATTCATCGTCCACCACCAGGATATGGCGTGCTGTCATATCCGCCCTTTCGCCACTGGCAGCATGAGCGATACACAGGCTCCGCCTTGCTCCAGGTTTTCGATCCTGATCGTGCCTTTGTGTTCTTCCATGATTTTCTTGACGATAGCCAATCCCAGTCCTGTGCCGTGCTGCTTGGTCGTCACGTAGGGTTCAAAAGCGCGCGCCATGAGGTCTTGCGGGAATCCGCAGCCGTTATCGCTGATGGCGAACACTACCATACCATTTTCGAGCGAGCTTTTCACGTGGATTTGCGGATTGGGCTGCCCGTCGAGGGCATCCTGGGCGTTGCCCAGCAGGTTATGCAGTACTTGCCGCAACATGGTCGCATCACCGCGCACCGGCGGCAGGCTGTCTTCCAGCGCCGCTGCGATATGAACGCCCGGCATGTCGTATAGCGCCAGCACCTCACGCACCAACTGGTTCAGGTCCAAGTCGGCAAGATTGAGCGTGGGTGAGCGCGCGTATTCACTGAATTCGTTCACCATGCCTTTCAGCGCCGTGACCTGGCTGACGATGGTGTGGGTGGCCCGGCTCAGCATGTCCGCATCCTCGCCGGAGAGCTTGGTGGCAAGCTTGTGCTGCAGGCGCTCCGCCGAGAGTTGAATCGGCGTGAGCGGGTTCTTGATCTCATGGGCGAGGCGACGCGCCACTTCACCCCAGGCGGCGTCGCGCTGCGCCTGGATCAGGGTGGTGACATCGTCGAACACCACCACGTAGCCAGTGTCTGCGCCTTGCGGCAGACGCGTGCCGCGCACCAGCAGCACCTGTACGCCCTGCGGCCCGCTGACCTCGACCTGTTCCTGCCATTCGCCTTGGCCGGCTCCGGCAAAGTGGCGCTGTGCCGACTCCCCCCAGGCAGCCACGCCCGGCAGTTTTTCGACCATCTGCATGAGTTGCCGATCGCGCCACTGTGCCAGATCCGTGCGTAGTATCTGTGCCGCCGCAGGATTGAAGGTGCGCAGGCGGAACTGCTCATCCAGGGCCAGCACGCCGGAAGAAAGGTGCGACAAGATGGTTTCCAGATAGCCGCGCGCGGCCTCCACGCGTACCCGGTTGCGTTCCGCCGATTGTGTGGCATCGGCCAACTGGCGCGTCATGCTGTTGAACGAACGCACCAGAATGCCGAGTTCGTCCTTGCCGTGCACCGGCAGCACTTTGCCATAATCGCCGCTGGCGATGGCGCGCGTGCCTTCCGCCAGCACACCGAGCGGCGCGGATAGCCGCCGGCTCAGCACAAACGCAAACGCCACTGCAGACAGCATTGCCAGCATCAGCACCAAGGTGAGCGTCAGCGCGAAAACATCCTTCAGCGCATTGCGCGTGTAGGAGAGCCCCTGATAATCCTGATATACCGCCTGCACCGATTCAGCAGTGTCGGAGAGCGCTTTCGGCACCGGCTGCAGCAATTGCAGAATGCGTGTTTCGCCGCGCAGGTCGGTGCTGTTCACCGGCATCAGCACACGCAGGTAAAGGCCCTTGCCGGCAATCGGCTCGATCGTGCCGTAAACACGCTGACGCGCCTGCCGTAGCTGCGCTGTCGAAGGCAGTTCCGGCAGGAAACTGGTCGCATCGCTGCTGGCAACGGAGAGTATGCGCCCCTGTGGCGTCAGCAGCACAGCGTCCTGCACTCCGCTTTTCTCGCGCAAGTCGTTGAGCATGGAGGAATGGGTGCTGACGGGCTGAATCGCCAGCGACAGCGCCATGCCCTCGCCCTTTGCCTCCAGGTCGCGCAACAGGATGTCGAGCGCGCTCTGGCCCAGCTTGAGACCGCCGTCGAGCGCAGCTTCGACCTTGACATTAAACCAGGACTCAATGGAGCGCGTGAGGAAATTAACCGATACCGCGTACACCAGCAGCCCGGGAATGATGGCCATCATGGCGAACATGCCGAGCAGGCGCAGGGTAAGCCGGCTGCCCATGACCTGCGCGCGCCTTTGCTGGTATAGCTTCCACAGTTGCCAGCCGATCAATAGGCTGAGAAACACCACCATGGCGCTGTTGAGGATCAGCAGCATGGTGTAGTTCTGACCGCTGCCGGCGCTGCTGGCGCTCACGTGGGACAGCAGATAAAGCAGCACTGCGCCGAACGCGGCGCAGACCATGGCGATATATTTCATTTGGCCGCAGGCACAGGAGATTCAGTGTTGGCCGGGGTGTTGGTCAATGCCGGCGTCCAGCGATATCGATCCGACACCAGCTTCCATTTTTCCGAGCCCATCGCGTCAACCTGCAGCGCTTTTGGCAGGCTGGAGTGATCCAGCCGCATGCGCAGCAAGGCATGATAAGTTTCCCCTTTTTTCACCTGCGACTTCTCCACCACCGGCCAGCCTCTAAGCTTTCCAAGCTCCTCGCGCACCTCCTGCAAGCTGGCGAAGGATTTCTGGTGTGGCCCGACATTGATCAGATACTGGCGGGACAGTGCGTGGTAGCTCAGGCGAACGCGCTGGGAAGCCGAGGCGATTTCATCGTCGAACCAGTAGCGGCGCGGCGCCACCAGTTCAAACTCGATCAGGAAATTAAGCGGAACACCCTTGCTGAGCGCTTCTTCCACATCGGCGCTGAAGCCGATGTCAAAATCCGCATTGAGCTGCCAGGACTCCTCTGCCGCGACCAGCTCCGCGGTACGCACTTCGATCCCATCCGCCAGTGCACCGCTTGCCGCGCTCAACAGCAATATGGGCGCCAGCAGCCATACCGGCAGGTCAAATTTTTTCCAGCAGTGCGTAGAAAAAACCATCGTGTTCCTCGCAAGGCAATAGTTGGGCGCTACTGATACCACTTAGCGGCAATTGCCGCGCATTTTTTTGCTCGTTCACAAACGCGTCGATCTGTTGTTGATTTTCTTCCGAAAACACGGAACAGGTGACGTACAGCAATCTACCACCGATCGCCAGCACGTGCCACAAACCGCGCAGTATGGCTGCCTGCTGGGTGGCAAAGCTGGCAATGTCGCGCTCGCGCCGCAGCCATTTGATGTCCACGTGGCGCCGCACAATGTCGGAAGCGCTGCACGGCACGTCGGCCAGGATACGATCGAAAGCCTGGCCATCCCACCAGCCGTGGGGATTGGCGGCATCACCCGGCAACAGCGTCGCCGCAAGCCCCAGCCGGACAAGATTGGAGCGCGTACGGATCAGGCGATCGGCATCGCTGTCCAGCGCCGTCATGGCTACATCGGCCAGTTCCAGCACGTGGCCGGTCTTGCCACCCGGCGCGCAACAGGCATCCAGCACGCGCATACCGTCATGCGCGTCAAGCAACGGCGCGGCGTACTGTGCGCCGGCATCCTGCACCGAAACCAAGCCCTCAGCAAATCCGGGAAGCTTGTCCACCGGCAGCGGCTGCGTCAGCATGACGGCGCTTGCGCCTATGCTGCGCGCTGCTATGCCCGCCTGCGCCAATGTTTGCAGATAGGCGGCAGGATCGGTGCGGCGCCGATTGACGCGCAAGGTCATCGGCGGGTGCCGATTGCCGGCTTCCAGTACTGCCTGCCAGTGATCCGGGTATTGCAGCTTGAGCTTGGCGATCCACCATTGCGGGTAGGAGTAGACCGCCGTTTCATTCCCGGCGAGGCTTGCCAGCAATGCCTCGCGGCGGCGCAGAAAATTGCGCAGCACGGCATTCACCAGCCCCTTGGCCCAAGACTTTTTCAAATGCGCGGCGGCGCTGACGGCGTGGTCCACCACCGCATAGTGCGAAGCCTTGCTGTACTCAAGCTGATACAAGGCGACCAGCAGCAGGCAGCGCACCCGGTCATCGTCCAGCGGGCGCTCCACCAGCGCCGCCAGCAGCGCCTGCAGGCGGCCGTAATGGCGCAGCGCCCCGTAGCTCAGATCCTGCGTGATCGAATGTTGCTGCGGGGAGAGTTCGGGATGCGCGCGCCAGATTTCTTCCAGCGCCTGGGTAAGGTTGCGCCCGGCCAGCACTTGGCCGACTGCCTGGGCGGCGAGCTGCTGGGCCTTATGCAAAGCCCTGCGCCATTTCCATCAGGCGCGCGACACGCTCCTCGGTCTGCGGGTGGGTGCTGAACAGCGATTTGATGCCATCGCCGGAGAGCGGGTTGATGATCATCATCTGGGCCGTTTCCGGGTGTCTTTCCGCCGTTTCCAGCGGGATGTCGTGGGCGTAGCTGTGGATTTTCTCCAGCGCGGCGGCCAGCGCCTTCGGGTCGTCGCAGATTTCCGCGCCGCCGCGGTCTGCTTCGAATTCGCGCGAACGCGAAATCGCCATCTGGATCAGCATGGCGGCGATAGGCGCCAGAATCATGATCAGCAGTGCCACTGCCGGATGCACGCTACGTTCGCTATCGCGATTACCGCCCGAAAACAGCATGCCAAACTGGGCGATGGAAGAAATCGCCCCGGCGATGGTGGCGGAAATGGTGGAAATCAGCGTGTCGCGATGCTTGACGTGTGCCAGTTCGTGCGCCATCACCCCGCGCAGCTCGCGCTCGGAAAGCATGGCGATGATGCCAGAGGTGGCCGCTACTGCGGCATGTTGCGGGTCGCGCCCGGTGGCGAAGGCATTGGGCTGGGCTTCGTCTATGATGTAGACGCGCGGCATGGGCAGGCCGGCATTTTGGGCAAGTTCGCGCATCATGCGGAAGTACTGCGGCGCGCTGTGCTCGTCCACTTCCTGCGCGTTGTACATCTTCAGCACCATGGTGTCGGAAAACCAGTAGGCGTAAACATTCATCGCCGCCGCCAGCAGCAGCGCAATCAACATACCGCCCGCCCCACCCAGCGCCGCACCCACCATGCCGAACAGCACGACGATGCTTGCCATCAGAATCGAAGTTTTCAACCAGTTACCAAGCATTGCGAGTTCCTTAATCAGATTTCTAACTGTGTATTAGATGTACGCTGGCCGGGAAAAATTCAAGTATCGAAGCGCTGCCCGGCCTTGAGCGGCATGCCTGCCACAAAATCGCGCGCGGTCAGGCGCTTGCAACCCGGCCTTTGCAGCTCCTCGATGCGCAGCGTGCCTGCCCCGCAGGCAACCAGAATGCCGTTGTCGACGCTGAGAATTTCCCCCGGATTCCCCCCGGCGCGCGGCATCGCGCGTGCAAACCAGATGCGCCAAAGTTCGCCGTCAAATGTCGCCTGCGCCACCGGGAATGGGTTGAACGCCCGTATCTGGCGCGCCAGTTCGGTCGCTGACCGGTGCCAGTCCAGCGGCGCTTCTGCCTTGGCAAGCTTGGCGGCATAAGTCACCGCCGCCTCGTCCTGCGGTTCGCCTGCAAGCCGGCCTGCCGACTGCATGTCGCGCAGGGTTTCCACCAGCAACTGCGCCCCCAGAACCGCCAGCTTGTCATGCAGCGTTTGCGCGGTATCGTCTTCGGTGATTGGCACAGCAGCCTTGCGCAGCATCGCCCCTGCATCCAGCGCCATGACGACCTGCATGATGGTGACGCCGGTTTCGGCATCGCCCGCCAGTATTGCCCGCTGGATAGGGGCAGCACCGCGCCACCGCGGCAACAGCGAGGCATGAATGTTGAGGCAGCCAAGGCGTGGCATGTCCAGTACCGCCTGTGGCAAAATCAAGCCGTAAGCCGCGACTATCATGGCATCGGCGCCGACTGTCGCCAATTGCGCCTGCTGGGCGGCGTCTTTCAGGGTTTCCGGCTGGAACACCGGTAGCTGATGGCGCAACGCCAGTTCCTTGACTGGGCTGGCTTTCAACTTCATGCCGCGCCCGGCGGGGCGGTCCGGCTGGGTCAGCACCAGTACGATCTCATGCCCTGCTTCGATCAGCGCGGCCAGCGCGGGCACAGCGAACTCCGGCGTGCCGGCAAAAATCAGTTTCATCACATGGTCTCGCGCAACTGCTTCTTCAACTTGTTCTTGATGCGCACCTGTTTGAGCGGGGAGAGGTAGTCCACGAACACCTTGCCCAGGAGATGATCCATTTCGTGCTGGATGCACACGGCAAGCAGTCCGTCAGTTTCGAGACCAAAGGGGTTGCCGTCGCGGTTGAGCGCCTGCACGGAGACTTTCTCCGCGCGCTTGACGGTATCGAAGATGCCCGGCACTGACAGGCAGCCTTCCTCGCATTCCTGCATGCCGCTGCTGGCCACAATGCGGGGATTGATGAATACCATCAGGTCGTTTTTGTCTTCCGAAGCATCGATCACGATCACCTGTTTGTGCACATCCACCTGGGTCGCTGCCAAGCCGATTCCCGGCGCGGCGTACATGGTTTCTGCCATGTCCACGATCAGGCGACGGATAGCGTCATCGACTTGTGCCACCGGCTGGGCAATCTTGTGCAAGCGCGGGTCGGGATAACGCAGGACTGTTAAAAGTGCCATAAAAGCTTGATTGTTTAATTGATTAGATGCAGAATCTAAACCAGTTTCGCAGTAGATTATGATCGCTTGGCGATCCCACCATGGCCGAGGTCACCATGAACGTGCGTATTATACCCATGCTCTTGCTTTGCTGCGTTGTCTCGCTGGCACGTGCGGAAGATATCCAGCTGCAGGATAACCATCCTGACCGCTACGTCGTCGTCAAGGGCGATACCTTATGGGCAATCGCGGGGCGCTTCCTGAAGGATCCGTGGCGGTGGCCACAGATATGGAAGATGAACCGCGAGCAGATCAAAAATCCGCACTGGATATACCCTGGCAATGTCATCGTGCTGGATACCAGCAGCGGCTCGCCGGAATTGCGCCTGTTGCGCGAGACCGTCACGCTGCAACCCGAAGCGCGCGAGGAAGCCCTGGCAAAAGAGGCGATTCCGACTATCTCTCCCAGCATTATTGCCCCCTTCCTCACGCAACCGCTGGTGGTAGACGAAAGCGGCATGAAGGATGCACCTGCTATTGTCTCCGGCGAAGAAGGGCGCCTGCTGCTCGGTGCCGGCCACAAAGCTTACGTGGACCGCATTGATGAGGATAGCGGCCTCAATTGGCAAATCTACCAGCAAGGCGCGGCGCTGACCGATCCTGACACCAAGGAAGTGCTTGGCCACGAAGCCATTTATCTGGGCGATGCGCGCGTCAGCCGATTCGGGGAGCCGACAACCATCGAAATCACCCGTTCCAGACAGGAAATACATATCGGCGACAAACTGGTCAGGATGCCTGCCACCCTCATGGGCAGCTTTGTTCCGCACGCACCGGACAGCGAGATTACGGGGCGTGTGCTGTCGATTTTTGGCGGCATGTCGGAGGCGGGCCGTAATACCATCATCACGGTCAACCGCGGCAAGGCCGACGGCCTGGAGGAGGGGCATGTGCTGGCGATAGACCGCCATGGCGAGGCGTTGCCTAAAAAGACCAATCCACGCGAGCACATTCCTGAAGTCAATCTCGAAACCAGCCATGACAGCGAGGGCAAGCTGATCGTCAATTTGGCCAAGGAACACGGCCAGATCAAGCTGCCCGATGAACGCGTCGGGCTGATCATGGTGTTTCGCACCTTCGAGCGTGTGTCTTATGCGCTGGTGATGCAGTCAGAACAGCCCATCCACCTGTCGGATATCATCCGCACGCCTTAGCTCCCCACCGCATGTCGCCCGCCATTGACGACGCTGCATACTGGATAGGCTTAAGCCTGATCCCCGGCGTCGGCAGCGAAACCCTGCGCCAGCTGCTGCACGAATTCGGCACGCCGGAACAGGTTTACGCCACGCCGTCCGGGCTGTTGCGCAAGGTGGTCAGTGAACACATTGCCCAGCATATTGCGCAAGGCCCGGATCAGGCCGCCATTGCGCCGATGCTGGCCTGGCTCGACGATGCGCAGAACCATTTGATCACGCTGGCAGATGCCGCTTATCCAAAAGCGCTGCTGGAAATTCCCGATCCGCCACCGCTGCTGTACGTGAAAGGCCGCATCGAGTTGCTCAACATGCCGGCGCTGGCCATCGTCGGCAGCCGTAACGCTTCGCCGCAAGGCGAGAAAAACGCCGAGGAATTCGCCCAGTCCCTGAGTAACGCCGGCTACTGCATTATCAGTGGCCTCGCACTCGGTATTGACGGCGCTGCACATCGTGGCGCATTGCGCGGCGGCAGCAGCACTGTGGCGGTAGTCGGCACCGGCCTCGACATCGTCTACCCGGCACGCCACCGCGATCTGGCGCACGATATCGCCACTCAAGGCGCCCTAGTATCGGAATTTCCGCTCGGCACCCCTTCCCGGGCGCAGAACTTCCCGCGTCGCAATCGCATCATCAGCGGGCTGGCGCGCGGCTGCCTGGTGGTGGAAGCCAACCTGCAAAGCGGCTCGCTGATCACAGCACGCCTGGCGACCGAGCAGGGGCGGGAGGTATTCGCCCTGCCCGGCTCCATCCACTCACCGCTGTCCAAGGGCTGCCATCTGCTGATCAAACAGGGAGCCAAGCTGGTGGACAGCATCCAGGACATCCTTGAAGAATTGGGTGGCGCCCCCATCTCCTTTGTTGCAAATGAGGGCGCCAGCGGCTTGACGGGGAATGAACCGCTGCTGCAATGCATGGGGTTCGACGCCATCACGCTGGACACCCTGATACAGCAAAGCGGCTTGACGGGAGAAACAGTCTCCGCCATGCTATTGGTGCTGGAGCTGGAAGGCAAAGTGGCCTGCCTGCCCGGTGGGCGCTACCAACGACTTGGTTGAAAAGAATCGTGTGAATGGGAGTGCTAAGCGATGTTTGAAGTTCTGGTATACCTGTTTGAAAACTATTTTGAATCCGACTTGCGTCCGGATGAAAATACGCTGGCGCGCGAATTGTCCGCTGCGGGCTTTGAGGAAGAAGATATCGGTCGCGCCTTCGACTGGTACAGCGCCCTGAACGAGATGGCACAACTGCCATCTGGCACGGCCGCTGCCGACCGCGCCGGCTATCGCATATTCGCCGATGCGGAAAATGAGAAAATCAGCGGCGAGAGCCGCAGCTTCCTGATGTTCCTGGAACAGGCCGGCGTGCTCAACCCGGCCCAGCGCGAACTGGTGATAGACCGCGCCATGGCGCTGCCACAGCCGGAAGTGGCGCTGGAAGAAATCAAATGGATTGTGCTGATTGCCTTATGGAGCCAGGGCAAGGCTGGGGATTACCTGTTCATCGAGGACGTGATCTTCAACGAACACCGGCCTACTATGCACTAGGGCGGCTTCCCGGCACCTGCACTAGCAAAAATCAAAACGAAAGGTGGCCCCGCATGAAATTTTCCCTGCACCGTTTCGGTGTTGAACAAGTCGAGATAGAAGCTGACAGCATTATTACCTTTCCTGCCGGCCTGCTCGGATTTGAAACCTGCACGCAGTTCAAGATGTTCCATGAGGAAGGCAAACCCACGGTGTTCTGGCTGCAATCGCTGGACGATCCGGCGGTGATGTTCTCGCTCAGCGATCCGGCGCTGCTCAATATTTCCTATGAGGTGACGCTGACGGATGCGGAGCAGGCGTTGCTGGAAGCCGCCCCCGACGATGAACTGCTGCTGGCGGTGATGCTGCTGAAGGATGATGCCCGGATGCGCGGCGTAAAAGCCAACATGTTCGCGCCCATCATACTCAATGCCAACAAGCGGCGTGGCCTGCAGAAAGTGTTGCAGGATTTCGACGCGCAGGTTGCCATCAGGGGTAGCTGAAAGCGCTACAGCCCCAAACGCTGCCAGATGGTTGAAATAGTTCCCGCTTGGTTCAACGTATAAAAATGCAGGCCGGGCGCGCCGCTGGCAAGCATCCGGTCGCACAGTTCCGTTACCACATCCAGTCCGAAGGCGCGCAGCGACGCCAAATCATCGCCATAATCCTGCAGCCTTAAGCGCAACCAGCGCGGAATTTCCGCGCCGCACATGGCTGAAAACCGTGACAGCTGGGTGAAGTTGTAAATCGGCATGACGCCCGGATAGATCGGGATGGTGATACCTGCCGCGTTGCAATCTTCCATGAAGCGAAAATAAGCGTCGGCATTGTAGAAATACTGCGTGATCGCCGCGTTCGCGCCGGCATTGACCTTGCGCTTGAAATTGTCCAGATCGGCGCGCGCCGAGGGTGCTTCCGGGTGGAATTCCGGGTAGGCCGCCACCTCGATCTCGAACCAGTCGCCGGTTTCCTGGCGGATGAACTCCACCAACTCGCTGGCATAGTGAAAATCGCCGCCCGTCACAGCGCCGGAGGGTATATCGCCGCGCAAAGCGACGATATGGCGGATGCCATGCGTCTTGTATTGTGCCAGGATGGTACGGATGTCGTCCCGGCTGGATGAGATGCAGGACAGGTGCGGCGCTGCTTCATTCCCCGCAGCCTGGATTTCCAGCACTGTCTCCAGCGTACGGTCGCGCGTGGAGCCGCCTGCACCGAACGTCACCGAGAAAAACTTGGGGCCGAGCTGCGCGAGCTGCTTGCGCGCCTCGCGCAGTTTGGCCATGCCTTCCTGCGTCTTAGGCGGGAAGAACTCGAAGCTGTAGATGCGATCCTGTTTGTTCATGGGCTTAACCGCTAACACGCCAGGCATGCCGGGCAACGCCGAAATTTAGGCGACCCCGGCAGCCGTGGCAGTTCAAAATCAGTAACGATAGTGTTCCGACTTGTACGGGCCGGCTTTGGAAACGCCGATATAGGCAGCCTGCTGGTCGGTCAGTTCGCTCAGTTGCGCATTGAGCTTTTTCAACTGCAAGCGCGCGACTTTTTCGTCCAGGTGCTTGGGCAGCGTATACACGCCAACCGGATACTGATCGGTGCGGGTGTACAGTTCGATCTGCGCGATAGTCTGGTTGGCGAACGAAGATGACATCACGTAGGACGGGTGGCCGGTACCGCAGCCCAGGTTCACCAGGCGTCCCTTGGCCAGCAGGATGATGCGTTTGCCGTCGGGGAAAATAATGTGGTCGACCTGCGGCTTGATTTCCTCCCACTGGTATTTCTCGACGGAAGCCACGTCGATCTCGTTGTCGAAGTGGCCGATGTTGCAGACGATGGCCTGGTCTTTCATCTTTGCCATGTGGTCGTGGGTGATGACATGGTAGTTGCCGGTGCAGGTGACAAAAATATCGGCCTTGTCGGCAGCGTATTCCATGGTCACCACGCGGTAGCCTTCCATGGCCGCCTGCAGTGCACAGATCGGGTCGACTTCCGTCACCCATACCTGCGCCGACAGTGCGCGCATGGCTTGCGCCGAACCCTTGCCCACGTCGCCGTAGCCGGCAATCAGTGCGACCTTGCCGGCAATCATGACGTCGGTGGCGCGCTTGATGCCATCCACCAGCGATTCGCGGCAGCCGTAGAGGTTGTCGAACTTGGACTTGGTGACGGAATCGTTGACGTTGATCGCCGGAATCTTCAGATCGCCGCGCTCGTGCATCTGGTACAGGCGATGCACGCCGGTGGTGGTTTCCTCGGTCACGCCCTTGATCTGCGCCAGGCGGGTGGAGTACCACTTGCCATCGACAGCCAGCTTGGCCTTGATTGCGGCAAACAGGATATGCTCCTCTTCGCTGCTGGGATTGGCCAGCACGGACTGATCTTTTTCCGCCTTAGAACCCAGATGCAGCAACAGCGTGGCATCGCCGCCGTCGTCCAGGATCATGTTGGAATAGCTGCCATCCGCCCATTCAAAGATGCGGTGGGTGTAGTCCCAGTAATCTTCCAGCGATTCGCCTTTGACCGCGAACACCGGAATGCCGTCTGCAGCAATAGCGGCGGCAGCGTGATCCTGCGTCGAGAAAATATTGCACGAAGCCCAGCGCACCTGTGCGCCCAAAGCGGTGAGCGTTTCGATCAGCACCGCGGTCTGGATGGTCATGTGCAGCGAGCCGGTGATGCGCGCGCCCTTGAGTGGCTGGCTTTTGGCGAATTCCTCGCGGATTGCCATCAGGCCGGGCATTTCGGTCTCGGCGATGGCGATTTCCTTGCGTCCCCAGGCAGCAAGGGCAAGGTCGGCAACTTTAAAGTCAGTGAAATTGGCAACGGCGTTCATTCATACGCTCCTAAACGAAATGAACGGGCGCCGTTGTTACGATGGTACGCCTGCCGAGCCTGGCCTGTCAGGTGCAGACAGGTCGCAGCGCCCCTCGGCAGGGTAAAAGAAATTATAGTCCGGCGGCAGCGCGCAAGGCTGCTGCTGTGCCCGTTTTTTGCCTCAGGCCGGCGCTCCGCGCCTTCACGCACACCTTGTGTGCATGAGCCTGCGCCGAAATAAAGACAAGTGGCTGCGCCATGGCCTTACAGGCCAGCCGCTGCGCGCAGCGCAGCGGCCTTGTCTGTATTTTCCCAGGTGAATTCCGGTTCGTCGCGGCCAAAGTGGCCGTAAGCAGCGGTCTTCTGATAGATGGGCCGCAGCAGGTCCAGCATCTGCACGATACCTTTCGGACGCAGGTCAAAATTGTTCAAAACCAGTTTGGTCAGTTTTTCGTTGCTCACCTTGCCCGTGCCGTAGGTTTCCACCGCGACGCTGGTCGGCTTGGCGACGCCTATGGCATAAGACACCTGGATCAGACACTTGCTGGCCAATCCGGCGGCGACAATGTTCTTGGCGACATAGCGTCCGGCATAAGCAGCGGAGCGGTCAACCTTGGATGGATCCTTGCCGGAGAACGCGCCGCCGCCGTGCGGGGCTGCGCCGCCGTAGGTGTCCACGATAATCTTGCGCCCGGTGAGGCCGCAATCGCCTTGCGGGCCGCCAATCACAAAGCGGCCGGTCGGATTGACCAGGTAATTGATTTCGCCCTTGATCAGTTCCTTGGGCAGGATCGGTTTGATGATTTCCTCGATGACCGCCTCGCGTATCTGCTCCAGTGTCATTTCCGGCGCATGCTGGGTCGACAGCACCACGGTATCGATCACTGCCGGCTTGCCGTCGACGTAACGGATCGTCACCTGCGACTTGGCGTCCGGGCGCAGCCACGGCAGCCGCCCGTCACGGCGCAATTGCGACTGGCGTTCAACCAGGCGATGCGCCAGCCAGATCGGCAGCGGCATCAGTTGCGGGGTTTCGTCGCAGGCATAGCCGAACATCAGGCCCTGGTCGCCGGCGCCCTGATTGAGATAATCGTCGGAGGCCCGATCCACGCCCTGCGCGATGTCCGGGCTTTGCTTGTCATAGGCCACCAGCACGGCGCAGCCCTTGTAATCGATGCCGTATTCGGTGTTGTCGTAGCCGATGCGCTTGATGGTGTCACGCGCAACATGGATGTAATCGACATTGGCGCTGGTGGTGATTTCGCCCGCCAGCACCACCAGGCCGGTATTGGTCAGGGTTTCTGCTGCAACGCGCGCGCCAGGATCTTGCGCCAGGATGGCATCGAGGATGGCATCGGAAATCTGGTCGGCAACCTTGTCGGGGTGGCCTTCGGAAACGGATTCGGAAGTAAAAAGATATTCGCTCATGAGTTTTTCATCAGTAAGGGTCGTGAAAAAGGTTGTTAGAATAGCAGAATTGACTGTTTCAAAAAAGAATTCAATGCTGCTCTGGTTGCTCCGCCTGTTCGCCCGATTGCCACTGCCTGTTATCCACGCCCTTGGAGTCGCGGTCGGGTGGGCGCTGTACTTTGGCTTGCCCAAGGATGCCGCCAGAATGCAGGAGAATCTGCGCACCAGTGGACTCTGCCCTGATGAGGCCAGCTTTCGCCGCATGCTGCGGCGCAATGTTGCGGAGTCCGGCAAAGGCCTGCTGGAAACCTTCGCCATCTGGTTCCGCTCGCCGCAGCACGCGCTACTCTGGGTGCGCGCATGCCATGGCTGGGATCATGTAGAGGCCGCGCTCGCCGCTGGGCGCGGCATCATATTCCTCACACCCCATCTGGGCTGCTTCGAAATCGCCGCGCTCTACTATGCCGCGCATCATCCCATCAACGTGCTTTACCGCCCGCCGCGCAAGGCCTGGCTGGCGCCGCTGATACAGACGGGTCGCGCCCGCGGCCAATATAAGCTCGCTCCCACCAATATGAAAGGGGTGCGGGGGTTGTTGCAGTCGCTGAAGCGGGGCGAGGCTATCGGCATTTTGCCGGATCAGGTACCGAGTACCGGCGAAGGCGAATGGGCACCATTCTTCGGGCGTCCCGCCTACACCATGACGCTGGTCAGCAGGTTGGCCGAGGCCACAGATGCTGCGGTGTTCATGGTCTTTGGCGAGCGGTTGCGCGGCGGCAAGGGCTACGCCCTGCATTTCCGTCCGCTACCGGAGGGTTCCGTCACTACTGCCGCCGCCCTTAATGCCAGTGTAGAGCAACTGATCAGGCAATGCCCCGAGCAATATTTGTGGGGCTACCACCGCTTCAAGGCACCGCGCGGAGCAGCACCTGTACCTGCGGCGGCCGGTGCTTTAGAATCCGGACACTGACCATGCGGCTGAAATTCACTAAAATGCAGGGCCTGGGCAACGATTTTGTCGTCATCGACGGTATCAGCCAAGCAGTAGCCTTGACGGCGGCGCAGATACGCCAGCTCGCCGACCGCCACTTTGGCGTCGGTTGCGACCAGCTATTGCTGGTGGAGCGTCCTTCCACACCCGATACCGATTTCCGCTACCGCATCTTCAATGCCGATGGCGGCGAGGTGGAGCAGTGCGGCAACGGTGCGCGCTGTTTTGCGCGCTATGTGGCGGACAAGGGCCTGACCAGCAAAACCGAAATCCGCGTTGAAACCGCGCGCGGCATTATCGTGCCGAAGCTGGAGGCCGACGGCCAGGTGACCGTCGATATGGGTGCGCCGCGCTTCGCGCCAGCAGACATCCCTTTTGTTGCGGAGACGCCCGCCTTGACCTATGCTTTGCAGGTTGGCGCTGCAACAGTCGACGTCAGCGTGCTTTCCATGGGCAACCCGCATGCGGTGCAAACGGTTGCCGACGTGGATGCCGCCCCGATTGCCGCGCAAGGCCCGCTGATCGAGTGCCACCAGCGTTTCCCGCAGCGTGTCAATGCAGGCTTCATGCAGGTGATGGATGCGCATCACATCCGCCTGCGTGTTTACGAGCGGGGTGCCGGCGAAACGCTGGCATGCGGCACCGGCGCCTGCGCTGCAGCAGTGGCTGGCATGCGTCTGGGTCTTCTGTCTTCGCCGGTGCGTGTTTCCATGCGCGGCGGCGAGCTGGTTATCCGGTGGGATGGCGGCGATACGCCGGTATTGATGACTGGCCCGGCAGTGAGCGTATTTGAAGGCGAATTCAACTTCCGAGAAGATTTTCAAAAGGAACCATCATGCAAATGAACGAAGAGCAGATCGCCGACTATCTGCGCGAAAACCCGGCCTTTTTCGAGCACAACGCCCACCTGCTCGCTGAAATTTACCTGCCCAGCCCGCACGGTAACGGCACCATCTCGCTGGCGGAGCGCCAGCAACTCGCCCAGCGCGACAAGGTGCGCGTGCTGGAAGCCAAGATGTCCGAACTGATCCAGTTTGGCGAAGAAAACGACGCCATCAGCGAGCGCGTGCACCGCCTCAGTTTGGGGCTGCTGGCGGCGCGTAATTTCGATGCGCTGGTGGGAACGGTCACGCACAACCTGCGCGAAGACTTCCAGGTGCCGCATGTCGCCATGCGTCTGTGGGCCAAGCCGCAAGATGCTGCCGACACCTCCTGCGAGGAGTTCAACACCGTCGATGCCGACCTGCGCAACTGGACCGATAATCTGAACACGCCTTACTGCGGCCATCGCCCGGGACTTGATCTGGATGGCTGGTTCGGCGAAACCAACGCACCGCTCAAGTCTTTTGCGCTGGTGGCATTGCGCGGCGAACAAGCCGTTGGCTTGCTGGCGATGGCCAGCGAGGACGAAGAGCGCTTCTATCCGGAAATGGGTACGCTTTACCTCAAGCGCATAGGCGAACTGGTCAGCGTGGCGATACTGCGCTACGTTATTTAGTGGAATTGCTGGCAGCCTATATTGCCCATCTGACCCACGAGCGGGGACTCAGCCCGCTTACCTGCGAGAACTACGCCCGCGATATCCGCAGGTTGCTGGAACTGGCCGGCGATACCGCGCTGCAGGATATTCAACCGCCGCACATCCGCCGTTTCGTCGCCGCCCTTCACGGCAAAGGCCTCTCCGGCAAAAGCCTGGCGCGCATGTTGTCGGCGTGGCGCGGCTTCTACCACTATCTCACGCGCCGCCAGAATTTCCCCGCCAACCCCTGCATCGGCATGCGCGCACCGAAGTCGGCCAAAGCCCTGCCACAGGCGCTTTCGCCGGAGCAGGCCGGGCGGTTGCTGGAAATCTGCGACGATAGCCCGCTGGCGCTGAGAGACAAGGCCATATTCGAGCTGTTCTATTCTTCCGGCCTGCGCCTGGCTGAACTGGTCGGGCTTGATGTCGACGGCCTGGATCTTGCGGACGGCACCGTCACCGTTACTGGCAAGGGCTCCAAGACGCGCATCGTCCCGGTCGGCAGTCATGCTGCCACAGCCCTCCGTACCTGGCTGGCGCAGCGGGCGCTGATGGCTCGCGCCGGGGAGCATGCCCTGTTCGTCAACCAGCGCGGCACCCGCCTGACGCCGCGGGCAGTGCAATACCGCATCAAATCCTGGGCCATCAAGCAGGGCATCAGCAGCGATGTCCATCCGCACGTGCTGCGCCACAGTTTCGCCTCTCATGTGTTGCAATCCAGCGGAGACCTGCGCGCGGTGCAGGAAATGCTGGGGCATGCGAACATTTCCACCACCCAGATTTATACGCATCTGGACTTTCAGCATCTCGCAAAAGTCTATGATGCCGCCCACCCGCGCGCCAAAAAGAAGTAATTCCACCGGTTTTAGCTCCAGACAATTCTTTTAGCAGTTGACAACAGGCACATATTTCCATGATCATGGAAATATGGAAAAACAAACCATTGTTGTCGCACTCGATGCCTTGGCGCAGGAAACCCGTCTGGATGTTTTCCGTCTGCTGGTGCAGGCAGGCACGTCCGGGATGCCGGCGGGGATGATAGGTGAGCAGCTGGGTGTGCCTAACGCCACCCTGTCCTTTCACTTGCAGCAGTTGAAACATGCAGGGCTGGTCGGCTCGTTGCGGAAGGGCACGCAAATCATCTATACGGCGAATTACGATGCGATGAACGGCCTGATCGCATACCTCACGGAAAACTGCTGCCAAGGCAACCCCGAATGCTGTTCGCCAGGGGGCATGTGCGACGCTGACTCGGGCAGCTCTCAATAATCGCCGGCAAGGACTAACAGCCATGGAAGGAAAAATATACAACGCATTGTTTCTTTGTACCGGCAATTCGGCACGCAGCATCATGGCCGAAAAGCTGCTGGAACACTGGGGCAAGGGGCGGTTCAGGACATTCAGCGCGGGCAGCCACCCTTCCGGCAAGGTCAATCCTTTTGCGATTGAATTGCTGCAATCCAAAGGGCTCTCCACGGAGGGCCTGCGCAGCAAAAACTGGGACGAGTTTGCCCAACCCGGCGCGCCGCAACTAGATTTCGTTTTTACCGTGTGCGACAACGCCGCCGGTGAAGTTTGTCCTTACTGGCCGGGGCAGCCCATGACTGCCCACTGGGGCGTGGAAGACCCGGCGGCAGTGGAGGGTAGCGATGAAGATAAACGGCGCGCGTTCCGGCGCATTGCCATGTATCTGGAAAACCGCATCAAGATTTTCACCAGCCTGCGCCTGGAAGCGCTGGACCACCTCAGCATCAAACAGGAAATCGACGCGATAGGAAAAACGCGAGATGCATAGTCCCGCGCCGCTCAACCTGTTCGAGCGCTATCTGACGGCCTGGGTAACCATCTGCATCGTGGCCGGCATCGCGCTTGGGCAAGGACTGCCCGGCATTTTTCAAGCCATAGGCGCCATGCAAATCGCCAGGGTCAATTTGCCGGTTGGCCTGCTGATCTGGGTAATGATCATCCCCATGCTGCTCAAGATCGACTTCGGCGCGCTGCATCAGGTCAAGCAGCACAGCAAGGGCATAGGTGTGACGCTGTTCGTCAACTGGCTGGTCAAGCCGTTCTCCATGGCTTTCCTCGGTTGGCTGTTCATACGTGTGCTGTTCGCACCTATGCTGCCGGCAGCACAAATCGATAGCTATGTCGCAGGATTGATTTTATTGGCTGCGGCGCCCTGCACCGCCATGGTCTTCGTCTGGAGCCGCCTGACCAACGGCGACCCGTATTTCACGCTGTCGCAGGTGGCGCTGAACGACCTCATCATGGTGTTTGCCTTCGCCCCTCTCGTGGCACTGCTGCTGGGGGTTTCCAGCATCACCGTGCCGTGGGCCACGCTGCTGACCTCGGTGGTGCTGTACATCGTCATCCCGGTGATGCTCGCGCAGATCATGCGCAAGGCGCTGTTATCCAAAGGCCAGGCCGCATTCGGCGCGGCGCTGGCCAGAGTCCAGCCCTGGTCGGTCGCTGCTCTGCTGCTGACGTTGGTGCTGCTGTTCGCCTTTCAGGGCGATGCCGTCATCCGGCAGCCGCTGGTGATTGCCCTGCTGGCGGTGCCCATCCTGATACAGGTGTTCTTCAACTCGGCGTTGGCCTACTGGCTCAACAAAAAAGTCGGGGAGAAGCACGCGGTGGCTTGCCCGTCCGCGCTGATCGGGGCCTCCAACTTTTTCGAACTGGCAGTGGCCGCCGCCATCAGCCTGTTCGGCTTTGATTCCGGCGCTGCGCTGGCGACGGTGGTCGGCGTGCTGATCGAAGTGCCGGTGATGCTGCTGGTGGTGCGTGTGGTCAACGCCAGCAAGGGGTGGTACGAAAGCGGCAGCTAATTGCCCGGCACCACCAGGCAATTAAGGGATACGGCGCTGAAATATTGATTGTCCACGAGACGGCTGGCGACTTGCTTTTCCGCTTTCATCATGGCTGCGCCGCTTTCGAAAAAATGATGCGGCAGGAACACTTCGGCCTCGACCTTGCCGCCGATGTAATGGAATACCACGCGTTCTGGTTCTGGCAACCCTTTCAGCAGCGGCGTCAGATGGATCATTAACTCGTCCCGCTCCGGCATGCGCTGGGCGTTTGAATCATGCTCAAGATCGTCTTCCGGGTCCACATGCACCAGCACATCCGTTACCGTAGAATGGCTTTGCAGCACGCGTGCGCGTGCCCTCTCGGCGATGCTGTGGCCTTCCGAGACGCTGATGCGCGGGTTGACCAGGATGTGCGCGTCGACCAGCGCACGATGCGCCATGCGTCGGGTGCGCAGTTCGTGCAGGCTTTCCACGCCAGGGGTATCGATCAGTGTCTGGCGGATGCCATCCACTTCCTCGATGGAAAGCCCGGCGTCGATGAGTTCCTGAAAGGCATCCCAGGCGAATACGATACCCATGCGCACGATCATGAAGCCGACGATAATCGCCGCCACCGAGTCGGCAAACACGAAACCCATCAGGTTGCCGCCGATACCTACCGTAACCACCAATGATGAGGCCGCATCCGAGCGCGCGTGCCAGGCATTGGCGATGAGCATCGGCGAGCGTAGCCGTTCGCCGATGTGCAGCATGTAGCGGAACAACCCTTCCTTGGCGACCAGTGCGACGCCTGCCACCCATAGCGCCAATGGCGCCACGGGGGGGAGGCTGTCGATGGACTGCAATTTCATCGCGGCGGCCACCATGATGCTGCCGCCCGTGACCGTCAGAATAGCTCCCAATGCAAACGAAGCTGCGGTTTCGACCCTCGCGTGGCCATAGGGATGGCCTTCATCCGCCGGGTCTTTGCTGTGGTGGCTGGCAAACAACACCAGAAAGTCGCACACCAGATCGGACAGAGAATGCAGGCCGTCGGCGATCAAGCTCTGCGAATGGGCGACCAAGCCGGCCAGTATCTGCACCATGGTGAGCAGAACGTTGACCCCGACGCTGATCCAGGTCGATTTTGTGGCCATGCTGTGGCGCAGCGGGTCGTCAAGTGCGATTTCTGGGTGTTCGTTCATGAGAGTTTCTCCTGCATGAGATGCATCAGGCCAGCAGATCGAGTTTTCTCGCCAGCCATTTGGTGGTGGTGGCCTGGATCAGGATGGTCATCAGAATGGCGAGGAAAGTGATCGAGGCGATCATCTGCGCGCCTGGCGCTTTCATGCCCAGCAGCAGGCCGGCAAGCGCGCCCGGAATCACCCCGGTCTCGCGCGTCCAACACATGAACAGCATTTCCCTGAAGCTCCAGTGCGCCCTGCGGTCTGGCAGGGCACACATGAATACCGTCATCGGCCGTGCCACCAGCATGAATATCGTCACCACCATCACCCCGCCGAGCAGGTACTGGTTCATCAGGCTGAAGTCCACCTGCGAGCCGAGCAGGATGAAGATGAACATGCGCATGATGAGCGCGGTGGTCAGGACGAAGTCTTCGAATAGGGCTGCATCCTGCTCCGCCAGTTTAAAGCCGAGCGACTCCTGGTTGCCTAGCACGATGCCGAATACGAACACCGCCATATAGCCGCTGGAATGCAGCCCGTCCGCGCCCATGTAGGCGCCGATTACAGCCATCAAGGTCACTACCGGGGCATATTCGGCCAGAAAGCCGAATTTCTCGTGCGCAATCAGGAAGGCGGCCAGATAGCCCAGCACGCCGCCGATCACGATACCGAGCAGCGATTGTTTGAGCAGGTCCGCCAGCGCATCGCCGGCGGAGAATGCGCCCGCGCCCATCGCCACCCCCAGTACGGTGAAGGTGAGAATGGCGCCCATGGCGTCGTTGAAGGCCGATTCGCTCATCACGGCCTGTGCTACCCGATCCTTGATCCTGACCTGCTTGAACACCGGTACCAGCGTTGCCGGATCGGTGGAGGCGATGACCGTGCCCAGCAACAGCGCCACAATGAAAGGGATGCCGAGGATGTAATGGGCGGCTACACCGGTAATGCCGGCCGTGACGAGCACACCGACGGTGGACAGGGCGACGACGGTGATCCACACTTCTTTCAGCACCTTGAGGCGTATCGAGGCGCCGCCGTCGAACAGGATATAGCTGGAACCGAAAATCAGCAGGAGCTGGTTGATGGCCGAATCCGCCCGCACATTCACCAGTCCCAGGAGCTCCGGGCCGAGCAGTATGCCAACCAGCAGCAGCACCACCACGTCAGGCACGCGCGCCAGCCGCGCCAGCAAGCCAGAAAGCGTGCCCACGGCGAGTATGATGCCGAACAGCAGCAAGGTGTGCTTGGCCAGTTCAAGCGATGTGGTGGGTTCCATGATGCATGCTACTTTACAGTGTGGCGCAAAATGCTACACCAATTTTCGCTGCCTCTGCCAACCTCGCGCCGGCACGCCGTCTGCGCTAATATAGCGCCATTACACCCAAGGAGTTTTGAAATGGCAAGAATGGTCAATTGCGTCAAGCTCGGACGCGAAGCGGAAGGCATGGATTTTCCTCCCTACCCCGGTGCGCTCGGCAAGCGCATTTTCGAAAATGTATCAAAAGAAGCCTGGGCCGCATGGATCAAGCACCAGACCATGCTGGTGAACGAGAACCGCCTGAGCCTCGCGGATCCGCAGGCGCGCAAATATCTGATGGAACAGACTGAAGCCTTCTTTTTTGGTGACGGCGCAGAGGCCGCTTCCGGCTATGTGCCGACCAAGCCGTAACGAAATTGTCATGTTGCTGCGATAGGCTTTAAGGTTTACATCATGGCATCGCCCAAATTGACGCCGGAATACTTCCTCAACCGCGAGCTCGGCCTGCTTGCCTTTAATCGCCGCGTCCTCGCCCAGGCTGAGGACGAAGGCAGCCCGCTGCTGGAGCGGCTGCGTTTTCTGTGCATCGTCAGCAGCAATCTGGATGAATTTTTCGAAGTACGTGTCGCCGGCCTCAAGGAACAGATCAAGTACAACTCCCCCATGACCGGCGCGGATGGCCTGCCGGCGCGGCAAATCTTCGCCGACATCAGCGTCGAGGCGCATGACCTGGTCGCGCGCCAGTACCAAATGTTGAACGAAGTGGTGTTACCGCGCCTGGAGGAACATGGCATTCGCTTCCTGCGCCGCACCCACTGGAACGAGGCGCAGGCGGAATGGATACGCGCCTACTTCTTCCGCGAACTGATGCCCATTCTCACGCCCATGGGCCTCGACCCGGCGCATCCGTTCCCGCGCATGCTCAACAAAAGCCTCAATTTCGCCCTCGAACTGGAAGGCAAGGATGCTTTTGGGCGCAATTCCGGCGTGGCGATTGTGCAAGCGCCGCGGGCGCTGCCGCGAGTGATTCGCCTGCCAGGGGATATTGCCGACTGCGAATACGGCTTCGTGTTTCTGTCCTCGATTCTGCACGCCCACGTCAACGAATTATTTTCCGGCATGCAGGTGCGAGGCTGCTACCAATTCCGCGTCACCCGCGACAGCGAACTGTCGCTCGACGACGAAGATACCAAGGATTTGCGTCTGGCGCTGCAGGGCGAACTTCCGCACCGCCAGTTCGGCGATGCGGTGCGGCTGGAAGTGGCGGACAACTGTCCGCCAGAAATGTCAGCATTCTTGCTTGGCCAGTTCGGGCTGGGCCAGGATGATCTCTATCAGGTCAACGGCCCGGTCAACCTGGTACGGCTGATGCAGATTCCGGACTCGGTGGAGCGCCCCGACCTCAAGTTTTCCAGCTATGTGCCGCGCATGCCGAAGGAGGTTGGCAAGGAACCGGATATTTTCAAGGCCATGCGCAAGGGCGACATTCTGCTGCACCATCCGTTCCAGTCGTTCAACCCGGTGGTCGAGTTCATCCAGCAGGCTGCCGATGACCCCCAAGTGCTGGCCATCAAGCAGACGTTCTATCGCACCGGCGCCGATTCGACGCTGATGAAGGCGCTGATCGAGGCAGCCCAGCGTGGCAAGGAAGTCACGGTGGTGGTGGAGCTGCTGGCGCGTTTCGATGAAGAAGCCAACATCAACTGGGCCGCCAAGCTGGAGGATGCCGGGGCGCATGTGGTGTATGGCGTGGTCGGCCACAAAACGCATGGCAAAATGGCGCTGGTGGTACGCCGCGAAAACGAGAAATTGCGCCGTTATGTGCACCTTTCCACCGGCAACTATCATCAGCGCACGGCGCGGCTGTATACCGATTTCGGCCTGCTTACCTGCCATGAAGAAATCTGCGAGGACGTCAACGACGTCTTCGCCCAGCTGACCGGGCTGGGCAAGGCGAGCAAGCTCAAGCACCTGTGGCAGTCGCCTTTTACCCTCCACCACAAGCTGATTAAGGCCATTCAGACCGAAATCGAGAATGCCAAGGCGGGGAAAAAGGGCAGAATCATCGCCAAAATGAATGCGCTGCTCGACCCGGATATCATACGCGCCCTGTACGAAGCTTCAGGCGCCGGAGTGGAGGTAGATCTCATCGTGCGAGGCGTGTGCGCCCTGCGTCCGGGGGTGCCCGGCGTATCGGAAAACATCCGCGTGCGTTCCATAGTCGGGCGCTTTCTGGAACACTCGCGCATTTTTTACTTCTACAACAACAAGCAGGAACAGCTCTATCTCGCCAGCGCTGACTGGATGTACCGCAATTTCTTCCGGCGCATCGAAGTGTGTTTCCCCATCCTTGACGCAAAGCTGAAGAAGCGCGTGATCAAAGAGGGCCTGGAACCTTACCTCAAGGATAACGTGCAGTCATGGGAAATGATGCCGGATGGCAGCTACCGACGCCGTCAGGCGCGCCGGGGGGCGGCTTTCAGCGCACAGGAACACCTGTTGGCGGAATTCAGCCTGGATCTGGTGCGGGAGCAGTAAGGGTCTTACTCCAGCGCCAGGCTGACGCCGGTATCTTTCCAGCAGACGGTTTCAGCCGCCAATTCGACCTCGGTGAGTGGATTATTCTCCAGCCAGCCCGCTTCGACCTTGAGCTGGAAACCGTTGCGGTTCCAGCCAAACACCAATGCCGGTTGCTTGACATCGGTGCGGTTGCGATGGAACAGCACCGCCAGGCGCAATATCATCATCAATGCCGTACGATCATCCGCCGGCAGCGGTAGCGGCAGCCCCACCTTGACCAGCGAGCGGCGCTGGGCGCGCAGCAACAGGCCCAGCATCAGCTGTTCTTTTTTGGAAAATCCCGGCATGTCGGCATTTTCGATAATGTAGGCGGAGTGCTTGTGATAGCTGGAATGGGCGATGGAGATGCCAATCTCATGCAGTTTGGCAGCCCAGGCCAGATAGTGGCCGGCGGCTGCGGGCTCCATCTGCAGTTTGTGCGACACCTGTCGCAGCAAGGCCAGCGCTAATCCCTGCACGCGCCGCGCCTGTGCGCCATCGACGTGATAGCGCCGCATGAACTGGCGTACCGTGATATCGCGCGTGTCATGGTCATGCATGCGGCCAAGCAGCTCATAGAGCACGCCTTCGCGCAGCGCGCCGCTGGCTACCACCATGCTCTCGATGCCCAGCTCGGCAAATACTGCCGACATGATGGCAAAGCCGCCTGCGAACACCGGCGCACGCTCCTCCGACAACCCCGGCAGTTGCAGCTTCTTCACTTCCCTGGCCTTGAGCAGCAAGCCACGCAGCTTGGCCAAGCCCTGCCGTGTGATGGCGCCGTCGGACAAGCCGTTCAGGCGCATGATCTCTCCCAGCGCCCGTGCGGTTCCCGAGGAGCCTACCGCTTCCTGCCATTGCCCTGCGGAAAACTGCCAGCGCACCGCGTGCAGTTCGGTGCGCGCGGCAATTTCTGCATTCTTGAGATTAGCTTCGCTCAGCTTGCCGTCGCCGAAAAACCGCATGCTGTAGCTCACGCACCCCATGTACAGGCTTTCCATTTCCTGCGGGGTATAGCCTACACCGAGGATGCATTCGGTGGAGCCGCCGCCGATGTCTACCACCAGGCGTTTCTCGGGGAATTTCGGCAGGCTGTGGGTGACGCCGACGAAAATCATGCGCGCTTCTTCGCGGCCGGCGATAATTTCGATGGGGAAACCCAGCGCGGCTTGCGCTTCTTCCAGCAGCCTGGGAGCATTTTTGGCGACGCGGAAGGTATTGGTGGCGACGGCGCGCACGGCTTGGGGAGGCAGCCCGCGCAAGCGTTCGCCAAATCGTTTCAGGCAATCGACAGTGCGTTTGATCGAGGCGTCGTCCAGCACCTTGTTGCGGTCTAGCCCTGCACCCAGGCGCACCGCTTCGCGCAGGGAATCGTGGTAGAACAGCTGGTCGTCCTCCACCCGCGCCATCTGCAAGCGGAAGCTGTTGGAGCCGAGATCGACGGCGGCGATTTCAGAGAGAACGGGTTCGGCCGCTGGCACGGTATGAATGCTTATTGAAGCGCTTCGCGCTCCATCTCGTCCACCGTGGTGTGGCGCACATCCTTGCCCTTCACCATGTACACCACGTATTCGGCGATGTTCTTGGCGTGGTCGCCGACGCGCTCGATGGCCTTGGCGACGAACAGCACCTCCAGCGACATGGAAATGGTGCGCGGGTCTTCCAGCATGAACGTGATCAACTGGCGCATCACGGCCCGGAAGTTCGCATCCACCAGCTCGTCCTGACGGGCCACTTCCACCGTCTTGGTGACATCCAGGCGGGCGAAAGCGTCCAGCGACATGCGCAGCATCTCCAGCGCGATGGCGGTCATGGCCTTGATTTCGGTGAAACGCAGCGAGTACATGCGGTCGGACTCGCTGATTTTCTGCGCCACGCGTGCCACCTTGGCAGCCTCGTCGCCGATGCGTTCAAGGTCGGTGATGGTTTTCACCACCATCATGATCATGCGCAGGTCGCCGGCGGCTGGCTGGCGGCGCGCGATGATATGGCTGCAGTCTTCGTCGATGGAGACTTCCAGCGCATTGACGCGATGGTCGTTGGAGATGACTTCATCGGCCAGCTTTACGTTGGAGGTGACCAGCGCCTCCAGCGCATTGACGATCTGCTGTTCCACCAGACCGCCCATCTGCAGAACCTTGGCGCGAACGGATTCCAGTTCGGCATCGTATTGCTTGTAGGTATGTTCGAATTGCATCGGGTGCTCCCGGCCAAGTAGGCCAAATAGATAAGGGCAAAACGCGGTTAACGCATCAGTTTATGCCGGTTGGGTTACAGTTTTGTGTCACTCATCGGGTATAGGTTTTAACGCCGTCCTGGGTGGCCAGCAGCAATACATCCGCCGGGCGTGCCGCGAACAGCCCGTTGGTCACCACGCCGACGATCTGGTTGATTTTGGCTTCCATGTCCACCGGGTCAAGTATCGTCAAGCCGTGTACATCCAGAATGACATTGCCGTTGTCGGTGGTGAAATCACGCAGCACAGGCGCTCCGCCAAGCTTGACCAGTGCCCGTGCGACCTGGCTGCGCGCCATCGGCAGCACCTCCACTGGCAGCGGGAATTTGCCCAGCACAGGCACCAGCTTGCTGGCATCGCAAATGCAGATAAAGCTCCTGGCTACGGCTGCGACTATTTTCTCGCGCGTCAACGCACCGCCACCACCCTTGATCATGTGCATATGTTCGGTGATTTCATCCGCGCCGTCGACGTAGATATCCATGTCGTCCACGCTGTTCAGATCCAGCACCTGAATGCCATGGCTGCGCAGGCGCTGGGCGGTTGCTTCGGAGCTGGCAACTGCACCGTCGATCTTGCCCTTCACTTTGGCCAGTTCGTCTATGAAATAATTTGCCGTAGAACCGGTACCGACACCGATTACGCCACCCTTGACATAAGCGATGGCAGCCTTCGCCACCTGTTGCTTGAGTTCGTCCTGAGTCGCCATTCTTTTTCCCTTTTAAGCTTTGCGTTTCATTATAATCAACTAAGTTTTCAATGATACACGCCATGCCGAGAATGAAAAACGACTACCTGGAAAAAATCCTCACCGCCCGCGTTTACGATGTCGCCGTAGAGACCCCGCTGGATGTCGCACCCAACCTCTCGGCCCGCATTGGCAACCGGCTGTTGCTCAAGCGCGAGGACATGCAGCCGGTGTTCTCCTTCAAGCTGCGCGGTGCCTACAACAAGATGGCCAAGCTCACGCCGGCACAACGGCAGCGCGGGGTGATCTGTGCCTCCGCCGGTAATCACGCCCAGGGCGTGGCGCTGGCGGCGCAAAAGCTCGGTTGCCGTGCCGTCATCGTCATGCCGGTGACGACTCCGCAGATCAAGGTCGATGCGGTGGCGCTGCGCGGCGCCGAAGTCGTGCTGGCGGGTGATTCCTACGACGAAGCCAGCATCCACGCGCACCTGCTGGAGAAAAAGGACAAGCTTACCTATGTTCACCCGTTCGACGACCCGGACGTAATTGCCGGGCAAGGCACCATAGGCATGGAGATTCTGCGCCAGCACCCCGACCCCATCCATGCCATTTTCTGCTGCGTGGGCGGTGGCGGGCTGATCTCCGGCGTGGCGGCTTACGTCAAGCGCCTGCGTCCGGACATCAAAATTATCGGTGTGGAAGCCGTTGATGCAGACGCCATGGCGCGTTCGCTTGCTCAGGGCAAGCGTGTCAAGCTCGACCAGGTCGGCCTGTTTGCCGACGGCGCGGCGGTCAAGCTGGTGGGCGAAGAAACCTTCCGTTTGTGCAAGGAATACGTGGACGAGATGGTGCTGGTGGATACCGACGCCATCTGCGCCGCCATCAAGGACGTGTTCGAAGACACCCGCTCCATCCTGGAGCCCGCGGGTGCGCTGGCAATCGCTGGCGCCAAGGAATACGCACGCCGCCACAAACTCAAGGACAAGACGCTGGTGGCCGTCGCCAGCGGCGCTAACATGAACTTCGATCGCCTGCGCCATGTCGCCGAGCGGGCCGAAGTCGGCGAGCACCGCGAAGCCATCCTCGCCGTCACCATCCCGGAAACGCCCGGCAGCTTCAAGCAGTTCTGCACCCTGCTGGGCACGCGCAACATCACCGAGTTCAACTACCGTTTCTCCGATCCCAGGCAGGCGCATGTGTTTGCCGGCGTGCAGGTGAGCGATCGCAGCGAGACGGAAAAGCTGCTCGGCCAACTGAAAAAACATGGCCTCAAGCCGGTGGATTTTTCTGATAACGAAATGGCCAAGCTACATGTGCGCCACCTGGTCGGCGGCCACGCTCCGCAGGCCGAGAACGAGCTGCTGTACCGCTTTGAATTCCCGGAACGCCCCGGCGCGCTGATGAAGTTCCTTAACAGCATGAGCCTGGATTGGAACATCAGCCTGTTCCATTACCGCAACCACGGCGCCGATTATGGTCGCGTCCTGGTGGGCATGCAGGTGCCGCCGGGCGAGAAGAAGGCTTTCAAAAATTTTCTGGATCAGTTGGGCTATGCGTATTGGGACGAGAGCGACAATCCGGCGTACAAGCTATTTTTGGGGTAAACCGATTTTCCTGACGGATTGCGGAGCGCCATTAGCGGATGGTTGAAATCGACCCTAAGCGCTCAGTCAGCGCTTGCGGGAATGGGCAGTGATTTGCTGACTTACAGCCAGTACTCTAACGTCAAGCGGTTTTACTGAGTTGACGCCATCGCGCGGCACGATCACGGGCGAGGGAGTAGAGGAGCCAAGTCAGTGGTACCAGCACCAATGCGTAGGATAGCCACAGACCGTATTTACCTTCTGGGCCGTAGGGCTCAGTGGTGATGTGCCAGTAGGTGTTGTCGATCGGCAGCACACCAGCCTCGGTGAACTCGTGGAAGGCGTAGATGATCAGCTGCACGCTGAACATTCCCAGAAAAATTGTCGTGACCTGAAAGAACCGTCTGAGGTTGACACGATGGCCGAATCTCGACCACCCCCAAGCCAATGCAGCTGCCGCCATCAAACCAAGAAGAGCGCCAACCGTCATTGATGATGTATCAGTTTGTGACATTAGCGAGGCGATCATGAATGCGGTTTCCATACCCTCTCGCGTGATCATCAATAATGTGAATCCAGTCACGGCAATGAATGCCGTAATGCCGGGCTTCTGAACCGCGGCTTCCATCTTCAACCCGATCTCCGTGCTTAAGTGTCGCGCAGCACGCATCATGTAGATCAGCATCGAGGCAACCAGAATGGCTGCAACGAATGCCAGGATGCCTTCATAGAGAGGTGTGATGACAATCTCGCGTAACAGGATGGCGGCAGCAGTACTTAAGAGCAGCGCCATGCCGGTGCCGAAATAAACTGCTGGCGCAAGCGCGTTACGTCCGGTCTTGCGCAAATAGGCAAGCGTAATAGCAACAATGAGAAAGGCTTCGATGCCTTCGCGGAGGGCGATAATCAGCGCTTCAAGCATGATATTGTCTTTAACGATAATGAGAATGGTTATCATTAAATCATGAGCGAATAGCGCTGTCAACAGTGATGCAACATGATCCCTATTACTTCAATTCAAACATCGTGTGAACGGCTGCTTTATAGAATGAGCTTGGGTGGCCGCTTTTGGCAAGTAGCCGTTCGCGAATGGCAAGTTCCTGCTTTGAACTGAAACTTGAGGTCGTTGTTGATCGTTACCTTAACTCAATTGGGCTACTCGGCATTTAGGCTGCAAAGTATCTGGAAAGCCAATTCCTGCCGTGTACGTCAAAACGAGGGCATGACTGTTAACGCACGTAATTCCAGAGCAGTTCCAGATTAAGCGGGATGGTCATGTTGCGCGGTATCATTTCCCGCACCGCACACCCCTTGGCGGCACAATCGCGCTGCAGCGGTATTTTAAAGCGGGTGCTGTCCGGGCCGATCAGGGTTTTGACAGTGGGCGTGGTGGGATTTTCTCCGCGCCGGATGACGATGGCGATCTCCCCGGTCTGCAGTTTTACAAAGGCGCCGGGCGGATAGATGCAAATTTCCTTGATGAATAACTGCGCGAGTTGCCCGTCAACTTCTCCGCCGCGCTTGAGGAAAATATCGCGCAAGGCGTCTTGGGCCAGAAATGAACTCCGGTAGCTGCGGTTGGAAACCATGGCGCTATAAGTATCCGCCAGGGACACCAGGCGCACGGCCAGCGGGATTTTGTCACCGCTCAGCACACCGGGATAGCCCTTGCCGTTGATCTTCTCATGATGGTAGATCACGGTATTGAGCCATAGCTCATCCGTGACGCCGCTTTGTTTAAGCATGGCTTCCCCGAGCTCGGGGTGTATCCTGATGGTTTCCTTTTGCCCTTCGGAGAGCGGAGCATCTTGTTTGTGCAGGGATTCCTGCAATTTCACAATCGCAATGTTGCAGGTAATGGCGGCGGCCAGAATCGATTGCCTTTGCTCCGGCGGGATGTTTTTGACCTGTCCCAGCAATTCGCACAGGATGGCGACGTGCAGGGGGTGGTTGATGGTGTAGCGCCCGGTAAAGTCCAGGTGCAGCCCACCCAAAGCCGCATCGGCGTCAAACTCGCATAAGGCCTGAATGTCCTTGCAAAGACTCAGCACTCTTGCCTGAAGGTGGCTTGGCTTTTTGGGATCCGGATTGTCGAGAAAATCCGAGAAAATCTTCTGCAGGCGGTTCTTGAGCTCATCAAGAATTTCAAAAGGGGATTTGTTTTGATTTGTTGGAGGTGGCGCCACGTCCTCGTCGATACGGTATCCATCCTGGCTGATTTTATCCAGCTGGTTTTTTGTGACAATGGAGCCTTTTTTCAGCAGCAGGGCCTTATTGCTTCCATAACAATCAAACGGAGCAGGTTCCCCCAACTGCAAGTCATCAGCCAGTACGGGCTTCCAAACGAATTCATTCGGGGGGGGGCTTGTGTTCATGTTTTTCTTGGAAGAACCACCAGGGTTAGATAATGGCCACGATTCAGGGAACAGCAAGCCTATACTAATGAAAAGGTGGGGCGAGAGCAACAAAAGCAGGCGCGAAGTCCACCACAAAAACCGGATACTCCTCTCAGGGTAAGCTTTTAAGAATGGGCAGGCAATGCCATGCCTACCGCATGCCCCCGGCAATTTCTGGGACCAGCCCCACGAACTACCTGCCAAGCGGGGTTTCAGCGACGGGAGCGGGCGATGTTTCCGTGGTCGTTTTGGGTTTGCCGGATTTGGCGTAAGGATTACTCTTGGCATAACCGGCAGCATCAAGCAGCCTGCCCCAGGCTTCCGCATCAAACCCTGTGGACATTTCCTTGCCCACCAGCAGCACCGGTACTGCCAGTCCGCCGGTGAGTTGTTTCAGTTCGGTCTTGTCATCATCCTTGTTTTTCAGCGTGTAGGGGATGCCGCGCTTGTCCAGAAAGGCTTCGGCATTTCTGCAGGCAGCACCGCACTCGGCAAAGGAGAACAGCAAGACGGGGTATTTGCTGGCGGCCTGGGTCGATTCGAACGGCTGCGCCGCAGTGGCTGATTTTTCGGTGGAAAGGCTGGCACTGCCGGCTTTCAGTTTCTGCACATTTTTAGCCGTCGGCGGCGGCTGCCGGTCAGTGTAGCGGGTACGGCCAGCTTCATCCCGCCATTTGTAGAGATCGCCTGCAATGGCCGAGGTGCCGAGCAGCGTGAGCGGCAGAAGCAAATGGACTGGTTTCATGGTGGAAATGGTATGCCAGTCAGGCAGCCGTTTCAACCATGCCGTTGTGGCGCAGCAGGGCATCTATCGTGGGTTCGCGTCCACGGAAGGCGACGAAAGACTCCATCGCGGTGCGCGCGCCGCCCTGTGCCAGGATTTCGCTCCAGAAGCGGTGGCCGGTCTCTGCGTTGAGTACGCCATTTTCCTCGAACAGGCTGTAGGCGTCGGCAGACAGCACTTCCGCCCATTTGTAGCTGTAATAGCCTGCTGCGTAGCCGCCGGCGAAGATGTGCGAAAAGTTGTTGGGGAAGCGGTTGAACGCAGGCGGAAACACCACCGCGACTTCCCGGCGTATCTCGTTGAGCAGGTCAAGCGCGGTTTTATCGCCATGCGGGTCGAAGTCGCCATGCAGCCGTATGTCGAACAGCGAAAATTCGATCTGGCGCACGGTCTGCATGCCGGCCTGGAAATTCCTGGCGGCGATCATCTTGTCGAACAACGTGCGCGGCAGCGGTGCGCCGTTATCCACGTGGCGCGTCATGTGCCTGAGTACATCCCACTCCCAGCAGAAGTTCTCCATGAACTGGCTGGGCAGCTCCACCGCATCCCACTCCACGCCCTTGATGCCGGAGACGCCGTATTCCTCGACTTTCGTCAACAGATGGTGCAGGCCGTGGCCGAATTCGTGGAACAGGGTGATGACTTCGTCGTGCGTGAACAGCGCCGGCTTATCGCCGACAGGTGCGGAGAAGTTGCAGGTGAGGAACGCTACCGGCGTTTCGATGCCATGGGCTTTTCTGCGGCGCGTGATCGCCTCGTCCATCCATGCGCCACCGCGCTTGTTGTTGCGGGCATAGAGGTCGAGGTAGAACTGGCCGATGAGGTGGCCCGCGCGGTCGCTGAGTTCGTAGAAACCCACGTCGGCATGCCACGCCGCCGCGCGAGTTTTTTTCACCTGCACGCCGTAGAGCGTGTGGATGACCTTGAACAGCCCCTGCAGCACCACATCCTCGGGGAAATACTGCTTCACTTCCTGATCGGAAAAGGCGTATTTTTCCTCGCGCAGCTTTTCGGAAACATAGGCCACATCCCAGGCTTCCAGCGTGTCCAGGCCGAGCGTTTTGGCACAATCGCTCAGTTCGGTCATGTCGCGCTGGGCGTATGGTTTTGCGCGTGCCGCCAGCGAGCGTAGGAAGTCCTGTACCTGCGCCGGCGTCTGCGCCATTTTGGTCGCCAGCGATTCTTCGGCGTAATTGGCGTAGCCCAGCAGATGCGCGGCTTCCTGGCGCAGTTTGAGGATTTGCACGATGAGCGCGGTGTTGTCCCATTCCGGCTTGCCGAATTCCGAAGCACGTGTGGCGTAGGCGAAATACAGCTTCTCGCGCAGCGGGCGATGGTCGGCGTATTGCAGTACCGGTATGTAGGAGGGGAAGTGCAGGGTGAATTTCCAGCCGGTTTTTCCGTCGGCTTTGGCCGCCTCACTTGCGGCCTGTTTCACATCGTCGGGAATGCCGGCGAGTTCAGTTGCATTTTCCACGAAATACGCGAAGTCATTGGTGGTGTCGAGCAGGTTTTCTTCGAAACGCGCGGAGAGCGCGGAAAGCTCTTCCTGAATCGCCTTGAAGCGGACTTTCTGATGCGCCGGTAATTCGGCGCCACCCAAGCGGAAATCGCGCAACTCGTTGTCGACGATTTTCCTGCGCGCGCTGCTCAATTGCGCGAAATCTGCCCGTGCGCGCAGTTGCTTAAAGCGGGCGTAGAGCGCTTCATTCTGCGACAAGTCGGCGTAAAACGAGGTGAGCTTGGACAGATTGGCGTTATAGGCTTCGCGCAGCTCCGGGCTATTGACTACCGAGTTCATGTGCGACACCTGCGACCAGGCCCGCGAAATGCGCTCCTCGGTATCTTCCAGCGGCTGTACGAAGCTTTCCCAGGTTGGTTCTTCAGCGTCTTTCCCCAGCTTTTCCACCATCTCGCTTGCTTCGGCCAGCAGCTGATCCATCGCCGGCGTGACGTGCTCCGGCTTGACCTGGTCGAAATGCGGCAGACCGGAAAAATCGAGCAACGGGTTGTGCATGTTGAATGTTTCCTAACTGATTAAATGCAGGCTGACGGGGTACCGGTAATCCTCACCCTTGCTGACTTTGGCTGCGGCGACGATGCACAGCACCAGATTGGCGACATAGATCGCCGGCAGAAGCAGGAAGCCGACCAGCAGGAACGCCAGTATCCATGCGGCCATGTAGCCTATCAGCACGGTGATCTGGAAATTCAGCGCTTCGCGTGCCTGCGTGCCGATGAAGGGGCTGTCGTCCTTCTTCAGTAGCCATACGATGAGTGCCGGGATGAAACCGAAAAAGATGCCGCCGAGATGGGTCAGCACGGCGATGTTCTTGTCGTTGGCGTTGATCGAGCTGTCGGTCATGGCAATTTCTCCCGGAGTCAGGCGTTGAGTTTCGCCAGCAGCGGTTCTATTTTCTCGACCTCGCTGCTGGCAAGGATGCGGCGTACACCAGCGGTCAGCTTGGGCAGGTTGCTGTTGAGCACCTGGCGTTTTACCGCCAGCACGTTGGCCGGGTGCATGGAGAACTGGCGCAGGCCGAAACCCAGCAGCAGGCGGGTCAGCCTGATGTCGCCGGCCATTTCGCCGCAGACTGAAATGGGCTTACCGCATTTGTTGGCGGCGCGGATGCTCATTTCGATCAATTGCAGCACGGCCGGATGCAGCGGATTGTAAAGGTGGGCGACGGTGTCGTCAGTGCGGTCTATGGCCAGCGTGTACTGCGTCAGGTCATTGGTGCCGATGGAGAGAAAATCCAGATGCCGTGCGAAAGCTTCCGCTCCGAGCGCGGCGGCAGGGACTTCTATCATGCCGCCTACCTGGATGTTTGCGTCGAACGGTATGTTCTCATCGAGCAGGCTTTGCTTGGCGTGCTCGATGAGATGCAGCGCCTGTTTCAGCTCGGATAGCGAGGACAGCATGGGAATCAGGATCTTGATGTTGCCATGATGCGAAGCGCGCAGGATGGCGCGCAGCTGGGCGTGGAATATCTGCGGCTCGGCCAGGCACAGGCGGATGGCGCGCAGGCCCAGTGCCGGATTGGTGCAGGTGCGGACAACGTCGCTGCTGACCTGCTTGTCGGCGCCGAGGTCCAGCGTGCGGATGGTGACCGGCAGTCCCTTCATGGCCTCCGCCACCTTGCGGTAGGCGGCGAATTGCTCCTCCTCGTCCGGCATTTCGCGCCGGTTCATGAACAGGAACTCGGTACGGTAGAGGCCGATGCCGGCAGCGCCGACGGCTTTGGTCTGCGCCACGTCTCCGGGGATTTCGATGTTGGCGTGCAGCTCGATATGCGTCCCGTCCAGCGTCACCGCTTTGGTCAGCCTGATGCGCTTTAGTTTCTGCTGTTCCAGCTCCCACTGGTCCTGGCGCAGCTTGTATTCAGCCAGCGCGTCCTGATCGGGGTTGACGATCACTACGCCCTGTGTGCCGTCGATGATGATCAATTCGCCGTCGCGGATCAGGTCGCGCGCATGGTGCAGAGCTACAATCGACGGAATGTTCAGGCTGCGCGCCATGATCGCGGTATGCGAGGTGGCGCCGCCGACATCGGTGATGAAAGCGGCGAACTGGTGCTGCTTGAACTGGATGGCGTCAGCCGGGGAGAGGTCGTGCGCGACCAGGATGATGCTCTGTTCCTGCTTGGCAACCGGCGCCTGGCTGGGGTGGCCGAGCAGTACCTTGATGACGCGCTCCACCACTTGCACCACGTCGAATTTGCGTTCGCGCAGGTAGTCGTCCTCGATTTCCTCGAACTGCGCCACCAGATCGTCCATCTGCTGCTTCAGCGCCCATTCGGCGTTGCAATGTTCGGCGCGGATGATGTGCTTGGGGATTTCCGACAGTGATTTGTCGGCGAGTATCATCAGATGGGTGTTGACGAAGGCACCCATCTCGGCAGGCGCGTTGCGGGGCAACTGGTCGCGCACCGAGGCGAGATCCTGACGCACGGTTTCCAGCGCCTGCTCGAAGCGCGCGATCTCGTCATCCAGCAAGTGCGGCGGCAGCACATAATGCGCCACTTCCAGCAAGGCGTGCGATACCAGATGGGCCTGCCCGATGGCGATGCCGCCGGATACGCCGACGCCGTGCATGGTAAAACTCATAGAGTTTTACCTAATAAATGGGTGAAGCTCATAGAGCGAAACCTAGAAAACAGTTGAAGCTCATTCGCCTTCTCCGAAGCGGTCGTTGATCAGGGTCACCAGTGCCTGCATGGCTTGCGCCTCGTCCGGGCCGGAGGTTTCCAGCAGCACCTTGCTGCCCTTGCTTGCCGCCAGCATCATCACGCCCATGATGCTTTTGGCATTGACGCGCCGGGCGTTGCGTTCAATCCAGACGTCGCTGGCGAACTGTCCGGCGATCTGGGTCAGTTTGGTGGATGCGCGCGCATGCAGGCCGAGCTTGTTGATGATCTCGACTTCCTGCTGCATCATGCCTTGCAAACCTCCGGAGTGAAATGAATGACCCCGCCCGCGCCACCGCTGATGGCCCGCTCTATCAGCACTTCCAGCGGCTCGTTGCGGTAACTGAGCGCGCGTACCAGCATCGGCAAATTGACCCCGGCAATGCCTTCTATGCGCCCCGATACCAGCAGTTTGCAGGCGATGTTGCAGGGCGTGGCGCCGTACATGTCGGACAGCACCAATACGCCATCGCCCTCGTCCAGTTCTCGCACCAGCCCCTGCGCCTGTGGCAGAAGGGCATTGGGATCATCATGTATGGTGACACCCAACGTGCGCAGGCGATCCGGACGCTTGCCCATGACATGGCTGGCACAGTGAATCAAGCTTTCGCCCAGTGTGCCATGGGCGATGATGAGAATTCCGATCACGGTTTGTTCCTAATCAATTAAGTAAACGCCAGCCAAGGAGACAGTGGGGTCAACTCGAAGCCGGGCAGCATTTTCCTTGCAATACTCATGGTGTATCACGCCAGCTGCCGGTGGCGCACCAAAACCTTGCTGCCTTGTGCGCGAAAGTGCGCTGCAAGCTTTTCCGCGAAGTATACCGAGCGATGCTGGCCACCGGTACAACCTATTGCCACCGTCAGGTAGCTGCGGTTGTCGCGCACGAAGCTGGGCAGCCAGCGCTCCATGAAGCCGCGAATGTCGTCGTACATGGCGCCGGCCTCCGGCTGGCTTTCCAGAAAATCCACGACGGCCGTGTCGTGGCCAGTGAGGGGCCGCAGCCGTTCGTCATAATGCGGATTGGGCAGGCAGCGCACGTCGAATACATAATCCGCATCTAGAGGAATGCCGTGCTTGAAGCCGAACGATTCGAACAGCAGCGTCAGTCCGCTATGGTCTGCCGCCACAAAATCCTTGACCCAGGCGCGCAACGTATTGGCGCTCAGTTCACTGGTATCCAGCCGCTGCCCCAGGTCCGATAGCTCGGACAGCAGCTCGCGCTCGGCATGGATGCTTTCCGCCAGGGTTTTGCCTTCATCCGAAAGCGGATGGCGCCGCCGCGTTTCGCTGAAACGTTTGACCAGCGTTTCCACGCTGGATTCCAGAAACAGCAGCTGCACGTCCGTTCCCTGCGCCTTCATGTCGCGGATATGGCCGGGCAGGGCCTCCAGCGTCGTGCTGCGCGTGTCTATGCTGACGGCGACGCGCACATGGCTGGCTTCGCCGAGATGCTGGGTGGTCTGCGGCAGCAGCTGGGCAGGTAGATTATCCACGCAATAGAAACCGCTGTCTTCCAGTGCCTTGAGCACGATACTCTTGCCGGAACCGGATAGGCCGGTGACTACCACCAGTTGCATCAGTCCTCCGCTCCCGTGTGCGTCTTTGCCGCGCGACTGATTTCGCGGCTTTGCCGCTGCGCGAACTGGCGCGTGCTGTTGATGCCGCGCAACTGCAGGATGTGGTTGCGCACGGCCACTTCCACCAGCACGGCGAGATTGCGGCCGGCGGCGACCGGAATCATCACCTTGGGCACTTTCACGCCCAGGATTTTCTCGTTCTGCGCCTTGATCTTGAGGCGATCCAGCAAGTGCGGCGCAAGCGCATCGGCCATTTCCAGCTGCACGATGAGGTCAAGCGGCTTGGTCGGCTTGACCGCATTATCGCCGAACAGGGCGCGGATGTTGAGGATGCCCAGGCCGCGCACCTCCAGAAAGTCCTGCAATAGCGGCGGGCATCGCCCCTCCAGCCGTTCCGGCGAAACGCGGTAGAAATCCGCCACATCGTCCGCTATCAGGCGGTGTCCGCGTGAAATCAGCTCCAGCGCCAGCTCGCTTTTGCCGATGGCGGCATTGCCCTTGATCATGACACCGAAGCCTTGTACTTCCATGAAAACGCCGTGGCAACTGGTCGATTCGGCCACAGCCAGTGCCAGGTAATGGCTCAGCACATCCATCAGGCGCGGGCTTTTCTCCGGCGAGGTGAACAGCGGGATACGGTTACTGTCGGCTTCCTTGATCAGCTTGGGCGGCGGCGTTTCGCCGTTGGCCACCACTACTGCTGCCAGGTCGGTGGAGAATAAATTGGCCACCGCCTGTTGCAGCCCCTTGGCATCGAGGCTGCGCAGATAGTCCATTTCGGCGCAGCCCAGCACCTGCACCCGGTTCGGATGCACGAAATTAAGATGGCCGATCAGCGCTAGCGAGGGTTTGCTCACGGTCTCGCTGGTGAGCAGGTTGCCCCCGCCGTTTTTGCCCGCCACCCATACCAGCTTGAGCTTGCGCCTGGTGTCGCGGTAGAGTTCGGCTACGCTGATTTGGGCCATGTCCGGGTTCCTTGTCGGGTACCTGTCCTGATGCTGCTCAGGACTCCGTCGGCTGGTGCTTGAGCGCACCGTTGGCGCGATGGTGATCCCCCTGCTTTTCCTTGTGTTTCAATACCTGGCGGTCAAGCTTGTCGGCGAGCTTGTCGATGGCGCTGTACATGTCGTTGTCGCTGCACTCGGCATGCAGGTCGCTGCCGGGGACATGCAGAGTCGCCTCCACCGTCTGCTTCAGCTTCTCTACCGACAGCGTGACCTTGACGTCGATAACATGATCGAAGTGGTTGGTGATGCGCTCCAGTTTGGATTGGACATAGTCGCGTAGGGCCGATGTGACTTCCAGGTGGTGTCCGGTCAGATTCAGATTCATGTTGCTCTCCTCGTTGAAAAATTCGTGTTGAAAATTAAAGTGACTTACGTTGACTGGCCGCGGGTATCTGCAGGGACTCGCGGTATTTGGCGATGGTTCGCCGTGCTACGACTATGCCCTGCTGCCCGAGAACCTCGGTGATCTGGTTGTCGGAAAGCGGCTTTTTCGCGTTCTCCTCGCTCACCATTTGCTTGATCAGTGCGCGAATGGCGGTGGCAGAGCAAGCGCCGCCGGATTCGGTGGCAACGTGGCTGCCGAAAAAATATTTGAGCTCGTAAACGCCACGCGGTGTGAGCATATACTTGCGCGTAGTGACGCGCGAGATGGTAGATTCGTGCAGTTCCAGCGCATCGGCGATTTCGCGCAGTACCAGTGGACGCATGGCGACTTCACCGTGCTCGAAGAAGTTGCGCTGGCGCTCGACGATGGCCTGAGATACGCGCAGGATGGTGGAAAAGCGCTGCTCGATGTTTTTGATCAGCCACTTCGCCTCCTGCATCTGACCCATCAGGTACTGGCCGGAGCTGTCGCGGTTGCGCTTCAGGATGTCCGCATACAGCCGGTTGATGCGCAGCTTGGGTACGACCTCGTTGTTCAGGCTCGCCACCCACGCGCCCTTGATTTTGCGCACCACGATCTCGTGCTGAATGTAGTGGTCGTGGCCGATCAGGGTGAAGTCGGCGCCGGGGCGCGGATTGAGCTGGGTGATCAGTTGTTGCACTGCACGCAGGGTGGCATCGTCGCAATGCAGCGCCCTTTTCAGCCTGACATAGTCGCGCGCTGCCAGCAGCGGCAGATGGTGTGCCACCACTTCCAGCGCCAGGTCGATATGCGGGGTGTCCTGCGGCATGGTGTGCAATTGCAGCAACAGGCATTCGGACAGGTTGCGCGCACCGATACCGGCAGGATCGAGATGCTGGATCAGTTGCAACGCCGTGTGCAGCTCGACCGGCTCGATTTCCAGTTCCGGCGGCAGCGTCGCGGCAATATCTTCCAGCGAATGCTCCAGATAGCCGTCCTCGTTGATGGTGTCCACCAATAAAGCCGCCAGCGTCTGGTCGCGCTCGGACAGCGGCATCAGTTTGAGCTGGCTGAGCAGGTGGTCGCGCAGGCTGGGCGCCTCCGCCTCCTGAAACATGTAATCGCCGTCATCGTCCCCGCTGCCGCTGTTTTCCTCCCAGCGGCTGCTGCCGGAAAATTCGATATAGTCTTCGCCGCCGCCGCCGAATTCGTCTTCTGACGCAGGGACTTCGACCGGTACGGTGCTTTCCTGCGCGTTGACTGGCGGCGGCACGTGTGCGTGGCTGCCGTCCTCGCCCTGCTCGACACGCTCCAGCAGAGGGTTGGTTTGCAGCATGGCATCCAGTTCCTGGACCAGCTCAACGGTGGAAAGCTGGAGCAGACGGATGGACTGCTGCAGCTGCGGCGTCAGCGCGAGGTGTTGGGTGAATTTGAGTTGTAGGGACTGTTTCATGACATGCCTGCGCTTTATGTTACAGGCGAAAATCCTTGCCGAGATAAACTTCTCTTACGCTTTCATTGCGGATGATTTCGTCAGGCTTGCCGGCGGCGAGCACGCGCCCCTCATTGATGATGTAGGCGCGGTCGCAGATGCCCAGCGTTTCCCGCACATTGTGGTCGGTGATCAGTACGCCGATGTTACGCTCGGCAAGGAAACGGATGATCCTCTGGATATCCAGCACCGCAATGGGGTCGATGCCCGCGAACGGCTCGTCAAGCAGAATGAATCGCGGATTGGTGGCCAGGCAGCGCGCAATCTCGACGCGCCGCCGTTCGCCGCCGGACAGGCTTACCGCCGGGTTGTAGCGCAAATGGGTGATGTGCAGCTCCTGCAGCAGTTCTTCCAGCCGTTGTTCTATTTGCTCGGGCAGCAGCTTCTGCAGCTCCAGGATGGCGCGAATATTGTCCGAGACATTGAGCTTGCGGAAGATGGAGGGTTCCTGCGGCAGGTAGCTCAAGCCCATACGCGAGCGCTGGTGGATAGGCAATTTTCCCAGATCCCTGTCGTCGAGCAGGATGTGCCCCTTATCCAGCGGCACCAATCCAACCGTCATGTAAAAACTGGTGGTCTTGCCTGCCCCGTTGGGTCCGAGCAGGCCCACGATTTCCCCGCTATGCACTTCCAGCGAGATGTCATGCACGACCGTGCGCGACTTGTAGCGCTTCTGCAGGCCTTCGACCTTGAGTACACTCATGACGATGGTTAGTTCCCGCTGTCGGCCGGGGCCGCAGCTGCAGGGGTCTTGGACTTGGACTGGATCACGGCATGCACCCGCCCTTCGGATTTTCCGCAGTGCCGGCCTGGGTGCCGCCGCCGAGCACTTCGGCGTATTCGGCGTTGGTGTCGTACATGATGTAATCGCCATGCACGATGTCCTCGCCGCGTTTCACCCACGCCTTGGTATAGAGCTGCACCTTGTCCATGCGACCGTCATATTCGATGCGCTGCGCGCTGCCTTCGATATATTCGTTCTTGCCCTCGCTTTTTTGCTTGAAGGTAGTGGGGTTGCCGAATGAACTGCTGTGCTGGAAGCCTGCCTGGTCCTCACGCACGATCAGTTTCTCGGCATGTATCACCAGCGTGCCTTGGGTGAGAATGACGTTGCCGGTATAAGTGCTGATTTTTTTCGCATCGTTGGTGGTCAGGGTGTCAGACTCCAGTTCGATCGGCTTGTCGCGGTCGGCCTTTTCGGCAAATGCCACGCCGCTGGCGAGCACCAGGACAAGGAACAGTTTAGGGAGGCGTGTTGGTTTCATAATGTCTCCGAATCCGGCTATTGGATTTTCCGGTTGCAGGTTTGGTTTTTTCCGTCCGCGGTTTGCCGCGTTTGGTTTTTCTCACAGGTTTTCCCGCCGATTTCTGCGTGACAGCCTTGGTTTTTTGCGTAGCGGCCTCTGATTTCAGCGCTGTGTTTTTTGGTTTCAGCACCGTATTTTTTGGCTTCTGCGCAGCAATCTGCGGGGCGGCAGCCTTGGGCTCATTCTTTGATTCATTCACCGGCGGTGGAGGCATGCTCACTGGCTTTCCCGCAGGAGCTCCCGGGCGCTCATAGTGCACATGCACATTATGGAACAGCTGGAAGGTGCGCAGCTTGTGGTTCAGCTCCATGCCGGTGCCGGTAACCGTGGTATGCGGCGCCTGCAAGATGCGCACGGGATGATCGGTGCGAGCGATCTCCTGATCCGGGATGAGGTGCAGATACTCGGTGAGGAGTGTGAGTTCGCCCTTGCTGCTGGTTGCTTCGCGCACCACTTTCACATTATCCATGAAATAGACATTCTCGCCATTGCTGGACACCAGCCCGCGTTGCCCCTGTATCTGCATCGTCGGCTTGCGCTGCGAATATTGCGTGTAGCGCGGCCGAACCAGCTGGGTGCTGTCGTCATCGGGGAAGTGCACCATGCTCACTGCCGCCAGCGTGTTGCGCGGGTTACCGTCGCGATCGGCTTTGTTCATAACAAAATTGTCCACCGTGTAATCCGGGTCATGGCGGCTGCTGCCGTCGCGCTTGGGCTGGGGCGGCTGCACCGTACGTTCGATCCAGAAGCTAAGCGCCGCCAGCAGGGCGAGCAACGCCAACGGAAACCAGATCGCAGAACGGCCATGCATCACGCGCTCGAGGTTGTGCTCATTTCAGGTAGGGCGCCATTTGCGCCTCCAGCGTGCCCTGCGCCTGCATGATGAACTCGGCCACCTCACGCACCGCACCGCGTCCGCCCTCCAGTTGCGTCACATAATGCGCGTATTCCTTTACCAGTGGCGGCGCGGCCGGAACCGCGATGGCGAAGCCGCTACGCCGCATCGCCGGCAGATCGACCACGTCGTCCCCCATGAAGGCGCACTGCGACGGCTCCAGTCCGGTTTGCTCAACCAGGTCGAGGAATGCTTCCAGCTTGTCTTCCACGCCTTGGTAAAAGCGGCCGATACCGGTGCTTTCGGCGCGCCTGGCGACCACATGCGAAGTGCGGCCGGTGATGATCGCCATCTCCACGCCGCTGGCCTTGAGCAGTTTCATGCCCAAGCCATCCTGCGTGTTGAACGCCTTGTACTCCAGGCCATCGTCGCCCAGGATCAGGCTGCCGTCGGTGAGCACCCCATCCACGTCGAACACGATCAGCTTGGTGCGCCGGGCTCTTTCGCGGGCTTGCTCAACGGCCGGGTTCATACGACCTTTGCCCGCAACAGGTCATGCATATTGAAGGCACCGATCAGCATGCCATGTTCGTCAACCACCAGCAGGCCATTGATCTTGCGATGTTCCATCAGTTCCACGGCTTCCACGGCCAGCCGGTCAGGCGCGATGGTTAGCGGATTGCTGCGCATGACGGCGCGGATGGCCGTGCCGTCAATCTTGATGTTGTTCTCGAAGGTGCGACGCAGGTCGCCGTCGGTGAAAATGCCTACGGGCTTGCCTTGCGCATCGACCACGGCAGTCATGCCTAGGCCCTTGCGCGACATTTCCAGCAGCGCGTCAGAGAATGCGGCGTCCTGCGGCACTTTGGGGATGGCGTCCCCGGCGCGCATGACGTCGCGCACATGCACCAGCAGGCGCCGGCCCAGAACGCCGCCGGGATGCGAGCGGGCGAAGTCTTCCTCGGAAAAGCCGCGCGCATCGAGCAGCGTCACCGCCAGTGCATCGCCCAGTGCCAGTGCGGCGGTGGTGCTGGCTGTGGGGGCGAGGCCAAGCGGGCAGGCTTCGCGCGAAACACGGGCGTCGAGATGGGCATCCGCTTCGCGTGCCAGCGTGGAATCGGGGTTGCCGGTCATGCTGATGAGCTTCGCACCCATACGCTTGAGCAGCGGCACGATGGCGAGCAGTTCGCCGCTTTCCCCTGAATGGGAAAGCGCCAGCAGTACGTCGTCATGCGTGATCATGCCGAAATCGCCGTGGCTGGCTTCGGCCGGATGCATGAAGAAGGACGGCGTGCCGGTACTGGCCAGGGTGGCGGCGATCTTGCGCCCGATGTGGCCGGACTTGCCCATGCCGCTCACCACAACCCTGCCGCTACACTGTAAAATGATCTCGACCGCCCGCGTGAAGTTTTCATCAAGGCGTTGTGCCAGCGCCTCTACTTCCTGCGCCTCGATCAGCAGCACTTCTTGTGCCAGTTCAATGTAGGAGGCGTGACCGCCGGTTTTCGGTTGCAATTTGGATACTCCCATAGGCTGAAGTATAAAAGGGAACGTCCCATGAATAAAGGATTAGACGCAAATCGCCCGTTTTTGGGCACGATATTTGCGTAAACGCCATGCCCGGAACCCTGCCCATCATCCTCATGCTGCTTTCCAGCGCCGTATTCGCGGTGGCGTTGTTCCGCGCATTGCGCCTGCCGGCGATGCTGGCTTATTTTCTGGTGGGTCTGGCCCTGGGTCCGCACACCTTCGGCTGGTTGCCGGATAGCGATGCGAGCCGCCAGCTGGCGGAGTTCGGCATAGTTTTCCTCATGTTCAGCATCGGGCTGGAATTCAGCCTGCCCCAGTTGTATGCCATGCGGCGTACGGTATTCGGCCTGGGCAGCGCCCAGGTGGTATTGACCATGGGCCTGCTGATGGCGGCAGCCATGGCGTTCGGCATCGACTGGCGCGGCGCGCTGGTGTTGGGCGGGGCGCTGGCGATGTCGTCCACTGCCATCGTTTCCAAGATGCTGGTGGAGCGTCTCGAACTCAACTCGCGCCATGGCCGCCTGGCGGTAGGCGTGCTGTTGTTTCAGGATATCGCCGTGGTGCCGCTGCTGATTCTGATCCCCGCCCTTGCCGCGCCGATGGACGACCTTGCCGCATCCCTTGGTGTCTCGCTGCTGAAGGCGGTGGTTACGCTGGCGTTTCTGCTGGTGTTCGGCAAATCGCTGGTGAACCCGTGGTTCGATCTGGTGGCGCGGCAGAAATCGCGCGAGCTGTTTGTCATGAACGTGCTGATGGTGACGCTGGCGCTCGCTTTCGTCACCCGGCAGGCGGGGCTGTCCTACGCCTTGGGAGCGTTCATCGCCGGCATGCTGATCTCGGAGACGCGCTACCGCTACCAGGTGGAGTCCGACATTGCGCCGTTCCGCGATATTTTGCTCGGCCTGTTTTTCGTTACCATGGGCATGCTGCTCAACGTGCGCGACTTGCTGGGCGACATGGGCACGGTACTGGCGCTGTTGGCTGCTCTGACGCTGGTCAAGGCTGCTCTCGTCATGGGCATCGCCAAGTTATTCCGGCACGAGTCCGGCGTGGCGATCCGCGCCGGTCTGACGCTGGCACAGGCCGGCGAGTTCAGTTTCGTACTGCTGGCGCAAGGGGCGGAGTACCACCTGCTGGCGCCACATCAGTTGCAACTGGTGCTGGCGACATCACTGCTGTCAATGGTGCTGGCGCCTTTTCTCATACATCACAACAGCCGCCTGGCACAGCATTTTTCGCGCAGCTACCAGCGCAGCCGCGAGCAGCAGTTGCAGGATATCAGTCAGGTCGGCAAACAGTTTTCCGACCACGTCATCATTTGCGGCTACGGTCGCAGCGGCCAGTATCTGGGGCGATTCCTGGCGCAGGAGCACATCCCCTTTATCGCGCTCGATATCGACCCGGCACGGGTGCGTGAGGCGGCCGAAGCCGGCGATGCCGTGTTGTACGGCGATGCTTCCCGTCGCTCGGTGCTGCAGGCTGCCGGCATAGAGCGCGCCAAGGCGATGGTCATCAGTTATGCGGATCCCCATTCGGCGATGAAAATCCTGCACGTGGTGCAGGAGATTTACCCGGAATTGCCGGTGATCGTGCGCACGGTGGATGAAAGCAACATGGAGAAGCTGCGCGATGCAGGCGCTGCCGAGGTGGTGCCGGAAGTGCTGGAAGGCAGCCTGATGCTGGCTTCGCAGACGCTGATACTGCTCGGTGTGCCGTTGAATCGGGTGGTGAAGCGCATCCGCCAGTTCCGCGAGGAACGTTACAAGTTGTTCAAAGGGTTTTTCCATGGCGTCTCGGATGCCGGGATGGAGGCCGCCGACAAGCACCAGCCGCGCATGCATTCGGTGGCGCTGGCGCCGGGCGCATACGCCATCGGCAAGCAGCTCAGAGAGCTGGGGCTGGAGGGGTGCCGTGTCGAGCTGAAATCGGTGCGCCGGCGCGGCATCCGGGGTATCGATCCGGCCCCGGATACCGAGTTCAAGGAAAGCGATGTGGTCGTGCTGCTGGGAACGCCGGAAGACCTTGCCGCCGCCGAGATGCTGCTGCTGAAGGGCGCATGAAAAGCGAGGTGCTGATCGTAGGCGCCGGCGCAGTCGGCTGCCTGACGGCTATGACGCTGGCGCAGCGCGGCTTGCAGGTGACGCTGGTGGAGCGCGGAGCGCTCGGCGCCGAATCATCCTGGGCCGGCGGCGGCATTCTGTTTCCTTTGCTGCCGTGGAACTACGGTGAGCCGGTGAATCGGCTGGCGCTGGCCGGCGCTGCGCGTTATCCGCAACTTGCCGAGCAGCTATGCGCCGATACCGGCATCGATCCAGAATATCGTCCCTGCGGCATGCAGGTGCTGCCTTCATTTGAATGCGACAAGGCGCTGGCCTGGTGTGCGCAGCATGATGTCGTCGCGCAGCTAGACGAATCACAATCGCTGTGGCTGCCGCAGGTCGCGCAGGTGCGTAATCCGCGCCTGCTGCAGGCCCTGCGTGCATGGCTGGATGGGCACGGCGTCGCACTGCGCGAGGGGGTCGAAATGACGCCGGTTGCCGGGAAAACCCGCCAGCTCGGTGCCTGGCGCAGCACCGCGGGCGAGCTGTTCGAAGCCGGGCATTACGTCATCACCGCAGGCGCGTGGAGCCGGCAGCTATTGGGCGAGCATGCGCTGCGCCTGGATGTCCGACCGATGCGCGGACAGATGCTGCTTTATCGCATTCCTCCGGAGCGACTGCCGCATCTCGTCTACCACGAGGATTTCTACCTCATTCCCCGCGCCGATGGTCATGTGCTGGCGGGTAGCACGGTGGAGGATGTCGGTTTCGACAAGTCCACCACGCCGGCTGCCATGGCCGAACTGCAGCGCAAGGCTGCCGCCATTCTGCCGGAATTGGCCGGGATGCAGCCCATCAAGCAATGGAGCGGCCTGCGGCCCGGCTCGCCGGATAACGTGCCGGTCATTGCGCGCCATCCGCAATTCGACAATCTCTGGCTCAATGCCGGGCATTTCCGCTATGGCGTCACTATGGCGCCGGCCAGCGCCGAAATTCTTGCGGGGCTGATGCTGGGCGGGGTGTTGGATGCGCTGCCGATTGCGGGAGATTACCCTTTCCCCGCCTGAGAAGCTGAGCCTTGCGCCTGCTGCAGATGGTCAGCGTTTCGCCGCGCTGGCGATGCGGTTGCGCTGCAGCATGTTGATATAGCGCTGCACCCTGGATTGAGTGCCGGAGCGCATATCGACGAACTCAAGGCCGGCGCGTCGGCTCGTCATGCCGTTTTTCAGGGCGACCTCCCATACGCTCTGCACAAAAAGCGTCACCTGCACCACGCCGATATCGGGAAAATCTATGGTGCAGCCCTCGAACTGAGCGCCCCTTTCAATCTCAGGCACGGGGGGGGTGGGAAGTACGACGCCTATGCCTTCGCCACAAATGTCCACGAGCGCCACCTCCACTACCTGGCCTGCAGCCGGGATTTTGCACATCACCGGGTTGATCAGCGGTGTGTTTATGCGGAACAAGCCCCGCCGCTGCACGCGCTGCAAGGTTTCAGGTATGGCGACGCGGAACGCTTCGCGGCCTTCGAATGCGCCCATATCGACTTCAGTGCTGACCCACTGGACTTTTACGCCATCGACGTTCGAAACGAAAATGGTACGCTTGCTGGAAAGCAGGCGTCTGTTTAAGGCCTGGTTGGTATTGGTGTCCAGGTAAACAGCATTTTCCTTGGGATCGACACCCAATACCGCGGTCAGCAGAATATCCTGCCCGGCATGAAAAACTGCACTCAGGGTATGCAGGTCGCGCGCCAGTCCGCGCAATATGCGTATGATTTCGGTACGATCGTTGACGGTGAACTTCTTGTCGTCATCTGAAGCCGCGCTGTTTTTTGTGCCTTGCGCCATATTGTTATCGATTCGATGCGACCCAGTGCCCGGACTTCCCGCCCAGCTTTTCCAGCAGGCGGATGTTGTGTATGGTCATGCCGCGGTCTATGGCCTTGCACATGTCGTAAATGGTGAGCAGCGCCACGCTTGCAGCCGTGAGCGCTTCCATTTCGACGCCGGTGCGGCCGACGGTTTCCGCCGTCACGGTACAATGCACTTCGCTGGCGGCTTCGTCGGCCTCGAACTCAATGCTGACCCGGGTCAGCGCAATCGGGTGGCACAGCGGGATGAGCTCGGAAGTGCGTTTGCTGCCCTGAATGCCGGCGACGCGGGCGATGCCCAGCACGTCGCCTTTTTTTGCGTCGCCTGCGAGTATCATGCGCAAGGTTTCGCGCTGCATGCGGATGCTGCCGGCGGCGCGCGCCACGCGGCGGGTTTCGGATTTTTCGCCGACATCCACCATGTGCGCCTGGCCGGCGGTGTCGAAATGCGTAAGTTGGGCCATGGTCGGTCTGAATGAACTAGTGACAGGATAAAGCTATCATAGCAAGCGTGAGAACAATTTACCTGATTTTGCTGTGCCTGCTGTCGGCCCCGTTGGCGCTAGCCGACGGTCTGCCCGACTTGGGCGACGCTGCGCAGGTGGCGTTGCCGCCGCAGGAAGAGCGCCGCATCGGCGAGGAGATCATGCGCGATATCCGCGCCAGCGGCGAGATGGTGAGCGACGTCGAGGTCACGGATTACGTGCAGGCGCTGGGCGACAGGCTCGCCACCAATGGCCCGGACAATCGTCAGCGCTTCGGCTTCTTCGTCATCCAGGATAACTCGATCAACGCTTTCGCCTTGCCGGGTGGCTTCATCGGCGTGCATACCGGGCTGATTCTGACCACGCAGAACGAATCCGAACTGGCCAGCGTGCTGGGGCACGAAATCGGCCACGTGGTGCAGCACCACATGGCGCGCATGCTGGCACAGCAGCAACGCGACATGATTCCTTCGCTCGCCGCGTTGGCGCTGGCGATTCTTGCCGCACGCGCCAACCCGCAGATGGGCCAGGCCGGAATCACCGCGGTACAGGCTGGCGGCATCCAGCGCCAGCTCGACTACACGCGCGAAAACGAACGCGAGGCAGATCGCATCGGCCTGCAAATCCTCAACCAGGCCGGTTTCGACACGCGCGCCATGCCGACCTTCTTCGAACAACTGATGAAAGGCTCGCGTTTCACCGATGGCGCTGCGCCTTCCTTCCTGCGCACCCACCCGCTGACCACGGAGCGCATTGCCGATGTGCGCAATCGTGTCGAGCAACTTCCCTATCATCCGGTGCCGGACTCGCTGGAATTCCAGTTGGTGCGCGCCAAGCTGCGCGCCAGTCAGGGAGATGTGCAACATGCCATCGCGCAGTTCGAGGATAGTCTGCACGAAAAACGTTATACCAACGAGGCTGCACAGCGCTACGGTCTGGCCGTGGCGCTGGTGCGCGCCCGCGAATATGCGCGCGCGCGCGCGGAGCTGGCCTGGCTGCAAGGCAATTCCCCGCGCCACCCCATGGTAGAAACGCTGGCAGCCAACCTGGATGCGGCCACCGGGCAGCCGCAGCTGGCCCTGGAAAAATTCCGCAACGGCCTGGCGCTGTTCCCCGAACATCGCGGCCTGATTTACGGCTGTGCCGAAATTCTGCTGACCTGGGGCCATGCGGACGAGGCGCTGAAACTGGCGGCCGAGAAATCGCTGCTGTTTCCCGACGACCCTTATCTTTACGAATTGCAGGCGCAGGCCTACACCCAGTTGGGCAAGCAGTTATTGCGCCACCAGGCGCAAGGCGAGGCGTATTATCGCCAATATGACGTGGCCTCCGCCGTGGAGCAGATGGAGCTCGCGCAGAAAAGCAACGACGGGGATTTCTACCAGCAGTCCATCGTCGAAGCGCGGTTGAAAACGCTGCGCCAGCAGTTGGGCGACCCCAAAAAGAAATAGGACGACATATGAATCGCAGACACTGGTTGCAAGGCTGTGCGGCAATGCTGGCGGTGCTGGCGCTCGCTCCGCTGCGCGCGCTGGCGGCGATCTGGAACAAGCCGGCATTCGAGGCGCAGCAGGTCGATGAGGCGCTGCAGGGCCTGGGCGCCGCGCGCATCGGGCCTTCCCGCGACATCGTACTCATCGCCCCGGACATGGCGGAAAACGGCGCCATCGTGCAGATCGAGGTGGAAAGCCGCATTCCCGGCACCGAAGCGATCGCCATCCTGGCAGAAAAGAACCCCACGCCACTGATCGCCAATTTCCTGTTTTCCGCAGGCGCCGAGCCCTACGTCATCACCCGCATTAAGATGGCCGAAACCGCCGACGTCAGGGCCATCGTCAAGGCCGGCGGGAAATATTACAGCGTGGGCAAGAAGGTGGAAGTGGCGCTGGGAGGGTGCGGTTAATGGCTGACCTGATAAAAATTCGCGCTCAACTCAAGGGCGACGTGACGGAAGTGAAAGCGCTCATGCTCCACCCCATGGAAACCGGGCGGCGCAAGAACGACTTTGACGAAACCATCCCCGCGCACTTCATCCAGTTGGTGACGGCGACGCTGAACGGCCGCACGGTGCTGGAAGCCCAGTGGGGCACCGGCATTTCCAAGAATCCTTACCTGACGTTCCGGCTCAAGGGCGCCAAGGTGGGCGACAAGGTCGGGCTGCGCTGGCAGGACAACAAGGGCGAGTCGAATTCCGCCGAGGCGGCTGTGGTTGCGGCTTAACGTTGGGCCTCAGACGTTCAACCATGACCGATGCGCTCCCACTTCTCTTTGAATTTCTCTTGGTCGTAGCTGGTTGGCTGAAGCCAAAACGAAACACGGTCGTCCTTTTCACCACGGTGGGCGAGTTCTTTCACTTCCGAAGGCAGAAGAATGAAAGCGGACGGGGATGAGGAAGTGACCTTGTTCACTATGACCCAGAAGTCACCCATGACTTTGTCGAGGGACGTTCCAAGCGGAACAGGGTTGCGCTTACTCAGTGCTTTGACCTGAATAGCAAGCTTGCGAGTGGCATCTTGGCTGTAAGTGACGATATCTACGCCGCGAGCATTCCTTGCGGTGGGCATGACATTCCAGCCCAACAGGGAAAGGTGGTAGCAGCAGTAGTACAGGCCAGCGTTGCCGGTGAGTTGAGGATCAAGCTTCATGTGAAGAGGCCCAAGGTGGAGTAGACACCGATAGAGGTGCATAAGATTGTTTATTGAGAAGTATAGCTGGACTCATGTGCGCTGGCCCACGGTGGCTTTCAAGAACCGAGCGGCAACTGCAGCAATTTTCGTAACATCGGCACCGTCACCGGCTTTTTCGCGGTCAGCGACCATTCGTCCAGCGCGTCCAGCGTTGCCATCAGCGTCGGCAAATCGCGCCGCAGGTGGCGCAGGCAGTATTCCACCGCCTCGTCCGGCAGTTTCATGCCGCGCTCCGCGGCATGCGCCCTGAGCGCTTGCGCCTTTTCCTCGTCCGACAGCGGGTGCAACTGGTACACCAGCCCCCATGACAGCCGCGTGGCGAGGTCGTCGCGCAGGCCGAGCTGCATGGGCGCGGCTTCTCCGCTGGTCAGCAGCGCGCCTGATGGGTTGTCGCGCTGGCGATTGTAGAGGTTGAACAGGGCAATTTGCTGTTCAGGAGCCAGGCGCTGCACATCGTCCACTGCCACCAGCGCCGCCGTGGGCAATGGCTCCAGGCTGGCGGGCGCTTTAATCAGCATGCTGGAAATGTGTTGTGCGCCTGCGGCGGCGGCCACGGCCTGCAGCAAATGGCTTTTGCCGCTGCCGGGCGGGCCCCACAGGCATATGAAGCGGAAATCGGCATCGCCTGCCGCCTGCCGGCGCAGCGCGTGCACTGCCTCGGTGTTGCCGGCGGCGACAAAGTTTTGCAGCGACGGCGCGGGAGCCGGCTGGATATCGAGCAGCAGCTGCTTCATTCGAGGTAGATTTTGCTGGCGAGATAGGCTTGGCGGGCGTGGCGCAGGCCCACCGCGACCGCCGCGCTGACCGGGATGGCCAGCAGCACGCCGGTAAAGCCGAACAACTGGCCGCCGGCGAGCAGGGCGAAAATCACCGCCACCGGGTGCAGGCCGATGCGCTCGCCAACCAGTGCCGGCGTGAGTATGCCTTCCACCGCCTGTCCCAGGCCGAATACCAGCAGCACCGGCAGCAGGCCGCCGAGGGTGGGGAATTGCAGCAGCGCGGCCAGCGTCGCCAGCAGCAGGCCGGTGCTGATGCCCAGATACGGCACGAAGCCGAGCAACCCGGCCAGCAGGCCGATGGGCAGGGCGAGTTCCAGCCCGGCCAGCCACAGGCCGGTGGAATAGAACAGCGCCATCAGCAGCATCACGGACAGTTGGCCGCGCAGGAATTCCGCAAGCACGCGGTCGATCTCTGTGGCGATGAGGGTGACCTTGCCGTGCCAGCGCCGCGGCACCAGATCGCTGACGCGGCTTACCAGCCCATGCCAGTCGCGCAGCAGGTAGAACATCACCACCGGCACCAGCAGCAGGCTGATCAGCCAGCCGAGTAGCGCCATGCCGCGGCTGGTGACGATGCCCAGCAGCTTGCCAGCCACGTCGCCGGCGGTCTGCCAGTGCGCGGTGAGTGCCTGCTGCAGCTTGGCGGCATTGAAATCCAGCGCGACGCCGAAGTGTTGCAGCAGCAGCGGTTCAATGCGTCCGCGCAGGGCATCGATATAGGTGGGCAGGCGCTGGGCGATCAGCAGCAGTTCCTTTTGCAGCAACGGCAGCACGATCAGCAATACCAGCAGGAATGCGCCTGCCAGCAGCAGCATCACCAGCAGCGTGGCGACGGTGCGCCCGAGCTTCCAGCGTGCCATCCTCAGTCGTTCCAGTCGGCCCACCAGCGGATTGCTGATGTAGGCGAGGATGGCGGCGGCGAGAAACGGTGACAGGATGGGGCTTAGCAGGTAAACCAGCAGGCAGAATGCGGTCAGCGCCAGCAGCGCCCAGCGGTAATCTGGCAGTCCGGTCTCTCGTTTTGCGGTCATTTCGGTTAAAATTCGGGTTAAGGCCAGCCCGTAATGTATCCCTTGAAAAGCGAGAACTCAACTTGAATTCCACCAACTCGACCGGCGACTCCGCCCAGCCTTCCATCAGCTACCGCGACGCGGGCGTGGATATCGACGCCGGCGATGCGCTGGTGGAAAGCATCAAGCCTTACGCCAAACGCACCATGCGCCCGGAAGTGCTGGCCGGCATCGGCGGCTTCGGCTCGCTGTTCGAAATGCCGAAGAAGTTCAAGAATCCGGTGCTGGTATCGGGCACCGACGGCGTCGGTACCAAGCTGAAACTGGCCTTTCAGTTGAACAAGCACGATACCGTCGGCATCGACCTGGTGGCGATGAGCGTCAACGATATCCTGGTGCAGGGCGCAGAGCCGCTGTTCTTCCTCGATTATTTCGCCTGCGGCAAGCTGGAAGTCGGCACTGCCGCGCAGGTGATCAAGGGTATCGCCGAAGGCTGCGAGCAGGCCGGCTGTGCGCTGGTGGGCGGCGAGACGGCGGAAATGCCGGGCATGTACCCGGCCGGTGAATACGATCTGGCGGGCTTTGCCGTCGGCTGCGTGGATAAGGAAGCCATCATCAACGGTACCACCATAGACTCGGGCGATGTGGTGCTGGGGCTGGCCTCCAGCGGCGCGCATTCCAACGGCTATTCGCTGGTGCGCAAGCTGATCGAACTTTCCGGCATAGCCATGGATTCCGACTTCCATGGCAAGCCGTTCCGCGATGTGGTGATGGCGCCGACGCGCATCTACGTCAAGCCGCTGCTCAAGCTTCTGGCGGCGCTGCCGGTCAAGGGCATGGCGCACATCACCGGCGGCGGGCTCACCGGCAATATTCCGCGCGTGCTGCCGGAAAACCTCTCCGCTGAAATCGACGCCAAGTCGTGGACGATGCCGCCGCTGTTCCAGTGGCTGCAGGCGCAGGGCAACGTCACCGATGACGAAATGCACCGCACCTTCAACTGTGGCATCGGCATGGTGGTGATCGTGTCCGCTGCCGATGCTGATCGTGCGCAAAGCCTGCTGGCGGCCGAAGGTGAGCAGGTATGGCGCATCGGCAGCATCCGTAAACGCGCCCAAGATGAAGCGCAAACGATCGTCATTTAGCCAACCGTCGCCGGGCTGGTGCGTTAATCTGTCTGTTCGGATAATGAGGAAGACCGTCATGCACCGCCTGTGGCTTGTTCTCTGTTTTTGTTTTGGTTTGTTTTTTACAGCGGCCGCGCTGGCGGCGCCGCAGCAGGTCAAGGCTGTCTATCATGCAACCAGAAACGGCCAGCCGTTCGCCACTGTGACCGAAACCTTTCAGCAGCAGGGCGGGCGCTATCGCATCGAAAGCGTGACCGAGGGCATAGGCATATATGGCCTGTTCGGCAAGCGCCGCCTGCTGAGCGAGGGCGAAGTGACGCCGCAGGGACTGCGCCCGCTGCATTTCGAGCTGCAACAGGGCGACAGCGCGAAGAAGGCCGTGTCCGCCGACTTCGACTGGGAGGCCAAAACGCTGGCCATGACCTCCAAAGGAAATACCTCCAGCGCGCCGCTGGAGGAGGGCACGCAGGACCTGCTGAGCTACGCCTACCAGTTCATGTTCCGGCCGCCGCAAGGCGAGGACATCAGCCTGTCGGTGACCACCGGCAAGAAACTGCGCGTGTATCAATATCGCGTGGCCGAGAAGGAAACCAGCGCGGAAACCGCAGCCGGCAACTTCAAGGCCGTGCATCTGGCGAACGGCGCGGCAGACGGCGACGAGAACAAGGAACTCTGGCTTGGTGTGGAAAAGAACCATATCGTGGTGCGCATCTCGATGAAGGAGAACGGCGCGCGGGTCGAGCAGACGCTCTCCAGTCTGCATGTCGAATAAGCCGTCGCGCTATTTGCCGTCGCCGCGCCTGTTGCTGGCGCTGGTTTTTTCCCTGCTGCTGCATGTTATCCTGCTGTCCGGGGTGAATCTGGAACTGCCGGATTTTATGTCGGAGCATGACCGGATAGACGTGGCCCTGGTGCCGCTGGCGAAACCCAAGCCGGTCGAAAAACCGCCTGCGCCGCCCAGACCGGTGAAGCCTCAACCGCCCAGACCGGTGCGGCCAAAGCCGGTGGCCAAGCCCGTGCCGCCACCGCAGGAAGCGCCGAAACAGCAGGAGGAGCCGGTTGCCGCTCAGCCGCCGCAGCCGGCTCCTCCTCCCGAGCCGCCGCCGGAAGCCGCTGCCACGCCCGCGCCGGAAGTTGAAGAGTCGCTTGCAGCGCGCGGTTTCAGGCATGTGGAAATAGAATACCGCGTGTTTCGCGGCAAGGGCGGCAGCATCGGCGTTGCAAAACATGAGTACCGCGTCGGCGGGGAGGGTACTTACAGCATCACCGGCACGGCAGAGGCGAGCGGCCTGGTGTCGTTATTCATACGCGGCAAGTACGCGCAGCATAGCGAGGGCATGGTTGGCCCGCGCGGCCTGGTGCCGTCGAATTTCAGTTACCAGCGCGGCGACAATCCGGCCAAGAGCCAGAAGGCCAGCTTTGACTGGCAGGCAGGCATGCTGACCCTGGAATATGGCCAGCAGCGCGAAACTGTGCCGCTGCTGGAAGGCGCGCAGGATCAGTTGAGCTTTATGTACCAGTTCATGTTCGTGCCGCCGCTGGAGCAGATGCAGCTTGCCATCACCAACGGCAAGAGATTTCGCACCTATGCCTACCATTTCGATGGCGAGGAAACCCTGAAAACGGACATCGGCGACGTGCGGACCTTGCGCATCAGCAAGCACGACAGCGATGGCGAGGGGAAGCTGGAATTATGGCTGGCGCCGGATTACCGCTATCTGCCGGTGAAAATCAGCCAGACCGAGAAAGACGGCACGGTAACAGAACAACTCGTCAAACAACTCAAGGCAGAGTAATGGCTACAACAATCAATCCAACGCTGCTGCGCCATACCATGAATGTGCTGGAGGCTGCGCTCGATGCGGGCGGCCCGGCGGATGGCAAGCTGAGCGCCTATTTCCGCGAAAACCGCGAATTGGGCCCTCTTGATCGGGCGTTCGTCGCCGATACGGTGTATGCCGTATTGCGCCGCCGCCGCTTTCTCGAACACGTCGCCGGCGGCGACGACCCGTTCGGTCTGGTGATGGCCTGCTTGCTGCGATTCCAGGGCCTGAGCATGCGCGACCTGGAATGCCAGTTGTCGAAAACCCAGGAAGAGCGCGCCAAGGCGATCAAAGCCGCGTCAGCGGACAACCTGCCGCTCGCGGTGCAGGCCGATGTGCCGGACTGGATGTGGGAGCGGCTGGCCGCCCAGTATGGCGAACAGGAGGCGCTGGCGCTGGCGCGCAGCCTGCAGCAACCGGCACCGCTGGACTTGCGCGTCAACCGCCTCAGGGAAGAGCGCGAATCGGTGCTGGCGCTGTTCGCCAAGGAGGGCATTGCGGCGGCGCCTACGCCGTATTCTCCGGCGGGCGTGCGGCTCAAGGACAAGATCACCCTCAACCGCCATACGCTGTTCATCAAAGGCGTGATTGAGGTGCAGGACGAGGGCAGCCAGTTGCTGGCGCTCCTGGTCGCGCCGCGACGCGGCGAAATGGTGGCGGATTTGTGCGCCGGTGCCGGCGGCAAGACATTGGCGCTGGGCGCGCTCATGCACAACAGTGGACGGCTTTATGCCTTCGATGTTTCCGAACGGCGCCTCGCCAACTTCAAGCCGCGCATGGCGCGTTCCGGCCTGTCCAACGTGCATCCGCAACTCATCGCCAAACAGCACGACCAGAAACTGAAACGCCTCGCCGGCAAGTTCGACCGCGTATTGGTGGATGCGCCATGCAGCGGCCTCGGCACGCTGCGCCGCAACCCGGACCTGAAGTGGCGGCAGAAGCCGCAGGACATCATGGAGCTGACCATCAAGCAGGCCGCCATTATGGAAACTGCGGCCAAGCTGGTGAAACCGGGCGGGCGGCTGGTGTATGCCACCTGCAGCCTGTTGCGGGAGGAAAACCGCGACATTGTGCAAAGCTTCCTGGCCGCGCACCCCGAGTTTCGCCTGCTCAATGCGGCGGAAATTCTCGCCCAGCAGAACGTGGCGCTGGATACCGGTGAATATCTGGAATTGTTGCCGCAGAAGCATGGCACGGACGGATTCTTTGCCGCCGCGATGGAGAAGGCGCCCACGTGAAGGTCTCGCTGAACACCCAGATTTTCCTCGGCGCAGTGCTCGGCGTGCTGCTGGGACTGGGCTTTACCGCGCTTGGCCCGGAGGCTGCTACCACCCGGCACGGCCTGTATGTTTCAGGCCTGCTCGGCAACCTGTTCATCGACCTGCTGAAAATGATCCTGGTGCCGCTGGTATTCACCTCCATTGCGGTGGGTGTGGCCAACTTGCGCGCCCACCGGCAGATGCACCGCGTCTGGATCACGACCCTGGCGTTTTTCGTACTGTCGATGGCGGTCGCCATAGCGTTGGGCATGGGTGCTGCCAATCTGTTCGAGCCGGGCAAGGGGCTAAGCCTGGACCTGTTCCACGACGCCACGCAGCACTTTGAAGCCGGACGGATGACCTTGCCGGAATTCTGCACCCAATTCCTCCACGGCCTGTTCCTCAACCCTTTCGCCGCATTGGCGCAGGGCAATGTGCTGGCGATCGTGATGTTTGCGCTGTTTCTGGGCATCGCGCTGGTGATGGGCGGCGAGCGTTACCGCAACATCCTGGCGCTGTTGCAGGAGCTGCTGGAACTCACCCTGCGCATTGTCGGCTGGATCATGCGCTTGGCACCGCTCGGCATCATGGCGCTGCTGGCGAAGCTGGTCGCCACGCAAAACGCGGCGCTACTGTTCAGCCTCGGCAAGTTTGTCGCGGTGGTGCTGGGCACCACGCTGCTGCATGGCTTCGTGGTGTTGCCGTTGATGTTATATGTGGTCACCCGTGTTACGCCGCTGCATTTCTTGCGCGGCGCGCGCGAGGCGCTGGTGACGGCTTTCGCCACCAGCTCCAGCTCCGCCACCCTGCCGGTTACGTTGCGCTGCGTCGAGCAGCATCTGCACGTCAAGCCCGAGATTGCCGGTTTTGTCGTGCCGCTGGGCGCCACCGTCAACATGGACGGTACGGCGCTGTACGAAGCCGCCGCCGCACTGTTCGTCGCCAATCTGGCGGGCGTGGATTTGAATGGCGTGCAGCAACTGATTGTGTTTTTCACCGCCATGCTGGCCGCCATCGGCGCGCCCGGCATTCCCAGCGCCGGCATGGTGACCATGGTGATGGTGCTGCAATCGGTCGGCCTGCCGGCCGAAGCCATCGCCATCCTGCTGCCGATAGACCGCGTGCTCGATGCCTTCCGCACCATGGTCAATGTCGAGGGCGACATGGTGGGCAGTCTGATCGTACAAAAGCTGACAGCGCAGAAGCTGGTCGGTGTAAGCAAACCGTCAGCTTGACGGGATATCGTTTGTAATTTTTTAAGTTAGGAGTTTTCCATGTCCGAATCAGGTTTCCACGTCCACGGTGCCCACGAGCACGCGCTGGAGCACGAAGCGCATAGCGGCAACAGCCTCGCACAGGGGATCGCGGTGTTTACCGCTGTCCTTTCCACGCTGGGAGCCATCGTCAGCTATCAGGGCGGCGCCACGCAGAACGAGGCCATGCTGTTCAAGAACGAGGCCGTGCTGAAAAAAGCCCAGGCCACCGACCAGTGGAGCTTTTATCAGGCCAAGAGCAGCAAGGGGCACTTGATGGAAGTGGCCGCGGTGATCGCCCCCAAGGACAAGGAAGCCTATTACCGAGCCCAGGCGGAGAAATACGACAAGGAAAAGGGTGAAATCAAGAAAAAGGCTGAAGAGCTCGATGCGGAGTCCAACAAGGCAAACCTCGAGAGCGAGCATGCCATGCATCCTCATCACCGGCTGGCACAGGCGATGACGCTGCTGCAGATCGCCATCTCGCTTGCTTCCATCACAGCGCTGACCCATAGACGCTGGCTGTTTGCCTGTGCCGGCGTGGCTGCTGCTGGCGGTGTCGCCCTCGCAGCGCTGGGGCTGCTGGCTTGAGCCTCAGGGCGCTGCTCTACGATTGGGGTGGCTTAAATGTATGGCTGTTCCACGCCATCAACCAGGCAAGCTCCGCATGGTCGGATCATCTGTGGTTGCTGGGCACAGCGCTTGGCGACCATGATAACTTTTTCTGGTTTCTTGGTTTCTTCGGGCTAGCCACGGCGCTAGTCGGGTGGAAGGGAGGCAGGCGGCGTGCATTTCCATGGCTTTGCGCCACGCTCGTGTTCGCGCTCGGCTATGTCGCGGAAGACATGCTGGTGGGAGGGCTGAAGGGCTTTTTCGATTTTCCGCGCCCGCTGCTGGCATTGCCCCCGGAAACCGTCCACCTGCTTGGCCCTGCCAAACTGCACAACAGCCTGCCAAGTGGGCATGCTGCTTTCGCCGCGCTATTCGCCGCCAGCGTCTGGCCGGCGCTCAAGCGCCCGGGGCGGGTTGCAGCGGCGCTGTTCGTAGTATGGGTCGGGTTCGCGCGTATCGGCGTTGGCGCGCATTTTCCTGCAGACGTATTTTATGGCACGCTGCTCTCGGTGCTGTTGGCATGGGCATTGCGCAGGCCGGTAAAAGCCATGCTGAATCTTGCCTGCGCAAAGTCCGGACAGCAGATACAGTAATCCGGTCAGGCTGCAATGCGTCGCTGCAGCTTGTCCACCCCATGCATCGCCAGCGAATACACCGCCGGCACCACCACCAGCGTGAGCAGCGTCGAAGTGATCATGCCGCCGATCACCGCCACCGATAGCGGGCCGTTGGTTTCCGCGCCCGCACCCAAGCCGAGCGCAGCCGGCAGCAGGGCGAGGATGATGGTGAGCGAGGTCATCAGCACCGGCCTCAGGCGGATCGGACAGGCATCCAGCAGCGCGGTGTTGATGGCCATGCCCTGCGTGCGGCGCTGGTTGGTGAGGTCTACCAGCAGGATGGAATTCTTTGCTACCAGCCCGATCAGCAGCACCAGCCCGATCATGGAAAAGATGTTGAGCGAGTGTCCCGTGATCCACAGCGCCATCACCCCGCCTATGATGGCGAGCGGCTGCGCCAGCATGATGATGAAGGGCTGCAGGAAAGAGTTGAACTGGCTGGCCAGCACCATGTAAAGCAGGATCAGCGCCATGACGAAAGCAAACATCATGTACTTCTGGGTTTTGCCAAACTCTTCAGCCTGGCCGACGAACTTGATGGCATAGCCCGGCGGCAGCAAGGGCTGAGCGGTTTCCTGCACCTTGGTGACGGCTTCGCCCAAGGGCAGGCTGGGGGTGCCGTAGAAATTGGCGGCATATTGCAGGTCGAAGCGGCCGATCACTGCCGCGCCCAGCAGGGGTTTGAAACTGGCCACGGTGTCCAGCCGCACCATGCTGCCATCGCGGCTACGCAGGTATATTTTTGCCAGGTCAGCCGGCTGGCCAAAACTCCCATCCTTGGCTTTGATGCGGATATCGTACCTCTCCCCGTCGCCCGGCTCGTCGTTGTACTTCGCGATGTCGATGCCACCGGTCAGCATGTTGAGGGAGAAAGCCACGTCCTGCGCCGACAGGCCGAGATCGGCGGTGCGCGTGCGGTCGATGTTCATCACCAGTTCCGGCAGGTCAAGCTGCATGTCCAGGTCGACCTTGCCCATGCCGGGGACATTGGAAAGCTTTTGCTGCACCTGCTGGGCGAGGCTGGCAACCTGGCCCAGATTGGGGCCGGACAGATTAAATTGCAGTGGATCGCCGCGCTGGCCCTGCACAATCGGCACCGGCGCCGGGAAGGCGCGCACCCCGGGAATCTGGGCAAACTCGCCGCGCAGTGTTTTCAACGTATCCTGCTGGCGGATGTTGCGCTTGTCGCGGTCCTGCATGCGCACGTAGGCAAAGCCCTGGTTGACCTGGCCAGTCTGACCTATGCCTATGCCGGTGAAATAGGTGGCGATTTCCGGATGTTTGCCGAGAACCTGTTCCACCTGCACCAGACGGGTGTTGGTGTAATCCACGCTGGAGCCGAGCGGGGTCTTGAGGTAGACGATAAAGCGACCTTCGTCTTCCTCCGGAACGAATTCCTTTTTTACCTGCTGGAAGAACCAGGCGCTGGAGACGACGGTAAGCAGCGTAATCAGCACCACTTTCCAGCGGTGGTTGAGCGCCAGCTGCAGCAAGGCGCGGTAGAAATTGTCCATGCCGCGGAAGAAGGCATCCAGCACATAGTAGAAGCGGCCGTGGCGTGTGCTCACCTTCAGATAACGCGAGCACAGCATGGGAGTGAGGGTGAGCGAGACAAACAGCGACACCAGCACGCCGAAGGTGACCACTACCGCGAACGACTTGAAGAACTGGCCGATGATGCCGCTCATGAAAATCACCGGCGCGAAGATGGAAACCAGTGACAGGGTGGCCGCCAGCACAGCAAATGCCACCTCCTTGCTGCCGGTAAGCGCAGCTTCAACGGCGGGCTGCGCGGCACTGACCGGGTCGGAATCGTGCGTTTCCCGATGGCGAGAGAGGTTTTGGCTATGGCTAACATTCGCTTCGCTCATGTTAGTCTGCGCCGAAACATTTACCGCCATTTCAGAATGGCGGTAAATGTTTTCCAGCACCACGATGGCGTCATCCACCACCACGCCGATCAGCAGCAGCAGGGCGAGCAGCGTCATGACGTTGAAGGTGAAGCCGCCGAAATACATGACTGCCACTGCCCCGAGCAGGGATACCGGAATCGCCGTGGCGATGATCAGGGTGGAGCGGATGGAACGCAGGAACAGCCAGACGATGGCGGCAGCCAATAGCGTGCCCGCCAGCAAGTGCTCCAGCAGGGCATTGATCAGCTCCTGGATGTAAAGTGCATCGTTGGAGGCGATCTCGATGGTCATGCCGGGAGGCAATTGCGGACGTATTTCTTTGTCCAAGCGGCGTTGCACTTCGTCTATGATGGCGACCGTATTGGCGTTGGCGATCTTGACGATGCCCAGGCCCACGGTACGCTCGCCGTTGAAGTGGGCGAGCTGGCGGAAATCCCCCAGGCCATCCTCGATTTCCGCCACCTCCTTGAGCCGGATGGCGGCACCGTCGCGATAAGCCACGATCATGGTGCCGAGGTCGGACAGCTTGTGGAATTCCATATCCAGCTTGAACAGGTATTCGCTCTTCTGGCCAACCAGGAAACCGCCGGGCAGTTGCACATGCTCGCGCTCGAATGCGCTCTGCAAGTCCTGCGCTGTGATCCCCAGCGCCGCCATGCGCCCCGGCAGCAGGTTGACGCGGATGGTGCGGTCGCGGCGTCCGCCCAGGCGCACTTCGCCTACGCCGTTGACGGTCTCCAGCCGCTTTTTCAGCACGTTGAGCGCGTACTGGTTGAGCTGCTGCTGGGTGCGGTCGCCTCTCAGCGCCATCCACATGATGGGCGAGGCCCCGGTTTCCACTTTCGCCACCACCGGCGGATCGGCATCCTTGGGCAGGCGGCGCAGCACCTGGTTGACCTTGGACTGGACCTCATTGAAGGCAACATCCACTTTCTTGTCCAGGCTGAAAGTGATGGCCACGGTCGAAATGCCGGGACTGGAACTGGACTGGATATGTTCGATGCCGGGCACGCTGTTGACTGAGGTTTCGATCACGTTGGTGATGCTGGCGTCGATGATGTCCGGGTTGGCGCCTTTTTCCGAGGTGGTGACCGAAATTACCGGGAATTCGATGTAGGGGAAGCGATCGACGCCGATGCGCTGGTAGCTGATGATGCCGAACAGCACCAGCACGCCGGACAGCATCCACGCCAACACATGGCGCTTGATGGAAAGTTCCGGCAGCGTCATTTGGCGCCGCTTTGCTGAACGTTGACTAGCGCCTTGTCAGTGAGATATCCCGCCCCATCCACCGCGACGGTCTCGCCGGCAGCCAAGCCTTCGACAATTTCCACCAGGCCTTCCTGGCGCAGGCCGGTTTTAACCATGCGCTGCTGGGCGGTTTTGTCCTTGATGGCGTAAACCACTTCACCGGCAGGTCGCAGCACCACGCTGGCTTCCGGCACCACGACGGCTTGCGCGTGTTCGCCCAGCACGACGATGCCGTTGACGCTGGCGCCCGGCTGCCAGCCGGCTTGATCCACCACATCCGCGATGACATCCGCGGCCCGGTTGCCGCTACCGATCAGCGGCTTGATTTCCTTGATGGTGGTGGTGAACACCTTGTCGGGCACAGTCGGCGTGGAAAGTCGCACGGTCTGGCCGGAGTGCAATTTGGCGGCAACGCTTTCGGGAAACGGCAGGTGCGCGCGCAGACGGGTGGTGCCGATTAACTGGAACAGCGGGTCGCCGACTTTGACAAAGTCACCTGGCGCGACGATCTGTTTTTCCACGCGCCCGTCGATGGGGGAAATTACGCGCGTCTTGGCGCTGTTGTGCTCAATGGTCGCCAGTTGCGCTTTTGCGCCTTCCATTTGCTGGCGCAAAGCATCTTGCTGGGCTGAGGCGTCGTCCAATGCATTGCGCGAAATGAAATTCTTTTGCACCAGGCGTTGGTTGCGGTCGACGATTTTGCCCTGATTGGACAGCAGCGCTTCGATGCGTCCGATCTCTGCCTGTGCCTCGCGTTTTTGCAGGGCATAGTCGGCCGCATCCAATACGGCGAGCAACTGGCCATTTTTGACGTCCTGGCCGGCGTGCGCCAATACTTGCACCACACGTGCCGGTACTTCTGCCCCGATGTGCGGGTCTATCAGGCCTTCCATGGTGCCCACTGTTTGCTCGTAGATTTCCAGCTTCTTGGTTTGCGCCTGTGCGACCGATATCAGAGATGCCGGCGGCGCCACGGCTTGCGGCTTGTCCGCCTCTTTTCTGGCGCAGGCCGGCAGAAGCAAGGCTGCTGCCAGCAGCAAGTATATTTTTTTCATGTGGGGTTCCGGGTATCAGGTAGTATGCCGCCCAGCAACAGGCTCAGCATTTTCGTGCTGTAGCGCTGCGGGTCATCGGCGAAATCAACGGCGGGAAAATGGCGCAGCAAATCGCGCGCTTCGAAGAAATACACGTTGGCGGCAATCAGCATCACCGCCACCATCGCCGGATCGACATCCTTGCGCAATTCGCCGCGTGATTGGCCGTTGCGGATGATGTCCACCAGCTTGGCGAAGTTGGGGCCGAACACCTGCTCGGCCAAGTCTTTGCCTCGCTCCGCGCCGTTTTCCAGCAAGTCGCGCAGTATCAGTTTGGCCAGATTGCTGTGCTCCAGAATCCCTTGCAGGTGGCTGGCGGCAAAGTGCCCCAGCCGGTCGACAAAGCTGCCTTCGGCCTGTTCCAGCCGCTCGATGCGAGCACGCGATTCCCGGCAGGCATTGTCCAGCACGGCCTGGTAGAGCGCCTGTTTGGAATTGAAATGGTGAAAAATGTTGGCCTTGCTGACGCCGGCCCGTGTTGCGATGGCATTCATCGAGGTGGCGTCGAATCCCAGTTCACCAAACAGCGCCTCGGCGGCAGCCAGGATACGCTCGACGCTGCTGGCATCGGCGCTGGCAGCGGGAATTTTTGCGGCTTGCATGGCGGGTGCTCCTTGGATGGCTTAATGCGGCATACCGGGGTTTCGAGAATATGCAGCGATATTGCCACTGACTGACCGGTTGGTCAACATCGAGGTGATTTAATCAGAATGTCATTCGGCTAAGCTTCAATAGGTACCTGTTCGGAAACCTAATTGGAAATTGACTCCGACCCTATTTGCGTAGTTAATTACCGTTTAACGGGTGACCAATGGCAAATTTCTTTTCCCTTGGTGCCATAGGGTGCCACCGATTCAATGTCGAGCCAGTAGCTATCGTATTGTTCATGCAATACTAAAAAGTAATACCAATGGTTAAATTCGATAATGCTGTTGTAATTTTTTCCGTTACGGCCACCCTGGCCGGCATCGGCAAATACACTTGCCCCGCTCCAAGCACTCATTTCATTTCCATCTCGTTCCCAACGATTACCAAGAGCACTTAAACACTTAGAGGTATCGATTTGCCGGAAACCGGCAAATCCCCCTCCTAACGAAGGCTTGCGAAAATCCCTGTTCATTGGGCCATATGCGTCATCGGCATAAAGGATGTAGCGTTTTGCACCCGATGCCTTAACAAGGGGTAGTTCATATATCTTGAAAGGTGGCAATCCATAGCCAGCATTACACCCTTCCACAACGTCATCAGCATCCGATGGTCTGATATTCCGTTCACACTGGGAAGTAAAATTAAATGGCGGTGCCGACCGGCACTGTTTTTTCCATGGATCAAGTGCAGCATCTTCATAGCTTTGCACTTGTGCTACGGGATCAACAAAGCGGATGTCTTTCATTTGCGTTAAGGCATCAAAAATCTGGCGACAAAATGGTTCATCATAAGTTGAATAAAGCGGTGCCGTCATTAGAATATGCTTGATAGCCTCGGCCTTATCTGATTCTTTCTCGTACAAAGCCGAGCGCGGCTCAAAAAAGTTTTCCAACGCCGCCTGCCTCGACCAGTAGGCATGCTTCAGGCAGGTTGCCTTGCCGCAGACATTACGGGTGAATTTGAGCCAGTGCTTCTGTTCAGCCACCACGCGTTGCTTCTGCTCGTCGTCGGCTTTACTCAACACGTCCTGATAATCTTGAGCAAGCTTGTTGTCCAGTTCGGAAAGTTGCGGATCGTCGCAAATCAGATGCTCTACCTTTGTTTGCGCCTTATCGCAATCAAAGCTTGCCGCTTGTGCAGGCAATGGCAGAACCAATCCACCGAGTAGCACAAAAAGGGTCAGCCTCGATATGTTTTCCCGCACTTGCCTCATGTCAGCCTCGCCGTCATTTGTTAAGCATCAGACATTTCTTACCCGCGCCCAGTCGAAATGCACTCCGGGGTCGGTCTTGCGTCCGGGCGCGATGTCGGAGTGTCCGGCAATATCGGCAATCTGGTAGGCTTTACGCAATGCTGCCAGCAGGGCATTCAGCACCTGGTATTGCACTTCCTCGAATGCATCGTCGTCGCTGCCTTCCAACTCGATGCCGATGGAAAAGTCATTGCAGTTGGCGCGGCCCTGCCATTGCGAAACGCCGGCATGCCAGGCACGTTGCGTGCACGGGACGAACTGTATAAGTTCGCCATCACGCCGGATGAAGAAGTGGGCGGAGACTTTGCGCTGGTAGATTTCCCGGTAGTAGGGATGGACGTCGGGGTCGAGCCGGTTGGTGAACAGTGCGATCACGCCATCGCCGCCGAATTCGCGCGGCGGCAGGCTGATGTTGTGGATGACCACCAGTTCGACAGGCGTGTCCGCCGGCCGTTCGTCGCAGTTGGGGGAGGCGATATAGCGCGCGCCCTGTGCCATGCCGTTGTGGTCGATACTGATGGGGGTCATGCGGGGGTGGCCGTTATCCGGTAAAATCGCGCTTCAATCCAAACAGGCGGGCGGTCATGGTTTTTCTCCAACTCCTTCTGATGCTGGTGGTGATTCTGGTCGCTGCCGAAGTGTTCACCAACGCCCTGGAGCACCTGGGCGAAAAGCTCAAGATTTCCGAAGGCGTCACCGGCTCCATCTTCGCCGCGGTCGGCACCGCGTTGCCGGAAACCATGGTGCCGCTGCTGGCGCTGATGGCGGGGACCGCGAACGTGCATACCAACGAGGAGATCGGCGTCGGCGCCATCCTCGGTGCGCCCCTGATGCTTTCCACCTTGTCCGTCTCGCTGCTGGCTTTTGCGGTACTGGTCAAGCGCGGCGCTGGCGGCGAGTTCCGCCCGGAAAAAACCGGACTCACGCGCGACCTCAATTTTTTCATCGCTGCCTTTGCCTTTTCCACGCTGGCGCTGTTCATCCCGCATAGCCTGCCTGCCGTGCGCGCCGCCATTGGCCTCACGCTGGTGCTGACCTATTTCATCTACATCATGCTGACGCTGCACGCATCCGGCAATCTGGTCAAAGACGGCCACGGCACCGAGGCGCACGAGCCGATGATGTTGTGCCGCATCGGCCTGCCCAACCATTTTGCCGTGATTGTGGGGCAAATGCTACTCGGCTTAGTCCTGCTGCTGGCGGGCGCCAAGGGCTTCATCATGGGCGTGGAGGAAGCGGCCCAGTTGCTTGGCATCTCGGCGCTGCTGCTGTCGTTGCTGATTATCCCCATCGCTACCGAGCTGCCGGAAAAGATCAACAGCATCCTGTGGATACGCCGCCATAAAGATACGCTGGCGTTCGGCAACATCACCGGCGCCATGGTATTCCAAGGCACGCTGCTGCCCGCCATCGGCATCATGCTCACCCCCTGGGAGCCGCGCCGCGAGGTGCTGGCAGGCGTGGTGATCACCCTGCTTGCCGCGGTCTGGTTGCGCTGGATGATATCGCGCGGCCACCTCAAGGTCTGGCATGTGTGGGTCAATGGCGCGATGTATGTGGCCTATCTCGTCATTGCCCTGGCTTAATCTTCCGCATCGTCATGTGCATCTTCCTTGCGCAGCCCCAGCTTGACCAGCCGATAGCGTAGCGTGCGGAAGCTGACGCCAAGCAGTTTGGCGGCTTCAGTTTTGTTGTTGCCGGTTTTTTCCAGAGCACCCAGGATCGCCTGCTTTTCGATGTTTTCCAGAAACTCCGGCAGCGGGACTTCTGATAGCGGCAAGGAGGTACCCATGGTTGATGCCGCCACACTGCCTTCCAGCATCAGGTCCTGCGTGCCGATGCTGTCACCGTCGCAAAGCGCGATAGCCCGCTCCAGAACGTTTTCCAACTCGCGCATGTTGCCGGGAAAAGGGTGGCGTTGCAGTGTTTCCAAGGCCTCGGGCGACAGAGCAGGAAAGTCCGTGCCGAGGCTGCGGCAATGCCTGTCCATGATGCTGGCCGCGAGGGTGGGAATATCATCCGACATTTCCCGTAGTGCCGGCATTTTCAGTTCGATGACGTTGAGGCGGTAGTACAAGTCCTGGCGGAATTGCCCGCTTTCCATCATCTGCGCCAGATTGCGGTGGGTGGCGCTGATGATGCGCACGTCAACAGAAGCTTCCTGCGTGCTGCCTACCATGCGCACTTTCTTTTCCTGGATCACGCGCAACAGCTTCACCTGCATCAGCAGCGGCAGATCGGCCACTTCGTCGAGGAACAGCGTGCCGTCGCTGGCGGCCTGGAAGAAGCCTTCCCTGTCCTGCTGCGCGCCGGTGAAGGCGCCTTTCTTGTAGCCGAAGAACTCGCTTTCCATCAGGGTTTCTGGAATTGCGCCGCAGTTGACTGGCACGAATGGAGCGTCGCGGCGCGTGCTGTTGGCATGGATGAGGCGTGCGGCGAGTTCTTTGCCGCTGCCGGATTCGCCGCTGATATGTACCGGTGCCTGACTGCGCGCGAGCTTGGTTATCATGGCGCGCGCCTGGCGTATGGGCGCGGAATCGCCGATCAGGGCGTAGTCGGTGACCGGTATCCCGGGTTGCGCCGAGAGGCGCAGGGCGGATTGCACCAGCGGACGCAATTCTTTCAGCGATATCGGCTTGGCGAGGTAATCGAAGGCCCCTGCCTTGAGCGCCGCGACAGCGTTTTCCGCGCTGCCGAAAGCGGTGATGACGGCAACTGGCAGCCCAGGCTGCTGCTGGCCGATGAAGCGCACCAGTTCCAGGCCATCGCCATCCGGCAGGCGCATATCGGTAAGGCACAGGCCATAGCCGCGCTGGCTGAGCAGTTGCTTGGCCTCTGTTACGCTGCCTGCGCTGTCGGTGTGGATGCCCATGCGCGCCAGGGTCAATGCCAGCAGTTCGCGGATGTCGGCTTCGTCGTCTACGATCAGGCAGTTTTGCTGTTCTAACCCATCAGGAGCATCAGCTGTCATGTTTTTTCGCATAGATTCTGAACCACCCGCCCTGCGGCGATTCAATGTATTCCAGGCTGGCGCTATTGGCTTCGCACAACTCCCGTGCGATATACAGCCCCAGGCCGGTGCCGCTGGTTTCCGTGGTGAAGAATGGCTCGAACAAGCGCTGCGCGACCTCAGCCTCTATGCCCGGCCCGTCATCGATCACGTCCAGAATGATGGCGCCATTTTCCGGCGACTCTTCCACACGCAAGCGCAAGCTGCCTGCCTGCTGCTTGCTGTGGCGCCAGCCATTGCGGCACAGGTTCCATAATATCTGGTGCAGGTGGTGGCGGTCAAAGGCGATCTGGACGGCAGCTCCAGATGACTCGGGCGCCGCTTCAGAGGATGCCATTTCGAGCGTCAATCCACCCTCCGCTATGCCTTCCACTTGGCGGAACTGCTCGGCGAACTCGCGCAGAAACGTTGATGCTGGCAGCACCATGGTCTGCGCACGGTCGCGCCGGTTGAGCTGCAGCACATCCTGCACAATGCTGTCGAGGCGCTGCACATTGCTCTGAATGATCTGCAGCAGGCGTTGCGTGGTGGGATCGGCGTGCTCGTCTTCCAGCAGCAGTTGACTGGCATGGCCGATGGCGCTCAATGGATTGCGGATTTCATGTGCGATATTGGCCGTCAATCGCCCCAGGGCAGCCAGCTTGAGCTGCTGCGCCTGGTTTTGCACGCGGCTCCAGTCCTCGACAAAGATGACCGCACCCTGCTTGCGATCTGCGCCGACCGGCAGGAAGCGCAGGCGCAATTCCCGTCCGCCCAGGCTGAGGATGGCGGTGCTGCCCGAGCGGCTGTAACTCCCATCCATCCAGGCACGCAAGCGCTTGGCCACATGGCGTGAGTAGTTGTCCAGCGGCAATTCTTTCCAGGGCTGTGCCGGCGCCTCCAGCAGCCGCTCTGCCTGGCTGTTGAAGTGGCGCAGCTTGAAATCCTGATCCACCACCAGTACCCCATCCTGCATATCGCGTATGACCAGTTGATTGACCGCCGCCAGGTTTTTCAGATCGATGCCACGCTGCGAGGCCAGTTCTTCGCTTTGCCGTGTGCGCCTGGCAAAATAGTGAGCGAGGCCGGCAGTGGCGAAGAAGCACGCTCCCAGCAGTACCGCATATGAGTAATCCTCGTAGCGACCACTCATGACGCTGACCCGATAGGACTGCTCCAGCAGCACTGCACCGGCTGCAAGTGCTGCATAGAATAGTGCCAGCCGGCCTTGGGTCACCAGGCTGGTGGTTGCGATGACGACCACCAGCAGCAGGCCGACGCCGCTGCGCACGCCGCCGCTGGCATGCATTAACAAAACAATGAAGGTGATGTCGCCGATTACCAGCAGCGTCAGGCGGCGATTGAAACGCGGCCAGTCGATCGGCACCGCTACCGCGGTGGCGACACCGATTGCCGCGGTGATGATACTGAACCCGACGTAATTGGAGGCTACGGTGAGATAGAATGAATCGTTGTAATTAAGCTGGAAATGCTGATTGCGCATGACGAAATAGTTGCCAAGCAGGATGCAGGCGCTTACCAGCCGATAAAAATTGAAATACTGCAGCGATCGCCAATAGACGTTCTGGTGGTCAAAGCGCTGCGGGGTTGGGGTTTCGCTCATTGCTCGCCAGGTGTGGCGTGGGCTGCGCAGCAGTAGCGCTTGCCATCCTTCAGCACACTTTCGCTCACCGGCACATGGACGCCGCAGCGCTCGCAACGCACCATGTCGTCGGCCTTGGCGGAAGGTGGCGTGGCATCAAGGCTGCGGCGGTAGCCCTTGAGCACGGTCAGCAGCAGCCACACGGCCAGCGCCAGCAGGAGGATTTTGCCCAAATTATGCCCCTAGGAAACGGATCAGTCGGATTGCGATGAACTGATTGTAACGAAAATCCTCGACCAGGAACAAAAATCAAACCTGCTATACTTCCAAGCAACTTACAAATCAGTTGGCAGCCCCGCCTTGCGGCCTGTGCAGGGCATTTTGTTAGGGTACGGCAGATATTGAATACGTGACAGCGATGGCAACTCCTCAGGAACTTTCCGATTTTCTCGCCGAGGTGGAGCGCCGCGCCTTCAGGCAGGCCGCCTATGCCGTGCGGGATGATCATGTCGCGCTGGACGTGGTGCAGGATGCCATGCTCAAGCTCGCGCAAAGTTATGGCGCGCGGCCGGCGAGCGAATTTCCGATGCTGTTTCAGCGCATTTTACAGAACACCATCCGCGACCATTTCCGCCGCCAGAAGGTGCGGAATCTCTGGACGACGCTGCTGTCCTCGTTTTCCTCGGGTGACGATGACGAACGCGACCCACTGGAAACGCTGTCGCCGCAGGATGAAGATGTATCCGTTAATCCGCAGGCGCAGCTTGAGCAGGGACAAACGCTTGCTATAATCGAGGCGGCCTTGCGCAATCTGCCGCCGCGTCAACGCGAAGCCTTTGTGCTGCGTTATTGGGAGGATATGGATGTGGCGGAAACGGCGACGATCATGGGGTGCTCCCAAGGCAGTGTGAAAACCCACTGCTCACGCGCAACGCACGCGCTGGCTGCGGCGCTCAGGAAACAGGGGGTCAAGCTATGAGGCAAGAACAGGAAACGGCAAAAATTATCGCGTCGGTGCTGGATAAGGGGGCCTCCTCCTTGGACAGGGGCACACTTGATCAGCTTGCGGCCGCGCGCAACAAGGCGCTAGCCGCCATGCCTGCACAGGTGGCCGAGGAGGAACCGGTATTTGCAGGAGCCGGCAAATACCTCTCCCTGCATCTGCATGGGCAGCGTATATGGGCGCCCATGCTGGCGCTGCTGGGCGCGGCGCTGGTTGCATTCATTCTGCTGCATTCTGCCGCGAGCCGGGAACCGATGGAAGCCGATGCCATGCTGCTCGCTTCCGATCTTCCGCCTGAGGCCTATCTGGATAAGGGGTTCGATGCATGGCTAGAACAATCCTCGCGGCACTGACACTGGCGTTTTTTTGCCTGGCGGGAGCCGCGCATGCCGGCACTGATCCAACATGGGCGCAACTGAGCGCTGACCAGAAGCATGTGCTGGAGCCGCTTGCCGCGGAGTGGGATACGCTGCGCCCCTGGCAGCGCGAGAAGATGCTGGACATTGCGCGCGACTATCCGAAAATGAACGCGCAGCAGCAGGAGCGCGTGCGGCAGCGGTTGACCAACTGGAGCCGCATGACGCCGTATGAGCGCGAAAATGCGCGCAGGAAGTATCAGCAATTCAGGGCGCTGCCAGCGGAAAAGCAGGAAGAGATGCGCCGCAAGTGGAACGAATACCAGCGCATGCCCGCTGCCGATCGCGACAAGTTGCGCGGCACCGAGCCGGCGCCGGAAGATGATCTGGGGAACTGATATCTGAGCTTGCCTGCCCCAAGCATCCTGCGCCGTCTGGCCAGCATGGCATATGACGCCCTGCTGCTGCTGGCCGTGCTGTTTGTTGCCACCTTTGTTTTTCTGGCGCTGTTCGGCAGCGCCGTCCATCCTCCCCGGCGTTATCTCCTTCAGCTTTGGTTGTTGCTGGTGGCCGGCTGTTATTTCATCTGGTTCTGGACGCATGGCGGGCAAACGCTTGCCATGAAGACCTGGCGCCTGCGCCTGGTCGCCGAAGACGGCAGCGCAGTCGATTGGCGTGCCGCGCTGCTGCGGTTCCTGGTGGCTGTGCCCAGCATCGGCTTAGGGGTGGGCATGGTGTGGGCGCTCATTGACCGGGAAGGGAAATTTCTGTACGACCGGCTTGCGCATACCCGCTTGATGCGAGTGAAATGAGTGCTAGCGCCGCTCGATCCAGAACAGCATGCCGACCCCAGCCGACAGGTATAGCAGGGTGGGGATGGTGGCGCTTACTATCGGCGGCCAGTCGTTAAGCAGGCCGAGATGGATGAATACCCGGTTCAGCACCTGATAGCTGATGCCGAGCATAATGCCGGCGAAAATCTTGGCGCTGATGCCGCCGGCGCGTTGCTGCAAAAAACCAAACGGTAGCGCCAGCACCATCATTACCAGCGAGGCAAGCGGATAGACCATTTTCGACCATAAGGCAATCTGGTGGCGAGTGGTTTTCTGGTGGTTCTCACTCAGGTGGTGAATGTAGGAGTACAGGTTCCATGCCGACATTTTCTCGGGTGCCGTCAACAACACGCTCAGCAGTTCCGGGCGGATAACCGATCGCCACAGCGCCTGCGGAAACACTTCGGAACGGATTTTTTTCTCGCCGAAACTGGTTTGTACGACTCCGCGCAGCGCCCACTGGCCTTCCCCGAATATGCCGCTCTTCGCATTGGTGATCATGCGCAGGTGAAAATCCGGGTCGAATTCGTAGATGTGAACATTGAGCAGTTGCGTGTCGGGCAGAACTTCCTCGACGTTGACGAAGCTGTTGCCGTCCTTTACCCATAACCCGGAACGGAAGTCTTGTGCAAACACCTTCTCAGTAGACTGGAGGCGCAGGCGCTGCGCCGATTTTTCGCTGATGGGCGTCAGCAGTTCCCCAACCAGAAAAGTGATCAGCACAAAAACCACCCCGACGCGCAGCAGCACCAGTCCCAGGCCGGCCAGCGAAATACCGCTCACGCGCAGGATGACCAGTTCCGAATGTCGACCGAGTTGCGCCATGGTATAAAGCGCCCCCAGCAGCACGGCTACCGGCATCACTTCATAGATGTGGCCGGGCGCACTGAGCAGCACGAATAGCAGCGCCGTGCCCACGCCGTAGCTGCCCTTGCCGATGTCATCCATTTGCTGCATAAGATCGAAAAAGGAAAACATCGCCAGCAAGCCGAGTGCGATCAGCAGCGTGCTGTTGAGTATCTCCTGCACCAGATAACGGTTCAGTACTTTCATCTGCCACCAAGCAGGCGCGGCACCAATGGCAGCAAGAACAAGCGTCGATAGAACAGGTATCCGGTGAGCAGCAACATGACGCCATGTGCCGGCCACAGGCCGATGATGGCGTTTAGTTTCCCCTGAGCAATCCAGGCCTGCATAATGCTCAGCAGGTTGTTATAGACAATGTACAGCAACAGCGCCATGATCAGATTGGCGGAGCGCCCTGCACGCGGATCTACAAAGGACAGCGGGATGGCGAGCAGCACCAGCACAAACGCGGAGATTGGCATGGCGAGCCGCCACTGGAGTTCGGCATTGTTATCGGGCGACTTTTCGCTGAGCAGCTCCACGCTGGATATGGATTTTGCTGTAGGTGGGTCATGCCTGGCCTCGGATGGCTCGACGCGGACAGCGTAGCGCTCGAATTCTGTGACGGAAAACTCCGGCGTGTCCGGCGCGCCTTCATAACGGTGACCGTTGTGCAACACTATGAAAACATCGCCGTTTTTTTCTATTCTGCGGGTGCCCTCTTGCGCCACCATGATGCCCAGCTTCTGGTGCTGCACCGACTGCACGAACACATTGCGCACGGTGTTGCCGAATTGATTGAAGCTCTCCACAAAAAATATGCGCTCCGTATTTTTCGATTCCTTGAAAACGCCGGGAGTAAGGGTTGAGAGTTCGTCCCGACTGTTCATCTGGTCGCGGAAATCGTTGCTTTTTTGCGTCGCCCATGGCGTGACAAACAAGCTGAGAAAAGCAATGACGCCGATGACCGGCAAGGCAAAAGTCAATATCGGCCTGACCCAGGCAGCAATCCCCAGGCCGGAGCTGAACCAGACCACCATCTCGCTATCTCTATGCGCGCGAGTCAGCGTAAGGAGTACGGCAAGAAACAGGGTAAGAGAGAGCAGCATGGGGAGAAGTTTGAGCAGGCTGAACCCCAGCAACGCGCTGATGGCGTCGGATGCCAGGCTGCCGCGTGCAGCAAAGCCCAGATAATAGGCAATGCGCTGCGCCATGACGATGCCCAGCAGTACGACCAGGCTGGTCGATGCGGCGCCGAGCAGTTCCTGCAATAGAGAACGTCTGAAAATCATGTGGTATTTTGACTAAATGCCAAAAGGCAGGATAATTTGGAAAGAATTTCTCAAGAGGACTTATAGAATGGAATTTAGCATAAAAAACGGCAACCCGGAAAAACAGCGCAATGCTTGCGTGATCGTGGGTGTGTTTGAATCCCGCAAGTTGTCGGCGGCTGCCGCTGCTATCGACCACGCTGCCGAGGGTTATCTGGGCAGCATCCTGCGCCGTGGCGATATGGAAGGCAAGCTGGGCAGCACTTTGCTGCTGCACAATGTTCTCGGTACGCTGTGTGACCGGGTGCTGCTGGTAGGGCTGGGCAAGGAACGCGAGTTCCGCGAGCGCGAATATCGGCAGGCGGTGCAGGCTTCGGTGCAGGCGCTGGATAATCACGGCGCCAACGACGCAGCGAGTTTTCTCGCCGAGCTGCCGGTGAAAAAGCGCGACATCGGCTGGAAAATCGAACAAATGGTGCAGATCACCATGGACGCGGTTTACCGATTCGACCAGATGAAAAGCAAGCCTGACCAGCGTCGTGGCTTGTTCAAGCTGGTGATGAATGTGCCGCAACGCAACAACCTCAAGGCGGGTGACCTTGCTCTCAAGCGCGGCCTGGCCATTGCCCAAGGGGTGCGTCTGGCCAAGGATCTGGGCAACCTGCCGGGCAACGTCTGTACGCCCACCTATCTCGCCGCACAGGCACAGGAGTTGGCGCGCAGCTATGGCCTGCAGATCGAAGTGCTGGAACAGCAGGATATGCAAAAGCTGGGCATGGGCTCACTGCTTTCCGTGGCGCGCGGCAGCCGCCAGCCGCCCAAGTTTATCGTGCTGCAGTACCGCAAGGGCAAGCCGAGCCAGAAACCCATTGCCCTGATAGGCAAGGGGATTACGTTCGACGCCGGCGGCATTTCGCTGAAACCCGCAGGCGACATGGACGAAATGAAATATGACATGTGCGGCGCAGCGAGCGTGCTGGGCGCGATGAAGGCGGTGGCGGAAATCGGCCTGCCGATCAATCTGGTAGCACTGATCCCGTCCTGTGAAAATCTGCCGGATGGCGATGCCAACAAGCCAGGCGATGTCGTGACCAGCATGTCCGGTCAAACCATCGAAGTCCTCAACACCGATGCCGAAGGCCGCCTTATTCTGTGCGATGCGATGACCTATGCCGAGCGCTTCGAGCCCGAGGCGGTGGTGGACATTGCAACGCTGACCGGCGCCTGCGTGATCGCCCTCGGTCATCACGCCAGCGGCTTGTTCGGCAACGACGATGGCCTGGTGAAGGAACTCGCCAGCGCCGGCGAAGAATCTTTCGACCGCGCCTGGCCGATGCCGCTGTGGGAAGATTACCAGGAACAGCTCAGGAGCAACTTTGCCGACATGGCCAATATCGGCGGCCGCCCCGGCGGCAGCATTACCGCGGCGTGCTTTCTGTCGCGCTTTGCCAAGAAGTTCGACTGGGCGCATCTGGATATTGCCGGTACGGCCTGGAAAAGCGGCAAGAAAAAGGGTGCGACCGGCCGGCCGGTACCGCTATTGGTGGAGTTTCTGATTCAGCGCTGCGACAAATAGGCGGCGCGTGGCGTGACGCGCATCGACTTTTTCTTCAACGTGCCGCACAAATACCAGCAGGTAGCGATACTCAGCGCAAAGGCTGTAGTGGAAGGGCGGCGCGTGTTCGTACTGGCTGCCGATGCGGCAGCGGCGGGTGAACTGGAAGCGTCGTTGTGGAGCCATCCGCCTACGGGTTTTCTGCCGCACTGCCGCAGCCGTGACCGCCTCGCTGCCGAGACGCCGCTGGTCATTGACTGGGAAAGCGCCAACCTGCCGCATGACGATACCCTGCTCAATCTGCAGGCTGAGTATCCCCCGTTCTTCAGCCGTTTTCAGCGCCTCATCGAATTGGTTGGCATGGGGGATGCGGAGCGGGAAAGCGCACGCGGGCGTTTTCGTTTCTACCGTGATCGCGGCTATGAAATCCGCACTTTCGATGTTGCCGGGGAGCAGCCATGACGCAACAGGAATCGTCGGAAGAAGCTAACCATTTCGAGCAGGTGCTCGGCCGTCTGGACGCATTGCTGAAGCGCAACCAGCCGCTGGGCACAACGCCGGAAGATACCCCGACGACGCCTGTGGAAACGGCGGGTAGCGATATTCCGGTACTAACCGAGGTTTATGCAGGCGAGGAACCTGTCACGTTGCTTGCCGATACAGGGGATGTGCCTGCACCAGTGCTGACCGAGATTGCAGAGCCGCTTGAGCAGACTGAGCAGACTGAGCAGACTGAGCAGACTGAGCAGACTTCAGGGCAAATGACGGGGGAAGTGCCATTGCCCGACGCCTATTTCGGCAGTCTCGCGGCAGTGCCGCCAAGCGAGGTGTTGCCACAACCGGCGACCAAAGCGGCACTGGATGACGATGCGATAGTAGAAAAAACGCTGACGATATTGATGCCGTTATTGCAGGATGCGCTCGATCGCGTCGTCAGGGAGGAGATCGAGCGGGCATTGAGCGAAATCACTGCCAGTGTGACGCAGCGTCTGCATGCGGAAATTCGGGAAGAAATCGAATGGGTGCTGCGTGAGCGCTTGCAGGAAATGCTGGATGAAGGGGGAAAGTAAACCCTCTTTAGCTGGCGGCGTGGAAGGTTACCCCCGAGAGATTAAACCGAGATGTAGCGTGCGGCAGTCAAGGCAGCATCGTAATCCGGCTCGCGCGTGATTTCCTGCACCAGTTCCGAATGCAACACCTTGTCGTTCTCGTCCAGCACGATCACCGCGCGGGCGCACAGACCGGCCAACGGATAGTCGGTGATCATGACGCCATAATCCTTATGGAAATCCCGTCCGCGCATGGTGGACAGTGTGACGACATTTTGCAGGTTTTCCACGGCGCAGAAGCGCGCCTGCCCGAAAGGCAAGTCCGCCGAAACCACGATAACCATAGTGTTCGGCAACGTGCTGGCTGCCGCGTTGAATTTACGGGTGGACTCGGCGCACACCGGGGTATCCAGGCTCGGTACGATATTGAGGATCTTGCGCATGCCGGCGAATTTGCTCAGGGGCACATCATTCAGTTCATTGTCCACCAGCATGAAGCTGCGGGCAGTGTCACCGACGCGCGGAAAATCCCCGCCGACGTTGAGCAGTTCGCCCTTGAAGGTTACGGTAGCCACTACGCAGACTCCTCTAAATCGATTGATTGCGATAATTTCCTACGCCGCAAGTATGCCTTGCAAGAAGGGGAGTTGCAATAACGGGCAAGGCAGGCTTCATTTTACTTGGGGTGACGGGAGGGATGCTTGAGGTCGCATTGGAGGTGTGTAGGGAGAGTGGTCTAAAGGTTTGGATGGGCCGGACCGTTATTTCACATAAATGGATTAACTTTCACGCCTATCTTGATGACAAATTGCGATTTTCTGGCTATGATGTGTCTGAATGTAATCGTTCAGTAAGGGGAAGATGGGCATGGGACGCAGTATTCTTTTGTTGGGATGTATGCTCTTCGCGCTCTCGCCGCTTACCGCTGTGGCCGCCAATGCAGTGCATAAAGCCAAGGCGATATCTGCCAAAGGCCACGTTAAGTCAGCCAGCAAGCGTGTTTACAGCCACAGAATCCTCAGCACCCTGCGCGCCAGCAAGCGTTACCGCATGCAGACCGTGAGCTATGACCGCAATGAAAGTATATTTCAGGGTGAAGAGGGCGGGTCGCTGCGCCTTGAGTCCTCCAAGGCGCTGATCCTTAATCAGGACACCGGCGAAGTGCTATACGCCAAAAGCACCGATGTTCCTACCCCGATCGCTTCCGTCACCAAACTGATGACTGCCATGGTGATGCTGGATGCCCACCTTCCCATGGACGAGCCGATCACCGTGAGCGAATCCGACATCGACATGCTGAAAGGCACCGGCTCGCGTTTGCGTGTCGACAGTACCCTTACCCGCGCCGAGCTGCTGCAGCTCGCGCTGATGTCCTCAGAGAATCGCGCCGCTGCAGCGCTGGCGCGTACTACGTATCCGCAGGGAGTTGCCGCTTTCGTCGTCGCCATGAATCGCAAGGCTGCCGAGCTTGGCATGACGCGTTCGCATTTCGCGGATGGTACCGGCCTGAACAGCGAGAATGTTTCCACTGCCGAAGACCTGGCGAAAATGGTCAAGGCGGCATATCAATATCCGGAAATCCGTCAGGTCACGACCACCGCATCCTATGATGTGCCGGTGCATGGCCTGCGTCGTCCGGTGGAGTTCCGCAACACCAATGTGCTGGTGCGCAACAGCACGTGGGACATCGGCCTGTCCAAGACCGGCTATATCAGCGAATCCGGGCGCTGCCTGGTGATGCAGGCGCAGATCGCCGGTCAGCCGTTGATCATTGTCCTGCTCGATTCCTGGGGCAAGTATTCGCGCATTGGCGACGCCCAGCGCATCAAGAAATGGATAGAGAGCAGCACCGGCGACAGCCGCCGTCGCACCAGCTGACAGCCTGTTTCAGTAGCAAACGACAGCTAAGTTTTTTTCCTGGCCGCTGCCGGTTTGCGCTTGGCGGGTTTGGATTTTGACTTGGCGGCGGGTTTTTTCGCTGTGCCTTCTTTCTCCGCCTTTGCCGCCAGCAGTTCCAGCGCACGCTCAAACTCTATCGTCCCGACTTCCTCGCCTTTGGGCAGGGTGGCGCGCACCTTGCCGTGCTGCACGTAGGCACCGAAACGCCCATCGTAGATCGCCACTTCACCGCCATCCTGCGGATGCTCGCCCAGCACGCGCAGCGCATCCCTGCCCTTGGCCATCGCCAGCACCTCCAGCGCGCGCGGCAGATCGATGTCGAATACGCTGTCGCTTCTAGGGATCGACTTGAAGCTGCCGTTATGGTTAAGGTAGGGACCGAAGCGGCCAATATTGGCGATGATCTTCTTGCCGGTTTCGGGATGGATGCCGATCTCGCGCGGCAGCGCCAGGAGCCGCAGCGCAACGTCCAGATTGACGTCGGCAAGCGCGATGTCCTTGGGGACGCTGACGCGTTTCGGCTTTTCCTTGCCCTCGACTTCGCCCAGCTGGATGTAAGGGCCATAAGGCCCGACCAGCAATTGGATGTTTTTTCCTGACGCCGCATCCGTTCCCAGCTGCGTGGGCTCCTGGTTGCCTGTGCTGCCGTCGGTATTGCGCGTGTAGTCGCATTCTGGGTAGCCGGTGCAGCCGATGAACGAGCCGCGCTTGCCCAGCCGCTTGTTGAGGGGCTTGCCGCATTTCGGGCAGGCTTCGTCCAGTATTTCCGTGCCCGGACGTTCGACTTCCCCCTTGTCTTCAATCTGGCGGTTGAAGCCTTGCCAGAATTCGTCCAGCAGCGGAATCCATTCGCGCACGCCTTCTGCGACATCGTCCAGCTCGCTCTCCAGTTTGGCGGTGAAGTCGTAGTCCACGTATTTGGTGAAATGCTCGGTGAGGAATTTGTTGACCACCCGGCCCACGTCGGTCGGCGTGAAGCGTTTTTTGTCGAGCAGGACATATTCCCTATCCACCAGCGTAGAGATGATGCTGGCATAGGTGGAAGGCCGGCCTATGCCGTATTCTTCCAGCGTCTTGACCAGGCTGGCCTCGGTGAAGCGCGGCGGCGGTTCGGTGAAGTGCTGTTCGCCGTAGAGCTTGAGCACTTCCAGCACCTCGCCGGTTTCCAGTTGCGGCAGCTTGGATTCGCCTTCTTCCTCGGTATCGTCGGTGCTTTCCACATAGACCGCGAGAAAGCCGGGGAACACCAGCGTCTGGCCGGTGGCGCGAAACAGGTTTGCCTCGCTGCCCACGGCCAAATCCACGCTCACGGCATCGAATTTGGCGGGCGCCATCTGGCAAGCCAGCGCGCGCTTCCAGATCATGTCGTAGAGCTTGAACTGCTCCGGCGTCAGATGGGCGCGCAGACTGTCCGGCGTACGGGTGATATCGGTCGGGCGTATCGCCTCATGCGCCTCCTGCGCGCTCTTCGATTTGGTCTTGTACATGATGGGCGATTTCGGCAGGTAGCCTGCTTCGAAATGGCCTTTGATGTAATCGCGGATTTGCATCACCGCTTCCGCCGCCAGGCTGAAAGAGTCGGTACGCATGTAGGTGATCAGGCCGACCTGTCCGCCGCCTACGTCCACGCCTTCATAGAGCTGCTGTGCGATGCGCATGGCGCGGCTGGTGGTGAAGCCCAGCTTGCGCACGGCCTCCTGCTGCAGCGTGGAAGTGGTGAACGGGGCGGCCGGACTGCGCTGCTTCTGTTTCTTTTCCACGCGATTGACCGTGGTCTTGCCGGCGCTGGCCACCAGCAACTTGCCGACGATATCGGCCTGCTGATCCTGGGTGGTGACGCTGAACTGCGTAATCTTGTCGCCGCCCAACTGCACCAGCTTGGCCTCGAACGCCTGTTTCTGCTTGCGGCTCTGTAAATGTATGGTCCAGTATTCCTGGCTCTTGAACGCCTCGATTTCCAGCTCGCGCTCGACAATCAGCCGCAGTGCCGGGCTTTGCACGCGCCCGGCGGAAAGGCCGCGCCGGATTTTTTTCCACAGCAGCGGCGACAGGTTGAAACCCACTAGGTAATCCAGCGCCCGCCGTGCCTGCTGGGCATTGACCAGCGGCATGGAAATGTCGCGCGGCTCGTCTATGGCGTGTTGTACCGCGCCCTTGGTGATTTCGTGGAATACCACGCGCTTGAGCAGTTTGTTCTTCAGCAGTTTCTTGCTGTTCAGAATTTCGGCGATATGCCAGGCGATGGCTTCCCCTTCCCGATCCGGGTCGGTCGCCAGATAGATGGAGTCGGCTGCCTTGACGGCCTTGGCGATAGCGTCTACATGCTTGGCATTGCGCTCTATCACCTCGTATTTCATGGCGAAGTCGTGTTCCGTGTCGACCGCACCGCTCTTCGGCACCAGGTCGCGCACATGGCCGTAGGAGGCGAGCACCTCGAAATCCTTGCCTAAATATTTCTTGAGGGTTTTTGCTTTGGAAGGCGATTCGACGATCAGCAGTTTGGACATTTAATCAACGCAAAAGGGAGGCAAGAGCGGCAGATAATAAGAGCAAACGCCCGCAAAGGGCAAGAAAACGATACTGGTCAGGCAAGATTACGCACAAATTCCATGCGTGCTCCTGCTGTACTGGAGAGGCTCAGCGCCAGTTCCTGATCCATGTCGCCGAACAGCGGGTCTTCCTCGCCGGTTTTGCTGGAGAGCGACTTGAAGTCGAACAGTTCAGTGTCCGCAAGATGTGAAGGCGCGACGTTGGTCAGGGCGCGGAAGATTTTTTCCGTGCGGCCCGGGAACTCCTGCTCCCATGTGGCGAGCATGGCCTTGATTCTCTGGCGCTGCAGATTCTCCTGCGAACCGCACAGGTCGCAGGGAATGATGGGGAATTCCATGCCGCGGGCGTAGGCTGCGAGGTCTTTTTCCGCGCAGTAGGCCAGCGGCCGGATGACGATGAACTCGCCCTTGTCCGTCGCCAGTTTGGGCGGCATGGCCTTGAGCTTGGCGCCGAAGAACATGTTCAGGAACAGCGTCTGCACGATGTCGTCGCGGTGATGCCCCAGGGCGATTTTGTTGGCTCCCAGTTCCTGCGCGGTGCGGTAGATGATGCCGCGTCTCAGCCGGGAACACAGCGAACAGGTGGTTTTGCCTTCCGGAATCTTTTCCCTGACGATGGAGTAGGTGTCGGCTTCGACTATGCGGTAAGCCACCCCCAGTTTTTCCAGGTATTGCGGCAGGATGTGCTCGGGGAAGCCCGGCTGCTTCTGGTCGAGATTCATGGCGATCAGCCTGAAATCCACCGGTGCGCGTTCCTGCAAGGCCAGCAACAGCATCAGCAGGGCGTGCGAGTCCTTGCCGCCGCTCATGCAGACGAGGATGGTGTCGCCGTCATCTATCATGTTGTAGTCGCCGATGGCCTTGCCCACCGATCTGATCAGTTTGTTGCGAAGCTTCAGAAAATTGCCGGAAACGTTTTCGGGATAGTGCTGCATTTGAATCTCAGAGGTTTAATGAACGCCCGCCATCCACGGCGATCACCTGGCCGGTAATGAAAGGGGCGTCCTGAATCAGGAAGCGCACGGCCTTGGCGACATCCTCCGGTTCACCGACGCGCTTGAGCAGGGTTTGCGAGATCACGCGCTGGCGATACACTTCGTCGAACTGCGGGTTGTCTTCAGGCCACAACACGGGGCCGGGCGCCACGGCGTTGACGCGCACATCCGGCCCCAAGTCCTGCGCCAGCGAGCGCGTCAGCGTGACCAGCCCGGCCTTGGCCACGCTGTATACCACGTAGCCTTTTTTGGGGCGCTCCACGTGCATGTCGGTGATGTTGACGATGCAGCCTTGCTGTTTTTTCAATTCCACCGCTGCCGCCTGCGACAGGAACAGTGGCGCCTTCAGGTTGGCGCCGACCAGATCGTCCCATTCGCGCTCGCCGATTTCGCCGATTTCGGTCGGATAATAGCTGGAAGCATTGTTGATCAGGGCGTCCAGCCGGCCGAAATGTTTGACGGTCTCCTGCACCAGCCCGGTCAGCATGGGCAGGTTGTGCAGGTCGCCCTGAATGATGGCCGCCGATTCCGGGCGCAGCAGGTTGAGCTCGGATTGCAGCGCGCGCGCCTCGCCGTGGGACGTGCGGTAATGAATCATCAGTCGCGCGCCGCCGGCGTGCAGCAGGCGGCAGATCGCCGCGCCGACACGCTTGGCGCCGCCGGTGATGAGGATGACTTTGTTTTCGAGTTGATCGGTCACGATGGGATTGATGTTTGCGAAGCGTATAATTTACCACAATGGTCGGATATTCCCGTGATGACATCACTACCCACCCCCACAAATGAACAGCAGGCGCACAGTGTCCGCTTGATCGAGGCCGTGCGCGGCGACATTGCCGCGAACGATGGCTGGATCAGCTTTGCCCGCTACATGGAGCTGGCGCTGTATGCGCCCGGTCTCGGGTATTACAGCGCCGGCGCGCAAAAATTCGGCGCAAGTGGTGATTTTGTCACCGCGCCCGAAATTTCCCCGCTGTTTGCACGCACTGTGGCGCGGCAAGTCGCTGCAATTCAAGATGCAACTGGTGGCGACGTGCTGGAGCTCGGTGCCGGAACTGGCCGCCTCGCCGCGCAGATGCTGCTTGAATTGCAGCGACTGGATATGCTGCCGCAGTGCTACCGCATTCTGGAAGTCAGCGCCTACTTGCGTGAGATCCAGCGCGAAACGATGGCCGGCTTGTTGCCCGCTGATCTGCTGCAACGCGTGGAGTGGCTGGATGCGCTGCCCGCTTCGTTCACAGGTTGCGTATTCGGCAACGAGGTGCTGGACGCCTTGCCGGCGCATGTGGTGGCATGGCGCGAAGACGGCGTCTACGAGCGTGGCGTAACATGGAGCGGCGACTGCTTCGTCTGGCAGGAACGTCCGGTGCCGGGCGGTTCTTTACTGGAAGCCGCACAAAAGCTCGCCCTGCCGCCGGGCTATGTCAGCGAAATCTGTCTGGCGGCGCCGGCGCTGGTTGCAAGCCTTGCGGCCAGCATGCAGCATGGGGTGTTGCTGTTCGTCGACTACGGTTTTCCGCGCCGCGAGTATTACCATCCGCAACGCATGCAGGGCACGTTGATGTGCCATTACCGCCAGCTTGCGCACGATGACCCGTTCGCTTTCCCCGGCCTGCAGGACATCACTGCGCATGTGGACTTCACCGCCATAGCGGAGGCAGGCGTGCAGCATGGGCTGAAGCTGCTCGGCTATGCCGGCCAGGCGCAGTTTCTGATAGCTTGCGGCATCACCGATCTGCTGGCGGAAGTGCCGCCCGACGATGTGGCGGCCTACCTGCCGCTGGCGGCGCAGGCGCAAAAACTGTTGTCACCTGCCGAGATGGGCGAACTGTTCAAGGTGATCGCCTTGGGCAAAGGCGTCGAACCGCCTTTGCGGGGATTCGCCCGGATGGGTGGAAGCCACAGGCTTTGAGTGTGCGGGCGGCGTTGCCGCCGCATGAGATAATGACTGTTTTTTTTACCGGGCTTGAGCTTGTATGGATAATCCCCCGCAGCATTCCCACCGGGCGATACGCAGCTTTGTGCTGCGCCAGGGCCGCATGTCGGATGCGCAGCAGCGCGCCTATGCCGGCCTGCTGGATGTGTACGGCATTCCCTACACCCCCTCGCGGCTCGACCTGGATGCGGTATTCAATCGCCGCGCCCCGAGAATTCTGGAAATTGGCACCGGCATGGGGGAGACCACGGCGCAGATTGCCGCCGCCAATCCCGATAAGGATTATCTGGGGGTGGAAGTGCATACGCCGGGCGTGGGCAGCCTGCTCAAGCAGATCGATGCATTGGGCCTGAGCAATTTGCGGCTGATTCAGCATGATGCGGTGGAAGTATTGCGCGACATGATCGCCGATGCCGCGCTGGACGGCGCACACATTTTTTTTGCCGACCCGTGGCCGAAAAAGCGCCATCACAAGCGGCGCCTGATCCAGCCGGAGTTTGTCGCGCTGCTGGCGTGCAAGCTGAAGGCGGGCGCTTACCTGCACCTGGCGACCGACTGGCAGGAATACGCGGAATGGATGCTGGAAGTGTTGCGCGCAGAACCTATGCTGGTCAACACGGCGCAGGACTATGCGCCGCGCCCGCATTACCGTCCGGAAACCAAGTTCGAACGGCGCGGTTTACGGCTCGGCCACGGGGTCTGGGATATGGTTTTCAAACGGCTGTAGCCAGCCGGCGATCACCGCTTCCGCTTCTTCCACGCCCTGCGTTTTCAGGCTGGAGAACAGCTGCGCGCTGGCGTTTCCCCAGTGTTGCAGTTCCTTGCGCACCATGGCCAGCGTTTCCATGGCGTCGTTGCGCGACAGCTTGTCCGATTTGGTCAGCAGCACATGCACCGGCTTGCCGGTGACGCAGAACCAGTCCAGCATCTGCCGGTCGAGCGGCGTCAGCGGGTGGCGCGCGTCCATCACCAGCACCATGCCGCGCAGCGCCGGGCGCTGCGACAAATAGCTGGAAAGCAGCTGTTGCCAGTGGATGCGCATGGCCTCCGGCACCTTGGCGTAGCCATAGCCGGGCAAATCCACCAGGTAGGCGTCGTTCCCCAGACTGAAAAAGTTGATCAGTTGCGTACGGCCGGGCTGTTTGCTGACGTAGGCAAGACGGTTGCGGTTGGCCAGGGTGTTGATGGCGCTCGACTTGCCTGCGTTGGAACGTCCGGCAAAGGCGATTTCCATGACCGTAGGCGGCAAATCCCGCAACTGGTTGACGGAGGTGACGAAAGTGGCGTGCTGGAAAATGGGCATGAGTGGCTTGTGCGGGTAAGGGAAAGAATCGTACGCCTGCCTTGAAACAAGGGCATGGACTGGGCGGCGGCGCTTTTAAAATACTATCACGATATCTGAATGTTGGATAAAATCACACGTTATCCATGTTGATGGCCAGTTGAAGGAGCAGGTGATGACTTTGCGTTTTGTAATGGGATTGGTGGCCGGGCTATTAAGCGCGGCGGGTGCTTATGCGGCGGACGATGCGGCCAAGGCTGCAACCATCGCAACGACAGTATGCGCCGCCTGCCACGGCGCGGATGGCAACAGCGTGATGACGGCCAATCCCAGGCTGGCCGGACAACATCCCGAGTACCTTGCCAAGCAACTCAACAACTTCAAGGCCGGTGAGCGCAAGAACCCGGTGATGAGCGCCATGGCGGCGACCCTGTCTGCGGATGATGTGGTCAAGCTAGCTGCCTATTTCGGTTCCCAGAAGGCGAAAACGGGCAATGCCAAGGAAAACGGCCCCGGCTCCGCGGGCGAGAAGATTTACAAAGGTGGCATTGCAGGCGTCAGCGTTCCCGCCTGCGCCTCCTGCCACGGCCCGAGCGGTGCCGGCATCCCGGTGCAGTTTCCGCGCCTGGCCGGCCAACATGCGGAATACACCATCAACCAGCTGAAAACGTTCCGCTCCGGCGAGCGTGCCAATGGCCCGATGATGCGCGTGATCGCCGGCAAGATGAGCGACCAGGACATCATGGCGGTCGCCGATTACATCCAGGGCCTGCACTAAACATTGCTGTTGCTTGCTGGTTAAGGGCGGCTTTGCGCCGCCCTTAACTTTATAACCTAGTGGCGGCCCAGCCGGCCACACTCATCCATACCAGCGATACGATTGAACAAGCCCCGCAATACTTCCTCCGCGTCCGCTGCATACGAGTTATTCAGCTCGATGCGTTTCGCCGTCAGCCTGCTGACGCTGCTGGGCGTTGCCTCTATCATCGGCACCGTGCTCAAGCAGAACGAGCCCTACGCCAATTATGTAGTGCAGTTCGGCCAATTCTGGTTCGGCCTGTTCGAGCAGCTGGGGCTGTACGATGTCTACCACAGCGTGTGGTTTCTCGGCATTCTGCTGTTTCTGGTAGCGTCCACCGGCCTGTGCATCTACCGCAATGCGCCCCTCATGCTGCGCGAAATCCGCGCTTACCGCGAGCATGCCACGGAAGTCTCGCTGCGCAGCTTCAAGCATCGGGAAGAATACTTCACGGCGCTGCCGGCGGAGGAAACAGGCCGTCGCCTGCAAGCCTATCTGGCCGCGCGCGGTTTCCGTTTCCGTCGGGAACTACGTGGCGACGGCCTGCTGTTCGCCGCCAAGGCTGGCAGCTACCAGCGCCTCGGCTATATCTTCACGCACGTTGCCATCGTCATCATCTGTATCGGCGGCCTGATGGACGGCAACGTGCCGTTCAAGGTACAGGAACTGTTGGGATACAAGAAGATCGAGACGCGCGATATTCCGCAAAGCCAGGTGCCGCAGGAGAGCCGCCTGTCCGTTGCCAACCTGTCGTTCCGCGCCAACATGACGGTGCCGGAAGGCGCGCAGGGCGATGTGGCTTTCCTGCGCATGAAGGATGGCTATCTGGTGCAGGAGCTGCCCTTCGCCATCGCGCTGGAACATTTCCGTATCCAGCATTACGCCACCGGACAGCCCAAGTCGTTCGAGAGCGACGTGGTGATTCTGGACAAGGAACTCAGGCAGCCCTTGCGTCGCACCATCAGCGTCAACCATCCGTTGATCTACAAGGGCATTGCCATCTACCAGTCGGATTTTCAGGATGGCGGCTCCAAGCTCGACTTCAAGGTTTGGCCGCTGCTGACGGCCGGCAGCGAGTCAGGCACGCTGGAAGGGCGCGTGTTCCGCGAGGTTGCGGTGGGGGCTGACAAATCTGCGATGACGGTCGAACTTAATGATTTCCGTCTGTTCAACGTGCTCAACCTGACCGCCGACGGCAAGGGCAAGCCCACCAATGTCGGCCCCAGCGCGATATTCAAGGTGCGCGACAGCCAGGGTCAGGCGCATGAATACATGAACTACATGCAGCCGATGACGCTGGATGGCCGTTCCTACTATGTTTCAGGCATGCGCGGCACGCAGAGCGAGGATTATCGCTATCTGCGTCTGCCGGCGGATGACGAGGGTTCCCTGCAGGGCTTCATGCGCCTGCGTGCCGTGATGTTCGATCCTGAACTGGGCCCGCTGGTTGCCAGGCGGCTTTCCGCCAAGGCATTGCAGGGCGAGGCGGTGAGCGGTGAGCTGCGCGGCAAGTTCGAGAGTAGCGTGGAGCAACTGCTCAAGACTTTTGCCCAAGGCGGCTTCACGCGCACCGCCCAGTCTATCGAGCAGGCGGTTCCTGCAGCCGAGCGCGAGAAGGCGGCACAGGCCAATCTGAAGATACTCGACAGTGCTACCTTGGAAGCCTACAGCCTGAGCCGTGAGCGTGCCGGAAAGCCGGCGGCCGCGCCGGATGAAAATACGCAGCATTTTCTGCGCGACAGCCTCAATGCCATGAGCGATTTCTTCTTCTACGGCGCGCCGTTCTACCTGCAGCTGGAGCAGTTCGAGCAGCACCAGGCCAGCGGCTTCCAGCTGACGCGCTCGCCCGGCAAAAACCTGGTTTATTCCGGCTCGGTGTTGCTGGTGCTGGGCATTTTCGCCATGATCTACATCCGCGAACGCAGGGTCTGGCTACTGGTCAAACCGGCGCAGCAGCGGGTGTTGTTCGCCATGGCTAGCAACCGCCGCACGCGTGATCTCGACGCTGAGTTCGCGGCCTATCGGGCAGAGTTGCAGCAGTTATTGCAAGGATAAAAAATGGAACTGACACCGCACTATCCTGAACGTACTTCTTTCCTCAAGCAGCTCTCTTGGCCGGATTGGGGCTATGCCCTGCTGCTGCTGGCCGGCAGCGTGTTCGCTTTCAGCCGCTACGGCGCCTATATGGACGCCTATGAAACCGGCTTCCTGTTCGGCGCGGCAGCGGGCTTCAGCCTGCTTGGCTGGTTCTGGAAACCGGTGCGCCTGCTGATGGTCGGCATCACCGCCTTGAGCCTGTTCGCCATCAGCCAGTACCACGGCGTCCAGGCGCGTGCCGAGCAGGTATTCCTGCTCAAGTTCCTGTTCTCCAGCCAGTCCGCCATCATGTGGATGAATGTGCTGTTCGTCATGGCAATGCTCACGTATTGGCTGGCGCTGTTCGCACGTTCGGAATTTGCCGGCAGAGTGGCGTCGGCGCTGACCTGGAGCGCCGTACTGATGGGCTTTATCGGCCTCATGGTACGCTGGTACGAGTCCTATCTGATTGCGCCGGACGTCGGCCATATTCCCGTCAGCAATCTGTATGAAGTATTCGTCCTGTTCTGCCTCATTACTGCGCTGATTTACCTGTATTACGAGCGCCTGTACGCTACCCGCCAACTGGGTGGCTTCGTGCTGCTGGTGGTGAATGCGGCGGTGGGCTTCATCCTGTGGTACACCTTCGACCGCCAGGCCGCCGGCATCCAGCCGCTGGTGCCGGCATTGCAGTCGTACTGGATGAAAATCCATGTGCCGGCCAACTTCATCGGTTACGGCGCTTTTTCGCTGGCGGCCATGGTGGGCAGCGCCTACCTGCTGGCGGAACGCGGCATCCTCGCCTCGCGTCTGCCGGCGCCGGAAATGCTGGATGACCTGATGTACAAGGCGATCGCCGTTGGCTTTGCCTTCTTCACCATTGCCACCATACTCGGCGCCATGTGGGCGGCGGAAGCCTGGGGCGGCTATTGGTCGTGGGACCCGAAAGAAACCTGGGCGCTGATCGTATGGCTGAATTATGCCGCCTGGCTGCACCTGCGGCTGGTCAAGGGCCTGCGCGGAGGAATGCTGGCGTGGTGGGCGCTGGTGGGCCTGATCGTGACCAGCTTTGCCTTCCTCGGCGTGAACATGTTCCTGTCCGGCCTGCATTCCTACGGCAAGCTGTAATCCGGCGCGGGCGGCGCCTGGCCACGGATGATGTATTTGACACTAAGTGCTTGGATGCATGACTGAATATAGGTAAACTTGGCAAAATTCAAGCATGTCAAGGAACGATGCAATGAAAAAGCAGCCCGGCTTTACATTGATCGAACTGGCCATCGTGCTGGTCATTATCGGCCTGCTGCTGGGCGGCATCCTCAAGGGCCAGGAGCTGATCAACAGCGCCAAGGTCAAGAACATGGCCAATGATTTCACCAGTATTGCGGCTATAGTCTACGGCTATCAGGACAAGTTCAGGGCGATGCCGGGAGATGATCCCGCCGCTGTTGCCCATACCGGCGGCACGCTGGCGACTAGCGGCGGGACTGCAGGCAATGGCCTGATAGAGGGTGCCTGGAGCAGCACGACCAGCACCGATGAGGCCGTACTTTTCTGGCAGCATGTGCGGCTGGCCGGGCTGGCCCAAGGGCCGTCATCCATTGCCGATGCCAGTTATTACCCGAAAAATGCCGATGGCGGGCGCCTCGGCGTGCAGAGCGTCTCGGGCTTTGCCACGATCACTGGCATGGGAGGCGCATTTGTTGTGTGTTCCGACGGCATTCAGGGCAAGTACGCCAAGCAACTGGATACCGCGCTCGACGATGGCGAGACCAGCACCGGTGCGCTGCGCGCAGTTGTGAGCGGAACGCCTGGGGCAGGCATCACTACCGCTTTGCTGGCAAATGCCGCTAACTGCACGGTCTGCATGAGTTTTTAACAGTGTAAACAGACTGACAACCAAGGCCCGCCGTGCCGGGTTTTTTGTTTTTCAACATCCGGTGGTCTGTCGCAAGTTCCGCCTTTCGATTACAATGTGGCCGCTTAAGCCCAATGAATTGCCATGACCGACCATATCGTCGAAATCAACGCCCTTAACTTTGCCTACAACGACCGCCCGCTGTTGCGCAGCGTCGATATGCGCATTCCGCGCGGCAAGGTGATCGCCATTATGGGCGGCAGCGGCAGCGGCAAGACCACGCTGTTGCGCCTGATCGGCGGGCAGCTGAAGCCCAGAAGCGGCGCGGTGCGCGTGGATGGCAAGGTGGTGCATGATCTCGATAGCCAGGGTATCTACCAGATGCGGCGTAAGATGGGCATGCTGTTTCAGTTTGGTGCGCTGTTTACCGATCTTTCCGTGTTCGACAATGTGGCTTTTCCCCTGCGCGAGCACACCGACTTGCCGGAGTCCGTCATTCGCGACCTGGTGTTGCTGAAACTGAATGCAGTCGGCCTGCGCGGTGCGCGCGACCTGATGCCTGCGGAGCTTTCCGGCGGCATGGCACGGCGCGTCGCCCTCGCCCGCGCGGTGGCGCTCGATCCCATGCTGATCATGTACGATGAACCGTTCGCCGGCCTCGACCCGATCTCCATGGGGGTGATCGTCAACCTGATACGCAAGCTCAACGACGCGCTGGGCGCGACTTCCATCGTGGTGACGCATGATGTACACGAGGCATTCCTGTTCGTGGACTACGTTTATTTCGTTTCGGCCGGCCAGGTGGTGGCGGAAGGAACGCCGAAAGAGCTGAATGCATCCACCATGCCGTTCGTACACCAGTTCGTGCATGGCGAGGCGGATGGCCCGGTGCCCTTCCATTTTGCCGCGCCGGATTATCGCAAGGACATGCTGCGGGGCGCCCATGTTTGACCGCCTCGTGGATACATTGCGCGGCATCGGCCATCGGGTGGTCGACCGCGTCTGGCGTCTGGGTTTTGCCGCACGTTTTTTCCTGCAATCGCTGGCTTGTTCGGGCGACAGCTTCCGCCGCTTCCCGCTGGTGATCAAGGAAATCTATTTTACCGGCGTGCTGTCGCTCATCATCATCATGGTGTCGGCGCTGTTCGTGGGCATGGTGCTGGGCTTGCAAGGCTACAACACGTTGCAGAAATATGGCTCCTCGGAAGCGGTCGGCGTGCTGGTGGCGTTGTCGCTGGTCAGGGAACTGGGGCCGGTGGTGACGGCGCTGCTGTTTGCCGGGCGCGCAGGAACGGCCATCACCGCCGAGATCGGGTTGATGAAGGCGACCGAGCAGCTTTCCGCGATGGAGATGATGGCGATCAATCCGATTGCGCGCGTCGTGGCGCCGCGCTTCTGGGCCGGCGTGATCTCGATGCCGCTGCTGGCGTCGCTGTTCAGCCTGACCGGCGTTTTCGGCGGCTATCTGGTGACGGTGCAGATGATAGGCGTGGACGAAGGCGCGTTCTGGTCGCAGATGCAGGCGGGCGTGGATTTCCGTGAGGATATCGTCAATGGCATTATCAAAAGCATGGTGTTCGGCGTTGCCTGCACCATCATCGCCTTGTTCGAAGGCTACGAAGCGCCGCCGACGGCAGAGGGTGTAAGCCGGGCAACGACGCGCACCGTGGTCAACTCATCACTGGCGGTACTGGGACTGGACTTCGTGCTGACGTCATTCATGATCAGCACTTGAGACACTGGAGAACGTGAATGGAACGAACAACTTTGGATATGTGGGTGGGGTTTTTTGTAGCGGCTGGCATTGCCGCGACGATCGGGTTGGCCATGAAGGTTGGCAATCTGACGTCCAGCAACCTTGGCGACACATACAGCCTGAAGGCCGCATTCGAGAACATCGGCGGACTGAAGCCGACTGCGCCGGTTAAAAGCGCCGGCGTAGTGGTAGGGCGCGTCGCAGACATCAGGTTCGATGACAAGACCTATGAGGCGCAGGTGACGATCAACGTCAGTCAGCGTTACCATTTCCCCAAGGACACCATCGCTACCATTTATACTTCCGGCCTGCTGGGCGAACAGTATATCGGGCTGGAGGCTGGCGGCGATTCGGTAATGTTGGCGACTGGTGATAAAATTGGCAAAACGCAGGATGCAGTGGTACTGGAAAAACTGATCAGCCAGTTCCTTTACAATAAGGCATCCGAAACCGATAGCAAGGACAAGAAGAAGGCAGAGTGAGATGAAGTTGTTAAAGACAGTATTGGCCATGGCGGCCTTGGTATTGACCTCCGGTATGGCCGGAGCAGAGATGGTTGCGCCGGATGTGCTGGTAAAGAACACCGCCAATGAGGTGCTGGAGGTTGTCAAGAAAGACAAGGACATCCAGAACGGCGACATGAAGAAGATATACGCCCTGGCGGAAGAGAAAATCCTGCCGCATTTCGATTTTGAGCGCATGTCCAGAATCGTGCTGGGAAAATACTGGGGGCGCGCCACCAAGGAGCAGCAGGACACCTTTGTGAAAGAGTTTCGCAGCCTGATTACGCGTACCTATTCCTCGGCGCTGTCCAAATACCGTAACCAGACCATCGAATACAAGCCGCTGCGCGCGCAGCCTGGTGATACCGATGTCACAGTCAAGACGCAGATTGTGCAGCCGGGCGGCCAGCCGATTCCAGTGGATTACACGCTGGAAAAAGGCGGCGACGAGTGGAAGGTGTATGACGTCACCATCGAAGGCGTCAGCCTGGTGACCAACTACCGGGGGCAGTTCTCCACCGAAATCCGCGACAACGGCATGGATGGGCTGATCCAGCGGCTGGTGGAAAAGAACAAGCAGTCTCCTTCTTCTGTGGCTGCCAGCGATAAGAAGCCGGGCTGATGATAGCAAAACAGGGTAGCCGCCTGGTGCTCAGCGGCGCGATGACGATGCAAACCGTCAACGCATTGCTGGCCGAAGCGGTCACGCTGCTCACCGATGCTGAGCTGGAAATGGATCTCGGTCAGGTGACCGAGGTCGACTCTGCAGCGGTCAGCCTGCTGTTTGAGTGGCTGCGTCTGGCGCATGGCCGTAAAGCCAGCCTGACATTCGCCAACATGCCGGCCACGCTGGTCAGCCTGGTGTCGCTATATGGTGTCGACGGCATCATTCCGCACCGTACGCATTAAACCCCGTGGGCGCGCAGGCGTCCGCAAACAGTTCATCCACGGTTTATCCTAATGATTCCCGCGATCAAGATCGAGCAGGTTCACAAGTCTTTCGGGGCGTTGCATGCGCTCCAGGGCATCGATTTGTCCATCGCCCAGGGTGAGTTTTTCGCCCTGCTGGGGCCTAACGGCGCCGGCAAATCCACCCTGATCAACCTGCTGGCTGGCCTGTTGCGGCCGACCAGCGGCACCCTGTCGGTGCTGGGGCACGATGTGATGACGGATAGCCGCAACTCGCGCCGCCTGCTCGGCGTCGTGCCGCAGGAGCTGGTATTCGATCCATTTTTCAACGTGCGCGAGATGCTGCGTTTCCAGGCCGGCTATTTTGGTTTCGGACGCGAGAACGATGCCTGGATCGACGAGGTGATCGAGGGCCTGGGGCTGACCGACAAAGCGCACACCAACATGCGCGCGCTGTCCGGCGGCATGAAGCGCCGTGCGCTGATTGCACAGGCGTTGGTGCACAAGCCGCCGGTGGTGGTGCTGGACGAACCGACCGCGGGCGTGGATGTGGAATTGCGCCAGATGCTGTGGGAGTTCATCAAGAAACTCAACCGCGAGGGCCACACCATCATCCTCACCACGCACTATCTGGAAGAGGCGGAAACGCTGTGTTCGCGCGTGGCCATGCTGAAGCAGGGCAAAATCGTCGCGCTGGACTCAACGGAGAATCTGCTCAACCGGTATCCGGGGAAGCATCTGCGGCTCAAGCTGGAACCATCGCGCCTGCCGGAATCGCTCAGGCCGCTGTTGCGTGGCGAGGAAAGCGGCTTCCATACGCTGGCCCTGAATGAGGCCGCGCAACTCGAGGGCGTGCTTGCCGAGCTGCGCAACGCCGGCATCCGCGTGGAAGACCTGCAATTGATCGAGGCTGATCTGGAAGACGTGTTCGTGCAGATCGTGGGGAATCGCGCATGACCGGCGTCTATACCCTGTTCAAGAAGGAAATCCTGCGCTTCTGGAAGGTGAGCTTCCAGACCGTGCTGGCGCCGGTGATTACCGCGCTGCTGTACCTGCTGATTTTTTCGCATGTGCTGGAAAAGCACGTGCAGGTCTATCCGGGCGTCAGCTATACCGCCTTCCTCATTCCCGGCCTGGTCATGATGTCGCTGCTGCAGAATGCGTTCGCCAACAGTTCCTCCAGCCTGATCCAGTCCAAGGTGATGGGCAATATCGTGTTCCTGCTGCTGACGCCGCTCAGCTACTGGGAGCTGTTCATCGCCTTCCTTGCCGCGTCCATCATCCGCGGCCTGGTGGTGGGAGGCTGCGTGTATGTGGTGGCGCTGTTCTACGTCGATTTGCCGATGGCGCACCCGCTGGCCATCCTCGCCTTTGCCCTGCTGGGAAGCGCGATGCTGGGCGCGCTCGGCATCGTTGCCGGCATCTGGGCGGACAAGTTCGATCAACTGGCGGCATTCCAGAATTTCATCATCATGCCGCTGTCCTTTTTGTCCGGCGTGTTTTACTCGATCCATTCCCTGCCGCCGTTCTGGCAGAAAGTGTCGCACCTCAACCCGTTTTTCTACATGATAGACGGCTTCCGCTACGGATTTTTCGGCCAGGCCGATATTTCTCCGACGATCAGCCTTACCGTTGTCGCTATCAGCTTTTTGGCCTTATCATGGCTGACATTGCGCATGCTGAAGAACGGCTACAAGTTGCGAGGATGACATGCTGAGTGCGGAAGCGGTAAAAAGCTACATCATGCAGGGCTTGCCTTGCGATTACGTGGCGGTGCGCGGCGAGGACGGCCAGCACTTCGAGGCGGTGATCGTCAGCCCGCAGTTTAGCGGCAAAAACATGGTGCAACAGCATCAACTGGTGTACCAGGCGCTGGGCGAACGCATGCGCGAAGAAATCCATGCGCTGTCGATGCGCACCTTTACGCCCGAGGATTGGGCCAAAACCGGCAATGAAATGACTCAAGAGAGATAATCAAAATGGATGTACAAGAAAGAATTCGCAATCAGGTGACGGCCAATCCCGTCGTGCTTTACATGAAAGGCACGCCGCAGTTTCCACAATGCGGCTTTTCCGGCGCGGCGGTGCAGATATTAAAAGCCTGCGGGGTGAATGATTATGTTGCGGTAGACGTGCTGGCTGACCCGGAAATCCGCGAGGGCATCAAGTCCTACGCCAACTGGCCGACCATCCCGCAGCTCTACATCAAGGGCGAGCTGGTGGGTGGCGCCGACATCATGCGCGAGATGTATCAATCCGGCGAACTGCAGAAAATGCTGCCGGCAGCGCAAGGCTAAGTTTTGGACAAGCTGGTCATTCAGGGCGGCGTGCCGCTCAATGGGGAAGTGCGCATCTCCGGTGCCAAGAACGCGGCGTTGCCGATTCTGTGCGCCGGCCTGCTGGCGGAAACGCCGCTGCAGATCAGCAACGTGCCGCATTTGCGCGATATCACGACCATGCTGCAATTGCTGGGCCACATGGGCATGCAGGTATCGGTGAATGAGCAGATGGGCGTCGAACTGGATGCCAGCAACATTCACACGCCGGAGGCGCCGTACGAAATGGTGAAAACCATGCGCGCCTCGATTCTGGTGCTGGGGCCATTGCTGGCGCGCTTCGGCAGGGCGCGCGTGTCGCTGCCGGGCGGCTGCGCCATCGGTTCGCGTCCGGTGAACCTGCACATCAAGGGCTTGCAGGCGATGGGCGCCGAGATACACATCGAACATGGCTACATCGAAGCAGAGGCAAAGCGCCTCAAGGGCGCGCGCATATGCATGGAGCTGGTGACCGTGACCGGCACCGAAAACCTGATGATGGCGGCGGCGCTGGCTGACGGCACGACGGTGCTGGAAAATGCCGCGCGCGAGCCGGAAGTGGTGGATCTGGCCGAATGCCTGATCAAGATGGGTGCGCGCATCGAAGGCGCGGGAACGGATGTCATCACCGTGCATGGTGTGGATCGCCTGCATGGTGCGCAACACGCGGTGATTTGCGACCGCATCGAAACCGGCACTTATCTGGTGGCGGCAGCGATGACCGGCGGCCGTGTCCGGCTCGTCAACACGCGCGCCGACCTGCTGGATGCGGTGATCGACAAGCTGCGCGAAGCGGGAGCCAAAGTGGAAGCCGATGCCAACAGCATCACCGTGGAATCCGACGGCGCGTTGCAGTCCGTGAGTCTGCGTACTGCGCCGCACCCGGCTTTCCCCACCGACATGCAGGCGCAGTTCATGGCGCTCAATACTGTGGCGCAGGGCGTGGCGAGCGTGACGGAGACGATATTCGAGAACCGCTTCATGCATGTGCAGGAAATGCGCCGCCTAGGCGCGGCCATCGAGGTGGAAGGCCACACCGCCCTTGTGCGCGGCGTGCCGCATCTCGACGGCGCTACCGTGATGGCCACCGATCTGCGCGCGTCGGCCAGCCTGGTGCTGGCCGGGCTGGTGGCGCGCGGCGAAACCACGGTGGAGCGCATCTACCATATCGACCGGGGCTATGAGCGTATCGAGGAAAAGCTGTCCCAGATTGGCGCGCAGATTAAACGGGTACATTAAATGAGCCAGATTACGATAGCCCTGTCCAAGGGCCGCATTTTCGAGGAAACCTTGCCCTTGCTGGAAGCGGCGGACATAGTGCCGGCCGAAGATCCGGAGACCTCGCGCAAACTAATCATAGCCACCAACCGCAAGGATGTGCGCCTGATCATCGTGCGCGCTTCCGATGTGCCGACCTATGTGCAGTATGGCGCGGCTGATCTGGGCATTGCCGGCAAGGACGTGCTGCACGAGCATGGTGGTGCGGGCTTGTACCAGCCGGTCGACCTGCAGATCGCACGCTGCAAGATGATGGTGGCGGTACGCGAGGATTTCGACTATGACGGTTCGGTGCGCAGCGGCGCACGCCTCAAGGTTGCCACCAAATACGTCAAGACCGCGCGTGAGCACTTTGCCGACAAAGGCATGCATGTCGACCTGATCAAGCTCTACGGCTCCATGGAGCTGGCGCCGCTGGTCGGGCTGGCGGATGCCATCGTCGATCTGGTGAGCAGTGGCGGCACTCTTCGCGCCAATCACCTGAAGGCGGTGGAGGAGATCATGCCTATCAGCTCGCGCCTCATCGTCAACCAGGCGTCGCTCAAGCTCAAGCGCGCGCAGATTCAACCGATTATCGATACCTTTGCTGAAACAGTTGCGAAACGGAATTAGTTCTTATGTTAAAGATCAGACGCTACTCGACCACCGACGCCACGTTCGAGGCCTCGCTGCACCAGTTGCTGGCGTTCGAGGGCGCGCAGGACGACAAGGTGGATGCGGTGGTCGCTGATATCCTCAAGGATGTGCGGCAGCGCGGCGATGCGGCGGTGCTGGAGTATACGCAGCGCTTCGACCGCCTCAGCGCGGACAGCCTGGATGACCTGGAATTGCCGCAGGCGCGGCTGATCGAGGCGCTGGCCGGTCTGCCCGACGATCAGCGCGATGCGCTCAAGCGCGCTGCCGAGCGCGTGCGCATCTATCACGAGAAGCAGTTGATGACTTCCTGGAGCTATACCGAAGCCGACGGCACCATGCTGGGTCAGCAGGTGACCGCGCTGGACCGCGTCGGCCTGTATGTGCCGGGCGGCAAGGCGGCCTACCCGTCCTCCGTGCTGATGAACGCCATTCCGGCTAAGGTGGCGGGTGTCAAAGAGTTGATCATGGTAGTGCCGACGCCGGGCGGGGAAAGAAATCCGCTGGTGCTGGCTGCTGCTGCCGTATGCGGCGTCGACCGCGTATTCTGCATCGGCGGTGCGCAGGCGGTCGGCGCGCTGGCTTACGGCACGCAGACGGTGCCGCAGGTGGACAAGATCGTCGGCCCCGGCAACGCCTATGTCGCCGCCGCCAAGCGCCGCGTGTTCGGCGTGGTGGGCATAGACATGGTGGCCGGCCCGTCGGAAATCCTAGTGATCTGCGACGGCAAGACCAATCCGGACTGGGTGGCGATGGATTTGTTCTCGCAGGCCGAACATGACGAGCTGGCGCAGGCCATCCTACTGTCGCCGGACGGCGCATTCCTGGACCGCGTGGCGGCCAGCATCAACAAGCTGCTGGCCGAAATGCCGCGCAAGGACATCATTGCCACCTCACTGCAGGACAGAGGCGCGCTGATACAGGTGCGCGATCTGGACGAGGCCGCGGACATCGCCAACTACATCTCGCCGGAGCATCTGGAACTTTCCGTTGATGACCCCGTGGCGCTGAGCCAGAAAATACGCCACGCCGGCGCCATCTTCATGGGCCGCCAGACCTGCGAGGCGCTCGGCGACTACTGCGCCGGCCCCAACCACGTGCTGCCGACGTCGCGCACTGCGCGCTTTTCCTCGCCGCTGGGCGTGTACGATTTCCAGAAGCGTTCCAGCCTCATCATGGTATCGGCCGAAGGCGCGCAGACGCTGGGCAAGATCGCCAGCACGCTGGCCTATGGCGAGGGCCTGCAGGCGCATGCCCGCTCCGCCGAATATCGCCTGAAGTCATGAGCAAATTCTGGAGTCGGGTCGTTCACGGCCTCACCCCTTACGTGCCGGGGGAGCAGCCCAAGTTGCCTAACCTGGTCAAACTCAACACTAACGAGAACCCTTACGGGCCAAGCCCCAAGGTGCTGGCGGCGTTGCAGGCGGAGGTGGCCGATACGCTGCGCCTCTATCCCGACCCCAACAGCGATCACCTCAAGCAGGCCATCGCCGATTATCATGGACTGACATCGGCGCAGGCATTCGTCGGCAACGGTTCGGACGAAGTGCTGGCCCACGCTTTCCAGGCGCTGCTCAAGCATGAGTTGCCGATACTGTTTCCCGACATCACCTACAGCTTCTATCCGGTGTATTGCGGCCTGTATGGCATTGCATTCGAACAAATCCCGCTAACGGAAGTCTTTGAAGTCAAGGTGGATGACTATTTCCGCCCTAACGGCGGCATCGTATTCCCCAACCCCAATGCGCCGACCGGCTGCGGCCTGCCGCTCAAGGAAATCGAGCGCCTGCTGCAAGCCAATACCGAATCCGTCGTGGTGGTGGACGAGGCCTACACAGACTTCGGCGGCGAATCCGCCGCGCCGCTGGTGAACCAATACCCCAATCTTTTGGTAGTCCATACGCTTTCCAAGTCGCGTTCGCTGGCCGGGCTGCGCGTGGGCTACGCCATAGGCCATGCCGATTTGATCGAAGCGCTCACCCGGGTAAAGGACAGCTTCAATTCCTATCCGCTGGATCGCCTGGCCCAAGCCGGCGCGGTGGCTGCGCTACAGGATCAGGCACATTTTGACGAGACCCGCAAAAAAGTGATCGCCAGCCGCTCGCGGCTGGTGGCTGTACTCGAAGGGCTGGGGCTTGTGGTGCTGCCTTCCGCCGCCAACTTCATTTTTGCCCGCCATCCGCAGCATGACGGTGCAGCGCTGACCGCAAAGCTGCGCGAGCGCAGCATCATCGTGCGGCATTTCAGAAATCCGTCCCGCATCGCGCCGTTCCTGCGCATCACTATAGGCACTGACGATCAGTGCGCTGCGTTGGTGTCGGCATTACGCGAAATTTTGGGTTAGAATGCGTCGAACCGTCAGTGAGCCATGCCATGCGTAGCGCAAACATCAGCCGTAACACTCTGGAAACCAAGATCAGCGTCAGCCTGAATCTGGATGGCACGGGCAAGTCCGAGCTTGCCACCGGCCTGGGTTTTCTCGATCACATGCTGGACCAGATCGCACGCCACGGTATGATGGACGTGACGGTGCAGGCCAAGGGCGATCTGCACATCGACGCGCATCACACTGTCGAGGACATCGGCATCACGCTGGGGCAGGCGTTCGCCACCGCCATCGGCGACAAGAAGGGCATCCGCCGCTACGGCCATGCTTATGTGCCGCTGGACGAGGCGTTGTCGCGCGTGGTGATCGATATTTCCGGGCGGCCGGAGCTGGAGTACGACGTCGAATTCGTTCGAGGCACAATAGGGGACTTCGACGCGGACTTGATCCACGAATTTTTCCAGGGCTTCGTCAATCACGCATTGGTCACGCTGCACATCGACAATCTGCGCGGCAGCAACGCCCACCACCAGGCCGAGACCGTGTTCAAGGCATTTGGCCGGGCGCTGCGCATGGCGATCGAGGCCGATCCGCGCATGGCGGGCATCACCCCATCCACCAAGGGAACTCTCTAGAGATCCTCCGGACTTCTTCGCGCTTTTTTTTAGCGGATATATTCAGGCAATCATCCCGGCACGCCATGGCAGACATTGCAGTCATCGATTACGGCATGGGCAATTTGCGCTCGGTGTCCAAGGCGCTGGAACACGTTGCCCCCGACAGCGACATCGTCGTCAGCAGCGACCCGGCCGTGATTGCCGCGGCGCAGCGCGTGGTGTTCCCGGGGCAAGGCGCGATGCCGGACTGCGTGCGCGAACTGGACAGCCGCGGCCTGCGCGGCGCGGTGCTGGAAGCTGCCGCCAGCAAGCCTTTCCTCGGCATCTGCATCGGCCTGCAACTGCTGTTCGAACACAGTGAGGAAGGCAATGTGGCGGGCCTGGGCATCCTGCCGGGGCAGGTGAAGCGCTTCCCTGCCGACAGGATGTTCGATGCGGCCGGCAACAAGCTCAAGGTGCCGCACATGGGCTGGAACCAGGCCTACCAGACCCGCGCCCATCCGCTGTGGGCGGGCATTGCGCCGGATGCCAGGTTCTACTTCGTGCACAGCTATTACGTCGAGCCGGCGGATGCCGCGCTAACGACGGCCACCACCGAATATCCATTCCGCTTTACCAGCGCGGTGGGACGCGATAATATTTTCGCCGTGCAATTCCACCCGGAAAAGAGCCAGCAAGCCGGCCTCGCGCTACTCTACAATTTCGTCAACTGGGACGGACGTCCCTAAATTACCCATGACATCATGCTGATCATTCCCGCAATCGACCTCAAGGACGGCCACTGTGTGCGCCTCAAGCAAGGCCTGATGGAAGACGCCACCGTGTTTTCCGAAGACCCCGGCGCCATGGCGGCGCACTGGCTGGCGCAAGGCGCCCGTCGCCTGCACCTGGTGGACTTGAACGGCGCGTTCGCCGGCAAGCCGGTCAACGAGGCCGCCATCAAGTCCATCGTCAGCGCGCTGGGCGCCGAAATCCCGATCCAACTGGGCGGCGGCATACGCGATCTCGACACCATAGAGCGCTATCTGGACAACGGCATCAGCTACATCATCATCGGCACCGCGGCGGTGAAGAATCCGGGCTTCCTGCACGAAGCCTGCTATGCCTTCCCCGGCCAGATCATGGTCGGCCTCGACGCCAAGGACGGCAAGGTGGCGGTGGACGGCTGGTCCAAGCTGACGGGCCATGATGTGGTCGATCTTGCCAAAAAATTCGAGGACTATGGCGTGGAAGCCGTGGTGTATACCGACATCGGCCGCGACGGCATGCTGAGCGGGGTGAACATCGAAGCCACCGTCACGCTGGCGCAAGCCCTGAAAATCCCCGTCATCGCCAGCGGCGGCATTACCAACTTGGACGACGTGCATCGCCTGTGCGCCGTGGAGTCCGAGGGCATCATGGGCGCCATCACCGGACGCGCCATCTACGAAGGCACGCTGGATTTCGCCGCCGCGCAGGCGCTGGCGGACGAGTTGAACGGCTAAATGGGATTAGCCAAAAGAATTATCCCCTGCCTGGACGTGACCGATGGGCGGGTGGTCAAGGGCATCAATTTCGTCGAGCTGCGCGATGCCGGGGATCCGGTTGAAATCGCCCGCCGCTACGACGAACAGGGCGCGGACGAGCTGACTTTTCTCGACATCACGGCCAGTTCCGACAATCGCGGGCTGATATTCCACATCATCGAGGAAGTCGCCGCGCAGGTGTTCATCCCGCTGACGGTGGGCGGCGGCGTGCGCGCGGTGGAAGATGTGCGCAACCTGCTCAATGCCGGTGCGGACAAAGTCAGCATCAATACCGCGGCGGTGGTCAATCCGCAACTGGTGGAGGATGCTGCAGGCCGCTATGGTTCGCAATGCATCGTGGTGGCGATCGACGCCAAGCGCGTGGGTGACCACTGGGAAGTATTCACGCACGGCGGGCGCAAACCGACCGGGCTGAACGCGGTAGAATGGGCGCAACGCATGGCGGCGCTGGGCGCGGGCGAAATCCTGCTGACCAGCATGGATAGGGATGGCACCAGGAGCGGGTTCGACCTCGAACTCACGCGCGCCATCAGCGACGCGGTGGCGGTGCCGGTAATCGCCTCGGGCGGCGTCGGCAACCTGGATCATCTGGTGGACGGCGTGAAACTGGGCGGCGCGGACGCGGTGCTGGCCGCCAGCATTTTCCACTATGGCGAATATTCGGTACGCCAGGCGAAACTTTACATGGCCGATCATGGAATCGAGGTACGACTCTGATGTCGGATAGCTGGCTCAACAAGGTGAACTGGACCCACGACGGACTGGTGCCGGTAATCGCGCAGGAAGCCGGTACCGGTAAGGTGCTGATGTTCGCCTGGATGGACCGCGATGCCCTAAAGCTGACCGCCGAAACCGGCCAGGCGGTTTACTGGTCGCGCTCGCGCAAGAAGCTCTGGCATAAAGGCGAGGAGTCCGGCCACCTGCAGCAGGTGAAGGAAATCCGCCTCGATTGCGACGAAGATGTCATCCTGCTGACGGTGGAACAGGTTGGCGGCATTGCTTGCCATACCGGCCGCCACAGTTGTTTCTTCCAGAAGCTGGAAGGCCGGCAGTGGGTGACGGACGAACCGGTGCTGAAGGCGCCTGAGGAAATTTACCACCATGAGTGACATACTTGACCGCTTGGCCGAGGTGCTGGAAGCCCGCAAGACGGCTGACCCGCAGTCCTCCTATGTGGCCAAGCTCTATGCCAAGGGCACGGACGCCATCCTGAAAAAAGTGGGCGAAGAAGCGGCGGAGACCATCATTGCCGCCAAGGGGGGCGATCGTCAGCAGATCGTCTACGAGACCGCAGACCTGTGGTTCCACTGCATGGTGATGCTGGCGCAGGCCGGGCTGCACCCGCAGGACGTGCTCGACGAGCTGGCGCGGCGCGAAGGCCTGTCCGGCATCGCAGAGAAGGCTGCACGCGAGGAGAAATAACTTGAGCGACTGCATTTTCTGCAAGATTGTTGCCGGGGCGATACCCTGTAACAAGCTGTACGAGGATGACGAGGTCATTGCCTTCCACGACATTCATCCGATCGCGCCGGTGCACTTTATGCTGGTGCCCAAGACACATGTTGCCAGCCTGGCGGAATGCGATGCAACGCAGCAGGCGCTGCTGGGCAAGATGCTGCTGCTGGCGCCCAGGCTGGCGGCGGAACAGGGGCTGGAGGCAGGCTTCCGCACCATGATCAATACCGGGCGCGGCGGCGGGCAGGAAGTGTTCCATCTGCATGTACACGTCTTTGGCGGCGACGCGACGCTGCCTAAAATCTGATTCGGGAGAAATGCTATGGGCTCTTTCAGTATTTGGCACTGGCTGATCGTGCTGGTGATCGTGGTGCTGGTATTCGGCACCAAGAAGCTGGGCAATATCGGCAAGGATATCGGCGGCGCGGTCAAAGGCTTCAAGGACGCCATGCGCGAGGAACCGGCGACACCCAAGGTGGAGGAACAGGGCGGCCGCACCATCGACAGCGAGGTTGCGCAAAAGTCCAAGAGCGAGTGATGCGCCGGAGCGGTAATGTTTGACATCGCCTTTTCGGAAGTCGTCGTCATCGCAGTCGTCGCGCTGATCGTCATCGGCCCGGAAAAGCTGCCCAAGGTGGCGCGTACTCTGGGCCTGCTGGCCGGGCGCGTGCAGCGCTACGTGGGTACGGTAAAAGCCGATATCGAGCGTGAAATGCGCGTGGAGGAGCTGCGCAAGCTGGAGCAGGAAGCGCACCAGATCGGCGGCGGCATCAAGGCGGAAGTTACTAGCGAAGTGCGCCAGGTGGATGAGGCGCTAAACACTGCTGCTGTGGACACATCCAACCCACCCGCCGACAAGCCTGCAGCTTAAGCCATGAGCCAGTACGACAGCTTTGTTTCCCACCTGATGGAGCTGCGCGAGCGCCTGCTGCGCATCGTGGCAGGATTTCTGCTCACCTTCATCTGCCTGTTCCCTTTTGCCAACAGGATATACACCCTGCTGGCGCACCCCCTCCTCGCCAAACTGCCGGCCGGCGGCCAGATGATTGCCACCGGGGTGACGACGCCGTTTTTCGTGCCGATGAAAGTAGCCATGCTGGCGGCGCTGGTGATTTCATTGCCGCACACGCTGTATCAGGCCTGGGGCTTTGTCGCGCCCGGCCTCTATGCCCATGAGCGGCGCTTCATCATGCCGGTGGTGGTGTCCAGTACGCTGCTGTTCGTTACCGGCATGGCATTCGCCTATTTTCTGGTATTCCCGGTGGTGTTCGGCTTCATTACCAGCACTGCGCCGCAAGGCGTAGCAGTCATGACCGATATCGGCAACTACCTGGATTTCGTCATCACCCTGTTCATCGCATTCGGGCTGGCGTTCGAAGTGCCGGTGGTGGTGGTGTTGCTGGTGCGGTTCGGCGTGGTGAGTCTGGAGAAGCTGAAGGAAACGCGTTCCTACGTGATAGTCGGCGCGTTTGTGCTCGGTGCGATTTTCACGCCGCCGGACGTGGTGTCACAAATCATGCTGGCAGTGCCGCTGTGGCTGCTGTTTGAGGTGGGGCTGCTGGTGGCGGGCATGCTGCGGCCTGCCGTTGTGAAGCCCTGATCAGTTGCGCCGTCGCTCTGGCTGGGGCCTGCGCCCCACCGCGACGGGGATAGTGGTTTCGTGCTGGTTGCGCGCAATCTTGAGCATGACGGAGCGCTCCGGTTTAAGCGCGGAAATCAGGTTGAGCATGCTGGAGCTGTCCATCACCAAGCGATGGTCGATTTCCAGCAGGATGTCGCCCGGCTTGATGCCGGCCTTGTCTGCCGGCCCTCCGCGCAGCACGCCGGAGATCAGTGCGCCGCGGGCTTCCTTGAGCTTGAAGGATTCCGCCAGTTCCGGCGTGATGTCCTGCGCTTCCACGCCGATCCAGCCGCGCGTGACGCTGCCCTGGCGCACGATTTGTTCCATCACCTGTTTGGCCAGGCTCACCGGAATGGCGAAACCTATGCCCATGGAGCCGCCGCTTTTGGAATAGATGGCGCTGTTGATGCCGACCAGATTGCCGTCGGTGTCTATCAGTGCGCCGCCGGAGTTGCCGGGATTGATAGGCGCATCGGTCTGGATGAAATTTTCGAAGGTGTTGATGCCGAGGTGGCTGCGCCCCAGCGCGCTGACGATGCCCATGGTGACGGCTTGGCCGACGCCGAACGGGTTGCCGATGGCGAGCACGACGTCGCCCACATTGATCTGGTCGGAACGGCTGAAGGTGATGGCGGGCAGGTTTCTGGCCTCCACCTTGAGCACCGCCAGGTCGGTTTCCGGGTCGCTGCCGACGACGCGCGCCGGCATGGTGCGCCCATCGGCAAGCGCGACTTCGATTTCATCCGCCGCCTCGACCACGTGGTGGTTGGTGAGGATCAGTCCCTGCGCGCTGACGATGACGCCCGAGCCGAGGCTGTTTTCGCGCTGCGGCTGCTCGTCGAACTGATCGCCGAAGAAGTGGCGGAACAGCGGATCATCCATGAACGGATGGCTGATTGCCGGCGCTTCCTTGCTGGTGAAGATGTTGACCACGGAGGGCATGGCTTTTTTTGCCGCGCCGCTGAAGGAATTTGCCCTGGTTGACTGCGGGCCGGGTTCGGCCTGTTTCACTACCTGTATTTTATCCTGCGTGCCGAGCAGGCCGGGCTTGAACAATTGCAGCACAAACAGCACCGCGAGACTAATGGTCACGGTTTGTGCAAAAATGAGCCAAAGCTTACGCATGAGTAATGATGGGATGGGGCCATGAAACTGACGGAGTTGCTTGATTATACCGGACAATTGCTGGAGGTTGCGCGCTTCCGGGACTATTGTCCGAACGGCCTGCAGGTGGAAGGCAAGGCGGAGATCGCGACCTTGGTCAGCGGCGTTTCGGCCAGCCTGCGTCTGCTGGAAGCAGCCGCTGATCTCGGCGCGGATGCCATCCTGGTGCATCACGGCTGGTTCTGGAACAACGAGGAGGCGCGGGTGACCGGCGTCAAGCGTAAGCGGCTCGCCTTTCTGATGCAACGCGATATCAGCCTGATAGGCTACCACCTGCCGCTGGACGCCCACCCCGAGCTGGGCAACAACGCCCAACTGGCGCGTCTGCTGGGCATCACCATCGAAGACTGGTTCGGCGAGCAGCGCATCGCTGCCTACGGCAACCTGCCGCAGGCGGAGACGCTGCAGGCATTCGGCGTACGCGTCGGCGCCGCATTGCAGCGCGCGCCGCTGATGATAGGCGATGTCAATCAGCCAATCCGGCGCGTGGCCTGGTGCACTGGTGCCGCGCAGGACTATCTCGCGCAGGCAGTGGCGCTGGGGGTGGATGCCTTTGTCACCGGCGAAGCGTCGGAACACACCGTCCATCTGGCGCGCGAATCCGGCGTGGCATTCATCGCCGCCGGCCATCACGCCACCGAGCGCTACGGGGTGCGGGCCCTGGGGGAACATCTGGCGCAACGCTTTCAGCTGCGTCACGAGTTTGTGGATATCGATAATCCCGTGTGAGGCGGGTTGAGGTGCTGGCCCATTTAAGTTTTTGTTCGGAAACTGTACAATGTGCACCTTTTAGATTGCGTCAAGGGATTGCGTGATGGCGAATCAGCAAGTGGATCAAAGCAAGCGGCGGTTCCTGATTGCTGCGACGAGTGCGATGGGAGGCGTAGCCACCGTGGCGGTGGCGACACCGTTCATCATGAGCATGCTGCCCTCGGAGCGCGCCAAGGCTGCCGGCGCGCCGGTGGAAGTGGACATCGGCAAGATCGAGGCCGGCGCCATGATTACCGTGGAGTGGCGCGGTAAGCCGGTGTGGATCATCAACCGCAGCAAGGAAATGCTCGATAATCTCGCCAAACATGACGACAAGCTTACCGATCCCGCGCTGGGCGTCGCACAGCAGCCGGAGTATGCCAAAAACGCAACCCGCTCCCTCAAGCCGGAACTGATGGTGCTGGTGGGCATTTGCACCCACCTTGGCTGCTCGCCCTCGCCCAAGCTCAAGGCCGGCGCCGAAGGCGATATGGGCGCCGAATGGCCGGGCGGGTTCTTCTGCCCTTGCCATGGTTCCAAGTTCGATCTGGCCGGCCGCGTATTCAAGGGCTCGCCAGCGCCGATCAATCTCGAAGTGCCGAAATACAAGTATCTGAGCGATGCACGCCTGCTGATCGGCGAAGACGAGAAGGGAGCATAACGCATGAATAAATACCTGACCTGTCTGCTCGGCTGGGTGGATGAGCGCTTCCCGCTCACCGCCAACTGGAAGGCGCATCTGTCCGAATATTACGCGCCGAAGAATTTCAACTTCTGGTATTACTTTGGTTCCCTGGCGATGCTGGTGCTGGTGATCCAGATCGTTACCGGCATTTTCCTCACCATGCACTACAAACCCGATGCGGATATGGCATTCGCTTCGGTCGAGTATATTATGCGCGACGTGACCGGCGGCTGGCTGATCCGTTACATGCACTCGACCGGCTCATCGATGTTTTTCGTGGTGGTGTATCTGCACATGTTCCGCGGCCTGCTGTATGGCTCGCACCGCAACCCGCGCGAGCTGATCTGGCTGTTCGGCGTGGCGATTTTCCTGTGCCTGATGGGCGAGGCCTTCTTCGGCTACCTGTTGCCGTGGGGCCAGATGTCGTATTGGGGTGCACAGGTGATCGTCAACCTGTTCTCGTCCATCCCGTTTATCGGGCCTGACGTGTCGGTGTGGCTGCGCGGCGATTACACCATCTCGGACGCCACGCTCAACCGCTTCTTCGCCTTCCACGTGATCGCGCTGCCGCTGGTGCTGCTGGGGCTGGTGGCCGCGCACATCATCGCGCTGCATGAAGTGGGCTCCAACAATCCGGACGGCATAGAGATCAAGAAGCACAAGGACCCTAAGACGGGCATACCGCTCGACGGCATTCCGTTCCATCCCTATTACACGGTGAAGGATATCATGGGGGTGGCGATGTTCCTGATCGTGTTTTCCGCCATCGTGTTTTTCGCGCCGGAAATGGGCGGCTACTTCCTGGAAGCGAATAACTTCGTCCCGGCCAACCCCATGGTAACGCCGCCGCATATTGCGCCGGTGTGGTATTTCACGCCTTATTATTCCATCCTGCGCGCAGTGCCGCCGATGTTCAGCTCGCAATTCCCGGGTGTGGTGGCGATGGGGGTTTCAGTGATGATTTTTGCCCTGCTGCCATGGCTGGACCGCAGCCCGGTGAAGTCGATCCGCTACCGTGGCGCCAAGTACAAGATCTGGCTGGCGGCGTTTGTGGTGAGCTTCCTCATTTTGGGCTATCTCGGCACTGAGCCGACCACCGTATGGGGCACCTTCGACAAGGGCATGCCCGTCGTCGGTGGTGTCGACCGAGGAACGGTGGCGTGTCGCGTGTTTACGCTGGTGTATTTCCTGTTTTTCATTCTGATGCCGTTTTACACCAAGAGCGATAAGACCAAACCCGTACCGGAAAGGGTGACAGGATGATGAAAAATCTGATTCTGCTTCTGAGCTTGCTCATGCCCGCGCTGGCGCTGGCGAGCGAGGGCGCGCATCTCGACCGGGCGCCGATTAACATGGCAAACACGGCTTCGCTGCAGCGCGGCGTCAAGGTGTTCGTCAACTATTGCCTGAATTGCCACAGTGCCGCTTCCATGCGCTACAACCGCCTGCATGACATCGGGCTGAGCGATGCGCAAATCAAGGCCAACCTGCTGTTCGCCGGCGAAAAAGTGGGTGAGACCATGACCATCGCCATGAACAAGAAGGATGGCAAGGCATGGCTGGGTGCAGCCCCGCCAGATCTGTCCGTGATTGCCAGAGCGCGTGGTGCCGATTGGCTCTACACCTACCTGCGCAGCTTCTATCGTGACGACACACGCCCTACTGGGTGGAACAATGTCGTGTTTCCGAATGTGGGCATGCCGCACGCGCTATGGCAACTACAGGGCGAGCAGCGCCTGAAGGTGGCTGAACAGACCGGCGAGCACGGAGCCATGACGGTAGAGCATACGCTGATACTGGATAAGCCTGGCACCCTGTCACCCGCAGAATATGATGCGCTGGTGGCCGATCTGGTGAATTACCTGGTGTTCATGGGCGAGCCGGCAAAAATGCAACGCATGCAACTCGGCATTATCGTGCTGTTGTTCCTGTCGCTCTTCTTTGTGGTAACGCTTTACCTCAAGAAAGAGTTCTGGAAGGACGTTCATTAATCGAGCCTCGCGGGGGTGCCGAGATTTCGGCGACTGCCCGTTTTTATTTTCAGCTAGCCGAATGGTGATACGCTTATGATGACGTTATATTCGGGCACGACCTGCCCGTACAGCCACAGATGTCGAATTGTGCTCTTCGAGAAGGGCATGGATTTTCAGGTAATCGACGTGGATCTCGGCAACAAGCCCGAGGACCTCGCCGTGATTAACCCCTATAACCGCGTACCGGTGCTGGTGGAGCGGGATCTCGTACTGTATGAGGCGAATATCATCAACGAATATATTGATGAGCGGTTCCCCCATCCGCAATTGATGCCTGCCGATCCAGTCATGCGCGCGCGCGCGCGCCTGTTCCTGCATAACTTCGAGGATCAACTGTTCCGCCATATCGGGGATATCGAGTCCGGCAGCACAAAAGTGGCTGACAAGGCGCGCGCTCAAGTGCGCGACAATCTGGTACAGATTGCCCCCATGTTCGTCAAGCAGCCCTACATGCTGGGCGATGAGTTTTCCATGCTGGATGTGGCCATTGCGCCGCTGCTGTGGAGGCTTGGTCATTACCACATCGAATTGCCCAAACAGGCGGCTCCGCTGCTCAAGTACGCCGAACGTATCTTCTCGCGCCCGGCTTATATCGAGGCCATGACTCCCTCGGAAAAGGCCATGCGCAAATGAGCGAGCCGACGTCCACCAAGCCGTACATGATCCGCGCGATCTATGAATGGTGCGTGGACAATGGCTTTACGCCGCATGTGCTGGTGGCGGTGGATGCGGCGACGCGTGTGCCGCACGGGTTCGTCAAGAATGGTGAGATTGTGCTCAACATTAATTATTCTGCGACCAAGGACCTGCTCATCGGCAACGATGCGATCACTTTTTCGGCACGATTCAACGGCGTGTCGAGTGACCTGTATATTCCGATGGATGCGGTGCGCGCCGTTTTTGCACGCGAGAATGGTCAGGGTGTGTTCTTTGATGCTGAAACCGCGCAGCGAGACCAGCCTAGTCATGTACAGTCGGCGGAAAATAGCGTGAACGCCAGTGAACCCGCGCCGGCAACCGGCAAGAAGCCTTCACTGAGGCTGGTGAAGTGATGCATCCGCAGTCAGGTTTTCACCCGCAGGCGATGCAGGTATAATTCGCATCCACGCCGGATTAGCTCAGTTGGTAGAGCAGCTGATTTGTAATCAGAAGGTCAACAGTTCGATTCCGTTATCCGGCACCAGTTACCCCTTCCTAGAACGTCCTAGGAAGTCCAGAAAAGCAGTAAAAACACAATAAAAGCCGCTAGTTAGTCGGTTTCTATTGTCCGGCGTCATCCGGTGTCATTCTTTGACATCCGGGTAAAAATGCGGGTAAATTACTTTTACCCGGGAATTTTTACCCGCCTTATGGCTTCCAATCTTCTGACTGATCTTGCAATCCGCAACGCCAAGCCCACAGATAACTGTAGGCATGCTCGCATTTGGCACCTCAGCAATAGCCTACACGGGCGAGAAACTTGCAAAAGATGCCAAGATTGACATCAAAACCGCGCGCGCCATAGCCCTGAAAGCCTGCCCAGGCAAGATCACCGATGAAGAACTTGAAAAGGAAGCTGGCGGTAGCGGGCTTCGCTATTCGTTCGATATCAAAGATGGCAGCAAAACCTACGAGATCGGCGTCGACGCAATCACTAGCAAAGTTCTTGAAAACAAGCGGGAAGGAAAGCATCCGGATTAAACCGGGTCTTGTAAGCGGCTATTCGGGATTCTGGTACATAGCTGGTTATTCAAACCCTCTCGATTAAGGGTGTCAAAGCCATTGAACATTACTGCCGAACACCCTTTGAGCAAGGTTCCAGAGGTTACCTTGATCTTCTGGATCATAAAAATTGCTGCCACCACGCTGGGTGAAACCGGTGGCGATGCAGTGTCCATGTCGATGGATTTGGGCTATCTCATCGGGACTGCCATTCTTGCGGCTGTCTTTCTTTTCGCAGTTGTCTTCCAAATCGGAGCGAGGAACTTTCACCCGGTTATTTACTGGACAACCATTATCGCAACGACAACCGTCGGTACGACTCTCGCCGATTATGCAGACCGCTCTCTTGGAATCGGGTATGCAGGGGGAGCTTCTTTGCTTTTTGCTCTTCTGATGGGTTCCTTAGCTGTCTGGTACAGGACACTCGGCTCTGTTTCGGTCAATACGGTCAATTCCCCGAAAGAGGAAGTGTTTTATTGGACAACCATCATGTTTTCTCAAACCTTGGGCACTGCCCTTGGCGACTGGACGGCTGACACGGCAGGGCTTGGATATACAGGTGGAGCAGTGGTGTTCAGTGCTTTCTTGGGAGTGGTTGTCGCAGCCTACTACTGGACAAACATCTCTAGAACCCTGCTTTTCTGGGCGGCGTTTATCCTGACCCGGCCCCTTGGAGCGGTGTTGGGTGATTTTCTCGACAAGCCGCTGAACGCAGGCGGTCTCGCATTAAGCCGCTACTCTGCATCAGCCGCACTCGTCGTGATAATCATCGCCTGTATCCTGGTTTTTCCTCAGAGGGCGGGGAAAAGCTCAGGGCATTGATATGCTTGCGCAGCCAGAGATTTCGCTTAAGTCTAACGATAATCTGCCGATATCTATAGTTCGGGGCTTTATATTGAGGCTCTCCCTAGGAGATTAAAATGATTAACTCTGTGACCAATGCGCCTCAAACCCAACCTGCCGCACGTGCTACAACCGAGAACTCCACGACGGAGAGTCAGGAGTCTTCTAAATCAAAACCGCAGCCTAGTAACGCCAAGACAAAAGATACTGTCAACATTAGTAACGCCAGCTTGGCAGCATTGAAAGAAGCTACAGAGACCGCCGCTCAAACTGCCAACGAAGCCAGGGGCGGAGACCATCAGGCTCAAAGGCTGCTTGCGAAACAGGCTGCATTAAAAGCGTCTTGATAGGATTATCTAAAAAGTAGCAAATGGGATTCTATTCAGCGCCCAGTTTCATCGTATTTGGCGCGCCACATTAAATAATGGGTTAGGCAGAAATGCCTGGCCCTTTTGTCTTTCTGGGGTTACGTTGAAATTACGACAACCCAGTTACCAGATTTGTCTGAATTGACGAGCCAAGCGCGACTCGAACTCGAACCGGGGTTACAGTGATAAAATGAATATGGTAGGCGGTGAGGATCGTGTAGGAGTTTGGCTGCGCGGCAGCCGAAAACGGCCTAGCATCTTTTAGGGCGGGTAAAAATTCGGGTAAAAATGAAATTAGAACTGGCTGATTCGTTTAATGATGATGTTTGCGTGGTATTGTTCGATTCCGTTATCCACCAAATAAATTAACGGGTTAGACTTAAAATTGCTAACCCGTTTTTCTTTTCTTAACACTCAGGCTGCGGAAGCCGCCGCTTAACAGAATAAAAAAGGCCGGGAATTCCCGGCCTTCAGGTGTTCGTATAAAGCCTGTTACTTATTCACCGCTTCCTTCAGCGCTTTGCCGGCTGAGAAGCCCGGCGCTTTGCGTGCAGCAATCTTGATGGGCTTGCCGGTCTGCGGGTTGCGGCCGTTGCGGGCGGCGCGCTGGGTCACCTTGAAAGTGCCGAAGCCAATGAGGGTGACGTTGTTGCCCTTTTTGAGTGACTTGGTCACGGCTGTGGTCAGTGCACCAATAACTTTGCCAGCCTCCGCCTTGGTGACCTTGGCTTCCTTGGCTACTGCTTCGATGAGTTCAGTCTTGTTCATAAGGGTTCCTTTGTTAAGTGGTGTATGGAGAAGTTATTCTAGCGTAGAAACCGGAAGTCTTGATAAGGTTTTTAACCTCGGCAATCGGAGAGTTGAAACGAATAAATTTTTACGACGGTTTGCTGTTTACCTGACATTGTTGGTTTCACCCGCAGCCTGGTCTGCCGAACCGCTCACCGTGGCAGTGGCGGCCAACCTCAAGTATGCTTTTGATGAACTGGCAGCAGCGTACAAAAGGGAGACCGGGCTGGAAGTCAAGGGCGTGGCGAACTCTTCCGGCAAAATCACGGCGCAGGTGAAGAGCGGAGCACCGTTCGATGTTTTTTTGTCGGCGGACAGCGAATACCCGAACACCCTCTACCAGGAGGGCTACGCGGTAGCGCCAGCCAGGATTTACGCCTACGGCTTGCTGGTGTTGTGGACTCGGAAAGGCCTGGATATGAGCAAAGGTCTGCAGGTATTGACCGATCATGCCGTGCGGAAAGTGGCCATCAGCAACCCCAAGGTGGCGCCGTATGGACGTGCCGCCCTGGAATCGCTGGATTACTACAAATTGCATGCAGCCGTCGAGCGCAAGCTGGTTTACGCGGAAAGTATCGCGCAGGTGAACCAGTATGTGGATATCAAAGCTGCCGACATCGGCTTTACCGCAAAATCCATCGTGCTGGCGCCGGAGACTGCCGGCAAAGGCGAATGGGTGGATGTGCCCAGGGAAAGCTATGCGCCTATCGCCCAAGGCATGGTGATTCTGAAGCATGGCACGCAAACCAACCGCGAAGCGGCGCGCAAGTTCTTCGACTTTGTGCTGTCGGAAAAAGCGCGTGCGATTTTTTCCAGATACGGATACCTCCTGCCTTGAACAAGCTGCGTGGGCGCGTTGTCGCCGTTGAAAGCAACGGACATATATCCCTGGTGGATGTTAGGGCCGAGGTTGCCGCGGCCGAAGGGGACGTGTTCACCACTACCGTGCTGGAAACGCCGGATGGTGCGCCCTATATGCAAGTGGGCGCGGATGTCGCGCTGATGTTCAAGGAAACGGAAGTCTCGCTGGCCAAGAATCTCTCCGGTCTCATCAGCCTGCGCAACCGGTTCCCGGTTACGGTGCGCAGCATCGAACAGGGCGTCATTCTGAGCGCAGTAGGGCTGGATTACCGAGGCCAGCCGCTGCTGTGCATCATCACCACGCGCGGCATGGTGCGGCTGGAACTCAAGGTGGGCGATGAAGTGGAAGCGCTGGTCAAAGCCAACGAAGTGGTGCTGGGGAGCTGGGCATGATGTACGACTGGCAGCCTTTGCTGCTCACTTTCAAGCTGGCCGCCGTGACTACGCTGATCCTGTGCATTGTCGGCGTGCCTTTCGCCTGGTGGCTGGCCTCTACCCGCATGCGTTTCAAGCCCGTGCTGGAGGCGTTGGTCAGCATGCCGCTGGTGTTGCCGCCCTCGGTGCTGGGTTTCTATCTGCTGCTGGCCTTCAGCCCGGAGCATGGCTTGGGGCGCTTCCTCGAATCCACCGTCGGCCTGCGGCTGGCCTTCAGCTTCGAAGGGCTGGTGGTGGCATCCTGCATTTTCAGCTTCCCGTTTCTGGTGCACCCGGTGCAATCCGGCTTTCAGAACCTGCCCGTCTCGCTTGCCGAGGCTGCCTATACGCTGGGGAAGTCGCGCCGGCAGACTTTCTTTCGCGTGCTGCTGCCCAATATCAAACCCTCGCTGCTGGCCGGCGTGGTGCTGGCTTTCGCCCACACCATAGGGGAATTCGGTGTGGTGCTGATGATAGGCGGCAACCTGCCGGGCGAAACGCGGGTGGCCTCCATCGCCATCTATGACGAAGTGGAATCGCTCAATTACGCCACTGCCAACTTCTACGCCCTGGTGCTGTTTGCAGTGTGTTTTGCCATCCTGCTCGCGGTTTACCTGCTCAACAAACGCTACATGAAAGTCCTGTAACGTGATCGAACTGAAATTCGACAAGCGGTTTCTGGCGGTGAAGGGCGCTTTTACCCTGGATGTGTCTCTGCAAGCGGAAGATGGCGCTTTCATCGTCCTCTCCGGCCCTTCCGGCGCCGGCAAGAGCACATTGCTGCGCTGTCTGGCCGGGTTGGTCGAACCTGACAGCGGATACCTGCACGTCAACGGCGAAGTGTGGTTCGACCATGCGGCGCGTATCAGGCTGCCGACGCAGAGACGCAAGGTCGGCTACATGTTCCAGGATTACGCCCTGTTCCCCAACATGACGGTGCGCGGCAACCTGGAATTCGCCCTGCGCAAAGGCGGCGGCAAAAAACGCGTGGACGAGTTGATCGGCATGATGGAACTGGGCGAGCTGCAGCAGCGCAAGCCGGATACCCTTTCCGGCGGCCAGAAGCAGCGCGTGGCGCTGGCCCGGGCCTTGATCGCCGAGCCGCGTCTGCTGCTGCTGGATGAGCCGCTTTCCGCGCTCGACCCTGCGATCCGTCTGCGCTTGCAGGATGAGTTGCTTGCCATGCACCGCCATTTCGGCCTGACCACCATCATGGTGAGCCATGATGTCAGCGAAGTCTACAAACTCGCCCAGTGCGTGGTGATGATGGAAAACGGTCGCATCGCTCGGCAAGGCACCCCGGCGGAGGTTTTCAGAGCCGGCCAGAGCAGCGGTAAATTCTGCTTCACCGGCGAGGTGCTGGCCATCGAGCCGGTGGATGTGGTATTCGCCGTCACCGTGCTGGTGGGTAATCAGGTGGTGCGGGTCGTCGCATCTACCCAGGAAGTTGCACAACTCAAGGTTGGTAGCCGGGTGATGCTGCTGGCCAAGGCGTTTAATCCGATGCTGAAGCTGGTGGAGTAGTGCCGGGAGGCCGGTCTGCGCTGCCTATGTCCTGCCATGCTTTGCAGCAATGGCGCTATCAGCGTGCGGCGATCGGAAAGAAAGGCTTTGCGGGTTAAATATTTTGGCCATTTCCGGAGCGGACGTTTTGGGCGGTGAAGATTGCAAGGTACTGTGATATGATCTTGGCCGCTAAATGGATTAAGCCCGTTTTTTGTAATGAAAAAGGTGTTACTCGATCCCGCTTTGCTGCGCCATGATGGCTTCCCTGTCCGGGTTTGTTTGACAGGTAGCTAAAAATGCAGCATAATTTAACGTTCGGCAGGAGGGGTTCCCGAGCGGTCAAAGGGATCAGACTGTAAATCTGACGGCTCTGCCTTCGAAGGTTCGAATCCTTCCCCCTCCACCACAGATGCAGTTCCGGAGTCAGGTGAAGGCTTGCGCGGATGGACGTTCTGCCCTGCGCGCGGGTGTAGCTCAATGGTAGAGCAGAAGTTTTCCAAACTTATGACGAGGGTTCGATTCCCTTCACCCGCTCCATAAGAATTGAATTGAAGTGAAGTTTACGCCCATGTGGCTCAGTGGTAGAGCACCCCCTTGGTAAGGGGGAGGTCGCGAGTCCGATTCTCGCCATGGGCACCATTCTATTAACTACTGAAGGTTAAAGGGATCGGTATGGCAAAAGGCAAATTTGAACGGACGAAGCCGCACGTAAACGTGGGGACGATAGGACACGTGGATCATGGCAAGACGACATTGACAGCGGCGATCACCACCATTCTGTCGAAGAAGTTTGGCGGCGAAGCCAAGGCCTACGACCAGATTGACGCGGCACCGGAAGAAAAGGCGCGCGGCATTACCATTAACACCGCCCACGTCGAATACGAAACCGCCAATCGTCACTATGCCCACGTTGACTGCCCCGGCCACGCCGACTACGTCAAGAACATGATCACCGGTGCCGCCCAGATGGACGGCGCCATCCTGGTCGTGTCCGCCGCCGACGGCCCCATGCCGCAAACGCGCGAACACATCCTGCTCGCCCGTCAGGTCGGCGTGCCCTACATTGTCGTGTACATGAACAAAGCCGACATGGTGGACGACCCCGAGCTGCTCGAGCTGGTCGAAATGGAAGTGCGTGAACTGCTCAGCAAGTACGACTTCCCCGGCGACGACACCCCCATCATCACCGGCTCCGCCAAGCTCGCCCTGGAAGGCGACCAAAGCGAGATCGGCGAACCCTCCATCTTCAAGCTGGCCGAAGCCCTGGACAGCTACATCCCGATGCCGGAACGCGCCATAGACGGCACCTTCCTGATGCCGGTGGAAGACGTATTCTCCATCTCCGGTCGCGGTACCGTAGTGACCGGTCGTATCGAGCGCGGCATCATCAAGGTCGGCGAAGAAATCGAAATCGTCGGCATCAAGCCCACGCTCAAGACCACCTGCACCGGCGTCGAAATGTTCCGCAAGCTGCTCGATCAAGGCCAGGCCGGTGACAACGTCGGCGTGCTGCTGCGTGGCACCAAGCGCGAAGAAGTCGAGCGTGGCCAAGTGCTGGCCAAGCCCGGTTCCATCACCCCGCACACCAAGTTCTCCGCCGAGATCTATGTGCTGGGCAAGGACGAAGGCGGTCGTCACACCCCGTTCTTCAACGGCTATCGTCCGCAGTTCTACTTCCGCACCACGGACGTGACCGGTGCGGTTGATCTGCCGGCCGGCACCGAAATGGTGATGCCGGGCGACAATGTTTCCATCACGGTGACGCTGATTGCGCCGATCGCCATGGAAGACGGTCTGCGTTTCGCCATCCGCGAAGGCGGTCGTACCGTCGGCGCTGGTGTCGTCGCGAAAATTATTGAATAAAACGGTTCAGTGTCTGTGGCGGGGTGGCGTGAGCTGCCCCGCCTGCTGATTTATAGGCCAGTAGCTCAATTGGCAGAGCGTCGGTCTCCAAAACCGAAGGTTGGGGGTTCGAGACCCTCCTGGCCTGCCAGAACATTAAGTAAACAAAACAATATGACCGAAAAGATCAGGCTGGCGTTGGCGTTGCTGCTGGTGGCGGCAGGGGTGGGTGGATTCTATTTCCTCGCCGAGCATGCCACTGTGTTGCGTGTGTTGTCGGTGCTGGCGGGAATTGGCGCGGCTTTGGCCGTGGTGTGGACGACGACGCTCGGTCAGGCCGCGCTCGCTTTCACGCGCGAATCCATGCTGGAAACGCGCAAGGTGGTGTGGCCGACCCGCAAGGAAACCATACAGACTACCGGCATCGTTTTTGCGCTGGTGGTGGTGATGGCGATATTTCTCTGGGTTGTTGATGTGAGTTTGTTGTCGCTGGTGAAAATGCTGATGGGGCGGAGTACGTAATGGCTATGCGATGGTATGCGGTACAGGTCTACTCCGGCTATGAAAAGTCCGTGCAGCGCGCTTTGGAGGAACGTATTGCGCGTTCCGATCTGGGTGGCAAGTTCGGGGAAGTGATGGTGCCGGTGGAAGAAGTGGTCGAGATGAAGGGCGGCCAGAAAACCATCAGCGAGCGCAAGCTCTATCCAGGCTATGTGCTGGTGCAGATGGAAATGGGCGACGATGCCTGGCACCTGGTAAAGAATACCCCGCGCGTTACCGCCTTTATTGGCGGGACCGCGCTGAAGCCTACGCCGATCAAGGATGCCGAAGTTGACGTCATCCTGCAGCGTATGGATGAGAGCAAGAGCAATCCGACGCAGAAGCTTACCTACGAGAAGGGCGAGCTGGTGCGCGTGACCGAAGGGCCGTTCAAGGATTTTTCCGGCACGGTGGAGGAGATCAATTACGAGAAAACCAAGCTGCGTGTATCGGTGGTGATTTTTGGCCGCGCTACACCGGTGGAGCTGGATTTCAGCCAGGTGATAAAAGAAGCCTGAGCGAAACGTGCCGCAGAAATGTGGCGTTTGTAGTCGGGGAGCTGGGACCTGGATTCCAGCGCTTGCACCCGTTTTAGGAGCAATACTATGGCTAAGAAAATCATAGGCTACATCAAGCTGCAGATACCTGCAGGCAAAGCCAACCCAAGCCCGCCGGTCGGTCCGGCGCTGGGCCAGCGCGGTCTGAACATCATGGAGTTCTGCAAGGCGTTCAATGCCGCCACGCAGAATGTGGAGCCAGGCTTGCCGATACCGGTGGTGATCACCGCCTTCGTCGACAAGAGTTTTACCTTCGTCATGAAGACGCCGCCAGCCACGGTGCTGATCAAGAAGGCGGCCAAGATCGACAAGGGTTCTCCGCGTCCGCATACCGACAAAGTCGGCAAGATTTCGCGTGCACAGGCCGAAGAGATCGCCAAGACCAAAATGCCCGATCTGACCGCGGCTGACATGGATGCGGCAGTACGCACCATTGCTGGCAGTGCGCGCAGCATGGGTATCGAAGTGGAGGGTGTGTAAATGGCTAAGCTTTCGAAACGTACTCAAGCCTTGCGCAGCATGGTTGACCGCGACAAGGTATATCCTCTGAGCGACGCACTGACGCTGGTCAAGGAAACCTCAACCGCGAAGTTTGATGAATCCGTGGATGCCGTGATCAATCTCGGTATTGATGCGCGCAAGTCCGACCAGTTGGTGCGTGGCGCATTGGTGCTGCCGAATGGCACCGGCAAGAGCGTGCGCGTGGCCGTGTTCGCCCAAGGCGCCAATGCGGATGCCGCCAAAGCTGCGGGCGCCGATATCGTCGGCTTCGACGACCTTGCCGAGCAGATCAAGGGCGGCATGATGGATTTCGGCGTGGTGATTGCCACTCCGGATGCCATGCGCATTGTCGGTACGCTGGGCCAGATTCTCGGTCCGCGCGGCCTGATGCCGAACCCCAAGGTGGGCACTGTGACCCCGGATGTCGCCCAGGCGGTGAAAAATGCCAAGGCGGGTCAGGTGCAGTTCCGCACCGACAAGGCCGGCATCATCCATTGCACCATCGGCCGGGCATCTTTCAGTGTCGATGCGCTCAAGGGCAACCTGCTGGCATTGGTGGAAGCGCTCAACAAGGCCAAGCCACCATCCACCAAGGGCATCTTCCTGAAGAAAATGTCGGTCTCCAGCACCATGGGTGTCGGGGTACGCATAGACCAGGCGAATCTTGCCTAAACGAATGCAGTAACGCGGCGGCTTGACTGCCGCGAGCAACAGGCTTTGGGCCCGCCCTTTGTAAAAGGGGCGGGGTTGTCAAAGACCGTAGGAGCCCGCGAGGGTTTAATCGGACGGAAAAGGTGCATGCGGTTTGCACCGAGTACCGAATGTCCTACGCAGATGGCGTTCCCGAAACAGGATGTTGGTTCTCCTGATGAAAGGTCGCCGTGGGTAGGTTTCCGCAAGTTTTGCGCAATTGTTGAGGCTTGCGGGAGCTCAATTAACGGAAGGAGGTAAGACCTTGAGTCTTAATCTTGAAGAGAAAAAAGCAGTAGTTGCCGAAGTGAGCGAGCAAGTTTCCAAGGCTCAGGCAATCGTTCTCGCTGAGTATCGTGGCTTGCAAGTGGGCGAAATGACCGCGTTGCGTGCCCAAGCCAGAAAGTCGGGTGTGTATTTGCGCGTTCTCAAGAACACGCTGGTGCGCCGTGCCGTTGACGGCACTCCGTTTTCTGGATTGGCTGAGCAAATGGTTGGCCCGCTGGTGTTCAGCATTGCTGCTGACCCGGTTGCCGCGGCCAAGGTGATGAACGATTTTGCCAAGGCCAACGACAAGTTCGTGATCAAGGCAGGCGCAATGCCGAATCAGGTCATGGATGCTTCCGGCATCAAGACGCTGGCATCGATGCCTAGCCGCGACGAGTTGCTGGCCAAGTTGCTGGGTACGATGCAGGCGCCGGTTGCCCAATTCGTGCGCACGCTGAACGAGGTTCCGACCAAGTTTGTGCGTGGCCTGGCCGCCGTTCGCGACCAGAAGCAAGCTGCCTAAATTCGATTTTCAATATATTTATCAGGAGAAATTAAATGGCTTTATCCAAAGCAGATGTACTTGACGCAATTGGCAACATGTCGGTGCTGGATCTGTCCGCGCTGATCAAGGAAATGGAAGAGAAGTTTGGCGTGTCCGCCGCCGCCGCCGCTGTTGCTGTGGCTGCTGCCCCGGCCGCTGGCGGCGCTGCTGCCGCTGCCGAAGAACAGACCGAGTTCAACGTGATTCTGACCGGCCCCGGCGACAACAAGGTTAGCGTCATCAAGGCGGTGCGTGAACTGACCAGCCTGGGTCTGAAGGAAGCCAAGGACTTGGTGGATGCTGCACCGAAGGCAATCAAGGAAGGCGTTTCCAAGGCCGATGCCGATGCCGCTGTGAAGAAGCTGGTAGAAGCTGGCGCGACCGCCGAAATCAAGTAACAAAGAGTTTGTGTCGGACAGGCTGGCGGGTAACCGCCAGCCTTCACCTTTTTTCAGAAGGTAAAAGACAGGGATCGCATGCGATGTCTGCCTTTTGCCCTCTTAAGCCAGTGGAGATGCTATGAGCTATTCCTTTACCGAGAAGAAACGTATCCGCAAGAGTTTCGCCAAGCGTGACAGCGTACAGGAAATCCCTTACCTGCTGGCGATGCAGCTGGAGTCGTACCGCAATTTTCTGCAGGCCGAAGTGCCGGTGGCAAAGCGCAAGAGTGAAGGCCTGCAAGCCACATTCAGCTCGGTATTCCCGATTTCCAGCCACTCCGGAAATGCGCGTCTGGATTTTGTCAGCTACAGTCTCGGCCAACCGCCGTTTGACGTCAAGGAATGTCAGCAGCGTGGCCTGACTTTCGCGGCGCCGTTGCGCGTCAAGGTGCGCCTCACCATCATGGATAGGGAAGCCTCCAAGCCGACGGTGAAGGAAGTCAAGGAGCAGGAAGTCTACATGGGCGAGCTGCCGCTGATGACCGACAACGGTTCATTCGTGATCAACGGCACCGAGCGCGTTATCGTCTCCCAGCTGCACCGCTCACCCGGCGTGTTCTTCGCGCATGACCGCGGCAAGACGCATTCTTCCGGCAAGCTGCTGTTTGATGCGCGCATCATTCCTTATCGCGGCTCCTGGCTCGACTTCGAGTTCGATCCGAAGGACTACCTCTATTTCCGCGTCGACCGCCGCCGCAAGATGCCGGTCACCATACTGCTCAAGGCGCTGGGATATACGCCGGAACAGGTGCTGGCAACGTTCTACGATTTTGAGACTTTCCATATCAGCAAGAAGGGCGTGCAGTTTGAACTGGTGCCGGAACGCCTGCGTGGCGAAGTGGCGAAGTTCGACATCGTCGCCAAGGACGGCAACGTGCTGGTTGCCAAAGACAAGCGCATTACCGTCAAGCATATCCGCGACATGGAAAAGGCCGGTGTCAGCAAGATTGCGGTGCCGGAAGATTTCCTGCTGGGACGCACCATTGCCGGCAGCATCGTCGACAAGGAAAGCGGCGAGATTATCGCCAACGCCAATGACGAGGTCACCGAGACCTTGCTGGAAAAGTTGCGCGCAGCCGGCGTGACCAAGATCAGCACCTTGTATGCCAACGATCTTGATCACGGCGATTATATTTCGCAAACCCTGCGCATCGATGAAATCCCCGACCAATATGCCGCGCAAGTGGCCATTTATCGCATGATGCGCCCGGGCGAGCCGCCCACCGAGGATGCCGTGAAAGCGTTGTTTGAAGGGCTGCTGTTCAGCCCGGAGCGCTACGACCTGTCTGCCGTTGGCCGCATGAAGTTCAACCGCCGCGCCTATCCGGAGAAAATCGAGGAACGTACGGCGCCCTGGCTGAAACGCTTCTACGAGAAGGTTGGGCCGATGGGCGTGGAAGGGCTGAGCACGTTGTCCAGAGAAGACATCCTGGCGGTGATCGGCGTTCTGATCGAGCTGCGCAACGGTCGCGGTGAAATCGATGATATCGATCACCTCGGCAATCGCCGTGTGCGCTCCGTCGGTGAATTGGCGGAGAATCAATTCCGCGCCGGCCTGGTGCGCGTCGAGCGCGCTGTGAAGGAGCGGCTGGGACAGGCGGAATCGGACAATCTGATGCCGCACGACTTGATCAACGCCAAGCCGGTATCGAGTGCGGTGCGCGAGTTCTTCGGCTCCAGCCAGCTTTCGCAGTTTATGGATCAGACCAACCCGCTGTCCGAGATTACCCACAAGCGCCGCGTATCCGCGCTGGGCCCTGGCGGCCTGACGCGCGAACGTGCCGGTTTTGAAGTGCGCGACGTGCATCCGACGCATTACGGTCGCGTGTGCCCGATCGAAACGCCGGAAGGCCCGAACATCGGCCTGATCAACTCGCTGGCGTTGTATTCGCGCACCAACCAGTATGGTTTCCTGGAAACGCCGTACCGCAAGGTGGCTGGCGGCAAGGTCAGCAGCAAGATCGATTATCTTTCCGCCATCGAGGAAGCGCAGTATGTGATCGCGCAGGCCAACGCCGAACTGGACAAGGCCGGCAAGTTCACCGACATTCTGGTGTCCTGCCGCCACCACAACGAGTTCACCATGAAGTCGCCGTCCGAGGTGCAATACATGGATGTGGCGCCGGGCCAGATTGTTTCAGTGGCAGCTTCGCTGATCCCGTTCCTGGAGCACGATGACGCCAACCGTGCATTGATGGGTGCGAACATGCAGCGCCAGGCGGTGCCCTGTCTGCGTGCCGAGAAAGCGGTGGTTGGTACCGGCATTGAGCGTACCGTGGCGATAGACTCCGGCACGACAGTGCAGGCCACACGTGGCGGTACGGTCGATTACGTGGATGCCAGCCGCATCGTGGTGCGGGTGCGGGACGAAGAAGCCGCTGCCGGCGAAGTGGGCGTGGACATCTACAACCTGACCAAATACACCCGCTCCAACCAGAACACCAACATCAACCAGCGTCCGCTGGTGAAGATGGGTGATGTCATTGCACGCGGCGACGTGATTGCTGATGGCGCTTCCACCGATATGGGTGAACTGGCGCTGGGCCAGAACATGATGGTGGCGTTCATGCCGTGGAACGGCTACAACTTCGAGGACTCCATCCTCATTTCCGAGCGCGTGGTGGCGGATGACCGCTATACCTCGATTCATATCGAGGAACTGTCCGTCGTTGCCCGCGACACCAAGCTGGGCGCGGAAGAAATCACCCGCGACATCTCCAACCTGTCCGAGCGCATGCTGGGCCGGCTGGACGAATCCGGCATCATCTATATCGGTGCCGAAGTGGAAGCCGGCGACGTGCTGGTAGGCAAGGTCACGCCCAAGGGCGAAACCCAGCTGACGCCGGAAGAAAAGCTGCTGCGTGCGATTTTCGGCGAGAAGGCCAGCGATGTGAAGGACACCAGTTTGCGCGTGCCGTCCGGCATGTCCGGCACGGTGATCGACGTGCAGGTGTTCACGCGCGAAGGCATCGAGCGCGACGCTCGTGCGCAGCAGATCATCGACGATCAGCTCAAGCACTACAAGCATGACCTGGCCGACCAGTTGCGCATCGTGGAAGACGACGCTTTCGGTCGTATCCGCCGCCTGCTGGAAGACAAGAAAGCCAACGGCGGGCCGAAGAAACTCAAGAAAGGCGAAGCCATCAGTGCTGGATATCTCGATGGCATCAATCGTCACGACTGGTTCGACATTCGTCTCGCCGATGAAGAAGCTGCACGCCAGCTGGAACAACTGAAGGAAAGCCTGGCGCAGGTGCGCGTCAATTTCGACGCCAAGTTCGAGGAAAAGAAGCGCAAGCTCACGCAAGGCGACGAGTTGCAGGCGGGTGTGCAGAAAATGGTCAAGGTGTATCTGGCCGTCAAGCGGCGCATTCAGCCCGGCGACAAGATGGCCGGACGCCACGGCAACAAGGGCGTGATCTCCAAGATCGCACCGGTGGAAGATATGCCGCACATGGCGGACGGAACGCCGATGGATATCGTGCTCAACCCGCTCGGCGTGCCGTCGCGGATGAATATTGGCCAGATTCTGGAAACTCACCTCGGCTGGGCTGCCAAGGGACTTGGCCACCGGATCAACGAGATGCTGCAAAAGGAAACCAAGAACAAGGCCGCCGAGTTGCGCAAGTTCCTGGAGCAGATTTACAACAGCACCGGCAAGCAGGAAGACCTCAAGTCATTCACTGACACGGAGATTATCGAGCTGGCTGCCAACCTCAAGAACGGCGTGCCGTTCGCCACACCGGTGTTCGATGGCGCGACTGAAGTGGAAATCAGGGCGATGCTGGACTTGGCGTACCCGGACGACGATCCGCGCACCAAGCAGCTCAATTTCTCGGCGGGCAAGACGCAGCTCACGCTGTTCGACGGCCGCACCGGCGAGCAGTTCGAGCGCCCGGTCACGGTAGGTTACATGCACGTGCTCAAACTGCACCACTTGGTGGACGACAAGATGCATGCCCGTTCCACCGGCCCGTACTCGCTGGTGACCCAGCAGCCGCTGGGCGGCAAGGCGCAGTTCGGCGGCCAGCGCTTCGGCGAAATGGAAGTGTGGGCGCTGGAAGCCTACGGTGCAGCTTATACGCTGCAGGAAATGCTCACGGTCAAGTCCGATGACGTTTCCGGCCGTACCAAGGTATATGAAAATATCGTCAAGGGCGAACACAAGATAGACGCCGGCATGCCGGAATCCTTCAATGTGTTGGTGAAGGAAATTCGCTCGCTCGCCATTGACATCGATCTGGACCGCAACTAAGGAGAATCGCGTGAAAGCTCTACTGGATTTGTTCAAGCAGGTCACCCAGGAAGAAGAATTCGACGCAATCAAGATTGCGCTCGCTTCTCCGGAGAAAATTCGTTCCTGGTCCTTCGGCGAAGTGAAAAAGCCGGAGACGATTAATTATCGCACCTTCAAGCCGGAGCGCGATGGTCTGTTCTGCTCCAAGATATTCGGGCCGACCAAGGACTATGAGTGCCTGTGCGGCAAGTACAAGCGCCTCAAGCATCGCGGCGTGATCTGCGAGAAGTGCGGCGTCGAAGTGACCCTGTCCAAGGTGCGTCGCGAGCGCATGGGCCATATCGAGCTGGCCTCGCCCGTCGCCCACATCTGGTTCCTCAAGAGCCTGCCCAGCCGTCTCGGCATGGTGCTCGACATCCCGCTGCGTGACATCGAGCGTGTGCTGTATTTCGAAGCCTTCGTGGTGGTCGATACCGGCATGGTGGCCGATACCGACATCCAGCGCGGCAAGCTGCTCACCGAAGAGCAATACCTCGCCAAGCTCGAGGAGCATGGCGACGAATTCTCCGCCAGCATGGGTGCCGAAGGCGTGCGCGAATTGCTGCGCACCATGGACCTGCATAACGAGGTGGAAAAGCTGCGCAAAGAACTGGCAGAAACCGGCTCGGAAGCCAAGATCAAGAAAATCGCCAAGCGCCTCAAGGTGCTGGAAGCGTTCCAGAAGTCCGGCATCAAGCCGGAATGGATGATCCTGGAAGTGCTGCCGGTGCTGCCACCGGAACTGCGTCCACTGGTACCGCTGGATGGCGGCCGTTTTGCCACGTCCGACCTGAACGATCTGTATCGCCGCGTGATCAACCGCAACAACCGGCTCAAGAGACTTTTGGAGCTGAAGGCGCCAGAAATCATCGTGCGCAACGAAAAGCGCATGCTGCAGGAGGCCGTGGATTCGCTGCTGGACAACGGCCGTCGCGGCAAGGCCATGACTGGCGCCAACAAGCGTCCGCTGAAGTCGCTCGCCGACATGATCAAGGGCAAGGGCGGCCGTTTCCGCCAGAACCTGCTGGGCAAGCGCGTGGACTACTCCGGTCGTTCCGTCATCGTGGTGGGTCCGCAACTCAAGCTGCATCAGTGCGGCCTGCCGAAGAAGATGGCGCTGGAGCTGTTCAAGCCATTCATTTTCCACAAGCTGGAAGTGCTGGGTCTTTCCACCACCATCAAGGCGGCGAAGAAGAAGGTCGAAGAGGAAGGCCCGGAAGTCTGGGACATCCTGGAAGACGTCATCCGCGAACATCCGGTGATGCTGAACCGTGCGCCGACGCTGCACCGTTTGGGCATACAGGCGTTCGAGCCCATCCTGATCGAAGGCAAGGCGATCCAGTTGCATCCGCTGGTGTGCGCGGCGTTCAACGCCGACTTCGACGGCGATCAGATGGCCGTGCACGTGCCGCTGTCGCTGGAAGCGCAGATGGAAGCCCGTACCCTGATGCTGGCTTCGAACAACGTGCTATCGCCCGCCAACGGCGAGCCTATCATCGTGCCGTCGCAGGACATCGTGCTGGGCCTGTACTACATGACGCGCGAGAAAATGAAAGCCAAGGGTGAGGGCATGATGTTCTCCGACGTGGCCGAAGCCCAGCGTGCCTACGATGCCGGCGTGGTGGATCTGCACGCACGGGTCAAGGTGCGCATCAAGGAGTACGAAGTCGGTGCCGATGGCGAAAAACACGAGAAGATCACGCGCTACGAAACCACTGTAGGCCGTGCGTTGCTGTCCGAGATTCTGCCTGCCGGCCTGCCGTTCTCCGTGATTGACAAGGCGATGAAGAAGAAGGAAATTTCCAAGCTCATCAACGCCAGTTTCCGCCGGGTCGGCATCCGCGAGACGGTGATTTTCGCCGACAAGCTGATGTATACCGGCTATCGCTACGCCACGCGCGCCGGCATCTCGATCAGCATCAACGACATGCTGGTACCGCCGGAGAAGGGTCAGCTAATCGCCGCCGCCGAGGGCGAAGTGAAGGAAATCGAAGACCAGTACACCTCAGGCTTGGTGACGCAGGGTGAGCGTTACAACAAGGTGGTGGATATCTGGGGCCGTGCCGGCGACAAGGTGGCCGATGCCATGATGCGCCAGTTGCGTGAAGAGGCCGTGCTGGATGATAACGGCAAGCCAGCCAAGGGCAAGGATGGCAAAGCGCTGCGTCAGGAATCGTTCAACGCCATTTACATGATGGCTGATTCCGGCGCCCGCGGTTCCGCCGCCCAGGTGCGGCAACTGGCCGGTATGCGGGGCCTGATGGCGAAGCCGGATGGCTCCATCATCGAGACGCCGATTACCGCGAACTTCCGCGACGGTCTTAACGTGCTGCAATACTTTATTTCCACCCACGGCGCCCGCAAGGGTCTCGCCGATACCGCGCTGAAGACCGCAAACTCGGGCTACCTGACGCGGCGTCTGGTGGATGTGACGCAGGATCTGGTCGTCACCGAGCACGACTGCGGCACTGAAGACGGCATGGTGACCAAGGCGCTGGTAAAGGGTGGCGAAGTGGTCGAGCCGTTGCATGACCGTATTCTCGGTCGCGTAACCGCCCTGGACGTGCTCCATCCGGAAAGCCAGGAATTGCTGTTCCCGGCCGGCACCCTGCTGACGGAAGACGAAGTTGAACAAATTGAGGCCTTGGGCGTGGATGAGGTCAAGGTGCGTACCGCGCTGACTTGCGAAACGCGCTACGGCATCTGCTCCATGTGCTACGGGCGTGATTTGGGACGCGGCAAGCTGATCAGCATCGGCGAGGCGGTCGGTGTGATCGCCGCGCAGTCGATTGGCGAGCCGGGCACTCAGCTCACCATGCGTACCTTCCACATCGGTGGTGCGGTATCGCGTACCGCCTCGGTCAGCCAGGTGGAAAGCAAATCCAACGGCGTGGTGCGTTTCAGTTCGACCATGCGCTATGTCACCAGCGCACGCGGCGAGAAGGTTGTCATTTCACGCAACGGCGAAGCCATGGTGATGGAGGAGAATGGCCGTGAGCGCGAGCGTCACAAGGTGCCGTATGGCGCCACCCTGATTGCGCTGGATGGTCAGGCGGTGAAGGCCGGCGCACAACTGGCGACATGGGATCCGCATACCCGTCCGATTATCACGGAATATGCGGGCCGCGTGAAATTCGAGAACGTCGAGGAAGGCGCTACCGTTGCCAAGCAGACCGATGAAGTCACCGGCCTGTCCTCGCTGGTGGTGATCGATCCCAAGCAGCGTGGCGGCCAGTCCAAGGTCTTGTCCAAGGGCCTGCGTCCGCAGGTCAAGTTGCTGGATGAAAGCGGCAACGAGGTCAAGATCACGGGCAGCGAGCTACCGGTCAACATCACGTTCCAGATCGGCTGCATCATTACCGTGAAGGATGGCCAGGAAGTGAGCGTGGGCGAAGTGCTGGCACGGATTCCGCAGGAATCTTCCAAGACGCGCGATATTACCGGCGGTCTGCCACGTGTGGCCGAGCTGTTCGAAGCGCGCTCCCCCAAGGATGCCGGCATGCTGGCGGAAACGACCGGTACGGTGTCGTTCGGCAAGGACACCAAGGGCAAACAGCGCCTGGTGATCACCGATCTTGATGGCGTGCAGCAGGAGTTCCTGATTCCCAAGGACAAGCACGTCACGGCGCATGACGGCCAGGTGGTGACCAAGGGTGAAACCATCGTCGACGGACCGGCCGAGCCGCAGGATATTCTGCGTTTGCAGGGAGTGGAAGCGCTGGCGCGTTACGTCATCGACGAAGTGCAGGACGTGTATCGCCTGCAAGGGGTGAAGATCAACGACAAACACATCGAAGTGATCGTGCGCCAGATGTTGCGTCGCGTGCGCGTCACCGATGCGGGCGAAACCGGCTTCATTCTGGGCGAGCAGGTGGAACGTGCCGATTTGCTGGATCAGAACGATCTCGCGCTGGCTGCAGGCAAGCGTACGGCCAGCTATGAGCATATCCTGCTCGGCATTACCAAGGCGTCGCTGTCGACGGATTCCTTTATTTCCGCGGCTTCCTTCCAGGAAACCACGCGTGTGCTTACCGAAGCCGCCATCATGGGCAAGCGCGACGGCCTGCGCGGCTTGAAGGAAAACGTCATCGTCGGGCGTCTGATCCCGGCGGGTACGGGTCTCGCTTATCACGAGACGCGCAAACGCCAGGCAGCCGGCATTGATGCAGCACCTGCCGAGATCGCGGAAGCCGAGGTTTTGCCGGAGGAAACTGCCGGTGACACCGAGATCGCTTCTTGACAATAGCCTAGCGACAAACTAGAATGCCACGCTTTTCGGGATGGCGGTATTCGCCGTCCCGTAATTTTTAGGGATTACCGATAATGCCTACGATCAACCAACTTGTACGCAAACCGCGTGAGAGAGTTGTTTCAAAAAGTAAGGTGCCGGCGCTGGAAAGCTGCCCGCAAAAGCGCGGTGTATGCACCCGTGTTTACACCACGACACCGAAGAAGCCGAACTCGGCGCTGCGTAAGGTTGCCAAAGTGCGTCTGACCAACGGTTACGAAGTCATCAGCTACATCGGCGGTGAAGGCCATAACCTGCAGGAGCACTCTGTGGTGCTGCTGCGCGGCGGCCGCGTCAAGGATTTGCCAGGCGTGCGGTACCACATGGTGCGCGGCAGCCTGGATACCGCTGGCGTGAAGGATCGCAAGCAATCCCGTTCCAAGTATGGCGCCAAGCGCCCGAAGGCTGCGTAAGCAGCCGTATGAATTGAACCCGAGGTAGAGCCATGCCAAGACGTAGAGAAGTTCCCAAGCGCGACATCCTGCCGGACCCGAAATTCGGGAGTTCCGAGGTTTCCAAATTCGTTAACGTGCTGATGACCGGCGGCAAGAAGTCCGTTGCCGAGCGCATCATCTATGGTGCGTTTGACCAGATTCAGGCCAAGGGTGGCAAAGACCCGCTGGAAGTGTTCACGCTGGCGATTACCAATCTGCGCCCGCTGGTGGAAGTGAAAAGCCGCCGCGTCGGTGGTGCCAATTACCAGGTGCCGGTGGAAGTTCGTCCGATGCGCCGTACCGCGCTGGCGATGCGCTGGCTGCGCGATGCCGCCCGTAAGCGCGGCGAGAAGTCCATGGGCTTGCGCCTTGCCGCGGAGTTGATGGAAGCGTCCGAAGGACGTGGTTCCGCCATGAAGAAACGTGAAGAAGTGCACCGTATGGCTGAAGCCAACAAAGCATTCTCCCATTTCCGTTTCTAATTTCCGCATACACAAGAATAGCAAAAGGTATCAGCTGTGGCCCGTAAAACCCCAATCGAACGTTACCGCAACATCGGTATTAGCGCGCACATCGACGCCGGCAAGACGACGACGACAGAGCGTATTCTTTTTTACACCGGTGTTAATCACAAGATTGGCGAAGTGCATGACGGCGCTGCGACCATGGATTGGATGGAGCAGGAACAGGAGCGTGGCATTACCATTACTTCCGCGGCCACCACTTGCTTCTGGAAGGGCATGGACCTGTCTTTCCCGGAGCATCGCTTCAATATTATTGACACTCCGGGACACGTTGACTTCACGATTGAGGTTGAGCGTTCCATGCGCGTGCTGGATGGTGCCTGTATGGTGTATTGCGCTGTCGGCGGCGTGCAGCCGCAGTCCGAAACCGTATGGCGCCAGGCAACCAAATACAAGGTGCCGCGTCTGGCTTTTGTGAACAAGATGGACCGTACTGGAGCCAACTTCTTCAAGGTCGTAGAGCAGATGAAGACGCGCCTGAAGGCTAACCCGGTGCCTATCGTGATCCCCATTGGCGCGGAAGATACCTTCGTTGGCGTGGTTGATTTGGTCAAGATGAAGGCAATCATCTGGGACGAGGCTTCCCAGGGGATGAAGTTTGAGTATAAAGAAATTCCGGCAGACCTGGTCGAGCTTGCCAAGGAGTGGCGTGAGAGCATGGTTGAGGCGGCTGCTGAAGCCTCCGAAGAGCTCATGAACAAATATCTCGAGTCCGGCGAACTGACCGAAGAAGAAATCGTTCTGGGCCTGCGTACCCGTACCATCGCAACTGAAATTCAGCCCATGCTGTGTGGTTCTGCATTCAAGAACAAAGGTGTTCAGCGCATGCTGGACGCTGTCATCCAATTGCTGCCGTCACCAGTCGATATTCCGGATGTGACCGGGGAGACCGAGACTGGTGCGCTGACCACACGTAAGGCAGATGATAAAGAAAGCTTTTCAGCGCTGGCATTCAAGCTGATGACGGATCCGTTTGTTGGGCAGCTGACTTTCGTGCGCGTGTATTCTGGTGTGCTGAAGAAGGGCGATACCATTTACAACTCCGTTAAGGAGCGCAAGGAGCGTATCGGGCGTATCGTGCAAATGCACGCGAATGATCGCCTGGAAGTTGATGAGATTCTTGCGGGTGACATTGCTGCCTGTATCGGTTTAAAGGATGTAACAACGGGTGAGACACTGTGCTCCACTGACAAACCGATCATCCTCGAGCGCATGGTGTTCCCTGAGCCGGTGATTCACGTTGCCGTTGAGCCTAAGACCAAGGCCGACCAGGAGAAAATGGGTATCGCGCTGGGTCGCTTGGCGCAGGAAGACCCGTCTTTCCGTGTGCGTACGGACATGGAAACCAATCAGACCATTATTTCCGGTATGGGCGAGTTGCACCTGGAAATTCTGGTGGATCGTATGCGTCGTGAATTCAGCGTTGAGGCCAATGTGGGTGCGCCGCAGGTTGCATACCGCGAAGCGATCAAGAAGAAGGTTGAAGTTGAAGGTAAGTTCGTCAAGCAGTCGGGCGGTAAGGGTCAGTACGGTCATGTATGGATCACCATGGAGCCGAATGGCGAAGGCAAGGGCTTTGAGTTCGTTGACGCTGTCAAGGGTGGTACCGTGCCCCGTGAATTTATCCCGGCTGTCGAAAAGGGTTTGCGTGAAACCATCCCGAACGGTATTTTGGCAGGCTTCCCCGTGGTCGATGTCAAGGTAACCTTGTTTGACGGGTCTTACCACGATGTTGACTCCAACGAAAACGCCTTCAAGATGGCGGCTTCCATGGCGTTCAAGGACGGTATGCGCAAGGCGGATCCGATTCTGCTGGAGCCGATCATGGCGGTGGAAGTTGAAACGCCGGAAGATTACATGGGCGATGTGATGGGCGATCTGTCTTCCCGTCGTGGTGTAATCCAGGGTATGGACGACATGGCTGGTGGTGGTAAGGCGATTAGGGCAGAGGTTCCGCTGTCTGAAATGTTCGGTTACTCCACCACGGTGCGCTCGCTGTCGCAAGGCCGCGCCACCTACAGCATGGAGTTCAAGCATTACTCGGAAGCGCCCAGGAACGTGGCGGACGCGATCATCAACAAGAAATAGTCATTACTTAGACACATAGAGGAAGGCAATCATGGCAAAAGGCAAATTTGAACGGACGAAGCCGCACGTAAACGTGGGGACGATAGGACACGTGGATCATGGCAAGACGACATTGACAGCGGCGATCACCACCATTCTGTCGAAGAAGTTTGGCGGCGAAGCCAAGGCCTACGACCAGATTGACGCGGCACCGGAAGAAAAGGCGCGCGGCATTACCATTAACACCGCCCACGTCGAATACGAAACCGCCAATCGTCACTATGCCCACGTTGACTGCCCCGGCCACGCCGACTACGTCAAGAACATGATCACCGGTGCCGCCCAGATGGACGGCGCCATCCTGGTCGTGTCCGCCGCCGACGGCCCCATGCCGCAAACGCGCGAACACATCCTGCTCGCCCGTCAGGTCGGCGTGCCCTACATTGTCGTGTACATGAACAAAGCCGACATGGTGGACGACCCCGAGCTGCTCGAGCTGGTCGAAATGGAAGTGCGTGAACTGCTCAGCAAGTACGACTTCCCCGGCGACGACACCCCCATCATCACCGGCTCCGCCAAGCTCGCCCTGGAAGGCGACCAAAGCGAGATCGGCGAACCCTCCATCTTCAAGCTGGCCGAAGCCCTGGACAGCTACATCCCGATGCCGGAACGCGCCATAGACGGCACCTTCCTGATGCCGGTGGAAGACGTATTCTCCATCTCCGGTCGCGGTACCGTAGTGACCGGTCGTATCGAGCGCGGCATCATCAAGGTCGGCGAAGAAATCGAAATCGTCGGCATCAAGCCCACGCTCAAGACCACCTGCACCGGCGTCGAAATGTTCCGCAAGCTGCTCGATCAAGGCCAGGCCGGTGACAACGTCGGCGTGCTGCTGCGTGGCACCAAGCGCGAAGAAGTCGAGCGTGGCCAAGTGCTGGCCAAGCCCGGTTCCATCACCCCGCACACCAAGTTCTCCGCCGAGATCTATGTGCTGGGCAAGGACGAAGGCGGTCGTCACACCCCGTTCTTCAACGGCTATCGTCCGCAGTTCTACTTCCGCACCACGGACGTGACCGGTGCGGTTGATCTGCCGGCCGGCACCGAAATGGTGATGCCGGGCGACAATGTTTCCATCACGGTGACGCTGATTGCGCCGATCGCCATGGAAGACGGTCTGCGTTTCGCCATCCGCGAAGGCGGTCGTACCGTCGGCGCTGGTGTCGTCGCGAAAATTATTGAATAA